>ERZ779896.2933-NODE-2933-length-11022-cov-4.022249_pt1 | contig 11022 bp, 9 predicted proteins | sample MGYA00511067_ERZ779896 | MGnify/ENA primary metagenome ERZ779896 (study PRJEB29588, sample SAMEA2161597) | human gut metagenome | biome: human gut; feature: human-associated habitat; material: faeces | place: Denmark | collected 2008/2010 ...
AGGTGTCGTCCACGAGCTCGCCGACGATGCGGGCCTTCGCCACACCGAAATCGATCGGCGCGACGCCGGGCGCCCAGACGAGCTCGCCGTACCCGTCGGAACCGCTCCGGTTCGCCTCGCGCCAGCGTCTCACGTACCTCAGCGTCGTCGTGCACTCGCCGTCGTACTCGGTCTCCGCGCGGAGCCTGTCATGCACGCGTTTGGCGGTGTGGCGCTGCTTGCGGGGCAGCATGCGGTCGGCCTCGAGCCATCCGTCGACCAACGCCGCGTACGGGTCGATTTTGGAGCCCCGGCGCCTGTCCATGGGCGGTTTCGGCGTCATGTCGTCCATATCGGCGTATTTCGCGACAGTGGCGCGGTCCACGTCCGGCCTCCTCGCGATCTCCGACCTGGACACTCCCTGACGGTCCAGTCTCCTGATATCTTGCGGTTTGGGCATCGGTATCGCCATCGTCCTTTCCTTCCCGAGCGCCGCCGGTTGCAGCCGGCGGATTTGTTTTTGGGCTGCGTCTCGGGAATATACAGGCACGGCGGGCTGGTGCCTGTTTTCGTCTGGGCGGTCATATGGTGCAGTTCCTGATGGAAACCAGCGGCCCCATACTGCGGAAAAATAGTGCAGAAATTGCTTAAGAAAAATTGAAGCAAAACAGGTTAAGCAGTTGTCGCATCCCATACGGGATGCGTGGATTGAAATTTTGCAACAATGGATATCGCAGACACAAGGCAAGTGTCGCATCCCATACGGGATGCGTGGATTGAAATACGATAAGCGTGTACGACCGGACCTTCACTACCGGTCGTATCCCATATGGGATACGTGTATTGAGATGGTCCGCTTTTGAACTGCCGTTTTTTTGATTTATCGCTCACTTCACATGACATATGTCGGTTTGGTCAGTTAATTTGTGAATATTCGACCATACGACTAGAGTGGCCTGTGGCTTTCCGGTCGGCTTCTTTGCTGGCTGGAAGTTTTGCACAGACTTGATTTGTATCTGCCGTGTGCCTGCGTTGTATTTACATCGCGCCAGCATGTGTGCGGAAGCAGATCGCAAGCGAATGGTTCTCAGTACCATCCATGTGAGTCAAGCACACATCTTTTGAGAAGCAGTCGCGATGCCGGGAGTCGGGTTCGTCGTAATTCAAACGTCGCGTCCGTTCCCGGTTTTTTTATCTGGCATACGGTGTCACTGCGGGAAGTGAGAATGAGTTCCGCGCCCGCTACGATGAACAGTGCAAACGATTATTACTTGTGTGTGTGGGGGTCGGCGTTCTAATCTGCGGATGGCGGAATCAATTTACCCGATTGGTGCTCATCTTCGCGTTCTCGCAGGTAATCGCGAAATTGTTCGTATTCCTCGTCGCACCAAGGATTTTCATCATGAACTTGTCCAAACAAGGTGATCATATCCTTCGGAGGAGTGAGGTTGAACTCGATGATGGCGTCAACGCCATTTTCGACTGGCACTCCCGGTCCATCATGGTCAAGGATGTCTTGATCGAGATTGGTGTCGTAGTTGTATCCATGGTCTCTTAGAAATGAAATCATCATTTCCGCAAGACGTACATAACGGTCATATTCCGGCCTGTCGAACGCTGCCATTTCAGTCAGCTCCTCGTGCGATTGATAAATCGCCTTTGTACATGGATACTGCTCCGACCAAAAGTGAAACCTGTACGTATCGCAATGCCATCCACTATATTCAATCCGGCTGTGCAAGACGTCGATTTCTTGATTTCATACAACCTGCATCGCCATATCAAAATATACAAAATTGTCCACTTGCCGGTTGTTGATGGACCTTATTCGAATTCTGGTTCAAAACCGTCATCAATCGGCTCATAATCTTCGCCGAATACGTCTGCATCGGTTAGCAGTGTGCTGTCATCGTTGCGTAGGCGTTCCACGGCTTTGCGGTATAGCGCGAAATTTTCTTCAGCCTGAGTGAGCCGGCGATAGTCGGCGGGCGTGATTATGACCGCGCTGGGCTGATTGTTTTTGAGTACGACGACTGGATGGTTGTCGCCCACCTGACTTAATGCTTTGCTTGCTCCGCCGTGGTTAAGGCTGGTGACGGAGACCATGCTGTCAAGGATCGATGCGGCTGACATGTTTCTCCTCTGCGAGATTTGAAAACGCATAAAAAAGTATACGAATAAGTATACGAATATCCATTTATTGCCAATCTATCAGTCGCATCGCATGTGCGTTAGCTACACTTATCCGCATAAGTGTAGCTAACGTTAAAATAAGCTACATTTATCTCGATAGGTGTTGCTTACGAGAGTTTTTGCGATGGATAATAATTTCAGCCATTTCGACATACAATGAATCCGTAGGGGCCACAACGACTTGTGTTTCCGATTTACAAGCGTGGCTTTGCTTAAGAACGTGATTTTGTCCGGGGAACGATGCGCTTGACACATACTGGCACTACCAACGGAGGAGCACCATGAAATACGAGATTGCGATTTGCAAAAGTATGAAACGTAAGAAAGGACGCAGTCGCGCTTCGATATGTTTTTGATTGCGTAACGGCGCGACGGCATCGCTTTTGCGCATGTCGGGCGCTTCGTTGCCGCAACCGGCGTAAGATATCTGCGAATGTCAAACATAAGCGAGATATCTGAAGGAGAGAAGATGTCAACAAACGAAGCAGCATTGCCGCAGTCGACGGTCCGGGTTGCCCAGGCTGATCCGGATGGAATCCTTCTGGTGATCCACGCAGGCGCTGGCAATCGCGGCAAGAAGGACACGCCGGAACGTCGCGCCCAGGTGGAGCAGGATCTGAACAGGGCCCTTGAAGCCGGCTATGCGCTGCTGGAACAGGGCGCTCCGGCCGAAGATGCCGTCTGCGCGGCCATTCGTGTCATGGAGGATGCTCCCGAATTCAATGCTGGCCGTGGTGCCGCGTTGACGAGCGAAGGCATCGTGTCCATGGATTCCTGCCTGATGACCGGCGTTGACGGCGAAGTCGGCTCCGCATGCGGTCTGACCACGTCCAAGAACCCGATCAATGTGGCGCGCGCCATCAAGGAGAAGACCAAGCACGTCATGTTCGCCAAGCCGGGCGATAACCTGCTCAAGGAGTGGGGCATCGAACTGTGCGACAGCGAGTACTTCATCACCCCGGCCCGTCAGGAATCCCTGCGTGAGGCGCAGTCCAATGGCGACGAATGGGAGAAGCATGGCACCATCGGCGCCGTCGCACGTGACGCGTCCGGCAATATCGCAGCCGGCACCTCCACTGGCGGCATCACCAACCAGATGCCGGGCCGTGTTGGCGATTCGCCACTGCCGGGTTGCGGCACCTACGCCAACAACGATTCCGTTGCGATCTCCTGCACCGGCATCGGTGAGGCGTTCGTCAAGGAAGTCGCCGCGCACCAGGTTTCCGACCGTGTGCTGTATGCCAAGGAAGATCCGGTCGAGGCTGCGAAGGCCGCGCTGGACGGTGTGGCCCGTCACCACGGCGACGGTGGCATGATCGTCGTCCCCGCCCATGGCGACGGTGCGATGGTGTTCAACAGCGAGATGATGAACTGCGGTTGGAAGTCCCCGAAGGGCAGCTACGTGCAGAGCTGACGCCATAGGTTTGACGCCGTAAGCAAATAAACGAAACGGCTGCAAAACGCCGAGTGGGGGTTCGAATCCATTAAGGATTCGAACCCCCACTCGTTTTTCGTTGCCGATTGGCAGCAAAACGTCACAACGAAGCCGTCACTTGGTGATGGTGTTGTAGGTAGGCAGGTTGGTGTAGTCGAACGACACGTTCTTCACGTTCGTCGCGGACGCGGCGGCGACGTTGTCGTTCCACAGCGGAATCACCGGAAGATCCTTGGCCAGCACTTCCTGCGCCTTGGTGAAGTCCTCGGTTCGCTTCTTTACGTCGGTCTGGGCGAGCGCGGCGTTCAGGAGCTTGTCGAATTCCGCGCTCTTGTAATCACCATCGTTCGAACCATGACCGTCAGCGGAGCTGGAGGCATATAGCGGATTGAGATAATCTTCAGCGGACGGGTAATCCAGCATCCAGCCGGCACGGAACGCGGTTTTGATGGTGCGGTTGGTCACCTGGTTACGCACGTCGCTGAACGTGGCGTACGGCTCGCCAGCGGCGTCGATGTCGAGTGTGTTCTTGATCTGGTTGCACACGGCATCGACCCATTCCTTATGGCCGCCATCGGCATTATAGGCGATTCGGAAGTTGCCGGACCATGGCTTGATGGCATTGGCTTTCTTCCACAGTTCCTTGGCCTTGGAAGCGTTGTACTTCAGGTTGTCGCCGTTCTTCTCCAGCTTCTTCACATATTCGGGGACGAGCGGTGAAGTGAAATCGGTGGCCGGGGTCTTCGTGTTGTTGTAAACCTTCTTGACGATCTGGTCGCGGTTGATGGCCATGGAAATGGCCTGACGACGCAATTGGCCTTCCTCGTCGTTGCCGAAATGCTCAAGACGTTCCGGAATGACGAAGGACTGGAATGAGGATCCTGCCTGGCTGTAGGCGATCACGCTGGAATCCTGACGGAAGGTCTTCACCGCGGACTGTGGAATCTGATCCATCACGTCGAGGTTGCCGGACAGCACGTCGGAGTAAGCGGAATCCTCATTCGTATAGACGCGGTATTCGATGCCGTTGTTGGATACCTTGCGGCTGCCCTTATAATCCTTGTTCGGCACGATGATGATGTTCTTGTCATGCGACCAGGACTTGAACTTGTACGGACCATTGCCAATCGGAGCCTGACCGAACTTCTTGATGTCCTTAAATGCCACGCTCGGCAGCGGGAACATGGATTGGTGCGCGAGCTTGGTCGGGAACACGGAATCAGGCTTGTTCAGCTCGACGACCAGCGTGTAGTCGTCCGGGGTGGAAAGACCGGAAAGTGTGGCCTTCGGATCGACGTTCGGATCCTGCAGCTCGTCATAGCCCTTGATGGTGGAGAAGCGGCTCGAGGTCTTCTGCGCGTTCTTCACATTGGCGGCGAAACTCCAGGTGTCGGCGAAGGAATGGGCGGTTACTGCCTCGCCGTTGGTGAACTTCCAACCCTTCTTCAGTTTGATCGTGTACTTGGTGGCATCCTCGTTCGGGGTGATACTCTCGGCGACTTCGAGATGTTGCTTGCCCTTCGCGTCGAAGCTCACCAGACCTTCGAACAGGTAGCGGATGACCTTGCCGCCGCCCATTTCGTTGGTGTCGCTCGGAATCAGACCGTTCTGCGGCTCGCTGTTGTTCACGGAAATCAGCGAGGTGTCGCTGGAATTGCTGGTGGCGGCGTTGTCATCGGATGACGAGCCGCACGCGGCGACCGACATCAGCATGGTTCCCGCCGCGGCCATGGCGACCAGGCGGTGGAGCATGTTTCTCTTCATTGTTTTCTCCTCTGATGTTGACATTCCGTCGCTTATGACGGCGGAAAGACAATAGACGTGATTATAGGAGTTTTGTTAACCGAGCTCACTGCTCTGTCTCAATGTGAGATGGAACGTTTCCATACAAAAGGGCTAAGAGGGTAATGCAGGGAGGGAAGAGGGGCGGGATGCCGCTGAGAACATCAGTCGAAGCGGACGCCCTCGGGCTTGCTGGGCAGCGAGTACAGGAATGCTTGGATGATCAGCGAGATGCCGGCCATGCCGAGGCTGACATAGAACAGCGTGAGCAGCATTCCCGGGAAGCTGTTCGGGTCATGAAAGTCGAGTTTCGGTGGCTCGTGGGGGATGACCATGATCATGCCGATTTCGATGATGACCAGGCCGAACGCAATGACGACCAGCATCGCAAGGGCCAGAATGGTGCCGACGTGCCCAAGCAGAAACCACCAGCCGGTGCGGTTGGCATCATGCAGCCTTCTGAAGGAGATGGCCATGATCGGTACCATGGTGGCCAGCATCCACAGTATTCCGGACACCGTTCCGGCAGCCGGAATAAGGAATATCAGCACGCTGACCGGAATGAAGAACAGCATGGCGAGCCAGAACTCGCGTCTGCTGGAACGCCCCCGAAACTCCATGTAGCCGATGAAAAAACGTTTGACGGCATCAATGAAACCGCAGTGGTAGTCGGGCGTCCATGTGCCGTTGCCGCTGTAGGGGAATCGCATATTCGTAAAGCCTTCTTCTCAATGAAACGCATACGCTGGATTCGCGTCGCGCGTCCACCGACGGTGGTGTGCGGCCATCGTAACATGCTGCTATTCGCCCATAGCGCAACCGTTGCAATCGCAATGATTCGGCGGATTTTCCCGCAATATGGCGTGTGTGGCCGCCCATAGCGTCGGTCACACACGAAAGACGGAAAACTTTAAAGCAAACCGTCCGCCTGCAACGCGTCATGCATACGGTTGAGGCAATCCACCAGCAGCGGATACGGCATCGCCATGTTCACGCGCACGCAGCCGGCTCCCGCGCGGCCGCACGAACGGCCGTCGGTCAGCGCCACCTTCGCCTTCTCAAGGAAATACGCGGCCGGATCGTCAATGCCGAGCGGGCCGAAATCCAGCCATGCGATATACGTGCCGCGCGGGCGAATATAGCCAACGCCCGAGAACCGCGTGCTCATCTGCTCATCGAACAACCCAAGATTGCGTCGCACGTAGGAAAGCGCGTCCTGGAACCACGGATCGCCCTCGTTGTAGGCGGTGGTGGTGGCGATCGCACCGATCGTGGCGGTCTGATGCTCGCTCCACTCCGCACGTTCCGCCCACATCTCACGGTCCGCCGGATTCGTCAGCAGCACCTGCGCGCACTTCGTACCCGGAATGTTGAACGACTTCGACGCGCTGGTGGCGGTCATAGACTGCCGCGCGGCCGCCTCGCTGATGGTCGGATACGGAATATGACGCCCCTCGAACACGAACGGCGCGTGAATCTCATCATTGAAAATACGCACGTCGTACCGTTCCGCCAGCTCGCACAGCCGCTGCTCCTCGGCCAACGTAAGCACCTTGCCGATCGGATTGTGCGGATTGCACAGCACGAACGCATGGCAGCCAGCCGCGAACGCGCGTTCGATGGCGTCGAAATCGAACAGCCATTCATCATTGCGCCCGCTGCTCTCGCCGGCGCCCGCGCACAGCATCGGAATCTCAAGGACCTCCACGCCATACAGACGCGGCACACTTAGGAACGGCATATAGGCCGGAGTCGGTACCACGATGGAGTTACCGGCGCGCACGATCTCGCGCAGGAACACTTCGAACGCCTCCAGCACGTCCGGCACCGGGCGGATGCACGTTGGATCCACCTCCCAGCCGTAGCGGCGCTGCCATGCGGCGCACGAGCGGGCGACCTCCTTCTTCCACGGGTCGGGAATGTAGCCGAGCGCGCCACGTTCGGTGGCCTCTTCGATGGCTTCGGCCACGCATGGTGCCAGACCGTAATCCATCTCGGCGATGAATGCGCCGATGCAGCCGGGGTAACGGGTCCATTTATCCGAACCGACCTGCTCCAGATCCTCGATGGTCGTCACGTCGATGTGATTGGCATCAAAGCAAGAGGTGCCGGCGGTTGTGTTGCTCAAAGTCGTTGACTGGGGAATGTTGTTCATGCTCATAACATGTCATTGTTCCCGGTGCAGAAGGGCTGCTCAACGGTCTGGCTCCCCGAAATCGTGATGGCGCTCGCAAGCTTGCTTATCGCTGTGCGACTACTTGGCACTCAAATATTTGAGTGACGTGCGCTCGAGCTCCTCGAGCAATGAACCAAGCGCGGGGCGATGGTCGCCGGCACGAGTCACGATGCCGACCTCGCGCGCCGCAAAATCGTCGGCAATGGGACAGGCCACCAGATCGCCCTGCAAGTTGATATGCGTATCGAGCGCCGGCACCAGCGAGACGCCCATACCAACCTCGACCAGGTTCTGCGTGGCCCAGTAATCATCCGTGCAGTGGCGGATATCCGGCTTGAATCCGGCACGGGTGGCCAGTTTCACCAAATTTGCGCGGCAGGTGGGGCAGCCGGCGATCCAATGCTCGTCTTTGGCGGCGGACAGCGGCACAGGTTCGCCGGTCTCCTCGAATCGTTTGGCGATGCCGCTGGAGCGGCGCACCAGCAGTCGCATCGGATCGTAACCCAGCGAATGGAAGGTCAGGTCGTCGCCGATGTGCAGGAAGTTCGGGATGCTGCTGTAGCGGAACACGGCGGCGGTATCGGCCTTGCCTTGGGAAATCAGACCGATCGCCTCCGGCGGCTCCATCTGAATCAGGCTCAGCTCGATGTCCGTGAACATACTGAGCTTGACCACGGTACGGGCCGCGATAGTAGAGCAGATTGACGGTGGGGCCACCAAATGCAGGTGATCAAACCGATGATGCCGATAATCCTCGACTTCACGGGCCGCCCGCTCCAGCCGATCGGCGATGGCCTCGCCGTGGCGGGCGAGCATCGAACCGGTGGCGGTGAGTTCCACGCCATGCGAGGTGCGTTGCACCAGAGTCGAACCGCACTGTGCCTCCAGCTTTTTGATCTGCTGGCTGATGGCCGGCTGCGACCAACCCGTGGCCTTGGCCGTGGCGGAGAACGAACCATACTGTTCGATTTGCCACAACGTGACCAATGATTGGGGGTTGAGCGTGGCCATAGGTACCTCTTTCGTGCCTTTTCGTGCCTTTTCGTGCGGTGATTCAATTATGGCCGGGCGGCAGGATGTGGCGTGCGCGCCGATCGTCAGTCCTCGAACTGCTTGGCGAGCGGAACCATCAGCACGGTGAGCACGGCGAACAGGGCGGTGGTGATGAACAGCACGATGGCGACCGGCATTTGGTCGTAGGCCCAGCCGTACACCATCTGGCCGAGCGGCTGGGCACACATGCTCACGGCCGCGGCCATGGACATCACTTTGCCGGCCATTGCCTCGGGCGTACTGAGCTGGATGGCGGGGACGGCGATGAGATTCGTGAAGCAACTGGCGACCATCGTGCCGCAGGTGAATACGATCAGCACCACGAGTTTGGTCCATGCGTCGACCGGCAGCAGGAACACAATACCCTGTGGGACCATGGCCAGCGTAAGCGTCGCCATCAGCCCCGGCAGCCAGCGCATCGTGAGCTTGGCGGCGAACAGGCCGGCGATGAATGCGCCCGCCACGCCGGAAACACCGATCAGGCCGTCGGCGATGCCGTAGACAGTGGCGTCGAAGCCGAGCACTGTACGAATCGTGTACGGGAAGCCGACGCCGGAATAGCCGATAAGCACAAAGTTGAGCGCCGCCGCGAACAACAGCAGTCTGAACACGTTCGGCCGGTCCTTGATGAGGAATCGCACGCCTGCCTTGAGGTCTTCAAGTGGGGTGGGCAGCTCCTCGTCGCCGCGATCCGGGGCACTGAGGCGGATGAAGCATTCGAGCGCGGCTGCGCCGGCGAAGCTTGCGATGGCGATGATCATCATGAGACGGATGCCGAACATCGCATACAGCACGCCGCCGAGGAAGCTCGGCAGCAGACTGCTTAGTTGTTGGACCTGATTGATCACGGCCATGCCTTGGCGCATGGTGGCCGGGCCGTACTGCCGGAACATCTGGGGGAGTGCGGCCTGCACGGTCGGGGTTTCGAAGGCGCCGAGCACGGCGAGCAGCACCTGCATGGTGGCGATGGCTACGATATGGAAGCCCGTGGTGGCGAAGACGATGGCGCTCGCCAGCACGAGCACGGCGGAGATGGCGTCGAGCGCCACCATGATGGTGCGGCGGTTGACGCGATCGGCCAGCACGCCTCCGAACGGGGAGAGCAGGATGGTCGGCACGATGGAGATGGCCAGCACCGAGGCGAAGATGGTGGCTGAGCCGGTTTCGTCCAGCACCCACATCGACATCGCGAATCGCAGCATCACATTGCCGAACAGCGAGATGCCTTGTCCGGCGACCAGCAGCACGAAGTCGCGGGACAGCAGCGGGCGTTGGGTGGCGGTGCCGGCGATGTCATTCTCGGGTTTCACTGTGCTATTCATTCTGAGCCTTTCTCCGGCTCCCCTGCGAACGTCATCATGCCCTTCGCGGCGACCGTGATGAGCTCGTCATCGAAAATCGGCACGCCGATCGCGTCGAGCATGGTGGCCAAGCAGCGGATGCGATGCTCCATTTCGGGCAGGGTCACCGGGTAGAAATACGGCATCAGCCAATAATTCGGCAGCAACGAAAGCAGCTCTGCGGCCTCGCGCGGATACTCGGTGGGGATGGAGCCATCCTTGACGCCCGCCTCGATCAGCGGCAGGAAGCGTTCGGGCAGATGCTTGCTCCATACCTGCATATTCGCGGCGAACGAAACCGGATCGCTCAGCATCGGCATGGCGGCTCGCATGATCTGCACGTGGTCTTGCTTGGTCATCGAATGCCGCCATAGCACGCGGAACTTTTCGAGGGCGGTAAGGTCAGTGCGATTCATGACGGATTCGTTGAAGTCGTCCTGCATATTGTTGTCTCGGTTGGTGAGCTCTTCGAGGATGGCTTCCTTGGATTTGAAGTGATGGTAGATCGCGCCTTTGGAGAGGTCGCCGAGCTCGTCCACGATGTTCTGGATGGAGGTGTGCTCATAGCCCTGGGCCATGAACAGCCGTTGTGCGGCGTCGAGGATGCGGGTGCGCGTCACCTCGGGGTGAGCGTTACGTGCCATGGTGGCCTCCCTACTGTGCTTGATGTTGCAGATCACTATAGATACCGACCGACGGTATGTATAGCGGTTTCGGCGAGCCTCCAACGATTCCGGCGATTGTCGCCTACCCTTTTTCGCTTGGTATCTTTCGGCTGTGTGCTTGCCCCCGCCAGCAGGGGCAGCATATAGGCATACCAGGGCGCAAGTGTCGCCGTTCTCAGTATCCTTAGAAGAATGAGTCCTGAAGCCTTAAGTGAACTGATTTCCAGCATTGCCCACAACCTCGTCGCCGCCGGCCAGGCCGGCGCGTTGACCGACGAGCTGATTCCGCCCGTCGACAAGCTCGCCGTGATGCGCCCGAAGGACCGCGCGCATGGCGACTGGGCCTCCAACATCGCCATGCAGCTGGCCAAGAAGGCCGGCATGAAGCCGCGCGATCTG
>ERZ779896.2936-NODE-2936-length-11008-cov-6.481055_pt1 | contig 11008 bp, 10 predicted proteins | sample MGYA00511067_ERZ779896 | MGnify/ENA primary metagenome ERZ779896 (study PRJEB29588, sample SAMEA2161597) | human gut metagenome | biome: human gut; feature: human-associated habitat; material: faeces | place: Denmark | collected 2008/2010 ...
GGTATATCGCCTACCCCGTTTAACACCAGCCGCGGACGGTAGGGGAACTTATTGATGTCGGCGCGGTCGGTCACACCGGAGAGCACAAGGCAGGTGTCAAGGCCAGTCTCGATTCCCGCGATCATGTCGGTATCCATGCGGTCGCCTATCATTACCGCGTCCTCTGAGTGTACGCCCAGTATCCTAAGGCCTGTCCGCATCATAAGAGGGTTGGGTTTGCCTATGAAATAGGCGTTCTGGCCGGTGGCCATTTCGATAGGGGCGATCATTGCCCGGCATGCGGGGATTATTCCGTTCTCAGAAGGGCCTGTAAGGTCGCTGTTGGTGCCGATGAGCTTTGCGCCCTTCATCACCAGGTGTACCGCCTTCAGGATGTTCTCGTAGTTGTAGGTATTACCCTCGCCGATTATAACGTAATCCGGGTCAACGTCGTTCATGGTGATGCCTTCGTCGTGCAGAGCCATTATGAGGCCTGCGCCGCCTATTACGTAGGCGCTGCTTTCCGGCGACTGGGAGCTTATGAAGCGTGCGGTCGCCAACGCACTTGTATAGAAATGGCTCTCGTCCACATCAAGCCCCATGCGCTTGAGCTTTTGCTGAAGCTCCTTGGGTGAGCGCTCGGAGGAGTTGGTGAGGAAGAGGAAGTTCTTGTTTTCCCTGTACAGCCAGTCAACGAACTCCTTTACGCCGGGCAGCAGCTTGTTACCGTGGTAAATCACGCCGTCCATATCGCATATAAAACCCTTTTTGTTCCTTAATTCGTTCATATCATTCCTTCTTTCTTTTTCTAATCTTTATAATAAGATGGTAACTCTGCAATGTAAAATTCAAAAGCAGGCATTTGTAAAATATATATATAAAGATTTCTCGGCGTGCGGGGTTTAAAGGCTATTGATTTTCGACATAAAAGGTGTTAATATAGAAATGATTTTTCGGCGGCAGGCCGGCGCCGCCGAAGTTATATGCATTTTCATCAATCAATAGCTTTCTTAAAAACAATTGCTTTAGGCGAAGAAATCGGAGGAATTATTTAGAATGACACTATTTGAAAATCTTTTAGGACATACCCTGATTGCCGCGGACAACGTCTGGGGTTTGATGGGCGTTATGTGTATAGGTGTTGCACTTTCAATACACCTTGAGCAGAAGTATCAGTGGGCTTCCAAGGTCTCCGGCGCCATAATCGCGCTGATAATGGCGATGGTTCTCGCAAACCTCGGCGTTATACCCACGAACTGCACGCTGTATGACGATATTGTATGGGGCATCGTCGTTCCTATGGCTATCCCCCTGCTGCTGCTGCAGTGCAACCTCAGCCGCGTATGGAAGGACACCGGCCGCATGCTGGTCGTGTTCCTTATCGGCGCACTCGGCACTGTCGTCGGCGCGTTCCTCGCCTATTATCTCCTGCGCGGACCCTTTGGCGATGCGCAGGGTCTTGCAAAGGTAGCCTCCATGATGACCGGCTCTTATATCGGCGGCGGCGTAAACTTTGCGGCAATGGCTTCTCAGTATGCTGCCGGTGACGATCTCACCGCTGCCGCTACTGTTGCGGATAACCTGCTGATGGCCGCGTATTTCTTCGTTCTGATCGCCTGCGCCGGCTCCAAGTTCTTCCGAAAGCACTTTTCACATCCTCACATAGCTGAGGTAGAGGCCGGTGCCTCCAAGGAAGTTGCGCAGACTCAGGCTGCCGCTTTCTGGAGCCGCAAGGACATCTCCCTCAAGGATATTGCGTATAACTTTGCTTATGCCATAGTCGTCGTTTGGGTATCCCGCATTATTTCCGGTATTTTCTCCGGCATCGGCGGCAATCCCTTCCTTGACTTCATAGGTCAGTTCTTCGGCAGCCAGTATGTATGGATAACCACCATATCCGTGATAGTTGCCACCTTCTGCACCAAGACAGTATCCAAGATGCACGGCTCACAGGAAATCGGTACTTACCTCATTTACCTCTTCCTGTTCGTCATAGGCGTTCCCGCCAACATCATGACCGTCCTTACCAAGTCCCCGCTGCTGCTCGTGCTGACCACGATCATGGTTCTCGTGAATATGCTCTTCTGCTTCGGCGCGGCAAAGATCTTCAAGGCTTCCCTTGAGGATTCCATCATCGCCTCCAATGCCAATATCGGTGGTCCGACGACCGCTGCCGGCATGGCGATATCCCAGGGCTGGACGAGGCTGGTTGGCCCCGCAATGCTGGTGGGCGTGCTCGGCTATGTTATCGGCAACTACGCCGGTACGCTGGTCGGCATTATCCTCGGCGCCGCATAAGTTTCTGACAAAGCCGGCTGTTTTGTAACGACAATATAACTCCGGCGCATCTCTTAAACAGATTTGCGCCGGTAATTTTACGGAAGGCAAAACTATGTATTTTGATGCACACTCTGATATCTGGTGTGATGTGACTACTCGCCGTCTCAATGGCGAGACGAACGTATTTGATCGCTGCCATCTGGAGCGTCTCCGCAAGGGCGGCGTTGAAGGAAGTATTTTTGTTATTTGGGTAGACCCGCCGTATGACGTGGACTATGTAAAGCGTACCGAGCAGATCATGGCTGCCATAAAGGCAGAGACTGCCGAGTGCAGGTCTTTCCGCATCGTCCATAGCTATGACGAGATGATGAAGGCCAATGCCGACGGCAAGATATATATCTTTATCGGCATAGAGGGCATGGCGGCGATGGGCAAGGACCTTACCTGGATCGACCGCTATTACGAGTTCGGCTGCCGCCACGGTATATTGACCTGGAACGAGGCAAACGACCTCGGCGCGGGCGCGCTCTCCGGCAAGGATTACGGTCTTACAGACCTCGGCAGGGAGACCGTCCGGCGTATGCAGGAAAAGGGGATGCTGCTCGACGTTTCCCATCTTAATGATGCTGGCTTTTGGGATGTCGTCAAGATTACGAAAAAGCCCTTCATCGCATCCCATTCCAACAGCCGTGCGATGTGCGGCGTGCTCCGCAACCTTACGGACGATCAGCTTCGCGCCATACGCGATATAAACGGCGTTGTGGGCTTGAATGCGTTCAACATCTTCATAGATGACGACCCAAAGAACCAAACCGTCGAGCGCCTTGCCGAGCACGCGGCGCACATGATCGACGTCATGGGCATCGACCACGTCGGCTGCGGCTTCGACTTCTTCGAGTTCATTGATAACCCGGATACCATGGGCACGATGACCGATACGGGCAGCCCCTGCACCAAGGGGCTTGAAAACTGCTCCAAGATACCGAGTCTCTTCGCCTGCTTCGAGAGAATGGGCATGAGCCAGGAGGATATGGAGAAGATTGCAAGGCTCAACTTCCAGCGCGTAGTAAAGGATACCATAGGCTAAATATACCATGTACAAAAAAACGGGCTTCCGGCGGCGAACCGGATGCCCGTTTTCGTATGGTGCTCACTGTATGGCGGGGAAGGAGACGGTAATGGAGGTACCCTTGCCCGGGGCGCTGGTGAGCTCTATCTTGCCGTGGTGGTACTGTACCGCGTGCTTTACTATGGAAAGGCCAAGCCCGGTACCGCCTGAAGACTTGGAATGGCTCTTATCCACCCTGAAGAAGCGCTCGAATATGCGGTTCTGATACTCGGGCGCGATGCCGATTCCGGTATCGGAAACGGTGACGGAAGAGAAGCCGCCCTCGCTTACCGTGCTTATCTTTACGCTGCCGCCCTGCCTGTTGTACTTTATGGCGTTGTCGCAGAGATTGTATACTATTTCATATAGCAGCCTCTTTACGCCGTATACATTGGCGGGAGAACCTTCGACGGCGATGCTTATACCCTGGCCATCGGCAGACGGGAGCAGGTCGTTGGCTACTGCCGAAGCGACAGAGAGCAGGTCGACGTTTTCACGGGGCATATCGCCGCCTTCGTCAAGCTGGGAAAGGCGTATTATGTCGCCTATCAAGGTAACGAGACGCTGTGCTTCCAAACGTATATGTCCTACAAAACGGGACATATCCTCTGGTTTTACCATGCCGTTCTCTATCAGCTCCGCACTGCCTATTATGCCCTGTAAAGGGGTCTTCAGCTCATGGGAAACATTGGCGGTGAACTCGCGGCGGTTCTGCTCAGCAGTCTCTTTTTCCGTTATATCGAAGGCCAGTATGACTACGCCTGCCGTTTCGCCATCCGCTGCTATGCGGCTTATATCGAACTGATATATGAGGCCCTTGCGTGAAGCGTGTATCTCGCTGTGGCCGTCCTTGAGCGCAGCCTGTATGGCTACACTCATGTCGTGACTGCGGTCCACAGAAAGGAAATCCCGACCGATGCAGGAGGGCTCCGCACCGAAAATCTCAATGGCGGCGGGATTTATGCTGAGTATGCAGCCGCGGTTATCCAGAAGTACAAGGCCCTCGTTCATACTGGCTGTTATCTGGGCGAACTGGTCGGTGCGCTTTTTAAGCTCCCGCATTTGCGCGGTTATCTGGTTGTGCTGCCTGTTTATGCGGTTGAGCAGAGGAGACAGTTCTTCATATGAATCGTTATCCAGCGGATGCTCAAGATCCAGGCTGTTCAGCGGCTCGACTATGCGCTTTGATAGGCGCTTTGCGAGCATGCCGGACAGCACCAGCGCTGCTATGAGCACTATCAGAATGGGCTGGAGGATTCCCAGCATCAGCACACCTATTGTGGCCCGGCTCACGGATATGCGCAGTACGCTGCCGTCTGTGAGCCTTTGGGCGCAGTATATGGTCTTTTCAAGAAGGGTAGAGGAGTAGCGGATGCTTTCGCCGTAGCCATCCTTGAGCGCCTGCTTTATCTCAGTGCGGTCGGCGTGGTTTTCAAGGCTTTCAGCGTCCGTACGGGTGTCGTATATAACATTTCCTTGGGTGTTTATCCACGTAATGCGGTATCGGTCGGGGGAGAGCCGCTTTAAAAAGTCATCGCCCTGCTGTTCCACTGATACTGCCGCAAGGCCGAGTTCGTCTTTTAGCTGCTTTTTCTGTATTATGCCGAAATACTCATACAGCGCGCCGGTTATTACAAACAGGCTGGCAAGCAATACCGCTCCTGCTACGAGGAGTATGGAGTGGAATATCTTTTTTGTCATTGTGATACCTCCAGCCGATAGCCTACGTTGCGTACCGTTTCTATCATATCGCCGTATTTGCCGAGTTTCTGCCGCAGAGTGCGTATGTGCATATCCACCGTCCTGCTTTCGCCAAGATAGTCGGTGCCCCATATTTCCTCCATCAGCTGATCACGGGTGAAGGCGATACCGGGGTGGGAGAGGAACAGGCGCAAAAGCTCGAATTCCTTGAAGGTGAGAGCAACGCGTTCGCCGTCTGCGGTGACGGTATGCTGGTCAAGATTAACTATGAGGCCGCTGGCCTTGAGGAGATGCTCTACCTGCTTGGGTGCACAGCGGCGCAGTACGGCCTTTACGCAGGAGACCAGCTCCATTACGCCGAAAGGCTTTGCGATATAGTAATCCGCGCCCAGGTCGAGCCCCTGTATTTTATCGTATTCCGTGCCTTTGGCGGTAGCCATTACCACGGGTATGGAGTCAAGCTCAGGGGAGGATTTCATACGGCGAAGAAGCTCTATGCCGTCTATGCCGGGCAGCATAACATCCAACACTACCAGCTCGGGCCGTTGCTTTTGCAGCGCTTCCCAAAATGAGGTTCCGTCCTCAAAGCCCCGGGCCTCCAGGCCTGTGGATTGCAGAGCGTAGACCTCTATATCCCTGATGCTCGCGTCATCTTCAACACACCAGATCATGCTATACCTCCTTGTGAACGCCTGTTACCGAGAATATCACCCATTCGGCGATATTTACCGCGTGGTCGCCTATGCGCTCGAAATACTTCGCAATCATGAGAAGGTCCAGGGCGTACTCGCCGTCGGCAGGCTCTTCGGCTATCTTGGTTATGAGCCGCCGCTTTACCTGATCGAAGTAATCGTCAACTGTATCGTCATATGCCACGACATTTTCTGCCAACATTATATCATGCTTTACGTATGCATCAACGCTCTCTGTCACCATTTTAATAGTCGCCTTGGCCATTTCCCTCATAAGGTCGTCATTTTCTGCGGGGCGGCCGTCAAGAAAAGAGATTATCTCCGCGATGTCCTCAGCCTGATCGCCTATGCGCTCCATATCGGTTATCATTTTCAGCGCTGCGGATATCTGTCTCAGATCCTTCGCCACGGGCTGCTGCTGAAGCAGCAGCTTCAGGCACATTGACTCTATTGTGCGTTCCTTCTGGTCTATCTCGGAATCCAGCGGGGCTACCTTGGTGGCCAGAGCTGCGCTGCGCTCGGTAAGCGCTTCCGATGCCAGCTTTATAACCTCCTCACACAGTGCGCCCATCTCTATAAGTTCTTTGTTAAGCAGCGCAAGCTGCTCGTCAAAACGGCTTCTCATCTCTAACCGAACCTCCCCGTAATATAATCTTCTGTCTTTTTGTTCCCGGGCTGTGAGAATATCTGCTCAGTGTTGCCGTATTCTATAAGCTCACCCAGAAGGAAGAAGGCGGTGTTGTCGGAAATCCTTACTGCCTGCTGCATGTTGTGGGTGACTATGACTATGGTGTATTTCTCCCTGAGCTGCATGGCAAGCTCCTCTATCTTGGAGGTGGAAATGGGGTCGAGGGCACTGGTGGGTTCGTCCATGAGCAGCACTTCCGGCTCCACGGCCAGGGCGCGGGCTATGCACAGCCTTTGCTGCTGGCCTCCCGAAAGGCCAATGGCGTTCTTTTTCAGCCTGTCCTTTACCTCGTCCCAGATAGCGGCGCCCCGCAGGGAGCGCTCTACGATATCGTCCAGCCTGACCTTGTTCCTGACGCCGTGTGTGCGCGGGCCGTAGGCGATATTGTCGTATATGCTCATGGGAAAGGGGTTGGGCTTCTGGAAAACCATTCCTATCTGGCGGCGGAGCTCATTCACGTCTGTTGTCGGGTCGAATATGTCGGCGTCCCTGTATTTCACGCTGCCTGTTATCTTAACGTCGGGTATGAGGTCGTTCATGCGGTTCAGCGTCTTGAGAAAAGTTGATTTTCCACATCCGGAGGGCCCTATGAGGGCGGTTATGCTCTTTTCGGGTATATCTATATTTATGTCTTTAAGCGCCTGATGGCTGCCGTACCAGAGGCAGAGATCCTGTACGGTGATTATATTCATCATAGTTCCTTTTTCCTCCTGAAGTATCTTGCCACAAGGTCGGCAGAGAGATTTATTATAAGAGTCAACAGCATGAGTATGGCAGCTATGGCAAAGGCCACCTCGAATTCACCGCGCTCCTTTGCGTATACGTAAAGGGCGACAGTAAGCGTAGCACCGGAGCTGCCAAGGCCTGAGAAGAAGCCGTGGAGCGTATGGGCAAGACCTGCCGTAAACAGCAGCGCCGCCGATTCACCAAGTATGCGTCCTACGGCCAGTATGCAGCCGGTAATAACGCCGTCCGTACAACCGGGAAGCACTACTGTGCGTATCACGCGCCATTTGCCGGCGCCCAGCCCGAATGCGCCCTCGCGGTAGCTCTGAGGAACCGTCTTAAGGCTCTCCTGAGTGGTGCGCATCACGGTGGGCAGGTTCATTATCACCAAGGTAAGAGCGCCTGCCATAAGGGAGGTACCCATCTTGCAGAACCGGCAGAAGAACAGCATTCCTACCAGACCATATATTATTGAAGGTATTCCGGAGAGCGTCTCTGCGGCATACTCTATGGCGTTTACCACCCGTTTGTTTGAGGCATACTCGGTAAGGTATATCGCTGCGCCCACCCCCAGCGGCACCACGATAAGTATTGTAGCTATCACGATGTATAGTGTGTTCATCAGATCAGGCAGTATGCCTATGCTGTCTGCAAGATAGCTGGGGGATGTGGAGAGCAGTTCCCAAGTTATATTGGGCAGCCCCTTATACAGCACGTAGCCTATCAGAAACAGTACAAGCAGGCAGGTGAGCCCGGCAGAGAGCCACATGAGGCACTTCATCAGGCCCATATAAGCGCGGCGTTTGACCGATACGTTTTTTTCTTCCATGGTCTAACCTTCCTTTTCCCTTTTGAGAAAGAAATTGAGCGCGGCGTTTATCAGCATAATGAACAGGAAAAGCACCAGCGCTATGGAGAACAGGGCCTGTTGCTGCAAGCCGCTTGAGTAGGACATTTCGCTTGCCACGGCCGTTGTCAGGAACCTTACGCTCTGAAAGAGGGAAGGCATGTTGGGCACGTTGCCCGAAACCATCATTACAGCCATCGCTTCGCCTATGGCTCTGCCGACGCCCAGCACCACCGCGGCCGCTATGCCGCTTTTCGCGGCCGGTACGGATACCCGGAAATACGTTTCCACAGGTGTTGCGCCAAGGGCGAGGGAGGCGTCCTCGTATTCCTTGGGCACAGCCTCAAGCGCGGTTACCGAAACCTTTATTATAGATGGCAATATCATAATGGAAAGCACTATGATGGCGGCCAGCAGGCTTGAGCCATCAGGCACGTTGAAAAGCCTGCGTATGCCGGGTACGAGTATCAGCATACCTACAAGGCCGTAAACTACCGAAGGAATGCCTGATAGCATGCTCACCGCTGACTGCATAATGGCCCTGGCCGAAGGCTTTGCCATTTTTGCAAGGTACACCGCCGTAAAGAATCCCACAGGCACTCCCAGCAATATGGCGCCGGCAGTACCGTAGATGCTGGTGAGTATGAAGGGCAGTATGCCAAAGGAGGGGGTAGCGGCCGTAGAAGCCCACGTCTTGTTAAAGAGGAATGGAGCAAGACCTATCCTGCGTATTGCCGGTATACCCGATATGACCAGGTATACCGTGATGAGCAGAACGCAGCCCACTGTTATAAGGCCGAGCACAAGGAATATGCTGTGCATCACCAGTTCAAGCATTTTCCCGATCCTTTTGTTTTTCTTCATATTGCGTATCCTCTCTCAAGACTTACAGGCAGCTGTTGCCAGCTGCCCTTTATCCGTCCGTTTATCTATCAATTTACCGGAACCGCACCCGCTGCGGAGATGATCTCTGCGGCCTCGGCGGAGGTAGCGTAGTCGAAGAACTTCTTTGCAGTTTCGGAAAGCTCAACGCCATCCTTGGTCACCAGTACGAAGGGACGCTGGATAACATAGCTGCCGTCCTTTACAGTCTCCTCAGTAGGAGCGATGCCGCCTACGGTCAGCGCCTTTACGTTGTCCTTGAGGGAGGCAAGGGAGGCGTAGCCTATAGCGTCGGGGTTCTGGGAAACGGTGGTGATTACGTCACCGGTAGAGGTCAGTTCCTGACGGTACTTGCAGGCGTCATTTGTGCCGGTTATGGACTCGAAGCCGTCGCGGGTGCCGCTGCCGGCCTCGCGGCCTATGAGCACGATCTCAGCATCGTTGCCGCCAACGTCCTTCCAATTGGTGATCTCTCCCTTGTAGATAGATGCGATCTGCTCTACGGAGAGGTCGGATACGGGGTTGTTGGGATTTACGATTACGGCGATGCCATCAAGTGCGAGTACTGTTCCGGTGAGGCCTGAAGCCTTCTCGTCGTCCTTCAGGTTGCGGCTGGAGAGGCCGATATCACAGGTGCCTTCAGATACAGCCTTGATGCCGGAGCCGGAGCCGGTAGGATTGTATGTATATGAGGTGCCGGGGTTGCTGTTGATGAAGGATTCACCCAGGGAGCCTATGACTTTTTCCATGGAGGTGGAGCCGTCCAATGATACGTTGCCGTCTTCTGAGGCAGCCTCAGGCGCCTTGGCGGAGCAGCCGGCGAAAAGTGCCAGTACACAGGCCGCTGCGATTACGATGCTTATGATCTTCTTCATTTTTCTTTGATTCCTTTCTTTTTTATGTCCTTATCGGTTACGGTTATTATGTTAAATCTACCGTGTAAAATGAAAAAGAAAGGTTATGTAAAACCCATGTAAAATGGCACGGTGGGGGATAAACGAGGTTATTCCGTCATTTTCCACTGAATTTTCAAGGTTTTGTTTACATAATGTTAATGTTATTTGCAAATCATCGTGATATAATTGCAAACGTGGAACGATACAAGCGGAGGTTTCTTCACAATGAAATGCAAAAGAATAATTTCTATAATTATGGCGGCGCTTTGCCTGCTCACTATGTCGGGCGCGTTCGCTTATAAGGTAGGCGAGGCGAGGGTGGCTATAGGCGCTAACCTTGATTCCGAGCAGATAGCGGCGGTATACAGTGATTTCGGCATAGAGCGCGGCGTAATACCCGAGATAACCGTCACCAACGAAAACGAGAGGCAGTACCTCGAAGGCCTGGTAGACGACAAAAAGATAGGCCATAAGGCCATCTCCTGCGTGTATATCACAATACTGGACGACGGCTCCGGACTGAATGTATCCACCAAGAACATTAACTGGTGTACCGAGCAGATGTATAAGAACGCCCTGACTACCGCCGGCATAACAGATGCAGATGTGAAGGTCACAGCGCCCTTTGAGGTGTCCGGCACAGCGGCTCTTACCGGTATTTATAAGGCGTATGAGGATATAACCGGTAATTCGCTTTCCAGCCTTGCAAAGATGGTAGGTGCCGAGGAGCTTATCGTTACCGGCCAGCTTGCTGAGTACATAGGCAGCGACGAAGCTACCGCCCTCATAAACGAGCTCAAGGGCATACTGGATATCACCGAGACCATGTCCGATGCGGACGTGAAGAAGGAGATAAAGAAACTTGCGGACCAGTACAACGTGCAGGTGACAGATGAGCAGATAGAGCAGCTGCTGAAGCTGTGCCGTCAGCTTGAAAAGCTTGATATCAACCAGCTCAAGGAAAAGCTGGTATCAATCACTAATACCGTTGAAAAAGCCATGACTGCCAAGGATAAGGTGGCAAAGACCGTCACGACAATTACTGAAAAGGTAACGGGGTTCCTTGGAAGCGTCAGCAAGTTCTTCGCCGGGCTATTTAATAAGTAAGTAAGATATAAGAGCACAACAAAGGCGCGTGCCGTATGGCACGCGCCTCAGTCTGTCAAAAAACCCCAGGGTTGATAAGGGGCCGCAGCCCCTTATGTTTAA
>ERZ779896.2938-NODE-2938-length-11004-cov-6.914239_pt1 | contig 11004 bp, 10 predicted proteins | sample MGYA00511067_ERZ779896 | MGnify/ENA primary metagenome ERZ779896 (study PRJEB29588, sample SAMEA2161597) | human gut metagenome | biome: human gut; feature: human-associated habitat; material: faeces | place: Denmark | collected 2008/2010 ...
CGCCAAACTGACCCGTGAGGACTTGAAAATCGCGCCCGAATCCCCTACAATGAAACGTCAGGAACTTGCAGTTCCATGCGAATTTTCTGTCAGAAATTCCATGGTAATTTCTGACGAAACTTCGGACGAAACCCCTGCCGTAGAACCTTCTGACCAGACCAGCAAAACCGTCCGACACGCCCCGCTCGTTTACCGGGTGGAGGAGATCGCCCAACTGTTGGCGATCTCCAACCGTGCTGCGTACAATCTGTGCAACACCACGAAAGATTTCAAGGTGATCCGCCTCGGTACCAGCCTCCGGGTAAGCAAGCAGAGCTTCGATGATTGGTTTGCAGCGGTCTGAGGGAGGGAACATCTATGGCATCTATTCTCAGGCGCGGAGATTCCTACTCCGTTCGTTTCAAATACAAAGACCATGCTGGCCGGATCTGTGAAGGCTGGGAGAGTTTCAAAACCAAGAAGGAAGCGCAAGACCGCAAGATCTCGGTAGAGAAAGAACTCTTGGACGGTACGTTCCTCATACCCGATGCAATGACGGTAGCGGAAATGCTGTACAAGTGGCTCCCCATCCAGTCCAGCAAGCACAAGTGGGCACCCAAAACCTACACCCACACGGCAGCCATGATCCAGAATCTTGTCGTGCCCTATCTCGGCAAGAAACAGATTCAGAAGGTTCAGACGTATGACCTCGAACAGTTTTACGCCACGCTGAGCCGGACACCGCGCGGACTGTATAAGCAGGGTGTCAAGCAAACGCTCACCGACAAACAGAAGCGGCAGTTTCTGACGGGTGCTTCCATCCGGGAAGTCCACGCCATGCTCAAGACTGCTTTTTCCTATGCCGTTGAGTGGGGTCTGCTCCTCAAGTCACCGATTCCGAGAGAAGCCCCGAAATCGACCTCGGAAGAACGTGCCATCTGGGACGAAAAGACCATGCTTGCTGCGTTGCAGACCATGACCGACCCTACGCTCCACCTTGCTGTTCATCTGAGCATGATTCTCTCGCTGCGTGTCGGAGAGATCCTTGGCTTGCAGCCGGGAGACATCGACTTCGATGCAGCGGATGGACGTGGAACCATCACGGTCGGCAGGAGCTTACAGCGCACCGAAAAGGCTGCACTGGAAAAGACCGACCCGAATCAGATCTACCACATCTTCCCCGACCAGCGTGAGGGCAGCAGCTCCGCACTGGTGCTGAAGAAGCCGAAAACCAAGAAATCCAGCCGCACCCTTTATCTGACGAGACCCTTGAAAGAGGAACTGCTGGCTTGGCTGGAAAAGCTCCGTCAGGACGAGCTTGCCATGGATGGCAGGTATCGCAACTGTGGCCAGCTCTTCCGCCTTCCCAACGGTATGCCTGTTGCCCCGGAAGCCCTTTCTAAATGGTACCGCGCATGGCGTGCGGAGCACCCGGAGTTTGAGAAGATCGTGTTCCATGGTCTGCGCCACTCCAGTGCCACTTACCAGTTGATCGAATCCGGCGGCAACATCAAAGCCGTGCAGGGCAACACCGGTCACGCCACCACCGGCATCCTGATGGACACCTACGCCCACACGCAGGACAAGCCCCGGTTGGAGCTGGCTGAGAAGCTGGAAGCAGACTTCTACTCGCAGGACATCGGTTCCCCCAAATCCGGCTCTGTGCCGGTAAAAGAAAATCTGCCGGACAGCATCCAGATCACCCCGGAAGGGATGCTGAAAGTTGTCCGACAGATGAACCCCGAGCAGCGGCGTGAGTTTACCCGCCTGCTGTTCGCCTGAAAAAAGTATGGAAAAAACGCTCACGATGCACAGAATGCAGACAATGCAAGGAAAAACACGGCTTTCCCGCCGGTGTGCAAAAAGTGTGCAAAAGTGTGCAGAGCCCCAGAAAATGGAAAATCCCACGAGGAATCTTACGATTCTTCGTGGGATTTTGGTGCGCTCGAGGGAACTCGAATCCCTGGCCCTCTGATTAAAAGTCGCAAAATACCGGCCGAGCTACGAATTCTCTTATTTTAGAACGATAATACGTTTTGTAATTTTTAGAGCATCTGATTTTTTAGTGCCTTGTACCTGTGATTCAATATGTACAGTATAACGTTACATCGTCAAGAAGTCAAGTTTTTAATTCAATTTAACGATGCAATATTATAGAATACTCCCGGCGGGCATATCACATCCGTCGGGAGTTCTTTTTACCCCAATTTAACAGAAAAAGGCTATCGTTAATTATGATTCGGGATAGACAATAGGCTCATTAGCTGCTCCATGCTTTGCCATCTCAATCAAGCAGTCATTATAGCCGATAGCATGGCTTTCTTCACAGAAGTCTTCTACACAGGATTCAATAACACTGTAAACATCATCCTGAATCTGTTTATCGTCTGGCATAATGGTTGATAGAGCTAATCTCAATGTTTTAGAGCTTCTTTCCAAAGCTTTTTTGCATTTCTCATTTTCAGCTTGTAGACGAAAAAACTCTTTTAAATAATTCATTATATCCGCATCTTCCTTCAACTGTCCAATTTAACGAAAAATCATATATGTGGTGTCGATTCTATAACACGAGTTATATTCAGCGACCACCTTATTTTGTCCTGTGGACGGATAATTTCATTCTCTATGTAAGGAATAAAATTATTTGTCCACGTTCTTTTTAATTATCCAATATCTTTTTCTGTCAGCTCTTGTAGTATCTCGCTCATTCCTAATTACATAAGGAACTCCCAAATCGTTTAGATAACTGTTTATAGTTTTGGGCTGTGCTCTTTCAGAAAGTCCTAGCACATGAGCAATAAAGCTCTTTTCTGTTTCACCATAAAACTTCTTTTCACAGTTGTTTTTTAAGAACGTTTCCATTCTTTCAATTAAAGTAGGTGAGTACCAATGTTTTACTTTTAATCCGGTCTTTTCCGCAATAAAATCTTGGAATTGTTTATTGTTTTCTTTTTTAAATTGAGAATAGAACTCATAATCATATTGAGTCTTAAAAAGAATTGGCTCAATAACTTTTCCAGTTCCATTTTCTATAAATTTTGGAAGGGCTTTACGCCGATATTTATACCAAAAATCTTCTTTATCAAAAAGGATATGTCCATCAATCTCAATTTTACAATTCAAAAAATCGTTATAGACATCTAATGCCTTTGATAGCTCTGCCGTTTTTATAGAGATTGTTTTTCTCATATTAGAGAAGTAAAGCGTTACTTTATCCGCTTCATCTAAATAGTCAAAGCGTCTTCTTCCTAAACACTGTTTAAATTCAATCCAGTCCGGTTGTTCCAAAATAATATGTTTGATGTTCTTATCTATTAAATTCACACCATTATCAACTACCTTGGTGCTAATAAGGATATGTTCTTCAAATTTGCAGATTTCCAGAATATTCTTAAATTGTTTTGTATTCTTCTCATCAGAAGAAATATATACTGCTCCACCTAGACGTTTTTCATTGTACCAACGACACAGCTTTTTCATTCTGTCTTTTGAAGACATAAAACAAACAATTTTCTCATTCTGAGGAATGCTGTCAATAATATCAAGAACCGGGTCATTCTCAGGCAAGTAATCCAAGGAATTATAGATTTGGTCATACCAATATGCTTTATCGATTCTGGAATAATCTACAGCTCCTTGATAAAGTGGTATAATTTCATTTTTTCCAAATACTTCTTCTAAGTATGGCTGTAAGCATTCCGATGTTGCAGTTGCCATAATAACAATGTGGTCTTGCTTGATTTTTTTAATGACTTCTATCAAAGTATCCGTATAAGAATTAAAATCTGTATCTGAAACAAAATAATGTGCTTCGTCACAAACGATGTATTTGAAAGTTGAAATATACACCTCCGCTCTTTTAAAACAATCACCGTATCCAAGCAAAACTAAAAAGTCTTCGCTGCCTTTTTTACGATATTCGATTTTTTGATATGTAACAAGGTCAATAGTATCTTCTTTGCCCTGAATCCCAATTGCTTGCTGTCCCTTTACGGCTACTCTATTTGAAAACAGCAAGATTTTTTCGCCTTGCGCCTTCGCTACGGAATAGAGTGTGCTCATAATACACTCACTCTTGCCCGTTCCTGTATCGCTATAAATTGTGTAAATGCCGTTGTTCAGACCTTCAAAATCTTTTTCTGCTAAATTGATGCGTTCGATATGACCTCCGCTCCTTTCTGAACCGTGATGCAGATTTTAGCACCAGTCGTAGCAGTTGTCAAACATTTTATTTCGTAGATACGTTTATCTTTTTAAATAGTTGCATGATTTTGTTGTGATTTTGCCCCAATCAGGCAGAAATTAGCCAATATCGGGCAATTTTACAGTCACATCATACAATTACAAGCCCTACTCTCAACCGAAAGTTTGTTAAATATTGCGTCAAAACCACCACCGCATGGTGCGCCCGGCAGCATAGCAACAAAATCAGAATTTTATCTTCGTTGCTAAATCTGCGCTTCTCGTTCCATGCTCAATATATGGCAATAGCTCATCTGGTAGAGCGCCACCTTATAAAGGTATCGGTTCCTCGTTCTCCTATCCTGTGCATCAATGGGCTACACCAGCAATCCAGAAAATTGGCTTCCAATATTTGTAAATCCGCCTTTCTTTTAAATTTAACCAAAAGAAAAGGGCGCTTCCCGATGTGAGAAGCGTCCATATCTGTTTACTGCTGTTCTGCTCTAAGCTCTTTCTTATATTTGTAGAATGTATTCGCTGCAATCTTCAAATACTCGATACACTCCTTATCATCCAGACTTCCATTGAATGTCCGGCTGTTCTTGAGGATGAACTTTTTAGCGGCAACAGACTTTTGCGTTGTGAGCTTTGCTCCTTGCTTCTGTCCAATCTGCTTTCCGTTCAATTTAGCAGTCTGAATGCCCTCTTTTGTGCGCTGGTGTAGGTCGTCAACCTCTTTTTGCGCCTGTTCAAAAGCAAGTTTAATTTGCTTTGCTGCCAATCTCAACAGATAAGCGTTGATGCCTTGAAAGATGAGGTCTGTATCTTCGCCTGTCATTGCAAGCTGATTGCGCATAGCTCCTTTATAGGTATCTGTGTCAATGTGGTGCTCTTTCAGGAAAACCAGATTGATACCTCTACTATAAAGGTCTTGGTACAGATTATATCCATCCTCTGCGTTACGGCTCATTCTGCTGACGCTATCAAATACAATCGTCACATCTTCGCCGCCGTCCTTCTTTTCCTTGGCAGATTCAATCATATCATCAAAGGCCGGGCGCTCTATCTTCGTTCCGGTAAAGGCTTCCTCTACAATCTCAGCATCGGGATATGCTGCCTTAATATTTCTGATTTGCCGCTCAATGCTCTGCTGTTTGGTGCTGATTCTGCAATACCCGTATGTCATAACCTTTACCTCTGTATCTATCAAACGAATCTAACGAACCATAATTTTTACAGTTCGATTATATCAAATCTAACGTTATAATTCAATAGTTGAAGGGGAGTAATTAGCCAAAAATAAGATTTGATAGTTAAACCAAAAGACAGCATGGCCGCTGCACAAGTGAAATCATGCAACGGCCATGCTCAAACTTATAATCAATCTTGCCCAACTGTTACGGTAGTCTTGCTTCCCAAGTCCACTTTTTTCATACTTGCTTTGCTTGTACCACCGCCAGCAACATAAAGATTGTAGATATTAATAATTCCATTCTTGACATCGTCAGTCAGTACAAAATCGATGTCTCTTAAATCTCCCTGTAACCGGACACGGATTTCTTCATCTCGATGTGCAATCAAATCAGCCATCATTGGAAGAGTGCTACTACTTATTCCTAAACCAGCATCCTCTTCAATAGTGGCATCACGAAGAACATCTCTGGACATATTGATATTATCAAATTTATATCGTTTGTTTCCAATCTTAATTATGATACTGTCAATAAAAGCCCAATCATCAGCGTAATATTTAAAAATAAGCGCATTTAAATTCATGTCATCTGAAATACTAACGCCAGAGTAAACCTGAACATATCCTCCGCCAGTTTCAGGAATCACAATTCCTTTACTGCCAAGCAACGATTCAGATGCTGCCATAAGGTCACCTGTCATATCATCTTTTGTCACAAAGACATCAGGTGCATTATCAAAAACAGCTTTATTAAATCCATCGGAAGCATACACTGCTGTGGAAACGGATACCATCAACATCAAAGTTGTGACAAGGGCTAATAATCTTTTTTTCATATTGATTCTCCTGTATTCAATTTAAATGGTCAATTGCATACTGCGCTTCGGATGCTGTAAACTGCTCACCGTATTCAGAAGTAAGCTGGTCATAGACTGCGCTTTTAGACATAGACATTCCCGTGTAATACTCCTGTGCTTTTGCAAGAGCGTTTGCGTTCCAGTCTACGCCTGTCATATTATCAATAGCATACTGTGCTGCATCCGCAGAGAACCCCTCACCATAAGAGGAAGTCAGTTGGTCATAAACGCCTTTCTTCGACATGTGAAGGTTTTGGGCGTATGATAGCCCTTTTGTTAGAGCATTTTGATATTCCTGCGGAACAGAGGTGCTTTGCTTTGAACCATCCGTTGCAGTATTGGCTGTTCTGTTTGAAGTTCCACTCGTTGAACTGCTCGTTTTTTGCTTTTCCTCAAATTTAGTAAGCATATCTACATAAATTGTTAGCTGGTTATACAATCCATCCGGATATGCAAAAATTTCTCCATAGGCCACTTGGTCGGACTGGACACGTCTTGATTTGCCTGTTTCTATTGAGACACAGTTCAAATTGCCCGAAATCATCAGTGCCATGCTATAAGCCATCAAACTTGAAGTATCACTGCCGGCCAGCTGCTTTGCAGCTCTTACACATTCATCACTACTAAATCGTGCAATATAGTAAACTTCATCATTTTTAATTACAAAAGATTGAACCCTTGTATCTTTGACCAACTGATTCGCACTTTCATCGCCTTCAAGAGGTACTTCATAAATACCAGTCTTGTTGGAAAAATACAGTTTTCCGCTATCGTAGATGATATTATAGAAAGTTGCATACTCTTCCAAAGACCTTAGTTGCGTTGATTCGTTTGTTTTTAAATCATAGGAATACGCTGTATTATCTGCTATATATAGCATTTTTCTATCGGACAATACAAACCATTGTACTCCCGACAGAAGTTCTTTCTCCGTATTATCCTTCAAATTGTGCTCATATACAACCTTATCCTTACAATAGTAAAAGTCGTCTTTATTTGCGTCAAAGTCACTTACATATGTGTTTTGCTCATTCGGAAATGTTGTAAGCACCTTTTTATTTTCGCCAGTTTTGTCCATCACACCAAGCTCATACTGTTTGTCAGTATACTTTTCATAATAGATTTTGTTGCTGCAAATCCGAATCTTTTTGATATTGCTATCTTCCGCCAGCAATGTTTTATCTGTTTCATCGTACTTCGTTGAGTACAAACAGGTATCATTATCATTGCTGTTATAGTAGCCCACAAAATAAAGTCGGTCAGCATCATACGCTAAAATGCCACCATTTTGAAAATTTGCTTGTGCTAGCATATCCGCACTGGTCTCTTTTGCGCCATTACTATTTTTTGAGAGAATAGACACCCCCGTTAAAATCACAATTAGAAGTAACACTACAATTGCGAATACTTTAGTGCGTTTGACAGTGGTTTTGGGGGTTATTGCTTTTTCTTCCTGAACGTCCGTCATATTATTTCCGCAGTACGTACAAAAAACCGCATCATCTTCAATTTGTTTTCCACATTTAGGGCAAATCATTCTTCACCCACCGCCTTTTTTGACACATAATGAACCACAACAAGCCCGATTGCAGCAAGTACAAACATCGCAGTCAGTACAAAAAATGCCGTTGCATACGTTCCGTTAATGATATAGTTATAAGCATCTCCGCCAACATAGGCATTCACATATTTATGAGGGTAGGAATCACCGGAATCATACCGGAACATCTTATCAAGACCTTTATAGAATGTAAAAGCCCCACAGCACAGGGAAACAATCGCCAGATAGCACCAAACGCTCAGCTTGGATTTTTCGGCTACTTGACTGTTCTGCCCCGGTGTAGTCAGCGCCCGTTCACCAATAGAAGATGTCGTTTCCTGATTGTTTTGCGGCACTTCCCAACCGCATTTTTCACACTTTGATTGCCCATTCGGAATCATTGCTCCACATTTTTTACAGTACATCGTAATTCCTCCTAGTTTCAAAAAATTGAACTTCCTATCAGCTGGCTTCTTCGTCCTCCTTCCTGTTTTCTTCATTATACATCATCGAACTACAAATGTATACACTCATAGTGCATTTCTTATAATTGTAGTCTACAAATCATCTTCCTTTTTGGCTACACTTGTAGTGAAAAGAGGTGCATCATGGAGAACTATTCAAACAAAAAGCTGATAATCCGTCCCCGCCGGGCTGCATTGGGTAAGACTGCCGTTGTCTCTGTGCGCCTTTCAGAAGACACTATTAAGCGTCTGGATGCCATCACCACCCGCACCGGACATAGCCGCAACGAACTGATTCAGATGTGCGTGGAGTTTGGTTTGGAGAATATGGAAATCAAAGAGGACTGACCAACTTTCTGTTAAATTTAAAAGAAGAAGGGCAGCTGTACCGGTGTTATGTCGTGTACTGCTGCCCTCTATTTTGTCTATAATCCGCTGTTTACGATAGCTTTACAACGCTCAAAAGCCCATTCGCTTTTAATACTTCGACTGAAATCACCTTCATGGTCTTTTGGCACTTATCCGTATAAGAATAGAACTTCTTTGACTTAAATTCCTGTTGCAGGGTTTCTTCCTGCTCTTTCAATTTAGCAAAGTGAACCATGTACAAGCTATTATCAACAGGACTTACAAAAATCAAGAAGTCACATTGTGAATAATGATAGTAGCCCTCTCGTGTTTCTGTCTGCCCTGTTTCCTTGTCGTTTAGATAGAACGCATCTTCAAAGGCAATGTTCTGTGTTTCGGCTAACCGGGTATCTAGCTTGACTTCAATTTTGCTTGTGCGTCCGTCTTTCTGCACAATAAAATCAACGTCATTTTGGTAATTATCCTGTTCTTCACTCACATCCTGCACAGTATAGCCCCGGCCTGTCAGATAGTCCTTTACAAGCTGCTCCGCCTGTTTTCCTTCCCTATTTTTCAAGACAAAGTAGCTGCTGTGCATCTGGCTTACCTCCGCTTTGCTGTCTTTGTGATAGCAGTGCGCCGCTTTTTCTGCAATCCGTCCAGTGCAGCGTGGCTATCAAATCCTTCTCGCAAGTCGTTTGAATACAGGTTAGCATAATGCTGTGTCATGGTCAAGGTGCTGTGCCCTAACACCTTTTGCAGCTTGAACACATTACCGCCAGACATACACCAGTTCTTAACAAAAGAGTGCCGCAACAGGTGAACACTGGTCTTTTCAACGCCACGACTGCGATTGTAGCGGGCTTGACTGTGTTTCAGTGCGTTTGTGGATAATGGCTCATCATAAAAAGAAGGGAACAGATACGCCGTTTCGTCTGCATCCTGCCGCCAAAGTGAAATATACTTCTTCAAACAGCTTGCCAAGGCCTCCGACATGGGCAGTAGTTGAACGTGTTTATTTTTTAGATGTCGAAATGTAATCGTTCGGTCATCAAAAGATATATCCTGCATCTGCATTTCACAGACTGTTGCTTCTCGTGCTGCTGTTCCCAAAATAAAGTTGATGATAGCCCAACTGCGCCAGACAACAAAGCTGTCCTCACGTTTCGGCGGCTGAATCAGTGCACAAAGTTCTTCCTGCGTGTAAACATCCTTGATGGTTTCTTGTGCCTTTACCATCTTGATTTTGAACGGTGCTATTTCGTCCTGCTCCATGCACCAGTAAAGGAACACTTTCACCGAACGGATATAGTGGTTGACGCTGTTTGCGGTCATTCCGCTATCCGTCAAGTGGATAACATACCGCTTGAATCCTGCTTCATTCACGGCTAACTGCTTATTTGACAGAAACTTCAAAAACCGTGTAATATCATACCGATAACCGTTCAACGTGGCTTCTGCTGTGCCAGAATACTTCTTATCATCCAAAAAATCTTGCTTTAGATTATCAAACCGGTCTGCATCCTTCTGAATCTTCTTCATTTTTGTACCTCTGACCTCGAATATTTTTGAAAAAATCATAGGTACAAGCCAAAAAGCCCGCATAAAACAAAAAAGACGACAAACCGTTTCTTTCAACGATTTATCGTCCTTTTGGTGCGCTCGAGGGAACTCGAATCCCTGGCCCTCTGATTAAAAGTCAGATGCTCTACCGGCTGAGCTACGAGCGCATATTCCTGCGGCAAAACAATACCGCCGAATAATATTACCACAACTTTGCGCAAAAAGCAAGGGTTCCCGGGCAAAAAGGCGCAAACAGCGCAAATTTCCCGTTCTGCTGCGCCGGTACGGCAGCTTTTTTCACAGTGCCTGGGCAGGGCACCCGCACCGGGAACAGCCCTAAAAACTCCCGGCGCGTCATCCCCGACAAGTTCGCGTTTGTGGAGCGAAGCGGAACAATGAAGTCCCCAGCGGGGACTTTAAGCGACCGAACGGTCTTGCGCAAGCAAGATGGAGGGGCCCCGCCCCGACAAGTTCCTCTTTACAAAACCGGCAAGAATCGTTACAATCAAATCAAATCCGTTTGCGGTGCGCCGGGCCTCACCGGTGCGCCGTGTCTGCCGTGTTTTTTGCGGCTCCGGCGCTGTGCCGGGCCGAGCTTTTTGTGCAGGAGGTTTTTCCTATGAAGATCACGCGCCGTGCCGTTCTTCGCCTTACCGGTGCCGCTGCCGCCTCGCTGGCTTTGTCCAGCTGCAGCGCAAGCGGCACCATTCTGGGCAGCAACTTCTCCGCCTGGCTCCAAAAAACGCTGGGCGGCTCTGCCTCGTCCGCCGCATCCAGCGATGCTGCGTCCGATCTGGTCGTCTCGCCGCTGCCGGAAGGGGAACAGCTGGACCCCGGCTTTGCCGTGACCCCCGCTTACGACGCCGACCCGCTCCCCGG
>ERZ779896.2947-NODE-2947-length-10961-cov-25.692371_pt1 | contig 10961 bp, 15 predicted proteins | sample MGYA00511067_ERZ779896 | MGnify/ENA primary metagenome ERZ779896 (study PRJEB29588, sample SAMEA2161597) | human gut metagenome | biome: human gut; feature: human-associated habitat; material: faeces | place: Denmark | collected 2008/2010 ...
CGCTGGCTGCCCGCGCCATCCGCGCCGCGCTGCGCCGCTTCCGGAGCCAGATGGTGTGGCTGATCCTCGGCCTGATGGCAGGCTCACTGTACGCCATCGTGATGGGCCCCGCCGGACTTCAGACACCGCAGACTCCGGTAAGCCTTCAGACGTTTTCGCTGCCGGGCTTCCTGCTGGGCGCGGCGGTGCTCCTGCTGCTGGAGCTGCTGCGCGCCCACCGGCCGAATGCGGAAAAATCATCACGGTGACGCACCGGCGGGGGACGGAGCAGCCACGCCGCAGAGCCGCCTTTTCGATTCTTTTTGCGTTTTTTCTCAAAATGTAGTATAGTGTACAAAACAAACAGGAGGCGCATACGATGATCGAGGTCGAGTTATCTAATATTTGGGGGAGCGTCAGCCTGCCGGATCTGCTGTCCGGGGAGAAGGATCTGTTTGACGCGCATATGCAGCTCCGGACCAACGTGCCGGACGGCCCGGACTTTCTTGGCTGGCTGAACGCGCCGGAGGGCGTGATGGCCCGCGCAATGCTCGCGATCGGCAAGGCTGCAGAGAAGATCGCGGAGCTCGGCGATACACTTGTGGTCGTCGGCAGCGGCGACGCGCCGCTTGCGGCGCAGGCGGCGATCCGCGCACTTGGAAAAGAGGGGAGTGTCCGGCTGATTTTTGCGGGCACAAGCCTGTCCGCAAGCGCCTACGAGCAGCTGTGCAGCCGGCTCGAGGGGCAGGACTTCTGCCTGCTTCTGATCGCACAGAGCGCTGTCGATATGGAATGCGGCGTCGCCTCCCGCGCCGTCCGCTGGCTGCTTGACCGGCACTACGGGCCGGAGGCCAGGCAGCATATCTTCGTCTGTGCGCCGAAGGACAGCCTCCTGCATGGTATGGCGCAGGAGGAGGGATATACCTTCCTGGCCCAGCCTGCGCAGCTCGGCTGCGCGGATTCGGCACTTTCGCCTGCGGCGCTTCTGCCGATGGCGGTTTCCGGGATCGAGCCGCTCAGCGTGCTTGAGGGTGCGGGACAGGCGTATCATGATTATGACCTGCGCGCGTTTGAAAACCCTGTCTGGATGTATGCAGGCGCACGTCACGCGCTGGAGCTGCGTACGCGGCGCACGGAGCTTCTCGGCATCTTCGAGCCGGACTGCATGGCACTCGGCCGCTGGTGGGCCAGCAGCACGGCCCGGCGCAGCTGCCGCGGCGGATACGGCGTTCTGCCCGTCCCGGCAGAGCTTCCCGGTGCGCTCGACACGCTCGACGCCATGCTGGACGGCAGCCGCAGCGCGTTTGAAACCTTCCTGCGCATCCCGCTGCCCGCGAGACGGCGCAACATTGAGCTTGACTGGAAGGATTACGACGATCTCGGCTATCTCTCCGGCCATTCGGTCGGCGAGGCGGAGGGCGCGATGTTCGACGCGCTCGTGCAGACCCACGCCTCGCTCGATATCCCGCTGATCATCCTCTCCGCCGGGCAGCTGGACGCGCCGCAGCTCGGCGAGCTGTTCTACTTCCTGGAGCTGACCGCTGCCCTGTGCGCCGCGGCTGACGGGCTGAATCCCTTCGACCGCAAGCGCAGTTCTCCGACCAGAGCGCAGGCAGCCGCGCTGCTGCGCGGCTGAAGCCTGATCCTGTTTACGATTTTTTCACAAGTAGGTTCTTGTGTTTCCGGCAGAAAGCTGGTACAATGAAGCTGACCACATGAGAAAAGGAGGAATGCCCGTATGGTCAATATTATGATGGGCCCCGAAGGCTCCGGCAAGACGAAGCTGCTCATCGGTGCTCTCAATCAGGCAGTTCAGCGCGAATCCGGCAGCATCGTCTGCATCGAGAAGGGCGACACGCTGCGCTTCGACGTCGACCACAAGGTTCGGCTCATCGACATCAAGGAATACGCTTACGGCGGTTATCCGTTCCTGCGCGGCTTTATCAGCGGCCTGCACGCGGGAAACTTTGATATCACGCATATTTTTATCGACAACCTTTACAAGCTGTCGCAGGACAGCGACCCCAAGGAAACCGAGAATTTCCTTGACTGGTGCAGTGTCTTCTCCGCAGAAAACAGCGTCGCGTTTACGCTGACGATCGCGGGCGAAGCCAAGGATGCACCGGAATATATCGCAAGATATATGGACTGAACTTGAGATCGCAGGCGCTGCGGGCCTCCCACAGCGCCTTTTGAACGTTGGCAGAGGGGGCGCGGCATGGAGCAGCAGGAATATGCGCAGCGGGGCTATCTGCGCGAGGATTTTCGGCTCTTTCACCTCAAGGGCGCGATGGAGGAACAGCTCGACTGGCACTACCATACCTTCCACAAGCTGATCTTCTTTCTCGGCGGCCAGTCCGGCTACGGCGTCGAGGGGCGCAGCTACCCGCTTGAGCCCGGCGACGTGATCCTCGTCCCGCAGGGCTGTGTCCATCGGCCGGAGGCCGCGCCCGGCGCGCCGTATGAGCGCGTCATTCTCTATCTGTCGCCGGACTATCTCGCCCGCGCGGGGACGGCGGAGTGCCCGCTCGACAGCTGCTTCACGCTCGCCACGGCCCGCTTCCGCTTTGTCCTGCGCCCGCAGGAAGAGCGGCAGGCGCTGCGCCGCACGCTCTTCGCGCTGGAGAGTGCCTCCGTGCAGCCGGGCTTCGGGCAGGAGCTGCTGGCAAAGTCCCTTCTGACGCAGCTGCTCATTCTCCTGCGCCGCGCGATGGACGCACAGCCGCAGGCCGTGGAGAGCCTTGCGTCCGATGAAAAGATCGCGGCCATCATGCAGTATCTCTCCCAGCACCCGACGGAGTCTGTCTCCATCGACGATCTGGCCGCCCGGTTCTATATCAGCAAATATCACATGATGCGGCGCTTCCGCGCCGAGACGGGCTATACTGTCCACGCGTATCTGACCGGCAAGCGCCTCGCCCTCGCGCGCGAGCAGATCGCCGCCGGGACGCCCATTCTGCAGGCGGCCAGCGCCTGCGGCTTCGGAGATTACTCCGCATTCTGCCGCGCCTACCGCCGCCAGTTTGGCCAGCCGCCCAGCAGCGCAAAGCAGGATGCCGCCGAAACGCCAAAATCGCGAAAAAAGGCTTGACAGCGGGGCGACAATATGCTATGATTCTAAGGCTGAATTTGTCAGAGTGCCTGCGGGTGTAGCACAACGGCCAGGGCACCAGCCTTCCAAGCTGGGGACGCGGGTTCGATTCCCGTCACCCGCTCCATTATGCGCCAGTAGCTCAGCTGGATAGAGCAACTGCCTTCTAAGCAGTAGGTCGCGGGTTCGAGTCCCTCCTGGCGTGCCAATTCAGCCGGGCTAAAAAAAGAAAATTTCATATGGTGGGTGTAGCGTAGTTGGTTAACGCGTCAGATTGTGGCTCTGAAGACCGAGGGTTCGAGTCCCTTCACTCACCCCATTTTCTTTTTTTATGCAGGATTTTGCCGATACGCGCACGGGGATGTCGCCAAGCGGTAAGGCACAGGACTTTGACTCCTGTATGCGTAGGTTCGAATCCTGCCATCCCTGCCATAAGACCCGCTAGCTCAGCAGGCAGAGCACCTGCCTTTTAAGCAGGGTGTCCGGAGTTCGAATCTCCGGCGGGTCACCATGATTGCCGAACACTATAGATGAAATGGCGAAAAAGCCAGTCGTCTCAATGGGTTCGGCAATTTTTTATTCTCAAAATTTTTAGAACGTAGCATGGATGAAATCGCGGATGGCAGGGGTTTTGAACCTCTGTTTTTCCATATTTAAGGGGAATTTAGCTGCCAGCGCCCTTTTTCGGCGGCTGGTTGGAACTGAAATCAGAAGAAATCGAAGGAAAATCTTTCACAAAGTTATGGGCGTCGGATTGTTGGTTTTCACGAACCAATGACCGGCGCCCTTTTTGTTTACCCGGACGCCCAAATAGGGCGCTGAGATTGGAGGAAACCGTGAACAAAGAAAAAGCAATGCAGAAAGAGCAGTTTCTGCGGGAAACGGAGCGGCAGCTCCGTATGGCACAGGTGGAGGCAAAGCTAGAAGCGGACGATCTGATCCACGCTTCGTGGAACGGGAAACCGCTCTGCACAGTCGATACAAACGGCACAGTCCGCTTCTCCCCTGACGATATCCGGGGTGCGGACGAAGACCGGCAGCTTCAGACGGTCACGCAGACCGTTGCGCTGGTCAAAGAGTATTTGCGGATCATGGAGCGTGCGCCGACGCTCAAGGCAGTTGACTTGGATGAGAACTACAAGATTCTCGCGGAATTTGACGACACGGTGCTGGCGGGACGGATGAGCAAAAACGGCGCCAGATTTGTGACGTGGGAATATGACTTTGACCGCCGCGGCGTTCACGCCGGTCACTATTTCATGCAGCTTTACGAAAGCGCAAAACAGGACTTCGCTGTCCGCGCCGGTCTGGTGGAGAGCCAGCGCCTTTTTTCAGACGAGCAGCTTGCCGTGATCCGGGATGCCTGTGAGTTTGCGCTGGAGGATGACGCGACGCTCTCGTATGCCGAAGAAAAGCAGCTCCAAAGTGTGCAGGAGCAGATCGAGCTGCTTCTGCCACAGCAGGAACGGAATAAACACCCCACAATGGAGCAGACAATGTAATATTTCGCAGAGAGCCGGGATTTCTTTTCAGAAGTCCCGGCTTTTTTTGCGTTCAGGGAGGGATTTCATGAAACACAAGCAAGAAGAATATTGGCGGCCGCGTTTCCACGCGCCGCCGCTGCGGTCTCATCCGGACCCACCGCCGACTATCCAGTGCAGCTGGTACCCATACGAGGGGCAGTGTCCGTATATGCGGTTGGCACTCATTTGTTGGCGCAGCAACGGCGAATGCACGTTTACGGATATGCAGAAAATCGAGAATCGAGGTGAAAAACTTGTTTGAAGCAACGCTGAAGAATCGCAGCCAGCCGGAGTTGGGTACGCTGACGGTCACGTTTCCAATCCCGGAGGAACGGTATGAAAATGTGATATTCGCGCTGAAAAAGCTCCAAATTGGAGACGAGAGAAAGCAGGACTGCTGCATTGACAGCATTCACGCGCCGAACTGCCCCGCCCTGTGCCGGATGAACGGCACACTTGCGAACGTAGACGAGTTAGATTGGCTGGGCAAAAAGCTGGAGAGCTTCGACCAATATGAGCTGCTGCAATTTTCGGCTGCGGCGGAGCGATTCGGCCTTTGTTCTGCGGACGAGCTGATCGACCTGTCTTTCTGCGCAAGCGAAATGACGGTCATTTCGGACTTCGGCGATCTGGAGAAGGTCGGGCGAAAGCACTATCTGACCGTCCACGGCGCGGCAGACACGAAAGAGCTTGAAAGGCTGAATGGCAAGGAGATTGCGCAGGCGCTGATAACTGGCCAGCCGGGAACAGTGACGCAATTCGGCGTCGTGTATGATAACGGTGTGCAGTTGGAACCGGTCTACAACCGAAAACAGCTCCCGCAGAACTGGATTGCGGAGACCTGCATCATGGAAGTGGAGATCGGGGCAAAGGGCGCGGAAACTGCAAACGCACACGAGTGGGGGCAGCTCCCGGCAAGCCGGATCAAGCTGGAACGCGCGATGCTTCGTGCCGGGATCGCCTCCTGCGGCGAAATGCAGATCCTGTTTTCAGGCAGTCGGTTTCCGGATGCGGTCGATTGCGCATTGGATTTTGAACACGAATCCTTATTCGAACTGAATCGGCTGTGCCAGACGTGCGCATATTTTCTGGATGCAGATTTCGAGAAGCTCGGCGCGGTCTGCCAGATGGCGAAACCGGCGTGTGCGGCGAATATCCGCCAGCTGGCAGAAAACCTCGATCAATTTGATTTCGCACCAAATGTCCACACGCCGGAGGAACTTGGAAAATACATGATACAACAGTCCGGTCATTACGAATATGACGAGAACCTTGAAGATTTTTATAACTATGGCGACTACGGTGTCAAGCGAATACTTCAGGATGACGGTGTATTTGTGGATCGCGGCTACGTTTCCTACCACGGCACATTGACGCTGGACGAGCTGATGCGGAGCGATCCGGCAGAGAACTATCAGCAGGAGCAGGAAGCAAAAATGGAGGGCATGACATGGTGACGCTGTTTTTAAGGCAGGGTGAAAATGGTAAGCAGGTGCTTCTCTCCTTCCCCGCGACAACTCTAACAGAAAAAGCGGACGTGGCTGCAACGATGGAAAGCTTGAAATCTATGTCCAAAACGGTCACCATTCAGGGCGCGGCAAGCGAGGTCATGAATTTAGGTCTGTATCTGAGCGGCGTAGATCTTGCCGCAGAGGGCGAGCTGGAACGCATCAATCAGCTTGCCGACCGGCTGGAGCATATGTCGGAGGTCGACTGTGACAAATTCGCTGGGATGCTGGACGCAAACAGCATCTCCGGCACAAGGGATATTTTACGGCTGACCGAGCATTTAGACGATTACGTCATCCTGCCCGGATGCAGCAGTGCGCAGTCCATCGGAAAGTATCTGGTTGGCTGCGGCGCGTTCCCTGTCCCGGAAAAGCTGATTGGGTACATCAATTATGAAGCCGTCGGGACCGAATTTCAGGATGCGCATGGCGGTGCGGCATGCAGCCGTGGATTCGTTGTGCGCAAGGAGGGCTTGCCGAAGGCAGTTCTGGATGATCTGCACACCTCAAAGCAGACATACGAAATGACGTTATAGAATGGAGGTTTTGTCATGAAAAAAGCAATTGTAATTACACTTGGTGTGGTCATTGGTGTGGCGGGCGTTCTTGGCATCTGCGCGCATCTGGCAGATGCTGCAAAGCTGGCGCTGTATGTACCGGAGGATGACGATGACGAAGACATCTACTGACGCGCTAATTGTTGGAAGTGTCAGCTTTATCAACGGCGATGCACAGCAGTTCACAGATGCCAAAGAATATCTGGACTGCATCCGCAAGGAACTGCCGCATGAGGCGACAACCGGTTTCCGGTTTCGTACAATTACGCAAGACCCAGCGATCCGCAAGGCGGTGGATGATATTGTTTACGACCTCTACGGAGAAGAAAATCCCTGCACAGAAGAAGATTATAAATTAGACCCATCCTGCGATATGCGGATGGGAATGTGAACGGAGGAATTAGTATGAAGGAAACGAAAAACAAACATGTCTTGGAACTGCCGCGGGAAGTTCTGAAGGCTTCCGGTCTGGCAAATGGGCAGGAACTTGGGGCACTGTCGCTGGATGGTGTGGTGCTGCTGACGCGCGACAGTATGCCGATCGTGGATCTGCTGCAAATGCTGGACACCCTGCACCGGTATGCAGCAGCGATGCTGACACAGATCGCGGTGGAATGCGGCCCGTGTGAAAAAGCGGACGAATCGCTCACAGCGGAGGATGTGCTGGAGGAATGTGAGGTCACAATCCCGTCCTGGGTGCGTGAGCAGGCAGGGATTCCGGAGAACGCGAAACTGGCGTGTTATGTGCGCGATGGTGTGATCTATGTCGGAGAGGATGACGAAGACGTGCCGGATATGCGCGACGTGCCGTATTATGTGCTGGAATTTTTCGCAGAAAACAACCTCAGTCTGCGGGCGCTGGAAGGAATGCTGGATGTGTACGTTTCCCCGGTGCCTGCGTTGGAGGACGACGATGCAGAATGATCTGCCGCTCTATCCCTACTCCGCGAAAGAGGCCAGAGAGCGCAGCGAGCTTCCCGCATGGCGTGAAAGCTTCCGGGAAAACTGCGCCTGTGCAGGCGCGATTGAAATCTCCATCCGGGAACACTTCGATGGGATGCACCTGAAGGATGGTGCGGTCGAGTGGGCGGTCAAGCAGTATGGATACAAACGCGTAGCGCACGTTCTGGCAAACACGGTGCAGGAACTTTCCTTTGATGGACGGTTTCACCCCGACAATAAAGAATGGGCAAACCGGCACTATGTTCCGGAAGATTCCGAACATAATGCCTGTTTTGTTGTTCGCAGCCACCCGGCTGTTCTGGATGGATTTATTACGGAATACAGAAAACTCGTGATGGGTCTTGACCTTTTCGACCAGAAACTCTGCGAACCGGATTCGCGCGAACAGGATTACACCGGAAAAGTCCTCGTCCTCTCGACGGACACGCTGAGAGAAGGCTGCTGGTCACAGAAAAATCAGCTCTGGCTGGCCGAAAGCGGCATTGGGTGCAGTCCAAATGCGCGTGGGCGCTCTATCCTCTGCGTCTGCCTCGGAGACGGTGAACGGACGCGGTGGAACCGGAACGAGTTCGTCGGCATCCTGAAAGACGAGTTTCTCCCGGATTGGGCAAGAGAAAATTTGAAGCAGTTTCAAACGCCGGAAAATACACAGGGAATGGAGATGACGCTGTAAAAATGGACAGGAAGATGGTAAAATTCATCAAAGAGCAATATCCCAAAGGAACGCGCATCCGGCTGAACAGCATGGAAGACCCCTACGCGCCCATTGCGCCCGGCACGGAGGGCGAAGTGGACTTTGTGGACGATTCGGGAACGCTTCACATGAAGTGGGATAACGGACGCTCATTGGCAATCATTCCCGGTGAGGATAGCTTTTCCGTGCTGCCGCCGAAGCTCACCACACTGAAGCTCTATATGCCCCTGACCGCAGATTTCTACGAACCGAATGAGTATGGCGACCTTGATGATAACGGCGTTACGTTGGAAGGTAGCGAGTTGCGCGACTATGCGTCGCAGATCTCAGCGGCGCTTCTCAAGGAGCGGATGCCGGAGGAAGCGGAGCGCGGCCTCATGCACTGGTATCACGAAGCAGACAGCATTGAGCGAAAAGTACATTCTGCTTTCTTTACCGTAGAATCCCGTGACGGACAGCTCTGGGGCGTGGCGGAGTGCCGCGTGGCAGGAGAATTGACCGGCGCGGAACTGGAAACCCTGAAATCGTACCTTGAGGGACAGGCTGCTGACGGCTGGGCGGAGGGCTTTGAGCAGCGGGAGATCCGCGTGGATGGCAGAAGTGAATTGTACGTCCACTTCTGGAACTCGGACGAATGGAGCATCCAGACCGAGCAGGAGCGGTTTGAACAGACACAGACAGGAGGCATGACGTTTGAACAAAGTATGTGAAGTCTATCTGGCAACGGATGACGAGCATGGCGTGGAATTATCTCTGCCGGTCAGTCAGTATGAGATGATGGACGCCTTTGAGCAGCTTCGCACAGAGCCAGCGGAGGATGTGTACTGGCAGGTGGACGAATTTCATCACTTTGGTTTTCTTGCACCGCATCTGGATGAGCGTATGTCCATTTTTGAGTTCAACGCCCTGACGGAGCAGCTCTCTAAACTAGGTGCATGGCAGGAAACAGCGCTGGAAGGACTTCTGCAAATGCAGGAACAGAAGCACATCCAGGAAAACAGCGGGGTCATCACCGCGCAGGAGCTGCTGACGCTGGCATACAACACGGACTGCTGTCAGGTGCTTGTAGATGTGCATACAGACGAGGAATTGGGGAAATTCTATGCGGATAATGATTTCCTGCCGGAGCTGAACAACTTGCCGGACAGTGTATATGATCTTCTCGACTTTTCCAAAATCGGCAAGCAGATGCGCGAGGCGGAAAACGGCGTGTTCACCCGAAGCGGCTATGTGATTCAGATGGAGGAATTGCAGCCGCTGCCGGATTATGCGCCGCAGCGAGAAATTTCCTATATGATCCGCCTGACGCTTATGAACCACGAAAACGAGCAGAAAACAGCCGTTCTGGACTTGCCTGCAACAGAACAGCGGCTGCTGGAGGTGCAGGAAGAACTCGACGCGCCGGAATGGTTCGACGCGCAGTTCACCGGCTGCGATGCCATCGCGCCGCAGCTGAACAGCATGCTGACCGATGTGGAAGATCTTCCGCGGATCAACGAGCTGGCGCACTCCATTCAGGAATTGAAAGCCAGTGGACAGCTTACAAAATTCAAAGCCGTAGTCAGTGCGACGCAGTGCGAATCACTGGACGATGTCTTCGACCGCATTGAAAAGCTGCCGCAATACTGCTTCGAGACAAAAATCCGCGACAAGGACGCGCTGGTGCGTGACGAGCTTGAATTCGTTCTCGGCGGCAGGGATGCAGACCTGATCTATAAGCATCTGAACCGCGAAGCCTACGCAGAAGACGTCCTCAAACAGTACGGCGCGGAACTCACGCCCTACGGCATGGTCAACCGTGAGGATTTCGGCCCGCTGCACGAGCCGATCTCGGAACAGCAGCAGGAGCAGACACAGGAACCGCAGATGGGGATGTAAAAAGCGCCTGCCGCTCAAAACTGGCAGACGCTTTCGTTATTTCCGTATTTCCATCAGCCGTTCCACCGGAACGCCGAGAACCTCCGACACATCCAGAAGCAGACCGACAGTCGGCTTGCAGACGGCGGTTTCGACGCGCTGCAAATGATTGCGCGAATAGCCCGCCATCTCGGAAAGCTGATCCTGCGTCAGCCCCTGTTCTTTGCGGTACCGCATGATATTCAACCCGATCTGGATGTAATCCTTGTAGTGCTTATCCATGACGCACCTCCCTGCTGCCTCTATTTTACGAGAGATGCCTATAGTATTCGTCGATACATTCTGCGCAAATACGCGGACTATGTTGTATTTTGGAGAAAATCATGGTAAAATACCACACAGAACGAGTATATACCAAACTTGTGTGGTGAAAGAGCATGATGAGCAACGAATTTGAAAAGGCGCTGGACGCTTTTCTGGAGGGAGCCGAGGCGGACGAAGCGCATCAGGCGCTCTATGATATTATCCGCGCTGCGTTCCTTGCCGGATGGCGCTCGGCGGGCGGCGATTTGCCGCAGGAGCAGAAGCTCTTTGAACTGATTCCGGGCGGGAAGCCGCTCAAACCATCTGAATAACGAAATTAACAGAAGGGCCGTTTTCCGGATAGAGGAAAGCCGCCCTTCTTTTTTTGCGCCCTTTTCCGGGAAATCGGCCCGGAAAGGACAAACATGAATGATGAAGAACTGCGCGACTATCTGAAACGCTTCTGCTTTGGGCGCGAGCATCTCA
>ERZ779896.2951-NODE-2951-length-10952-cov-5.526016_pt1 | contig 10952 bp, 8 predicted proteins | sample MGYA00511067_ERZ779896 | MGnify/ENA primary metagenome ERZ779896 (study PRJEB29588, sample SAMEA2161597) | human gut metagenome | biome: human gut; feature: human-associated habitat; material: faeces | place: Denmark | collected 2008/2010 ...
ATGATAAGGTCAATCCGGCTCCGGGCGGCTTCGTCAATCTCGGCGCAATGCTCATGCAGCTTCTCATTTGCGACAAGGGCGGTGTAGAGGTCGGGGCGGTACTGTTCAAGGTAGGCTTTCCGCAACCGCCCGTAATGCCCGATATACGGGCGCGGGGCGGCGGGGGTGTTGCCATTGTCAATGAGTATTCTCATGCTATGCGTTCTCCTTTCTCGGTGGAAGCAGTGGGTAATTCAAGAGCTTCCTGCTGTTCTTTCTCCCGTTCCTGTTGCTCTTTCCATTGTCTGCGCTTCTTCTCCATATAGCGGCGGTTATACTCGGCTTTCTTCGCCCTGCGTCGTTCCTGTTCCGCTAATGCTGCCTTTTCTTCCTCTGTTAGTTCAATTTCTTTGCGCGGGATTTCTACCTTGCCGATAAAGTTAAAGAAAATCTCGACTTCCTGTGTACGGCTTGCGCCTTTGCCCTCGGCTTGATGAACAAGGATTTTTTCAACAAACTCATTTATCATTGCGGGGGTGAGTTCGGAAAAATCCGTATATTTTTTGACAAGGGCAAGAAACTTCTCGGCATTGACGGTTTCCCTGCTTATGCGGTCAAGCTCCTGCTGGTCTTGTGTGATACTATCGGTCAAGCCCTCTAACTCGGCTTCAAAATCATGCAACATTTGTTCAAAGAGCTTGTCTGAAAGCCGCCCATTTACATTGTCCTCATAGAGCTTGCGAATTAAGCGGCTCAATTCGTCGGTGCGCTTTTCGCTGCGCTGTTTCCTCTGTCGGATAGCTTTAGCCGCTTTTGCCTGTCTGTCCTCGGAAGCGGAACAGACTTGCGCCATAAACTCGGCTTCGTTGTTCTGTGCATAGTCGCAAACTTCCTTTATCGCTTCAAGCAGTAATTCATTAACAACGGCAGTACGGATAAGGTGTGTGGTGCAATAATCATCAAAGTGTTGATTGCCTAAATCATAACGGGAACAGTTGTATTCGTCGCGGTCTGGACGTTTCTTTCCAGTTGGTCGCCCTGCCCAATCCCGCGCATTGCCAGCCTTGCCCCTGTGGTTATACATCTTCGCCCCGCAATCAGCACAGAACATCAAGCCTGTTAAGGGATTTGCTGTGCCTATGGTATCTGTCCTACGGATTGTCTTTCGCAAGGTCTGAACGCGCTCCCATGTTTCCTTGTCAATAATTGCTTCCTGCGTATTCTCAAAAATGACTAAATCCTCTTTTGGTGTCAGTTTGGAGTGTTTGTCCTTGTAGCTCTCCTTATAAGTCCGAAAGTTTACCGTATGCCCGATATATTCCGGCTTGGATAGAATATCTGCAACTGTGCCGCCGCGCCATGTGTATGGCTCGTCGGGGTTGTAACTGGTTTTATGTTTGCCTAAACCGCGCTGTGCAAGGTAGTAGGACGGTCTTTCAACTTTTTCCGAAGCAAGAATACGAGCGATTTCATATGGGCCTTTTCCCTCTATCGCCATGCGGTAAATCCGGCGAACAACCTCGGCGGCTTCATCATCAACAATCCAATGGTTTTTGTCGTTAGGGTCTTTCTTGTACCCATAAATACCAATGGAATTAGTGTGTATGCCAGACATTCCCTTTGCCCGGAGAACGCTTTTGATTTTGCGGCTTGAGTCCCGAACATACCACTCATTCATAATGTTCAAAAAGGGTGCAAACTCGCTGCTTTCGCGCTTGTCGCTGTCAACGCCGTTTGCAATGGCAACGAAGCGAACGCCATGCTCTCTAAACATAACTTCGGTATAAAAACCCACTTGCAGATAATCTCTACCAACGCGGCTCAAATCCTTTACCAGCACATGGGAAACCTCTCCGGCTTCTATGGCCGCAATCATGCGTTTCCAATTAGGGCGGTCAAAGTTTGCGCCAGACCAGCCGTCATCAGTAAAGTGGACACAATTCGTAAATCCATGCTCCTTTGCATAATCTTCAAGCAGCTTCTTTTGATTGATTATACTGTTACTGTCGCCTGTGAGGTCGTCGTCGCGGGAAAGACGCTCGTATAGTGCGGTTATCTTGCCGTTGTCCGTTTTCTTTGCTTTCATTGAAAAACTCTCCTTTCTATGGGCGATTTCTTATCCCCCTTTCACAGCATATAGCTTCAGTGTAATGTTTTGGCGGCTGTGTGAAATGCTCGGAAACCTTTGTCTGCTCCACTGCAATCATCATGCCCTCATGAAGCTCCGGCAGTTTCTTTTCTTCCTCTGCATCCGATTTATCCTCTGCGGTTTTATAGGAATTTTTGAAGAAATCCTCAAATTCCTTCCATCCATTTTTCCACACTTCCTTGCCAGATACCTTAAATACAGTATTGTTGCAGGTAATCACTGCCTTTGTGGAATTATAAATGTGCTTCTCCCCGGTCGCACACAGCAGACGGTTTGCACAAAGGGAAAGTATCTTCATTTCGCTCTCCGGGATTGCCTTTAAGTCCTGCTTGATGATCTCCATGGTAGGAATGATTGCGTGGTGGTCCGTCACTTTCTTGCTGTTCAAAATTCTTTTAATATCTGGATTGAACATGATATTCTGCTCAAATAACAGAGAATTGAAAATCGCTTCGATCACATTTTTTGCAGTACCTTCCATGTCATCGGAAAGATACTGGCTGTCTGTTCTTGGATAAGTCACTAACTTTTTCTCATAAAGGCTCTGCGTATATTCCAATGTCTGCTTGGCAGTAAAGCCAAACAGACGGTTTGCATCCCTCTGGAGTGTGGTAAGGTCATAGAGTTTCGGTGGTGCCACCCACTTTTCTTCCTTTATCACAGAAGTGACAAGAGCCTGTCCGTTTTCACAGGCTCCTGCAATCCTCTCTGCTTCCGTTTTATCACTGATATGCTCCGATACAGCATCCAGACCATTTTCCATGATATGAGCCATATAATAGGCTTCTTTCTTGAAATTCATGATTTTACTTTCACGGTCTACCAGCATGGCAAGTGTCGGTGTCTGCACTCTGCCGACCTTTAATGCCTTGCCACCATACAATACCGTAAAAAGCCTAGTGCCATTGATACCCACAAGCCAGTCTGCTTCCTGCCTGCATAGTGCTGACTTGTACAGATTGTCATAATCACTGCCTGGACGAAGATTATGGAAGCCGTCACGGATAGCACTCTCCTCCATGGAAGAAATCCATAATCGTTTCATCGGTTTTCTGCACCCTGCCATGTTGTAGGTCAGGCGGAAGATCAACTCTCCCTCCCTTCCGGCATCGGTAGCACACACGACTGCATCCACCCTGTCATCATGCATAAGTTTTTTCAAAATCTGATACTGTGCTTTCGTATCACTTTTCACTTCATGCTGCCATTCCTGTGGGATGATCGGAAGATTGTCATAACTCCATTTCTTCCATGCTTCCTCATAGCTTTCCGGCTGTACCAGTTCTACCAGATGTCCCACACACCATGATACCAGATAGTCATTGCCTTCCAAATAACCGTCCTTACGCTGTGTGGCACCAAGAACTGCCGCAATGCTCTGTGCCACGCTCGGCTTCTCTGCAATTACAAGCTCCATCTCTATTCCTCCCCGTTTTCTTCATCATTATCGTTGTCACTGTTATCTTCACTGTCATTCTCGCCTGTGTCCTCTGATTCTGTATCATCGCCACCATTTAAGAATGCTTCGTCTGAATCCTGCTCGGCTTCGGCTTCGTCCTCGTCCTCATAATCATAGTCCTCGTCAAGCTCGTCCTCATCTTCATCCTCATCAATGAAGTTTTCCTTTTTCTTCTTAGACTTCACAACATATACCACTCCGATCACAGCTACCGCAGCAATGCCTATTAAAATATATGTAAAGCCGGAACCATCTGCTTTTGCGGTATCCTCTTTCGGCTTACTTGTATCCTCCGTGCTTTCTTCGGTACTGCCCTCAACACTTTCCGTTCCCTGTTTTTTCTCTCCTGTGGTATCTGCATTATTATTTGACAATGCACTGTCTTTGGTAGGAATTGCAGATTCCAATGCTGCTGAATTTTTCGGAAGTGTCTCGCTGTTATCCGTTGTGGTATTTAACAGGTCATTTTCACTGACTTCGGTAAGGAAATATACCTTTTCATCTTCCCCGTCACGATCAATCACCAGATAAAATACCTTTTCTGATGCAGTCTGGATTGTATAAAATTCCCTGCCTTTTTCAGAAGTCTGGCTGTCACTGCTCTGGTCGGTATCCTTAGAAGTATCTCCCGTACTCGGGGACTGCTTGGCTGATGTTCCTGTACTGCTTGAAGTTGTTCCACTGCCTGTTTGGGAAACAGTATTTCCATTGCTGTCTGTCTTGGTATGGTCTGTAACCTGTGCGGTTGCAGAGCTAGGCTTGGTTGCTGACGCATCCACCGGGAGCTGCTGTGCCGGATCTTTTTCATTGCTGTCCTTGTTTTCCGGATCGGTGTAATACGGATTGGCTGTTTTATAGATTTCTGAGGTATTTCCTGCATTATCCATGGCTGAAATCGTGAAATACTGATATCCTGCATCAAACTGTTGCAGACGGATATTCAAAGCACCATTCGTATGGTCGGTAAACTCATAGCCATTGACATAGATTGCCTTGATACCGGAATCCGTATCATGTGCCTGAATACTCAATAGACCATCGCTGACTGCCGCATTTAAGGTAGGCTTCGTAAAATCAAAGCACTTGATATAGCGATTTTTCTCATAGGTCTTGCCCTTCTGGTCTGTGACCTGTACATAAATGGTGCTGTTCTCGGAAATCTCTATGTACATATCCTCGGTAATATCTGTCCAGCTTCCATTCTGCCCGACTTTCGCCTTTACTGTCTGAACGGTAAAATTACCGGAAACTATCGTATCTTCTACTTTGACTATTACCTTAGTGGTATCGTTATGCCACCCAGAAGGTGTATTGATTGTGATTTTTACGCTCGGATTGATATAGGTACATTCCTTATAGTTCTTTGCACACACCTCACAATCTTCATCCACCGCATACTGACTGCATTTTTCCTTGCAGGTGCATTTTGCGGCAGGCTGTGTTTCTTCAGACGAATCTTCTGTTGTGCCTTCTGTGGAATTTTCCGTCTTTCCCTCTCCGGTATCTGTTCCTGAATTTTCTTCCCTGCCATTGCCGGGTGTAACTGTATTTTCTGCGTCACTTGCACTTTCCGTTTTCTGCTCGGCAGTATCCTCCGCATGAACCTCTATCGTATTTGTCCTGTTGGCAAAAAATGCCCCAATCGGCATACAAAAAAGTATTGCCGACAGCATAAGGGACACTACCGCCCTAGCCGATAATTTCCTGTTTTTCATTGATTGAAACCTCCTTTTCCTGTTCCCGTTTCTGTAATAAATTTCTGACTTCATCCTCACTGAGCTTGTTTAACATCTGCAAACGCTCCGATGAGATTTTATATTTTCGTATGATCTTCATGGCTTCGGCATCCTCCGCCATCTGTTTCTGTTCTGCAAGGTCTTTTTCCTTTGCCTGTAGCTGTGCTATCTGCTCTCTGACCTTTTTAAGCTGTGAATTGATTCGTTCTACTGACAAAAATAATTCCTCCCTTCGCTAATTCAATCTTCCAAAACCATAGAAATGGCTCTGCCAGTAAGAAGTATTGATTGAGGTGTACTGAATTGGATCACCGCAATGCACCATCGTACCGTTTCCACAGTAGATACCAACGTGTGTAACCGGACGTCCTGCATTATAGGTTCCTGTAAAAAAGATAATGTCCCCTGCCTTTGCATCTGCCGCTGATACCGGAGTACACTGGTCATAAATGCCCTGTGCTGTGGTTCTTGGCAGGTTATGTACGCCACTGTTTGAAAATACCCAGCATACAAAACCGGAACAGTCAAAACTAGCCGGAGCTGTGCCGCCAAAAGTATATGGCATTCCCAGATACCTGTTTCCTTTGCAGTCTTGGCTTCTGCTCTTACCCGCCTTGCCTTGGCATACTCACGCTTGATGCGCTGTTTCTGTAGCTGCCTTTGCAACTGCTTCTTTGGACTGTTGCCCTTTAGATGTGGATTTTCACTGATGAATTTCTCATACTCCAGCTTCATATCCGCTGTAACCTGTTTTTTGTGCAATCGCTCTAAGCGGTCACGCTTTCTCTGTGCCTTGCTCTTGCGGTGATACTTCATATAGTGGTAAATATCCTCGGCTCGCTGTTCCGTCTTGTGTGCGCCCTCCACAGCAGAATTATCCTTTTCTGTCTCTGCAATCTTGCGATGCACAAAATACATATTTTCGGTCTGGAGCTTGTGAACCGCAGTTTTTCCCAGTCCATCCGGTTTAAATGGCTTCTCCACATCCACCGGAACCACAACATACTTTGCTTTTCCGGTCTGTTCATCAAAGACACGCTTCATCTCATACTGCCGCTTTGTCGGCATCTTGTCCTTTGCTTTCTGCAACTTTCGGCGGTTCTTTTCCGACTTATCAAAAGCCTTCTGTACTTTTTGGTCTGTAAATTCGTCCGCCTGCCCCTGCGAAAATGTGGCGTCCTTTGACTGAAGATCTCCATAATCGGACTGCTTTGCATTTTCTGACTTTGCACGCTCTCTGTGTGCATGTTCTCTCTGCACACGCCTTTTGTGATATTTTCCTTTTTCCTCAGACCGTTGGTAGGTATTTCTAACGTGGTAATTGTCCTGAAAACTGTCTGCGTCCTCTGTATGGAAATTTGTAGCATTACCGTTTTCCTCATTGATAAAGCTGTTTTCCTTTAAGAATGTCTTTTCCTCTTCGGCTTCCGACTTCTGGACATTGTGACCAGAAGTGTCCTGTTGTTGCTGTCGGTAATATTTTTTCTTATTATTTTTCCTGTATTCTGTCCCAGTATTAAACTCTGACTTCTGGACGCTGTGACCAGAAGTTGCTTTTCCTGTACGACTGCCATGGTTCGCATCCCTTGGCAGATTGCTCACAGGCTTCTCGCTGGCACTAAACTGGTTTTCCACAGAAAAGGTGTTGTCCTGCCTGTGTTCTATATGTTTTACTCCAGTCACTTCCTTATCTTTGGAAAATGTCTCTTTTTCAAATGCCTTTGCCGCCTGCTTCTTCTGTCTTTTTTCTGCCATTTACACTGCGTCCTCCTTCTGCACCGATTCCTCCGGCTTGGTATTCATAATTCTGTAAGTCTTGGTGTCTGTCGGATATTTGTCTACAAATGGAATTACCACATTGTCAAACAGTATCAGACCACTTCCCGGCTCGGAGTTGGTGACATAGGAAAGCTGCTTATCAGAAAGTCCCAGTTTATCAGCGAGAATTGCCTGATCTTTGGCATTCTGATTTAACAGATACACAAAATCGCTGTTACCCAAAATACCCTCAATCTCCTCAGAGCGGAGAAAATCGCCCACATTCTGCGTCAAACCTGTCGGAATACCGCCCCATTTTCTGAAACGCTTCCATATTTCCACAGAATAGATAGCGGTCTGCTTCTCCTTCAGAAGAAGGTGGAACTCATCACAGTAATAACGGGTAGCAATCTTTCGCTCCCTGTTCTGCGAAACCCTGTTCCAAACCGCATCCTGCACGATTAACATACCCAGCTCTTTCAACTGGTTTCCCAAATCTCTGATGTCAAAGCACATGATACGGTTGCCGCTGTCCACATTGGTATGGTGGTTGAAGTAATTCTGGGAACCATGCACATATAGCACAAGGCTGTTTGCGATACGCTCTGCCTTTGGATTTTTGTGTGCTAACAAGGCATCATACAAATCTTCCAACAGCGGCATATTTTCCGGCACCGGATTTTCAAAATACTTATCATAAATATGACGGATACACTCGTCGATGATACCTTTTTCATCGTTCTGCAATCCATCCTTGCCGCCTGCAATCAGGTCACACAGAGTAATAATAAAATCGGATTTCAGCTTTAACGCTTCCTTATCCCCCTTATGGGATAACTGTATATCCATAGGGTTCAGATAGTCTTTGGAATTGGTGGCAAGTTTTACCACCTGTCCATGCAGTGCTGCCACAAGAGCAAAATACTCTCCCTCCGGATCGCAGATGATAATATCGTCCTTTGTGATAAGAAAACAGCTTAAAATCTCACGCTTTGCACTAAAACTCTTACCACTTCCGGGAGTACCTAAGATAACTCCGTTTGGTGTACGGAGCCTTTTTCTGTCTGCCATAATCATGTTGTTGCTGAGTGCATTTAATCCGTAATAGATTGCCGGTGCAGGCATAAACAATTCCTGTGTGCAGAATGGTACTAAGATTGCGGTACTCTTTGTGGAAAGGGTACGCTCAATTCCGGTTTCATTGCACCCAATCGGTGCAGATGCCATAAGGCCCTGCTCCTGTAAATACTGTAAACATCTGAGGTCACAGTTTGCCTGCTGAATAATACCGGACACCCTCTGCATTAAGCTCTCCAATTCCCGCTTGGTTCTACCATAACAGGTAATAAGGAATGTCATATTGATCATCTTCTGATTGCTCGTATTCAAATCGTCCAGAAATTCCAGCGTATCCTTTTCATAGGTCACAATGTCAGTCGGTAAAATATCCATATCATAACCGCTTCGGACTGCCTTTTTCTGCTCCTCAATCTTCATTTTCTGGATATTGGAAATAACTGCTTTTAACTTCTTGATTGCCTTTACCGGATCCTCTGTCTGCATGTGCATGGAAATGGTAAGGTTTGCATCAATGTCAAGAAGATGCTTGATCAGCTCGTCCGTAAACTTCGGTGCGATAATATCCAGATAGGACACACAGCCATACATATTCCCTGACTTAAAGCGGTTCGGATAGCGGAAATCAAATCCCGGCGGTGCAATATAGTCCTTGACCGACTTACCGGATTCTGCCAAATCCTTAAATGAAAAACGGAAAGGCTCCATGGTATCCTGATTAAAATATTCATGCAGGATGCGCAGTCTTTCCTTTCCGTCCAGTCCCCTCGCAAGGGTTCCTATGTTGTTTAAGTTCCGTATTACATCTTTTTCAATGTTGTTAAGGCGGCTCTTGGCTTCCTTGTAGCCGTTGCTTTCTACACCAAAAATCAGATATTTTGATTTGATGATACCGTTGTTGCCCTTTGCCGCCTGCTTCTTTAACATTTCCGTATATTCCTCACGAATATCGTTAAAATCATCCTCCTGCCACGGTATGTCAAACTGTTCCGTAAGCATCTGCTCGTTGACCTGCCTGTTGAAAAGCACCAGTTCAAACTTCACAGACGGATCAAAATAATTGATGAGCTTACTGTACTGTGCCAGTATGTCCGCCTGGTCATCCACTTCCAGAAGCTCATAGTTTATATCAAAAAATTCCACCATCTTTGTATAATAACGGTGGCTGACCTGACAGATACCGTCACGGAACATCTTTTCAAAAGTGATCGTCCTTTGTGCGGTAGTCGGCTTTTCTTTCTCAATGCTCTTTCCCGATAAAATATGCTTTAACTGTATAAGACGCTTCTTTTCTGAAAAGGTAAGACCGCCACTTTTACTGTTGTTCCTGCTATTGCCTTTATAACTGCTTTTTCTGCGGCTTTCCGGTTCTGCCTTTTGCTTTTTCTTCAAGATAACAAACCTCCCTTCGTAATTTTTCTTTTTCTTCCAACTGCTTGTATAAGTTCTCTGACCGGTATGGTCTTATGCCCGGTGTGAGTATCTTCTGCCGGAGCATAAAATACAAAATCTTCTCCGCCGGAAACCCGTTTTTCTCATACATCGCAAAAAAGAAGAACGGAAGCATTGCTCCCATCATAAGAAGTGATGCGGCTGATGTTCCGATCAGTCCCTTGGTTAAAAAATACAAGGGTATACCGGCTACTGCCGCACCGCTGAAACAGATGATCTGTCTCTTTGTTAAGTTCAGTGCCACTTTTGTCTTGATACCGGACAAATCCTTCGGCACCTGCACGGATATTGCCATTTCGTTCCTCCTTTAATGTGCATTCCAGATAGATTTAGACAGGGAGCCTGTCTTAAAAAGTGAAAAACATAGGATAACGGTATATGCCGCCACTGACCAGAGTGCGGTATGCAGATTATCAGCAACCGCCACACCTGCCACAAGCACTGCATAGATTGCAACGCATACCATCATAAAAAATCCCTGAAATGCTAGAGCACAAAGCCCCTTAAAATAATTCGTTCCTATCGTTCCCCATTCCCGGTTGGTTACGGTTGCACAGGGAACTGGTGCTACTGATACATAAAGATATATTTCAATCATTCGCCCATAAAGAATGACGGTGATAAGGACTGACATGATTTTCATACATAAACTGACGATCATGGTCTCCATTCCCAGTCCCAACAGCTCTCCTATGCTCATTTCCGAAAACTGCTCATTGAACATCGTCTGCAGCGTACTTGCCACATCAATACTGGTGCTTCCGGTAATCGCTGATGCGGCAGAATTTACGATATGGCTTCCCACATCAAATACTGCCATTACAATGTCAAAAGTCTTGCTAAGAAGCATGACTGCAATACACGCTTTCATAAAAAAGCGGATAAAAATGGCTGTATTGAAGTCATGCAGGTTATTTTTGTCAATGACCATGGAAATAAGCTCATAGACGAGTACAAAACTGATGATCATTCCCGCTATGGGAATCATCACATTGTCGGACAAGGTTTTTATCATATCAAAAATACCGGAGTTCCATGTGCTTGGAGTTTTGCTGACCTCCCCTGCAATCGTGCCTACTTTGTCATTGACATCGGTAAACATGGTTGTCAGGTTGGACGTGACCATCCCCGTCAAAAGCTCCCTCATCCATTCCTCGATTGCTTCAAAAATGCCATCGAACATGGGTGGTTCTCCTTTCCTCTATGCTTAAAACAGTCCTCCCAGAAGCGGGATAAGCTGTGTTCCGATTAACACAACCCCTCCTCCGGCCATAAGCTGCTTAATTCCCTGTGATTTTACTGATGTGCGATAAAGAAGTAATAGAAATGTAAAAAATTTTGC
>ERZ779896.2952-NODE-2952-length-10941-cov-4.284769_pt1 | contig 10941 bp, 9 predicted proteins | sample MGYA00511067_ERZ779896 | MGnify/ENA primary metagenome ERZ779896 (study PRJEB29588, sample SAMEA2161597) | human gut metagenome | biome: human gut; feature: human-associated habitat; material: faeces | place: Denmark | collected 2008/2010 ...
TCTCTTGGTAAGAGATGTGTGTGGTCAGTAATGAATTGATATTAAGAAGAATGGCTTGCGGTTCATATCTTGTTTTTATAAATCGGCAAAAGATCTGCGTTGGAAATCTTCAGCGATTCACGGCCGATCGTACAATACCGGCATACGAAGGCCTAATTGTATCAGTATTTGGACTAAAAATAAAAAAGGCGTTGATAATCAATCCTTTTTTAACGCAGAAAAACTCACTGCATACGAAAATAAAGAACAAAAGATTTGTGCATATATTTTATTTTTAATACTTTTGCCCTCAACATTAAGGTCTCTTACCAAGAGATATTACACATACAATGAAGCTATTATGCTCCGGTTCGCCTGATCGACGACGGAGCTTTCGAGCGAAGCCAGATAGATCTGGGTCGTTTTCTCCGAAGCATGTCCCATTCCCGCACTGATGATCGACAACGGAACGTTGTGATTCCGGGCCGTGGTCGCCCATGTATGCCGCGAAGTATAGGACGACAGCGGCATCTCCAGTCCGAGCAGTTCGGCCAGCCGTTTGAGCCGGCGGTTGTAGTATCCCAGAGCAGTCTGGTACTGGGAGAATCCCCGGACCGGGTCCTCCGCATTCAGCAAAGGAAAAACATAGTCCGACGTGCGGGTAACCGGCGCATAGCGTTCGATGATATCGCCCATGCAGGGTTCGATACGGATCGTAAGGCGCTGTCCCGTTTTGCGGCGGACATAGCATATCGCCCCTCCGGCGATGTCCTGCTTGCGCAGGAAGGCGATATCGACGAACGCCATACCCCGCGCGCAATAGCTGAAAATAAAAATATCCCGCGCCAGCGCCAAGGAGGGGGAGTGTTCCAGATTCAACCGCCGGAGCCGTATGACGGTCTCTTCGCCGACGGCGCGCTTGCGGGTACGGTCCACGCCGGTATATACATTCCGGAAAGGAGAACTTTGCGACACGATGCCCTCCCGGACCGCCTTGTTGAAAACGGCACGCAGCACCCGCATATAAAAAGAGACGGTATTGCGTACAATCCGTCTCCGCCGCAGCCAGTCGTCGTACCGGCTTACCAGTTGTTCGTCCAGCAGTGAGAACGGAATGTCCGCTCCGTTCAAAAATCCGGCGAAGCTGTTCAGCGTCCGCCGGTAATTCCGCGCCGTCCCCAATCTTCCGCCCGCCCGAAGGCAGGCGATCTGCTTTTCGATAAAGGCGAAAACGGTAACCCGCCCGAACGACCGGAACCGTCCGACAACATCCGGAAGGCCGTACTCCACCCGCCGGGCTTCGAAATCCCCGATAATCGCACGAAACAGGCACAAATCGCCGTCGATCTGCCGCTGGACGACAGCTATCTCGCCGTCGAGCCCAGCAAAGGGAACGACCGCCCGCTCCCGCAGGGCGTCCCATTGTTCGGGGAAAAGACGAATTCCGGTAGTTATCTGCCGGGATTGGCATTTATGGCAGAGTTGGTAATAGATTACCCCCGCCTTACCCTCTACCGTCGAATTCCGGAATTTTACTTTTACTTTTGCCATACATACAGTTTTTTAGTTGTTCATATTTTGGCCCCCGGAACCTTCTCCGGCGCCGGGCGGCTTCAGCAGTCATCTCTTTCGCAGGATCGTCCGACAAAACTAATTATCAGATCGGATAAAAAGGCTGAAAAATATGCCGTACGGGCCACAAAAGACGTTTCGCCCGAATGTATGGAGACAAAAACGCCCCGGCAACAGGAAGCCGGGGCGTTGACGGTATTATGAAGACTGCGCTATGCCAGCATCGGTTTCAGGACGCCGAACAGCACGAGCGCGATGACCAGCGTAACGACGATATTGAAGGTCTGCGCCACAAGGAACGCCCATAGAGCGTTGCGGTTTTCCTTCGAAACGATCTCTTTCAGGCGGGTGTCAAGCCCCACACAGACGAAGGCCAGCGAGAAAAAGACCGTCGAGAACATCTTGGCGACGCCCGGTTCGGCGAGTTTGCCCTTCGCATCGGCCGTAAACAGGCCGTTGCTCTGCAGGATGCTGAAAACCAGCGAGGCCGCGACGAAGCCGATGATGAATTTCGGGAACTTCTCCCACACGATGCCCAGCGACGGAGCCTGAGCGCCCTTTTCGCCGCGGCGGGTCGAGAGGTAGAGGGCGATGAAGAAAGCCACGACGCCGATCAGCACGTTCTGCGCCGCCTTGATGATGACGGCATGCTGGTTGGCGACCTCGCCGACGATCGTACTCGACGCCGCCACGCCCGACGTAGTGTCGATCGTACCGCCGATCCATGCGCCGGCGACCTCCTGCACGACATGGGGATCGTCGAAAATCAGGGGCAGAATCGTATTTGCGAGCCACGGCATCAGGTAGATCATCGGCACCACGACGATCAGCACCAGCGAAACGATGTAGGAGAGTTTCCGGTCGTCGCCGCCCGCCACGCGGGCCGCCGTGATACACGCCGAAACGCCGCAGATCGAGACGCCGCTCGAAAGGATCATCGCCGTACGCTCGTCAACCTTCATGCGGCGCGACACCCAATAGGCGAAGAACCACACGACGGCGACCACCAGACAGGCCTGCGCCAGACCGAAGACGCCCGACTTCATCACGTCGCTGAAAAGGATCGTGGCACCGAGACATACGACGCCGATCTTGATGTAGAATTCGCCCTGAATCGCGGGTTTCATCCACTCCGGGACCCGCCACACGTTGCGGATCACCAGACCGAAGAGCACCGAGAAGAAAACCGACTCGAAGCCGTAATAGGAGACGGCGGGAATCTTGGCCACGATCTGCGCCAGCAGGGAGACGGCGAAAACCACCGCGAGCGACGGCAGCAGCCCTTTGAGCGGACGGCGCAACAGAAGACATCCGACGTAAAGCACCGCCAGCACGACGGCGAAGAGGTAGGCGATATTGCTCCATGCGGCGGCGCCGAGCAGCGTCGCGGGAACCTTGGGAAGTCCGGCGGGTACGATCGCCGCAAGCGCCAGCAGGGGTATGCTCACCCAGACTACCACCCAGTCCTCGACCCGGAATTGTTCCATCCATTTTTTCATAAGGCGTTCGGTTTTTCAGTATTAGAATATGCCGGAAAGCATCAGCGCAACCACATTGCGGCCGGAGACGTCGCGGGCAGCGTAATCTTCGTAGGTATAGTTCAGCTGGCAGCGCAGGTACTTCACCGGCTGCCACGTAAGGGCCGCCGTGTAGTTGGTCTGGCGGCTCGAACTGCGGGCGGTGTTTTCGAGGAAGGTATCGTAGCGCACGGCAGGCAGCAGCGTCTTCGTCACGCGCCACCCGGCCACGGCGTACCAGCCTTCGCTGTCGAGGTCGCCCGTCGTGCCGCAGATATATTCGCCGCGCACGACGACCGGACCGCGGTCGTAGCAGGCTCCGGCCCCGTAGCGGACGCGCTTGAGGTAATCCGCGCCGTATTCGCCCCAATAGTACGACCCGGCCAGCTGCAATCCGGCGGCGGGTTTCAGCGTCAGGCGTGCCACGACGTCCTTGCTCTTGTTCTTGTCCCTGACGTTCAGCCCCTCGCCGTTGAAGACGCCGATGTTGTAATTCAGGATGCTGTATCCGTCGCGGCGGAAAAATCCGCCGAAAAGCTGCGCTCCCATGTCGCGCCCCGTGGCCGAAAGTCCGCAGAGATCGTTGAAGCCCATCAGCTTGCACAACGACAACGGGTACTCGATAAACTCGTACCTGAGCGGCACGTATTCGGTATTCTCGATCGAAAAGGGCAGTTTGTATTCGCCCAGCTGGAGATTCAGCTCGTCGAACGGCCGGTAACACAAATATGCGTCCACGATCTTCGGCGACGCGAATTCGATCTGAACGCGGTAGTCGAGTTTGGGAGCGATGTTGCCCGACAGGCTCAGGCGCACGCGCTTGATAAAGAAGGAGGACGAGTTATCGCTCCATTCGTAGCCGGTCTGGAGGTATCCCGAAATCGCAGGCAGGGCGGCCAGCACCTTGTCCCATGCGGACGTTTTGGCCTTGAGCGCCGCGACCTCTGCGGAAAGCTCCCCGACCGTAGCCGTGCAGAGCGTATCGGGCTGTTGGGCATAGGAGGCGCAAAACAGCCCGAACGACAGCAAAACTGGTAAAATCAATCTCATAAACAGAATCGTTTGGGTCTGCAAAAGTCGCAAATTCGGCGCAACCGATCAATACGCGAAAATACCTAAAAAGAACAAAACCGGGTCCGAAAGGCATCCGAACGCGGCAGCGACCGGACTGAAAACGAACAAGAAGGGCCGTTTGCGACGCAAATACCTCACGCACCGGCCCGGAGGGGGGGGCAGGCGAACACCCGAAAAAAGAGGAGCGGACGCTTGTGGGGCAGACGGTCGTGAACCTGCACGAAAATGCGCGCGAGGCGGTGGCGCCAGAGACGGCGCGGACATCGAGGTCGTTTCGCGCATCGAGACCAGTGCGGGCATCGAGACCAGTGCGGGCATCGAGACCAGCGCGGGCATCGAGACCAGCGCGGGCATCGAGACCAGCGCGGGCATCGCGGGTATCGAGGTCGGTGCGAGCATCGAAATTGTCTAGCGCATCGCCGAAGAGAACGCCGCGACCGCAACAAACGACAACGGCGGGGCAATCCCCCGCCGAAGTATGAAATATCTTTAGGCTGTTCTTCACGACACGCCGTCCTTCACCCCCAAGCCCGACGGTTCGGGCATAGGTCCGAACGTTGTGCATCCACATCATGCGCCCCTACGACGGATCGCAGCGTCCGACGACAACACCGGCAGCCGCGTTACGCCCGTATTCGGACAGATACCCCGACCAAATCACTGCAAAACCGCGCTGGATAGGCATCCGAAGCGCATCTGCATACCCCACTTATCGGGGCATCGGGAAGGAGAGCGTCCGTGCGTCGAGGAACGCATCGGGGAACGGACTCCAGTTCCACGCCTGACCGTTCGAAAGGTTGAAGTGCGACCCAAGGCGCAGCGAGTTGTTGTCGATCACGGTCACGCGCGAAGGCAGGTTCTCCTTCTGAATCACCACCACCGAAGTCATCGAGACGGCCGGCTTGACCTTCATCGGCGCAGCGGTCCGGAAGTCGGTTTTCCACGGCGACATGTGGGCCAGCGAGTCGGGAATGGACATCTCGACCCGAAGCGAATCGGGAAGCCTGAAACTGCCGGTACGGGTCGAATCGGGCCGCACGAGCCGGAACCGACCCGGCTCCTGCGCCGAAAGCGAAAACGCCGCGAACAAGGCGACGGCGATCATAAACATCCTTTTCATAACTTTCCTTCTATTTTCTGTTGCACTTTTCCTAAAAAACCTCCCGCAGAATCCGGACCGACTGCACGGCGCTGATGGCGTCGAGGTGGTACCCGAAATAGACCAGCACGGCGTTGAGAAACTCGACCCGCTGGCCGCGGTTGAGACCGATCTCCGAGAGACAGCGCACGTCGCACTCCAGAAAATCGCGCAACATGCAGGCGCACTCCCTGTTCATATAGCTAACGTGCGCGGGCCGGGTTTTCGTATAAAGCCCCTCACGGATATCGAACCAGTCGCCGGAGGCGTATTCGTTGCCGGGACAAAACCCCAGAAACCGGCTCAGGTTGGCGAGAAACCACAAATGGAAATTGGCCACGCCCTCGTCCATCGAGTCGAGCGCCCCGACGCAGTTCCACACGAAGTCGAAAAGCGCTTCGTTGGGTTCGTCGTACTCCCTGACGAGGCGGTACAAAACCTCTGCCATGAAGAGCGCCATGGTCGATTTGCGCACGTCGAAAGGCAGACTCTGCAAGACGAATCCGCCCCGCACCTCCTTGAAGCGGTGCATCTGCTGCCGCGGCGATTCCAGCCCCTCGAATTCGACGGGAAACATCGGCTGGAACAGCGCCAGCTTCGAACCGCGTCCATTGCGGCTGCGCACGCCCTGCACCATGTAACTGCGGCGGCCGCCGGCGTCGGTCAGGAGGTAGACGACCATCGATGAATCGCCGTATTTGAGCGTATGGAGAACTACCCCGCGCCCCTTGTACGTCTTCAACCTACTCCTTGCGTACGTGTACCGTCACCCAGCCCTCCTTCACCGCCGTAGCAACGGGCCTGAGTCCCAGTTTTTCGGCGCAGGCCGTGATCGCCGGAACGTCGGGTTCCAGAAATCCGCTCATCACCAGATCGCCTCCGGCGTCGAGCGCGGCGGCATAGACCGGCATGTCGGCCAAGAGGATGTTGCGGTTGATGTTGGCCAGAATGAAACCGTAATGCCGTCCGGCGATGCGGCGCACGTCGCCCAGCATCGGCGTAATGCGATCCGCGACACCGTTGGCGGCGATGTTCTCGCGGCAGTTGGCGTCTGCCCAGTCGTCGATATCGACCGCATCGACGTGCTCCGCGCCGCATTTGGCGGCGACGATCGACAGCACGCCCGTGCCGCTGCCCATGTCGAGTCCCCGGCGACCCGCGACGCCCAGATCGAGCACGGCGCGCGAAACGAGCCACGTAGTGGCGTGGTGTCCGGTCCCGAACGACATCTTGGGCATGACGACCACCTCCATGACCCCTTCGGGGGCGGGATCGTGGAACGGCGCACGGATCAGCAGGCGGCCTTCGACATCGACGGCCGGGAAATTGCTCTCCCATACGGCGTTCCAGTTCTGGGTCTCGATGGCGATATAGCGTCCCTGCACGCCGTAGCGGGCGAGCAGGGCATCGACCCCGGCTTTGCAGTCGGCCAGCCGCTCCTGCGGAATGTAGGCTTTGAGCGTCCCGTCTTCGGTTTCGAAGCTCTCGAAGGGATAGTCGGCCAGCTCGGCGGTGAGTATTTCGGCCTGCTCATCCTCCGAAAAGGCAATATTCAACGCTATATAGTTCATATTATGTAAAATTTATATATCTTAGCCCGGACAAAGTTAGCGATAATCTCGGAATATAGCAGGCAAAGGATGGCAGAAAATACGAAAAAGTGGGAAGAGACGGGACGTCGTTACCGGACCTATATCAAACTCGAAAAACGTCTCTCGCAAAACACCGTGGAATCGTACATGCGCGACCTGCGCCAGTTCGCGCACTTCATCCTCCGCCAGTACGACGTCGCTCCCCGCAAGGTCGAGGGAACGATGATCGAGCGCTACATGGCATGGCTCTACGACCGCGGACGCGAAAAGACCTCGCAGGCCCGCTGCCTGTGCGGCATCCGCAGTTTCTTCAACTTCCTGCTGGTAAACGATCAGATCGAGACTTCGACCGCCGAGTTCGTCGATACGCCCAAATTCGGACGCCCGCTGCCCGACATCCTCACCACCGACGAGATCGACAGCATCATCGCCACGGTCGACATGCGCTCGACCAAAGGGCTGCGCGACAGCGCCATGCTCGAAGTGCTCTACTCGTGCGGCCTGCGCGTCTCCGAGCTGACCTCGCTGCGGCTTTCGGACCTCTTTTTCGGCGAAGGATACATCCGCGTCATCGGCAAAGGCAACAAACAGCGGCTGGGGCCGATCAGCAACACGGCGCGGGACAAGATACAGCGGTATCTCGAAGAGCGGCGCAGCGCACGTTCGGGCGAGGAGACGGTGTTCCTCAACAACCGCGGCGGACAGCTCACGCGCGTGATGGTCTTCACGATCCTCAAGCGGGCCGTCGAGCGCGCGGGCATCGACAAGCACATCAGCCCCCATACTTTCCGCCACTCGTTCGCCACGCACCTGCTCGAAGGGGGCGCAAGCATACGTCAGGTGCAGGAGATGCTGGGACACGAGAGCATCCTCACCACCGAAATCTACACCCACCTCGACAGCGACCACCTGCGCCGCACGCTCGAAGAGCACCTGCCGATATAAGCCGTCGGGAGTCAGGAGGAAAAGGCGGGTGCAGCCCTCCCGGACAGGATAAACCGCATACGCAGGCGCAAACTGAACCGCCGTTCGCACGGAAAAAACCACACTCGCCCATAGAAAACAGCGAAGCCGGGGATCGAACCCCGGCTTCGTCGTTTTACGGCGCAGAGCGTCATTCGCCCTGCACGCAGTCATAAACAAGAATATTGGCCCGGCGGTTGCCCGACGATCCGTCGCGGCACGCCACGCCCAGATAGAGTTTGCCGTCACGCACCTTCAGACTCTCGCCCTCGGCATAGCCCGTGGTCGTAAGTCCCGCGGCGGCAAGTCCCGCCTTGTCGGCGACGGCCACTTCGGTACGCGGCACGACGATCTTGCCGCTGTAGTTGAAGACCGTGACATAGGCTTTCGATTCGAACGAATCGGCGCCCGTCTCGACGGCGTTGCCTTCGTAGAAGTAGACGTAGTTGCCCGCCACTTCGTGTCCCTGATGCGAATAGGAGTAGACGTCGTTCTCCTTGTCCGACCCGGCGGGTACCGAAAAACCGCCCAGCACGCGGCAGTCGTTCAGGTCGCGGGCCTCGATCTCGCGGGTCACGGGTTCGCTGCCCGCCGAACCGACCGTCACCGTCGCCGTCATCTTCTTGAGCGGCAGGGCCAATGCTTCATCGAGGTCGAAAATCCAGAAGTAGCGCACGCCCGACCTGCGCGAACCGATGAGCAGGCGGCGCGCCCCGAAGTCGATCGAGACCTGCTGGTCGTACTGTCCGTCCTTGTTGAGGAAAAAGGTCTCTCCCGCATAGCCGGCGTCGGAGGTCGCGCCCGGAACGAATTCGACCCGCGACACGGACCAGTTGTCGCCGTATTCGCCGCTTTTGTCCACCGAGGCGTTGCTGTTGAGCCAGATGTAGGTCTTGCCGTCGGAAGCCTCCTCGGCGACGATCTGCGTGCCGTGGCCGAAGTATTTGAGGATCATGTAGTCGGTCTGCGCGTTCAGCCCCGGACCCGCGGCGCGGCAGATGTTGAGCGTCGCGCCGTCGGAGCCGACCTGCGAATAATAGATGCTGCCGCTTTCGGTCAGGTCGAAGCCCTGCATGATGCGCCGGGGAGCGTACAGCAGTACGTTTTTGCTGTAGATAAGCTCATCGGAGAGCGGGGCCGCGAGCGCAGCCGAAGGATCGAGCGGCGGCTCCTGCAACGTGGCGACCGTACAGCGGGCCGAGTAGCTGCGGTAGCGGGCCGTAATGACGGCCGTGCCGAAGGCGCGGAGCGTCACCAGTCCGGTTTGATCGACCGTGGCGACCGTCTGGTCGGAAGAGCTCCACTTGAGCGTGACTCCGGCATCGGCGGGACGGGTCGCGGCGACCAGTTGGAACGACTGCCCGACGGTAAGTTCCAGATCCTTCTCGTTGAGTTTGAGCGACGTGATCTGCACCGTCCTGTCATCCGAAGAGCATCCGGCGCCCGCTGCGGCCGAAACGACGGCCAGCAACAGCAGAGTGAGGTATTTTTTCATACTGTTCGTTGTTTTCATCAGTTCATGTTCTCATCGACGACCGACACCGAGAAGGTGCCCTTCAGGCGCGTCGAACCGCCTCCGCCCGTAGTGATCGTATTGTTCGCCGTGATGCGCACGTTGGCCGAAACCCGGTAGCGTATCCAGAGCGTACCCGAATTGATCGTAAGATCGACGGGGAAGTCGTACGAGAAATAGCCCGTATTCTCGCCTTCGAAAAGCGGACTGTCGTAGGCGCGGACATGGTAGGTCACCTCGGTATTGTTGAAGGTTCCGCTCTTCGCGCCGCCGGCCTGCCGCCAAGTCTGCCCGTCGGCCGAGTACTCGATCAGGAAGAACCCCGCCGAAGAACCCGAACCGCCGATGCTGCCCGTACAGTTGATCTTCGTGCCGGAGACGAGGTATTTCACCGGAATCTTCTGCAGCCAGTAATCGCCGGTATAAAGCCCCTTGAGATAGGCGTGCCCGTCGTTGTAGCCCCAGCTGTTGACCGCCGAAGCCGTCTTGGCATCGGCTTCGACGACCGTGATGTAGGCGCGGCCGTCCTCCGAAACCAGACTGTGCGACGCGGTTACCCAGTCGGGCTGCCGGGCTTTCAGGGCATTGACGTCCTCGGTACTGCCCTTGACGGGACAGAACTCCCACGTCACGGGAAGCCCCTCGATCGGCATTTCGCTCATGGCGTACACCTTGGCGCGGGCCGTACCGATCTGCACGCCGTCCACCGACACGGCGAAGGCCGCATAGCCCGGCACGGTCGGCGTTCCCGCAATGTCGAGCGCCACCGTAGCGCCGCCATTGACAAGCGACACCGAGGCGCCGGCCACCGAAAGGCCCTGCGAATCGCCGCTCAGGGTGCAGCTCACGTCGATCGTCTCGTCGCCGTAGGCATTGGCGTAGGTGAAGCAGAGCCGCGATTTCGAAGGCTCCTGCTCGATGAGGTTGCCTTCGACATAGGGCGCGCCGTAAACGACGGCGCCGTCGGCCTGCGTGACCGTGATCGGATATTGCCTGCCTCCGCTTTCGAGGTAGATGGTCGCGGTGCGCTCGGCAGAACGGTTGTGCGTGGCCGAAACGGCGATCCACTCGAACGCGCCGCTGCCGACGCCTTCGGAGGGAGAGGTCGAAAGCCATCCGGCGTCTTCGGGAATCACGGTTCGCCAGCTGCCGTTGCAGCGGAGCGTGATCTGCTTGGACGAGGCCAGACAGCTGGCGAAGCGGATCGAATCCGTCTCGCGGACCAGATAGCTGTCATCGTCGTCGCTGCACGCCGTCGTCAGCGCCGCGCACCCGGCGGCCAGCAGCAAAAACTGATATATTCGTTTCATGATTTTCATTTTTCAGGTTCGCAATCGTTTATTTCTTCCAGCCCGGATTCTGGCCCAGCGCGGGATTGTCGTTGAGGGCCGTGGTCGGGATCGGCCGCACGTACTTCTTATCGTCCCACTTGCGGTTCATGCGGATGTAGCACTCGATATAGCCGCTGTCGCCGTCGGTAAGCGCATAGTCGCCGCCCAGCACCCGGTAGGTCACGCCCGGCTCCGTCACCGGGGGATTTTCGCGCACGAAGCAGACGTCGCCCGTGCCGTCGCCGTCCATGTCGTAGACCTT
>ERZ779896.2955-NODE-2955-length-10922-cov-3.483206_pt1 | contig 10922 bp, 12 predicted proteins | sample MGYA00511067_ERZ779896 | MGnify/ENA primary metagenome ERZ779896 (study PRJEB29588, sample SAMEA2161597) | human gut metagenome | biome: human gut; feature: human-associated habitat; material: faeces | place: Denmark | collected 2008/2010 ...
GCAGGTGATGGGCACTGGGGTGGATGGCATCATCAGCGGCCAGCAGGTGCCTGACGAACGCACCTACTGGCGTCCGGCAATCGACTCGAGCGTGGTTCGCTACGGTGCTGGCGGCAGCGACCTGATCCGCGCCGTCCAACGCCGACTCGGCTGCGGAGGGGACGGACTGCTCGGTCCGGCCACCATCAAGGCCATCCAGCGTCATTACGGTCTGGCGCAGGATGCGAGCTTCGGCCCCGCGACCGCACGAGCCCTGCAGTCGGCGCTCAACCAGGGACGATTCTAAGGAGGTTTAAATGGCTCAACATGTAGCGCCAACGACTTTGGAGACCACAGTCAACAACCTGACCAACGAACGCGAAGACGGTCAGGACAACCAGCAGCCGACCGCTTACACGCCCGTCTTTTCCAAGGGCGTGCGCACCGTGGTCTACGTTGCCGGTCTCATCGCTTCATGCGTTGGCTTGGGTTTCATGACCTTCGGCGATGCCGCTGTCGGCGGCTACATTTCGACCGTCGCCGGCTTCATCGCCAGCGGTCTTGGCGTCGCCTACAATCCGCTGCGCAACGCCTGACAGTTTAATTTTCGGGTGCGAAACTCAAACTCGCGCCGGAAACTCAACCTCGGGTGCGGAAAAATTTGCGGAATTATAGTGTCCGTGGAATTTTTTACACCCGTTTTTTATAACAACACATGCCCCTCTCTCAGCACTGCTGTGGGAGGGGCTTTTCCTGTTATTCAGTCTTGTTTTTGCGTGGGCGTCCGCCGCCGACGCCTCGGCCGGGACGCTGAGTGTTCCACCGGTCGATGGTCTCTGGCAGCCAGCCGCGCGTGCGGCCTATTAGGGCGTCCGGTTGGGGGAGCTTGTAGGCGCTGACGGCGGCTGTGCTGATGCCGAGGCGCTTGGACACGTCGGTGACGCTCAGGTATTTGATGGTCATGTCAGTCCTTCCTTCCGGCGATGAGCGCGAAGACGGCGCTGACGACGGCGCATCCGGCGGTGAGCGCGAACGGCCAGCCGAACCATGCGCTGGCGGCGGTTCCGAGCGCGAACACCGCGCTGACTATCGATTCCGTTCTCATGATGTCCCATGGCATAATCGGAGATATGGGGTTCCGGCCCCCAGGTCTGGCCGGAACCCTTGCTCACTTCCTCTTCTTCGGTTTCCGTCTCATCTCCTTGACGAGTCCGGTCACTGCTTTGATGAGGGCCGCGAGGCTCGCGACGAGAAGCGAGATGCCGGTGATTATCTCCGATGGTGTCATGTTCACCTCCTTTCCTTGATATAAACTATATTAGCGCAGTAAATAAAGTAATGCAAGCCGAAACACGAAAAACATAAGAAAAACAGCGGATTGATAGGCTCGATACCATGTAGGGTTGGAAATGGACAGAGATGGAGTCGATTACGGACCTGCCTTCACCGCTCTAGCTGCTTCACGACGTCAAAAATAGCCGATTTTCATATATTTGAGACAGTGTAGAGGTGGTAGCCTGAGTGGTAAATCATCACTCAGGCATATAAAAAGCCAATAAACAGAACGGTTTTCAGAGAATCAGCGATATTTCTGCTGGACGAACAGCCATACGAAAAGGTAAACGGCCAGGGATACGACGATTGGTACGGCCACGGCGACGCCGTCATTATGCACGATGGAATTGGCCGCATCGGCCATCGACAGAATGACCGAACCCGATGAGAACGAGTTGAGCAGAGACGCGAACACGCCGCGTTTACGCCCCATCATGGCATTGGTGTCGTTTTGCACGATCTGCTCCTGATTGTGCTCCACTTGCCTGCGTGCCTGGCTTTCATCGCCGACAAGCAGGTTCTCCAACACTTTCGACACGTTGTCGGATTGCGCTGTGCCATCCTCCTGCACGGTTGCGGACGGGGAACTGGCGTTCACCGACCATGTCGACGAACTGTAGGCGACGCCGAACACCGAAGCGAACAGGCAGATGACGACTATCATCCAATAGTGTCTCTTATAGGCTTTCCTTGCATTGGCCTTCATGCCTTTGCGATCCATGCAGGCCTCCCTTCTTCTCGTCGATGAGATTCCATTTTCGATTTTAACCGGCATGTTCCGTGATCGCTTTGATAAAAACATGGAAAACGGCACACGCGGCTGTCTGTGTCTTCTGCGAAACTGTAGGGTGCGTAAAACGCGGTAATGTCCACAATTCGATAGGGAGAAAGCACAGTTATGGCTCACGTCATCGATTTCAAGGAGGCCGGTTTCGATTCCGTCCTCGATGAACTGGAATGGCGCGGGTTGATTTCCCAGTCCACTGACAGGGATCGACTCGCCGAAGCGTTGAACGGAGAGCCCATCACCTATTATTGCGGCTTCGATCCGACCGCCGCCTCCCTGCACATCGGCAACCTCGTTCAGCTCATCAACATGCGCCACCTGCAGGCCGCAGGACACCATCCGATCGCGTTGGTCGGCGGCGCCACCGGCCTGATCGGAGATCCGCGCCAGTCGGGCGAACGCACGCTCAACCCGAAGGACGTCGTGGCCGGCTGGGCCGATCGTCTGAAGAAGCAGATCGGCGGCATCCTCGAGACCGAAGGCAGCAATCCGGTGCGTTTCGTGTCCAACTACGATTGGACCGCTTCGATGAACGTCATCGACTTCCTGCGTGACGTCGGCAAGAACTTCCGTATGGGCACCATGCTCGCCAAGGACACCGTGGCCCGTCGCCTCAACTCCGAGGAAGGCATCTCCTTCACCGAGTTCAGCTACCAAGTGCTTCAGGGCAACGACTTCCTGCACCTGTTCGACGAATACCATTGCGTGCTGGAGATCGGCGGCTCCGACCAGTGGGGCAACCTCACCTCCGGTCTGGATCTGATCCACAAGGTGCGCGGCGTGGACGTGAACGTGTTCACCAGCCCGATCATCACCGACGCGCAGGGCAAGAAGTTCGGCAAGTCCGAAGGCAACGCCGTCTGGTTGGATGGCACGATGCTCAGCCCCTACAAGTTCTACCAGTTCTGGTTCAACCGTCCCGACAGCGAGATGGAGAACCTGCTCAAGGCGTTCACCTTCCTGCCAAAGGCCGAAATCGAACGGCTTATCGAGGAAAGCAAGACCAATCCGGGCGCGCGTGAGGCGCAGCGCACCCTCGCATGGGAGGTCACCAGCTTCGTGCATGGCGAGGAAGCCACTCGCCAGGCCATCGAAGCTGCCGGCGCGTTGTTCGGACGTGGCGGCGATCTGGCGGACATCGATGAGTCCACGCTTGAGGCCGCTATCGACGGCATGAAGGTCGATGGGGAATTCGCCAAGGTCGCAGCCGGCGACCGTGTGGCCGAGGCTGGTATGAAGGCAGGCCTGTTCAAGTCGATTTCCGAGGCGCGCAAGACCATCAAGTCCGGTGGCGTGTACCTCAACAACACGCGCGTGGAGGATGAGGAACAGACGTTGCAGGAAGGTGACTTCCTGCATGGTCGTTTCGTGCTCATCCGCCGCGGCAAGAAGGCGCTCGGCGTCGTCGAACAGGCGTGAGACGCATAGGCAATCGTAAGTAAATAATCGCAAGTATCTCAAGACCAATAAGGAACAGCATGGCAGAAGAACAGCGCGGATCGCGCGGCAAGTCCTACGGCAACCACAAGTCCTACGGCTCGGGCAGGCCGGGTAACCGCGGTGGCAAGGGATTCAAGCCGCGCGGCAACGGCGGCAAGTCCTACGGACACAAGTCCGGCGGCTTCCACAACGATGACCGTAAGGGCGGATATCGCAAGGGCAATGGCGGCGGATACCGTCGTGGCGACCGCGATTTCCATCGCGATGGCGAAGGCGAAGGTCAGGAGCGTCGTTTCCACAACGGTCCGCGCAAGTTCAACCGCGATGGCGAGCGTCGTGACGACCGCCGCGGCGGCTATCGTGGCAATCGCGGCGACAATCCGCGCTACCAGCGTGATGGCGAGCGTTCCGGTTTCCGCCATGATGACCGTCGCGATGGCGAGCGTCGCAATTTCCGTCATGACGGTGACCGTCGTGACTTCCGCCGTGACGATGGTGAGCGTCGTGGCGGCCGCAACTTCCACAAGGACGGCGATCGCAGAGACTTCCGCCGCGATGACCGCCGCGGGGAGCGCCGTGATGGCGAGCGTCGTAATTTCCGTCGTGATGATCGTCGTGACGGCGATCGCAGGGATTTCCGCCGTGACAACCAGCGTCGTGACTTCCACAAGGATCGCGACCAGCGTCCGGAAGGCGAGGAGCGCCGCGAATTCACCCGTGAAGAGAAGATGGAGTACCGCGAGGCGAAGCGTGGTGAATACCTGTCGAAGCCGCGTCGCAATTCCGACGGCACGATGAGCTTCCCGTCGCAAAACCCGTACACGCATCGTCGCCCGGGCGAGCCGAAGATGCCGAAGGGCATCGAGTGGAGCATGCTGTCCACCGATGACCGTGAGCGTCTGCGTGGCCTGTCCAAGGAACATGCGGAGAACATCGGCCTGCACATCCTCGCCGCCTACACGCTTGAGGAAAGGGATCCGGAGCTGGCGCTCGAACACGCCAAGTGGGTGGCGCATCAGGCTTCCCGTATTGATTTCGCGCGTGAGACCCTTGCGTTCGTGGCCTACCGTCAGGGCGATTACAAACTGGCCCTGCGTGAGTTCCGCACCGCGTTCCGCATGAACGGTTTCCTTGACTATCTGCCGTTCATCGCCGACTGCGAGCGTGGTATGGGCGAGCCGAAGAAGGCCATCGAAACCGCCATGAGCGATGACGCGAAGTATCTGCGCGGCGAATCCAAGGCCGAGATGTTCCTCGTGTACGCGGGCGCGCTAGGCGACCTCGAACTGTGGAATAAGGCCATTGAGATCGTGCATACGCTGGGCCGTTCCAAGGGTCTGGCCGGCGAATACCGCATGCGTGCGGTGCAGGCCGAACAGTACTTCCTCGAGCAGGCCGGACGCTCCGATGAGGCCGTGGCCCTCGACCAGCTGCTTGACAAGCTTGAGCTGCAGTACGCCGATGCCGAAGAGGACGAGACCTCCGACGATCTGGTCATCGAATACGACATGCAGGAATTGAACGACGAGCTTATGGACAAGCTCGGCATTTCCGAAGATGACGCCCAGTATGCGCCGGAAGACGAGGATGAGGACGATTCCGAGGCCGTCGACGAGAACGGCGAGACCAACGATGAGACCCAGCTTGATGCCGAAGCGGCCAAGGAAGGCGCCGAGTCCGACGACGAGCCTGCCGGTGACGGCGAAAACGCGGGCGACTCCGAAGACGACCAGACTGAGGATGAGGTCGAATCCGCAGCCGATTCCGACAACGAGTGAGGTGCGGCAAAACAATGCTGAAATCCACAACCCGTCCGCTGAGCGAAGCCTACCAGCTGGCGCTGCTTGATCTTGACGGCGTGGTCTACCGTGGCAAGAATCCGGTGGAACATGCTGCAGAGAGCATCCGCAAGGCCGAAGGCCTCGGCATGACGGTGGAATACACCACCAACAATTCCTCCCGACTGCAATCCGTGGTGGCCGACCAGCTTAAGGGCTTCGACCTTGACGTCGAACCATGGCAGGTCATCACCTCGTCCGTGGTGGCTGCCCGTATGGTGGCCCGTGCGGTGCCGCAAGGTGCGAAAGTGTTTGTGCTCGGAGCACAGCATCTGCGTGAGGAAGTCGCCAAGCAGGGTCTTGAAGTGGTTGATTCCGCCGAAGACAAGCCGGTCGCGGCCATCCAAGGCTGGTACCCGGACATGTCTTGGAACCAGATGGCGCAAATCGCCTACGCCGTAGAACAGGGCGCCACGTATTTCGTGACCAACCGCGACCTGACCATTCCGCGTGAGCTGGGCATCGCCCCCGGTTGCGGTTCCATGATCATGGCCGTCATCAACGCCACTGGTGTGGAGCCTGTTTCGTCCGCAGGCAAGCCGGAATCCGCCATGTACGACGAAGCCCGACTGCTTGCCGCGCATGATGGTGCCGAACCAGTGGCCAAGGAAGCATGCCTCGCCATCGGTGACCGTCTCGATACCGATATCGAAGCCGGCAATCGTGGCGGCTATGATTCCCTGGCCGTGCTGACCGGCGTCACCAATCCGCATGAGCTGATGTTCGCTCCGGAGCATCTGCGTCCGACCTACATCGCCAAGGACCTGACCGGACTTAACGAGTCGGCCCCCGAAGTCGTGCATGAGGCTGGCGCTTGGAGCTGCCGCGACGTGCAGGCGCGCGTCGACGGCGATCGTCTTTACGTCACCGACATCACCAGCGTCGACGGTCTTCGTGCGGCCTGCGCCGCCATGTGGGATGCGGCGGATCGCGGACACAGCGTCGACGGCATGATCGTGCCGGAATTCCGAATCGCCTGATTGCCGCACGTGCGTATGCGCAACATGAATGACGATTCCGGTGCCGTCGTCCGACTCGACATCGCGCTGGTGGAGCGTGGCGTCACGGATAGTCGCTCCAAAGCACAACGGCTGATCGAATCCGGCAAGGTCCGGGTGAACGGCATCGTCGCATCCAAAGCGTCGCTCAAAGTCACGGCCGCCGACACGCTTGATGCCGATCTGGGAGACGATTACGTCTCCCGTGGAGCCTACAAGTTGGTCGGCGCGTTCGACATGTTCTCCCAGACGGGCCTGCGTTCCGCGGAAGGATTCGATTGCCTCGACATCGGCGCGTCCACCGGCGGTTTCTGCGACGTGCTTCTGCGACGCGGTGCCGCGCATGTGATCGCGCTCGACGTGGGGCACGGCCAGCTTGACCCGCGCATCGCAGGCAACGAGCGCATCATCGAAATGAGCGGCGTCAACATCCGCGACGTCGAAGCGGATGATCTGCCGTACCGGCCAAGCATGATCGTATCCGACGTGTCATTCATCTCGTTGACATACGTGATTCCCGTCATCGCGCGCATCGCCGCGCCCGGCGCACACGTCGTGCTGCTGGTCAAACCGCAGTTCGAAGTCGGCAAAGGCAACCTCGGCAAAAACGGCATCGTGGAAAGCGAAACCTTACGCAAACAGGCGCTCGACACCGTCACCGCCTGCGCGAAAGCCAACGGACTGGATGTACGCGCCACGGCGGTCTCACCGATCGAAGGCACGCACGGCAACATCGAGTATCTGCTGTATGCAGTGGCGTAAACCGTTCTCCGCCAATCGATAGCGTAAAAATGAAAGGCCGGCAGCACATATGAAAAATCCCATATGGACCGCCGGCCTTTTGCATGTTCCGCGGGCCTAGCCCCTCAAAAACTTGTCGATCTGATCCTGCTTGCCCATGATGATGAGCTCGTCGTTACGGTGCATAATCAGCTCTTTCGAACCGTATTCGAATTCCTTGCCCGGCGATTTGACACCGACCACGGTGATGCCGAACCGTTCATGCACGCGCGCATCCTCGATGGAGTAACCGACGACATGCGGGGGAGTGTGGATCTTCACCACGCTGTACGCGCCTTCAAGCTCGATGTAGTCCAGATAGTTGCCGGACACCAAGTGCCCTACGCGTTTGCCGGCATCGGTCTCCGCGTTGATGATGTGCCGTGCGCCGATACGCTGCAGAATGCGCGCATGCTCCTTGGACACCGACTTCGCCCAAATGTCGGAGATGCCCGCGTCCAACAGATTGCCGGCGGTGATGACGGACGCTTCGACGCTGTCGCCGATGGCTACGACCGCCGTGTCGAAATCGGAGGCGTTGATCTGCTCCAACGCCATCACGTCGGTCATGTCGGCCTGCACGGTGGGGATCTGCGACGACCAGCGGTTCACCAGTTCGCCGTCCTTGTCGACGGCGAGCACATCCTGTCCCATCGTATCCAATGTGGTGGCTACGGAACTGCCGAAACGGCCGAGTCCTACCACAAGAACGCTTCTGGTGTTGTTAGCCATGATTGTTCGCGTACCTTTCGATGTTCTGTTCCGGATTCAAGTATAGGAAGTTGCGGGTATAGAAACCGTATCGACGAATCCGCTCAGCCGACCACGATCTGCTCGGTGGGGTAGCGGACCGGCTCCACATTGCGCGGCCTGGAGATCGCGTAGGCGATGGTGAGCGGACCGAGCCTGCCGATGAACATGGTCGCGGCGAGAATGTACAGGACCGCTGGACTAGAAGCGCTGGCCACGCCGACCGAATAGCCTCCCAGACCGAACGCCGAGCAGGTGTCGAACAGCGCGTTGCTCAGCGAGCATCCGGTGATGGCCATCAATGTCATGGACACTATGGTGACGAGTGCCAGACATGAGGTGGTGACGGCCACGGCCGTCATGACGGCTTGCGAATGGATGCGACGATGGAATGCGTTGACGTCATGGCGTCCGGTGAACGCGGCGCGGCAGGTCAACAGAATCACGGCGAATGTGGTGACGCGGATGCCGCCTGCGGTCGAAGTGCTGCCGCCGCCGATGAACATGACGATGGACAGGAACACCTTCGTCGCGTCGCTCACGCCCGGCATCCATGACAGGTCGAAGCCGGAACTGCGGGGCATGACGGCCGCCACCATCGCATGCCACAACCGCGGTTCCACGCCTTCGGTGGCGAACAGCAGTTTGTTGTTCCATTCCATGAGGAGGAACCAGGTGAACGAGGCGAGCACGATGCAGAACGTGGTGGTCAGCGTGAGCTTGGTATGCAGGCTCCAACGCTTCGGCGGACGATGGTTGCGCCATGAGCGCATGAGGTTAAGCAGGACGGGAAAGCCGAGCGTGCCGCAGAACGCGCTGACGAGGATAGGCAGGCCAACAGCCCAATTGTTGACATGCAGGCCGGCGCCGTCAGGGGTGAAGCCGGCGTTGTTGTATGCCATGACCGCGAAGAACAACGATTCCCACAGCGTGTGCCGCACATTGCCATGATTGACTTTGTACAGGCCGGGGAACAGCGCCACGAACGTGATGCCTTCGATGGTGAACGCGGTGGCGATGACCACGGTGAGCACGCCCTTGATCTCGCCGAGTTTCGTGGTGCCCAGCTCGTTGGCCGTCAGCAGCTTTTGCGTGGCCTTGAGATGGTGGTTCACGGCCAAGGCGATGAGTGAAGCGAACGTCATGACACCCAAGCCGCCCATCTGCACGGAGAAGATGAGCACGGCCTGGCCGAAAGCGGACCAATGCGTCGTCGAATTGACGATGGAGATGCCACACGTCGAAATCGCGGAGATCGCGGTGAAGAACGCGGTGGTGAATGTCGTTTGCTCGCCTTTCGGCGTGGCGGTGGGCGTGAGCAGGAGCAGCGTGGACAATGCGCCCAACATCATGAAGTACAGGATGGTCAGACGTCCGGGATGTGTGGTGAGTCTGTGCATTAGGCTGCGCTTGCGCGGCTTGCGCTCCTCCGCCATGGCCTTCTCGAACGTGTCCCCGGAGAACCACCAGGCATAGCCATGTGAGGCCTCGCGATTGGAGGAGGACTCGTCGAAGACGAGGTTGGACATGCTGTTCCTCGCTCCTTGTCTGTATAAACGGTCTTCGTTTCCTTGAGCTATTGTAGACGGTAGTGTGACGAACGGTGCAGAGACATACCATTCGGCCTGTTCGGCGGATTCGTGGGAAAACGACGAACAGGTTTTGCGGGTGGGATGTACGTGGCTCGTGAACGAACGGAAACGTCTGCGGCGTGTCCGGACACCCGCTACCGCCATTCGTTCATTTGTTCGATTACAATGGTAGGCATCGGCGTCCGTCGAGGACGTGGTATGTACGAGAGTTCTCGGAAAGGGCTTGCGATGCACGGTACCCGGCATGCGGTGGTAGTGACGCATACACGTCTGCGTGAAAGCGGCACGGTGGTCGAAGAAGCCGTCGAACAGCTGCGGCGCGCCGATTTCGAAGTGACGATCATCGACAATATCGAAGCGCCCGATTTCGGCAGCAAGACGCCAGTAGTGCCGAAAAACACGGAAATCGTGGTCGTGCTTGGCGGGGACGGTACCATTCTGCGCGCGGCCGAACTGGTTCATTGCACTGAAGTGCCCATCCTCGGCGTGAACCTAGGGCATGTCGGCTTTCTTGCCGAATTTGAAAGCTTCCAGATGAGCGAGGCGATCCGTCGGATCGCCGACCACGACTATTCCATCGACGAACGTATGATCGCCCACGTCGACGTATGGCTGCCGGGCGCGACGGAACCCATCGAGGACTGGGCGTTGAACGACATCACGCTGGAACGCGCCGACCGTGGCAAAATGGTGGAACTGTCCATCCGTGTCGACGACGTGGAAATGAGCTCCTTCGGTTGCGATGGCGTGATCGTATCCACGCCGACCGGTTCCACCGCCTACGCGTTTTCCGCGGGCGGGCCGATCATGTGGCCGAATGTGAAAGCCTTGCAATTGGTGCCGTTGGCGGCGCATGCGTTGTTCGCACGTCCGCTCATCATCGGTTCCGGCTCCACGTTCGCCATCGACATTCTCGAGGATTCCACGTCGGATGGCTGGATCTGCTGCGACGGCCGTCGTCAACGCGCACTGCCGAAAGGCACACGCATCGAAGTGCGCGAATCGAAATGCACTTTGCGATTGGCTCGTTTGTCTGGCGTGCCGTTCACGAACCGGCTCGTCACCAAATTTGATTTGCCTGTCGTCGGCTGGCGCGAGCAGGCGCGCAAGACCGGCGGCACGCATCATGGGCAATCGTTCCCTAGAACCGGCAAACCGGAAAGCGGGAAGTGACAGGGCATGCTGGAAGAGCTTGAGAAGAAGGGCATTGGTAAAGCTGGCGTTCAGTATAAGATGAAAGACTGGGCATTTAACCGTCAGAGATACTGGGGCGAGCCAATCCCGATCGTTCATTGTCCGAAATGTGGTGATGTAGCAGTTCCATATGAGGAGCTTCCGCTTCGTCTGCCGAAGATCAAAGACTTCCAGCCTGGTGAGGACGGACAGTCCCCACTTGCAAAGATCGATTCTTTCGTAAACTGCA
>ERZ779896.2967-NODE-2967-length-10893-cov-3.477579_pt1 | contig 10893 bp, 9 predicted proteins | sample MGYA00511067_ERZ779896 | MGnify/ENA primary metagenome ERZ779896 (study PRJEB29588, sample SAMEA2161597) | human gut metagenome | biome: human gut; feature: human-associated habitat; material: faeces | place: Denmark | collected 2008/2010 ...
GTGTCACCCATCTTCTGCCAGGAGCCGTGGCTCTCCAGATTCGTCTCCGCCATCATGTAAATACCGGCTTCATCGCACAATGTGTACCATTCCATGCGATCCGGATAATGACAGGTACGGACGGCATTGATATGGTTACGTTTGAAGCATTCGATGTCCCATTTCATGTCTTCCAGGGAAATACACCGTCCGGAAGCTGCATTCCACTCATGGCGGTTCACTCCACAGATCACCAGCCGCTCACCGTTCAGTTTCATCACTCTATCCGTAGAATCCAAAATAAAATCCCGGAAGCCGATCTTATAAGGCACCACTTCCGTCACTTCACCCTCACTGTCTGTCAGCGTGATCTCCAACTGATACAGATAAGGATTCTCATGACTCCAGGGTGTTACTTTCTCTGCCAGTTCTTCCTTAAGATGCAGAGCCTGCTCCGCCTGGGGCTGTAAAAACTCGGTTCGCGTAAGCAACGCTTTCCCCGCAGGATCCGACAGACGGATCTGCATTTTGCCCGAGCGCTGTCCCGCATCTGCGGCAGATACTTTTACCGTCAGATCTAAAGTGCCCATTGCATCCTGTACGCTATAATTAGGCTTTGCCCAGAGATCTTCCACATGCCAGCTGGGCTTTGCATAAAGCTTTACACTGCGGAAGATTCCGAAAAAGCGGAAGAAATCCTGGTCTTCGAGAAATGCCGCCGTACTGCGCTTGTGCACTTCCACCGCCAGCAGGTTATCTTTTTCCTTAATATATGGTGTCAGATCGAATTCCGAAGGAGTAAAACTGTCTTCCGCATATCCCACGAAACGGCCATTCAGCCAGACATACATGGCCTGCTCCACACCTTCAAAACAGATAATGACTCTCTTTCCCCGCAGACCTTCTGCCAGATGAAAACGCTTCCGGTAAGAACCTACGGGATTATACTCTGCCTCGCTGAAAGCACCTTCTGCCAATCCTTTTCCCAGCGTGTAAGCCGGGCGGCGGTAAATTTTGCCCTCCCAGGGATACATGTTATTGATATAATGAATTTGGTCATAACCTGCCAGTTCAATATGTCCTGGCACACGGATCGTATCGAACTGTGCACTGTCGGCATTTTCCCGGTAGAAATCCACCGGACGGCTCTTCGCATTCACCGAATAGGCGAACTCCCATATTCCGTCCAGAGACTGTACCAGGGAGCTTCTGCCCTCTGCCGCTTCTTCCGTATCCTGATAGATCGGATGATCACTGTGGGCTGGCAGTTGACCGACCCGGAACACCTGTGGATCGTCCAGCCATCTGATATCTGCTTCCATTTTGCTCCTCCTTATTTATCCCTTTTCTATTATAATAATTGTGAATTTTCTTCCATGCAACAAATATTTATCTCTTCGGAAAAACAGATTCCATGATACACTGCCCGGAAATCAAGATTTTTGTGGCAGCATATGTGAAAATATGTTAATCTGTAAAAGTATTTGCCTTATATCCACAAATGATAGGAGATTCTGTTTATGTTATCCACAATTGAAGCAGTCAACAGTGTTGTCAACAATTTCATCTGGGGTGTCCCCGCCATGATCTGTATCATCGGCGTCGGTCTGTATTTAAGTATCCGGACGCGTTTTCTTCAGATCCGCAAATTCCCCTACTCCATGAAGGTGACACTGGGACGTATGATGAAGAAAAAAGAAGCCTCCGATGGAGCCCTGACACCTTTCCAGGCGGTATGTACCGCCAATGTCATTTAGTTTAAGTATTGAGCCAGTATCCTAAACAAGGTCTAACTCAAAAAATATTCAAAAGTACTCTATTTTTTTCAAAAAGTATTGACAAATGCCTCGAAATGTGCGGCCGCATTCACTACTGAATGATTCTTTCAGTAGTGAATGCGGCCCTTGTAATTAGAAAAATATGTCTTTCAATTACAAGGAGGTTTCATCAATGTTATTTGCCGATCAAGTTAAAAATGATTTACTTAATCTTATTCAAGAGATGTCTGCTCAGGGAAATTTTTCCAAAGAACCCGGAAAGCATTTTTCACGTAAACGTAAATTAGATTTTTCTACCATGATGCATTTCATCCTTTCCATGGAAGCTGGTTCTCTAAAAAAAGAACTCCACAAATACTTCTCTTATAATCCTTCTTCTGCATCCGCTTCTGCCTTTATCCAACAACGCAGCAAGCTTTCTGATAATGCTTTTCCTCATCTTTTCAGATCTTTTAATTCCCATTATACTTATTCTCTATATAAAAGGGAGTATCAATTGCTTGCAGTTGATGGCTCTACTTTTACTTATACTAGGAATGAGCGTGATCAGGATTCTTTTTTCCCTCCCAATGCTAAATCTTCTAAAGGTTACAATCAAGTTCATGTTGTTTCCTCTTTTGACCTGCTTTCTAAAAGGTACACTGACTGTATTGTACAGCCTATCCGCAAGAAAAATGAGTTCGACGCTCTTACCAATCTCATTGACAGACACATTCCTCACTCTGGCTCTAAATCTATTTTTATTGCTGACCGTGGTTTTCATTCTTTCAATGTTTTCGCTCACGCAATAGAACACCAGGCTTATTTTGTCATCAGAGCTACTGATGTAAAAGCGAAGCGTCTCCTGGCATCCGATCTTCCTGTCAACCAGGATACCTTTGATATTTGCCTGGACCGTATTCTTTCCCGTTCCAGCTCCAGGAAGAATGCGCTCCATCCTGAACTATCAGATCAATATAGAACCATCTGCAAAAAGGTTTCTTTTGACTATATAGATCCAAAACTTTCTCCGGAATATCCTATTTCTCTTCGGGTTCTAAGGTTTCAGATTTCTGAGGACAATTATGAGTATCTCATCACAAATCTACCACCGGATGAATTTTCTCTTGAAGAGATTAAAGAGCTGTACCATCTCAGATGGGGTATAGAAACTTCATTTCGTGAACTCAAATATATATTTGGAACTGCTAATTTCCACTCTAAAAAGAGAGAATTTATTGAGATGGAGATATGGGCAAGAATCCTTTTATACAATTTTTGCTCTATTATTACAGATCACGTAGCTGTGAACAGAAAAGGCAAAAAACATATGCTTCAGGTCAATTATTCTGTTGCCTATGATGCCTGTCATTATTTGTTACGGCTCCATGGCGGTGAAGAATCCCCTAAAATAGAAAGCCTGATAGAAAAGAATTTCCTTCCTATCAGGCCAAATCGGAAGTATGCCCGCCAGCATAGATTCCGAGTCCCAGTTAGTTTCCTTTATCGTTATGCATAAAGAATTCTAACAAAACCCACTGATAGTATAACTCATTATGAGACGGATTACCACCCGTCTATTCGTCATATTCAAAATTTTTTTTGCTTAAACTCTTTTTCTTTTTTTCACTCCTTTTTCTCAAAAATTTCTTAACGCTTGCTCTTTAAAATTGTAACTAGTAAAATATGGTACTTTCTTTCCGCCTAAACTAAATGACATTGATTCACTACCGAAGAATGCGGTTCCATGCTCATTTCCAACCGGAAGCGTTGAATAACTCACCCGATTGCTGACAGCTACGCAAAGGAGGTTTTCGCCATCATTTATCCGATTCGTAATCTCCGTTTCAAACGGCAGGAATCCTCCCTTATGCTCCGTGATCAGCAGACCATTTAGATACACTCTGGCTTCATGTGTTACCGCGCCAAAACGTAAAACCACCCGGTTATTTACCAGCATTTGCGGGACGGTAAAGGTGCATTGGTAGAATGCCCAGCCGCAATGGTCCCTGTATGCCAATTTTTCCTGCTGGTCATTATAGGAGGCCGGCACATAAAGATTGTCCGCGTATTCCAATGGCCTGGCCATCCAATTATTTTCAAAACCGGTACCGTCATCAAGTTTAAACTGCCAGATACCGGATAAATCAATGACCGCCCTGCTTTTGTTTGATTTTATCTTTTGTTTGATTTTATATATAACATTTCGCTCTCCTTTTGCCACTTATCCTTTGATCCCCGAAGCAGCCACGCCCTGCACAAAATATTTCTGCAGGGAAAGAAAAATGATAATCACGGGAATCAGGGTAATCACGCTTCCTGCCATAATCAGTCCATACTCTGCCGTATACTGGCTGATAAATAACCGCAGCCCTATCTGGATTGTTTTAAGTTCTGTTTTCGTTAAATAAATATAGGGACCCAGGAAATCATTCCATGTACCTACAAAAGTAAAAATAATTAAGGTCGATATCGCTGGTTTTGAAAGCGGCAGCATTACTTTTGCCCAGATTCCATATTCCGATAATCCGTCAATTCTGGATGCCTCACACAATTCGTCCGGAATCCCGGCATAGAACTGCCGCATCAGAAATACGCCAAAGGCAGAAAACGCCTGCAGCATAATAATTGACATGTGCGTATTCACCAGATGTAATTTGCTCATCAGCACAAACTGAGGCACCATGTAGGCTTGCCACGGCAATGCGATAGTCGCAATATAGCCGAGGAAAATGACTTCCCTGCCAATAAAGCGCAGTTTTGCGAACGCATACGCTGCAAAGCTTGAGGTGAATACCTGCAGGAAAGTGACAATCACCGTAATTTTTACCGTATTCATGACAAACGTCAGCAAGGGTATTTTGGTCCAGATATCCTGATAATTTTCCCATCGGGGATTCTCCGGAATCCAGACAACGGGAAACGTAAATACATCTTTATTTAATTTCAGTGAGGCGGATACCATCCAGAGAAATGGTAACAGCATCAGTGCGCTCATCAACATCAGGCCGGCATATAACAACGTCTTATTCATAAACTTCATAACAGCTCTGGGCATCCTCCCATCCTCCTTTTTTATTCTAACTGTTGGCATATTTTTTCTCTCCCCGGAACTGGATCAAGGTTACTGCGAGCACCGTCAAAAAGAGGACAATGGACACCGTACTTGCGTAACCATAATCAGAATATTTAAATGCCTGGTTGTAGATATAGTACACCAGCACCATGGTCCTGTCACCCGGTCCTCCCTGTGTGATGAGGAAAATCTGGTCATATACCTTGAAACTGCCAATTGTCAGCATAACGACCACAAAAAAGGTTGTGGGCTTTAATTGCGGAAGGGTCACATTCAGAAATTGCTTCCATTTGCCGGCTCCGTCCAGTGAGGCGGCTTCATATAAGTCGGCGTTAATCCCCTGCAATCCGGCCAGAAAGATAATCATATAATACCCAATGCTTCTCCATACGCTGAATAAAATCACGGTAATCATCGCCCAGTTTTTATCCGCGGACCATCTGGGAAGATTCTCTATGCCTAACGCGGACAAGAGCATATTCACCGGTCCCATGCTGGGATTAAACAGCATATTCCAGACAGAGGCTACCGCTACAATCGAAGCAACATACGGAAAAAACGACAGGGTACGGAAAAAATTACGCCCCCGTATCTTTGCATTCAGCACGATTGCCAGAAGTAAGGATAATACCAAGGTGAGTGGCACATAGCCGAGGGCATAGACCAAGGTATTCCAGTATGCGTTCTGAAATTTACTATCCGCGAATAAACGGAGATAGTTCTGGATTCCCGTAAATTTCATGGGGTTTACCGTGCCCCCATCCCATTCCATCAGGGACAGTACAAAAGAAAAGAGCATGGGTACTAAAGTGAATACGGCAAATCCGATAAAATTTGGAGCTATAAAACTATACGCTACCAGATGGTCCCTGATTTTGCGTTTTCTAGCGGAACCTGTTTTCAGTTGTTTGTTACTCACCAAAAGACCTCCCGTTTTTTTATGAAAGCGGACGAACGAAAGGAATTCATTCATCCGCTGCCCATTTTTTCATTTTACCTATCAATCTGTCGGGTATCCCGACACGCTGCCTATTCCAGCAATGCACGCATTTCTTCATCAAGGCGCTTGATCCCCTCATCAATTCCTGTATTCCGGGTCATGATGTCATCATGCGCCTGATTAAGAACCTCTTCCGCCTCCGCTGTCACATCACTGATTGGCATTTCCAGATAGGAGTGGACTGTATTAAGCGCTTCTTTACTGTTTTCATCCTGTGGAAAGCCCTCTTTTCCACTGATGATGTCAATCACCTCATCATTTTTTGCCGCCGGGAACGACCCGGAATCCGCAATGATTTTTGCCCCATCTATACCAGCCATAAAGGAGATGAACTTCCATGCCGCGTCTTTATTTTTGGATTGGGAGTTGATTCCCAGTGAAGTCACCGTGCCGATTGTCGTACCTGCTTCCACTCCTTCAGGATGAGGGAATTTTACAATGCCCCAATTTTCGCACTGCGCCTCTCCCGTATTCAGTTTTTCGATGATAGTCGGCGCCCACCAGGTCCCCATATGCACCATGGCAAGCTGATTGTTGTAGAAGATTCCGGAATAATGCGTATTATTGGCTTTCAGGGAACCGTAATCCATCACAATTTCCTTCTGCTGTGCGTCAAGGACACTTTCATAATAGGGTTTTAAAAAATCATAGTCTGTACTAATGATACTGTGTTCTCCATCCAGCACTCCAAAAAGCTGAACGGTACTGCGCCAGGTATGAAAATGCGTACCATATATTTTCTCCGCTCCGGTTCCGCTCGTCATTTTCTCTGCCAGTTCCATGTATTCATCAAAGGTCATATCGTTCGTCGGATAATCTACCCCGGCGGCATCGAACAGGTCTTTATTATAGTAAGTAACCCAGAAATCACTTCTAAATGGAAGCGCATACAACCCATCGTCAATCAATAGTTCTTCGTTCAGACCATCATAAATACCGAGATCATAATTGTTTTGTTTTACAAGTTCATTCAGATTTTCAAGATGCCCGACTTTTGTAAGGTTCACATAGGTCGGAATATCACCAATGGTTATCAGGTCGATGGAATTATCACCGGCCAACTGTGTGGTGAGGGCCGTTTGATAATCGTTGTAGCTAAAATTAATATATTCAACATTAATGTCGGGATATTTTTCCATAAAGCCATCCAGAATCGGCTGGTAATAGGTGACATTATCCCAATCCCATAACGCCCATTTTAACGTTATCTTGCCACCGGAGCTATCATCACCATTGTCTGCTTCACCGGCTGTATTCTCATCTGCAGCCTGTTGATTATTGCTGCAGGCTGTCATTCCCGCCAGCATACAGCACATAACAGTGCCCGCCAATGCCTTTTTCAGTGTCTGTTTTACCCATTTTTTCATCGTAGTTCCTCCTTGTCATTTTATAAAGAACCTGTTTAAGACAGATTTCTTTTCCATTATTTTTGCCCTGCCGTCAATTCGACAGCGATTTCCTCATCTTCCGTGAGTTCTGCATAAACCGGCAGATAAGTAAAACCCCCCACCGGGTGAAACTCCCTATGATAATTCCCGGTTTCTTCTCCGCGAATCCTCAATCGGCCTTTTTGGCACCGGATTCTTAGCCACTTGCCTTCTGAAAGGATTTTAATTTCCTCATTGGCGATCCGCACCACTTCATCGCTTTTCCGGCTGATGACCGGCAACGTCAGTATGGCATGAGAAGCCGCTGTTCTTCCCGTAATGCGGCAGCAAGTTTCCATAACAGAATAGGTAAACTGAAAACGCTCATACGCATTATCGGAATCCCTGGAAGAAAGATGGCCATTTACCACAATTTTTTCAAAGCCCTCGCTTTCCATCGTCTCAAGCTCCGCATTGTCATCGTAAACACTGAAACCGGCCTGTTCTCCGACGCTCCTTTGGATTCCCGGCGTCTGGCAATGAATCGGCATACTTTTGGGAATCTGCATATTGGCATCCTCCAACAGGTAATATCGCGTCATCGTAGCCGCGAGGACCGGACCATACTGCCGATTCCAGAGAAGCCCTATGGAACCGCCTCCCGGCGTGGAATCCGGAGCATAATGGTAGTCCACGGCACTGCAGCTTACATACCAATCCTGATTTTTTACCACCACAACCTGATCGCAGATATATTTCCGTATGCCTTTTTTCATGAAATCATAAGATTTTACCGGCATTTCTATGTCATAGCCTTTTGCGGAACAGATTGCCAGCATTTTTGCATGGCAAATGGTGTGGTGAACACACGCTTCTTCCCCGGCTTCTTCATACATGGGACCGCCATACAGAAGCCCGTCCCGGGTACACGCTTTGAGCAGCATCATGTTCCGGTAAGCCACCTCCATAAATTCGGGTCTCTCTTTCCCCAAAGCGGCATACGCTAACTGGCAGCCGTCCGATGTCCTGCTCCCCCAGTAGGTCCACTTTGAGTTCCGCGTTCCAAAACTGTTGTCCCAGCCTCCATCGGGAAGAAAAAAATCCATGTGGGCCTCCATCACCGATACCGCAATCTTTTTTATGTACTCATCGCCGGTAGAAAGACTGTACTGTACTAAAGACGGAATGGATTCCTCCCCGTTATAGCCGATATCAACCGGGCGGCATCCCTTCCTTGTAATAAAGTCAGCCGGCTTTCCCTCGCCAAAGATCAGGCCGTCATCGCCGATATAACGGATGGAACGGTAGATAAGCTCCTTCCCCTTTTTCCGAAAACCGTCATTATTTAAATAGGCCCCGGCTAATTCAAGCGCCAACCCACAGCCGAAATAGTAGTTCACATTTGTTTTCAAGCCGTCAATCATGTTGCATAAATAGGAGGAAGAATCCTCAAGCCGTTTTCTTGCCGCTGCCCGGGTCTTTCCGCCCAGCAGATCTTCAAAAAACAATAAGCTCTCCGCAAGCTGGCTAACCATGAACACGGTGATGCCCCGCCAATCGTTATTGGGATCGTTCACCATGCTTCCGTCAGAACGGGTCACGTTATATTCTGACCACCAGAATAGTTCGTCCGCTGCCTTTTTGTACTTTTCCTCTCCTGTTACCTTTGCCATGTAGAGGAAAGGGAAGAGGGCGTCCATGCTTCTGCCGTGAATTTTGATACAGGCAGGGCAGAGGATTCCGCCACGAAACTGACGGCCGGAGGATTCCGGCATCTGCAGGTAAATCAGCCGGTCTGTCCAATCTTTTAATAGATTCATTTGTTGTATCATTTTCTGTCCCTCTGTTTGCTTAAATTTATACAAAACGAACACATCTACTAAAAATTTTCAGGCCAGAAAGTTAAAAGAGCAGGGAATAAAAACCGTTATTTTTCGCCCGTTTATTTAGTTGTTTTGTTCGTTTTCACTTTGTATTTTAGCAAATCTTTGGACATATTGCCATTTACACATGAAACACATTTTTGTATAATTGAACCATATCGTAATCAGATTTTGAAATGGGAGGAAAAGTTTGACACTTACCTCCCCGGGTTCTGCGGCATGCCAGCGGCCGACAGAATAAATAGAACAGGGAAAAACAAGCGAAAGACTGTGAGGTTACAAGAACGTGTTTCATACCCCCATCAGTGCCTTTCGCGGAAAGGCGGTTTATAGCAATGAGAGAACCTCTGGGAAAAATCCGAAAAAACTATTCCTTAACTGAATTATCGCCTATGTACCGGCAGCTGCATTATTTTTCATTAAGACCCGGCTATTATATCACTTCCCACCAGCATCCCTTTTACCACGTAAATTTGTATCTTGAAGGTTCGATGACTTTTCACGCGAATGGAAAAGAACATAGTGTTAACGCAGGAGATCTGGTTATATGTCCACCGGGATTGGAACATAGCCTTTACACAGAAGAGGGGTATACGCAGATAGGTATTGATCTGATTCCTTTTCAGGATCATGCCGGATTATTTGAACAATTTGAAGCCTGTTTTTCTAAAAAATTTTCAGTGATGGCTATTCAAAACCACAAACGCTTTGCGCTTTCAGAATACTTTTTTAAAGATTTATCCGATTTTAACCGGCTGAAAGCGATCCACTATATAGAATCCATTCTTCTTACTGCGATTGCGGTGATTAAAGAACAGACCTCCGGACAGTTTAAGGATGCTTTTCTTGATGTCATGAACCAGACCAATGCCTACAATCTTTCTGTTGCGGAAATTAGCAAACAGTTGAATATCAGTAGAACACATTTAGAGCGACTGACGCATAAAGTATTTGCCTGTTCCGTAAAGACTTACTGTAACAAGCTGAAGATCTCTTTGCTTTGTCATTACTTGGAATGTACGGACATGTCCTCCAAGGAGTTGTGTGAAATCGTGGGATTTTATGATGCGAGCCATCTGACCACTTTTTTCAAGCGGCATATGAATTGTACTCCTACAGAATATCGCAACAACTGTAGGTAGGTAAACTGTCTATTGATGCCAGCGCTATGCAGTCTCTTCTTAAACATATAGGAAAAAGGTCTTAACAGAGAATATTGCTCCGTTAAGACCTGATTATTATATACCCCATTCAGTCCGACATAGTTAATGCGGGTATGTTATACCGTTTTTTATTAACAATCTGCCTATCTCATAAATGGCGCCCAATTCAAAGTCCTTGACTTTCTGGATAGCTTGGTTATTTTCTATATTCCTGTAGTATGTTCCATCAAATATAATTTTCTCATACAATGGAGCTAAGTTAACCATCTCCGTTGGATAAATTATGCCTTCTCGCTTAATAATGCCGCTTAAAATCGAATGATTGCCATTATAAACGATTGTAACGCCAATAGGTAAGAATAAAATTAATCTATAATTCAATTCTTGAAATTTAAACGGATTTCCGCAATCAGCACCTATTCCTGTAAGATTATCTATGAACCTGTTCCTTTCCCACGCAACAGGGATTACCAGATTGTCTTTCAAACTTATTGATATTTTTTTATCTTCAATAGTTACACTATTATAGAAATACTCATTATTTTCACTTTTTATAGTACGACCAAAATCAATAAGCATTTCTTCTACAGGAGTGACTCCTTGCCCTGTGAATCAATGTCATTTAGTTTAAGTATTGAGCCAGTATCCTAAACAAGGTCTAACTCAAA
>ERZ779896.2977-NODE-2977-length-10876-cov-2.793088_pt1 | contig 10876 bp, 9 predicted proteins | sample MGYA00511067_ERZ779896 | MGnify/ENA primary metagenome ERZ779896 (study PRJEB29588, sample SAMEA2161597) | human gut metagenome | biome: human gut; feature: human-associated habitat; material: faeces | place: Denmark | collected 2008/2010 ...
GGGAACGAAAGCGATTGACTTTTTTCTGGAGTCTGCCCGCCGTATGTGCATGGACCTTCGGGTAGAGATCAGCTCCTGTGTCCCTTCCACGCCGCTGGAGACCGCCGGCGCCGCACTTTCCGCGGCAGATGTCTGCAAATATGCTTCCGAACCGCTTTCCTCCGGTCTTGCCGAACTGATGAACGTTCCCGGTGTTCTGTTCAAAGTGCCGGAGGTGCTTGAAAAGGTGGAGGCTTTCCACGGCAGAATTGACGGACACTGCCCGATGCTGACCGGAAAAGCGCTCAATGCTTACCTTGCAGCCGGAGTCCGCAACTGTCACGAATGCAGTACGCTGGACGAGGCGAAGGAGAAATTGCGCAAGGGGATGCAGATTCTGATCCGTGAAGGCTCTGTGGCACGGAATCTGGACACGCTTCTGCCGCTGGTTACGATACGGAATGCTCCGTTTCTCTGTTTCTGCACCGATGACCGCAATCCGCTGGATATTGCGGAAACGGGGCATCTGGATTATATGATCGCACATGCGATTGAGTCTGGTGCGGATCCGCTGGCGGTGTACCGGGTCGCCTGCTGTTCTCCCGCGCAGCATTTCGGATTGCGTGACCGCGGTCTGATCGCACCCGGATACAAGGCGGATATCGTCCTGCTTTCGGACTTGAAGAAATGCCGGATTGCAACTGTCCTGAAAAACGGGAAGATTGTGAATGAGGCTCTGTTCGCTTCGCGCGGGCTTCCGCCTGATCCGTCGGCATTCCTGAATTCCGTCAGGTTGAAAAAGGTCTCGGCAGATTCCTTCAAGGTTTTCTCGAAGAAAGCGGAGACTCCCGTGATCGGTATTCTGGAGCTGTCCCTGACGACGGAGCATTTGAAACTGGACCTGCCGTTTGACGGGTATGAAAAGAAATGCGCTCCTGAACAGGATGTTGCTAAGGTTGCAGTTCTGGAACGTTACGGCAGAAACGGCAATATCGGGTTTGGTTTCGTCAGAGGATTCGGCTTGAAATCCGGGGCGATTGCATCCAGTGTCGGGCATGACAGCCACAATATCTGCGTGGTCGGTGTTTCCGATGAGGATATGGCGCTGGCTGTGAATGCCCTGATTGATTCGCAGGGCGGTTTTGCTGTTGCGAACCGGGGGAAAGTGGTCGATGTGATGCCGTTGCCTTTGGGGGGATTGCTTTCCGACCGTGATTTTAAGACTGTGGAAAAAGAGCTGGTCCGGCTTCACAAGTCAGTGAAAGTGACCGGCTGTCCGCTGGAAACTCCGTTTCTTCAGCTTGCTTTCCTGCCGCTGCCGGTGATTCCGTTCCTGCGGATCACGGACCGCGGCGTGGTGGATGTCGCCGCATTTGATTTTATCGAGGTATGAACGGATGAAGGTTCTTCTTACGGAAAATGAGATTGCCGCGCGGATTGCGCAGTTGGGCGGAGAAATCACGGAAGTTTATCGGGGGAAGGAGCTTACAGTCATTGTGATGATGAACGGAGCGGTGATTTTTGCCGCCGATCTGCTTCGGAAGATTGATTTGCCGCTTTATGTCGATTGTTTTTCCGCGTCCAGCTACGAAAATGACCGGAGTACCGGAAAGATTACAGTGCGTTCCGCATTGAAACTGCCGGTTCACGGAAGACATATTCTGCTGGTTGATGATATCCTTGATACGGGGCTTTCCATGAAATACGCCGTTCATTATTTTCTGGGGCTCGGCGCAGCAAGCGTCAAGACCTGTGTCCTGATGGATAAGATGCTGGAAACCAAACAGTTCGTTCCTGCCGACTGGGTCGGATTCCTGATTCCCGACCGTTATGTCGTCGGTTACGGGCTGGATTCCGATGAACATTACCGCAATCTGCCTTATGTCGGAATTCTGGAAGACGGGCTGTAAAAATATTTTTACAGCTCTTTGATGTTCCCCCGCACAAAAAAGCCGGAGAGATTTTTTCTCACCGGCTTTTGCATTAATATTCCGTCTTTTCCGGTCAATAGACTGGATTCGGAGCGTATCCGTCGCCCATATTTGCATTCGGATTCTGAGGCTCGTTCGGCATATATCCGCCGGGATTCTCCATTGCCTTTTTCTTACGTTCTTCTTCGGCTTTCAGTCTGGCTTCTTCGGCTCTGCGCTCGGCTTCGACTTTGGCTTCCGCGATTGCATCATCCGTCAGCTTTTTCGCGGTATTCCATTTCCGGTCGGCGTAAATATAACCGAGTTTTTCATTGGAAGTGCGCTGCTGTGCCTGCGCCTTGCGGAAAAGATCATTGGAAAACGCATATTTCTTATTGGTGTAATCCATGACTTTCTTGTTGATGAATTCTTCTTTTGCCTTCTGATTATAGGCTTTATCGAATTTGATCCGTGACTCCGGAAGCAGGTCGAACATGGCAATATGGCGTTCATTGACCTGAATGCTGCCGCCGCCGAAACCGTAAAAGGTGCCTTTGGTCGAGTAGACGCTTCTGCCGCGCTGATAAAAGACTTTGACCTGTTCCTGCGGCTTGTACATCGTAAATTTCTTTTCAGCTTCCTTTTCGGCTTCCTCCCGGATCTGTTTGGGATCAAGAGGGAATTTTTTGTTGACGACCGGCGCAATTTCTTTCTGGAAGTCTTCGAATTTTCTGATGTCCGCAGGCTTTTCCGGCGTCAGGGCTACAAACTTTCCGACCTGTTCATAAATCGTGTCCACGACCGCTTCATCATTGAGTTTTTCATTGCGGTCGAGAAAACCTTTCACCACTTCGTTGATCTGTTTGACCCGTTTATTGGATAACGGATAAGCGCTGGAAGATACTTTATCCTTGAAAACGACCCGTTTGACTTCCTTCTTTTTATTCGGATTATTCGGATTGTAGTCCGGATTCATCATCGGATCCATGGGCGGGCGCGCAACCTGGGCGCTGAGGAGTGCCGCAAATGAAAACATAGAGCAGATGGTCAACACTTTCCGCATATTTGCTTTTCCTTATCTTAATTATTTCCTGTTATTTTTTCCTGAAATGTTTTGGAAAAACACACAATCTAATCTATATTGTAAAGTTTGTTTTGTCAAACGTGACAATGAGAAAATTTATACAGAAAAAGGCATTCTTTCAGAAAAATATGGATACCAACGCTTCTCAACCCCGGAAAAATTTCGTTTTTGAGCTTCTTAAACCGGAAATGCTTGCTTTGCAGGAAATATTGAAAGAGAGGAACTGGACCGTTGTCGATGCTCCCTATATGGTGTTCAAGGCTTCCTCCGAAAAGATTTCCGTTGCCGCATACCAGAGCGGGAAACTTGTGGTGCAGGGGGCGAATGCGCAGGATTTCGTCGAGTTCATTCTTGAACCTGAAATTCTGAAGGAAAAGGCGTTCGAGTCCGTCTCCGGGCAGCAATCCGAATCCGAGGTGCCGTTTTACCCTCATGCAGGAATGGATGAAAGCGGGAAGGGGGATTTCTTCGGACCTCTTGTGATATCCTCCGTTTTTGTCGGGGATGAAGATACCGCGCGCAAACTTGCCGATATCGGTGTCAAGGACTCAAAAATGATCAAAAATGATAAGATGATTATACGGATTGCCGCAGAAATACGGCGTCTGGTGAACAATAAGTTTGCCGTGGTTGCAATCGGTCCGGAGGCATACAACAACTTCTATGAAAAAATCCGGAGCCTGAACCGTCTGCTTGCCTGGGGACATGCCCGCGCTCTTGAGAATCTGTTGTTGAAAGCGCCTGAATGCAATGCCGCGCTTGCGGATAAATTCGGAGATGAGAGCCTGATCAGAAATGCCCTGCTGAAAGGCGGCAGGAGCATTCGTCTGGATCAACGGACCAAAGCGGAAAGCGATATCGCTGTCGCCGCGGCTTCCATCATGGCGCGCGCGGAGTTTGTCCGCCGCATGACGGAGCTCGGAGAAAAGAACGGTGTTGTACTTCCGAAAGGCGCCGGAGAGCAGGTCGACAGGATTGCGAAACAACTCGCAATTGCCGGAGGGGAAACTCTGTTGCGGCAGGTCGCCAAGATGCATTTCCGCAATTCCTGCAAAGCGCTCGGACTTCCCGTTCCGGAGAAAACTCCGTGGAGAAAGTGATTAGTGGTCAGTGGTCAGTGGTCAGTGGTCAGTGGTCAGTGGTCAGTGGTCAGTGGTCAGTGATTAGTGGTCAGTGGTTAGTGATTAGTGGTCAGTGGTCAGTGGTCAGTGGTTAGTGGTTAAATGAGCACGAATTGTATTAAGCATTTTACCTATTTGGATAATCAGATCTTGGGCATATTGTGCATCCGCTTCTTGTATGTATCCTAATTTGATTGCAATAAGGAGTTGAGTTTCTACTTCTGCTAATGAACCATTGGCGATAGAAAGAAAATTTAGAAATTCTGCTTTAGATTGCCGTCCTTGACCTTCTGCAATATTCGATGGTATTGAAACTGCTGCACGACATATCTGACTCGTAAGTGCATACATTTCTTCTTTTGGAAAATGTTTTACCAAATGGTATATAATTAGAGTCAACTCCATTGATTTTTGCCAGACAACAAGCTCCTTAAAATTTTTTACAGCCATTTTTCTTCACTTCTGATCATCATTACAGAAAATATAAAACATGCATAACCTACTAATTACTGACCACTAATCACTGACCACTAATCACTGACCACTAGAATTTCCTGCCGGAGAATACCGTCCGAGGTGCGTGTGACCTGTATCAGTTTTTCTTTTTCCGGCGCGAAAGCGAGACAGGGGAGAAAAACATTGATGAACCATTCCGGGTATCGGCTGGTGTTTTTGAATATGGTGCGGATGTTTCCGGAGGAATAGAAGAAACTGTTTCCTTTGCCGGGCAGATTTGCCGCCAGTTTCAGAAAGGTGTCGTTTGAGGCGAGGGATTTTCCGCCGGTCAGAGCGGTAAAAACTTTTTCCATCATCGGGACGGAACTTGTAAAAACGACATAGTTGCGGCTGTAGGCGAAACAGAACGCGAAACGGGTGAAGGGCAGGGGAATTACATATGCTGCATTGCCTTCCTGCTTTTCCACGGCGCGGGTTAATATGGAAGGCAGTTTGTCTGCGAACATGCGGAAAATACGGTTGTCCCTGCATTTGATGTAGAGAGCCGAGGAAAAAGGAATCCATGAGTGTTCCGCGCCGGCATCCGTTACGGCGGCATAGCCGATCGTCCCCGCATAGGAATCGAAGACCTGCGCCGGTTCAAATCCGCATTTGCGCATGATATTTCCCATTGTTCTGATTGCCCCGAGCATTTCCTGGCGTCCATACTTTGCAAACTGTTCTTTTGCGAATGTCAGAATGCGTGCAAAATCAATCTGCCAGAGTCCGGCGGCGATGCTGTCTTCCGGGAAAATCGACGCCTGCTCCCTGATGTCTGCCTGTGTGCCGTTCATGAGATTCCAGCAGAGATACCGTGTTTTTTCCGCGGAAGGTTTTTCCTGAAAAAATATCCTGTTCCGGCAATATCCGTTGTCCAGCCTTATGGAACTTGCCCCGAAACCTCCGAGTGAATCGAACCCCGCATCGGTCAGGATCGACTGGAAAACCTGTCTGTAACGGGATTGATCCGCAGGATGCAGGGATTGCGCGGAGGCTTTTCTCCTTACATGAAAATAACAGTCCCCGTCGCTGTCCAGATGCTTCGCGATCCCGTCCGCATGAAGCAGAGCGGCGGAGGAGATCAGAAGAATCAATACGGCATATTTCAGTTTTGACATGAGTCACTCCCTTGCTGTGATTTCCATATCAATTTGACACATAATATGGGAAAATCAAGTTCCGGAGGATGACAGGAGCTTGATTTATTTCGATTTCTGCATACGGCATGATTTCCGCTTTCAGGTAAATTCACAATTCGGTTATATTTTGCGGCGAGGGGCATTGCTTTTTGTATATGGCTTAAAAGCGCGTGAAAATGGAGTTTCGGGAACCGCCAGAAAAAGGATCGGAGAACTTGAAAACCTGTATATTTCTCATTGTTCAGAGCCATTGCTCAAAGAACCTTGAGGCGAGAGGTGCGGCGGTTTTTCCTCCGCCGACGCCATGCATGACCATTACAGTAATGGCATAAGTCTTTCCGGTTTTTGGGTCGGTACCGAATCCGGTGAACCATGTGTTCTTGTAACGGTTTGTCCGCGAGCCCACTTCGGCGGTTCCTGTCTTTCCGGAGAGTTCGATCTTGCTGTTACGTGCCTGTTTGGCTCCTCCGCCGGGGGCGTTGACCGCGCGGTGCATTCCCCGCCGGATCAGTTCCAGTGTGTGCGGACTCGCCGCAAGCTTTCCGTTGGCTTCCGGAGCCGTTGTCTGAATGACGGCGGAATCGGTGGAACGCAGCGTTTTGAGGAGATACGGCTTCCAGAGCGTGCCACCGTTGGCGATGGCAGCCGTATAGCGCGCCGCCTGAAGCGGTGTCACTTCGATTCTGCCCTGCCCGATGGAGACGAGCGCCGTATCGAAGACGTTCCAGCGACGGTTGTTCTGATTTCTCGACGGCAGGAGCCCGGCGGATTCGGACAGCGGGAACCCTGTCTTGCTGCCGATTCCTGCGGAGGCGAATGTCGCGGAAAGTTTGTCTACGCCGAGTTGCATCCCGTTTTCGATGAAGAAGTCGTTGCAGGAGATTTCCAGCCCGCGCAGAAGATCGACGGGACCGTGTCCGCCTGCATACCAGATCCAGCACCGGATGCGGGATGTGCCGATCATGGTGAATCCGTCGCAGACGATTTTATGATCCGGTGATATTCCGTTTTCCAGCATGCTGATTCCGACCAGCGGCTTGGCAATGGAGCCGGGCATGTAACTTCCCTGAGCCGCCTTGTTGAGAAAAGGCTTGTCCGGATTTTTCAGGAGCTTGGAGTATTCCGCCGACGAGATGCGCGGGACAAAGAGATTCGGGTCGAAGCCGGGAGTGGACGCCATTGCGAGAACCGCGCCGTCTGAAGCGTCGAGAAGCACGATGGCGCCGTTGGAGTCTCCCAGCAGGCGTTCCGCCAGATACTGGGCGCGGGAATCAATGGTCAGTTCCAGATCGAACCCGTTTCTTGCGGGGATCGGCACACCGACGACTTCATGGACGAATCCCCTGTGGTTTACGAGCACCAGTTTTTTGCCGGGGGAACCTTTGAGCTTGTCGTCATAAAGACTTTCCACGCCGCTTTTGCCGATGGTGTCCGGGATATAATAGAAGAATTCGTTGCGGTCATTCGCCTTGCTCGGATCGCTGGGACCGACGTAGCCGATCAGATGGGAGGCAAGAGAACCGTAGGGATAATGCCGCGCCGTTTCCACCGTGACTTCCATTCCCTCCACGACAGGCGTGAGTTCGGAGACTTTCGCCAGTTCCGCAGGATTCAGGTCCTTGAATACCGTAATGGGGAGCCCGGGGTAATAGTTCATGTGATGGCGGATGTCCATCACGGTTACTTCACAGCGGCGTCCGAGGCTGTCTGACACGCGCGCCAGTTCGCCCATGATGTGATTGACGGTCTTGCTCATGCGTCCCGGCTTGCGCATTTCGGAAAGATGGAACACCACGTCATAGGATGCGCGGTTTTCCGCCAGCAGATTGCCGTCGGACGAGAAAATTCTTCCGCGAACCGCCGGAATCCGGATTTTGCGTGCATACTGGCGCGATGCTTTCGCCGTATATTTGTTGCCGGAGAGCACCTGAATGTGCCAGAGTTTGATCCCGATTACGGCGTAGACCGCCATGACGAGAAACAATATGACGCAGATTCTCAGAAAAGGCTGTATGTTTTTCGGGTCAATGTCATTCATCGCTGATTATGGAGCCGTATTTTTGCGTTGGTGTAAAGGTCGATTCCGAGTTTTTCGTTCATCGTGTCGAAAAGAAAAATTTCCAGCGGGAGCAGGATCGCGCAGAAAAAAGAGGCGATCACGACACCGGGCAACTGTGCAAAAAGGTTCGGGAACAGGGAATCCGGAAAAAACAACAGTGTGCAGAACCATGCCGGCAGAGGGATCAGAGCGCCGGGAATCACATGCAGGAAGATGGATTCCGACTCCACTTTGTTCAGCCAGAACCATGACAGCGCGATCACGAGCCCGAAAGCGGGCAGGGTATAGGGATGCGGATTGCCGGACATGAAATCGAGTCCGCAGGCAGCAAGGAGCGCCGCCGCTGCCCCCGCCCGGTAGCCGAAGACGATTGCCGCGTAAAAGAGAAACAGCGCCGCCAGAGGCAGATACAGCCCGAACGAGCGCAGAATCAGTTCAAGCATCACTGAGAAAGTCGTAAAAAACAGGAGATAAATTGTCGCCGTCATTGTTTCTCCTTCACATAAACCGCCACGAAACGGACGGAGTCCGGCTGGACAAACGGTCTGATGCGCGCTTCCAGATAGACATGGTCCTGCTCCCGCCCGACATGTTCGGAATCCCACGCCACCACTTCACCGACCGGAATTCCAGGCGGATTGTTCCCCGAAAAGGAGTTGGTGAGCGCCAGTTCTCCGTCTTTCAGAACTGTTTTGACCGGAATGTAGCGCATCCGCGAGAATTCCGTCCCCGCATTGCTTTCTCCCTCGAGAATGCCCGACGCGCGGGAATTGGAGAGTGTGACGCTGAGCTTGAAATCCTGGCTGAGAACCGTCGATACGACAGCCGTATGTCTGCTGACGGACTTGATGCGCCCGATCAATACCGCCGTCGGCACCGACATGTTTTTTATGACGGAGGAGACCACGACCGGATCGCCTTCGGAGATTCCCGCGTCACTTCCCCGGTCAATGACGAACTGTTCGTTCCATGTCATCGGATCGCGCGTCAATACTTCTGCAAAGACCGGTGTGAAGATATGTTTCCGCCTGAGGCGCAGCGTGCGGCGGAGTTCCTCGTTTTCTTTCTGGAGGTCCTGTACGATGGCGTGCCCCGAGGTAAGTTCAAAGTTCTCTTTCTGCAGTTTGATGAGCGCGGCGGCGAGCGTCTTGTTGTTCTGGACCAGCAGAGTGCCGTCCGCATATGTATTTTCCAGCCCGCGCACTGTTTTCAGGAACGGGTAATAGAAGTCGGCGGACATTCTTGCCGCGGTTCTGCGGATCGTATGGTATGCGGCAAGCAGCAGAAGGACGAAGACCACTGCTGCGACTGCATAGGCGATGAACTGCAGGGGTGAGGTCTCTTTTTTCAATATTTTATTTCTTCTCGGATTCATGGATTGCCGCCTCCGGAGATTCCGGCGTTCAGAAGCGCGTTGATTCCGGAAGCGGGGGATGCACCCTGCGCCTCCTGCTGCTTCAGCACCTGAAGTGTAATGAAATATCTGGTCGCCGGCGGGAGCACGCGTTTTTCCGTTTCGATCAGGAAACGTTCGATGGCGATATGGCGTTCCAGCTCCGTGAAAAAGGAGGCTTCCGCCTGCCGGAGTTTCTGAAGGCTTTCTCCGGAACGGTCGGTGCGGAGACGGGAAAGCGAGGAGCGGACTTCGGAAAGCGGAACCGCCAGATCCGGCGGAATGATCTGTCCGAGCGCAAGAAGTCTGTCCATGACGGAGGAGAGAAGTTTGCCGGGATTGTCCATCTTCTCCCATTGCAGAGCAAAATCCGTCGGCGTTCCGGTCAATGTGGAGCCCTCATGAGTGTACCGGAAACGGACTGCCTTATGATACTCCGTTTCTATTTTGCGGACGGACGCCGGAAGGAGATCCCAGATCAGCAGACGTTCCAGTTCCCTGCGGAACCATTTTTCCAGTTCCAGTTCCCGCTCGGCTCCTTTGGCATCCTGCCTGAGAATGCCGGTGTTTCGTTTGAGAATTGCCTCTCCCGCGGCTTCCGCGAACAGGCGGCAGCCGTCCGATTCCGGGTTGTCCAGTGTCTTTTTTATGATTTGTTCCAGAATGCCTTCCCGGAAAAGACGGTTTTTCGAGCAAAGCTGTATCAGCAGTTCGCTGTATTCCTCATAAATCAGGCGGGGAGCGGAGTCGCCGGCCAGCAGGGGCACGGAAGTCAACTGCCGCAATGTCGGGGCGATTCCGTCGGATTCAAACAGATACGCCGCCGGATAGTAGCCGGAGAACGGCGAACTGATAAGGCTCATTTCACTGAGGGCTTTTCTGGCAAGTCCCGTGACATACCAGGAGTCGCGGATTTTGTCCGCGTGTTCCGGGCCGAATCCGGCGTTTGCGAGCAGCAGCGAGGGGTCGTCGGGAACAAGGGACGAAGAAGGATAGAGCTTAAGACCGCGCTCCTCAAAGAAGTTGAGGAACTTGGAGCGGATCTCGGCCGTAGTCATTGACGGGTAGTCAGCACTCATAGAGGGAATCTCCTCGGTTTCACATCGAAACAGTTCAAACGTAACGATATTACCATCCCGCCGCGCAAGTGCAAAAAAGAGGGCCGACATAAAGCCGACCCTACAGCGAAAGTGCACGTTATTTAGGAGTATGCGATGCTTTGAAAAAGGCTACTATAGAATTACATATAAGATTCACCCGGAAGGAGCGATGAAAAGCAAACGATTTGTCCTGAATGCACTTCTGGTTGTAGCACTTTTAGCGCTTTTGGCTTTCTCCTGCTGGTACGCAAACCAACCAGCATTTGGCTACGTATTGTATGCAGTAATGTCCGGCGATAAAGCTTATTACACTCTACGCGCAATTGACGTTCTCTTTTTCTATGTAGCCGGCCCCTTATCAATCGCTTTGCTCGCGTTTCTCGTCATTTACAACTTCAAGAAACGCTAGCGTTGCCTATTTGGAATCCGAATCATCCATAGAGCCGTCGATGCCGGTTTTGGTATCGTCGTCCGAGTTGGAGTCATCGTCCTTGGCGAAGGGATTCTTGAAAAAGCTCGTCGCATCGGGCTGCAGGCCCGAGAGCTTGATCCAGGGATTCTCGAGCTCGGGCTTGGGCATCGCCTGGGCCTCGGGC
>ERZ779896.2985-NODE-2985-length-10847-cov-2.652706_pt1 | contig 10847 bp, 10 predicted proteins | sample MGYA00511067_ERZ779896 | MGnify/ENA primary metagenome ERZ779896 (study PRJEB29588, sample SAMEA2161597) | human gut metagenome | biome: human gut; feature: human-associated habitat; material: faeces | place: Denmark | collected 2008/2010 ...
TACCTTGCGCAAATGCTCATCGGCGCGGACGTCCATGTCAAGATCATCGAAAACAACTCCCAGCGCAGTGAACAGCTCGCACAGATGCTGCCGGAGGCGGCGATCATCTGCGCAGACGGCGCCAATCAGGAAATTCTGGAGGCGGAGGGTCTCAACGAAACGGACGCTCTTGTCACGCTCACCGGCATCGATGAACAGAACATCATCACCTCCATGGTCGGCAACGCAAAGGGCGTGCCGCACATTGTCACAAAGGTCAATCGCATCATGACGACCGGCATGGTGGAAACGCTCCCCATCGGCAGCGTCGTCAGCCCGAAGGAGCTGTGCAGCGCGAATATCGTGCAGTATGTGCGCGCCATGCAGCACCAAACTGGTGCCGCCGTCACGCTGCACCGCATTGCAGACGGCCGTGCCGAAGCGCTGGAGTTCATCGTCAATAAGCAGTCGAAGTATATCGGCGAGCCGCTGAAAAACCTGCGCCTGCGCTTAAAGAAAAATATTCTGATCTCCTGCATCACACACCACGGCAACACGGTCATTCCGGACGGCGAATCGTACTATCAGCTCGGCGATACCGTCATCGTCGTTACCACGCGTGAGCAGCCGGTTTTGCAGTTCAACGACATTTTTGTGTAAAGGAGCGGCTGCACAATGAATGTTAAAAGTATCAGCCGCACCGTCGGTTTGATTTTGCTCATCACGGGCATTTTTCAGCTTTTCCCGCTGCTCATCGCCGTCATCGATCACGAGCCGAGAAATATACTCGCCTACATCGAGTCGCTGTGTCTCATTCTGCTCGTCGGCAGCGCGCTTTTGCTGTTCAGCCGCGGCGGCAACCGCATGTTTTCCGCGCAGGAAGGCTTTGCCGCAACGGGTCTTTCGTGGATTTTTATGTCCGCGTTCGGCGCACTGCCGTTCTTTTTAAGCGGTCAGATCCCGAGCTACGTCGATGCGTTTTTTGAGATGGTCTCCGGCTTTACAACGACCGGCGCGTCTATCCTGACGGATGTCGAAGCGCTCTCGCGCTGCAACCTTTTCTGGCGCAGCTTCAGCCATTGGCTCGGCGGTATGGGCGTGCTCGTGTTCCTCTTGGCAGTCGTGCCCGGCGCGCGCAAAAACGGCGGCACCGGCATCTACCTCATGCGTGCGGAAAGCCCCGGACCGAGCGTCGATAAATTAACGCCGCACCTGCGCCAAACCGCTATGATTTTATACGGAATCTACATTTTGCTTACCGCGCTGTGCATTGTGTGTCTTTTGCTCGGCGGTATGCCCGTGTTCGACAGCTTCTGCATCGCGTTCGGCACGGCCGGCACCGGCGGCTTTGCCATTAAAAACAGCAGCATGGGCGGGTACAGCTACTTCCTGCAAACCGTCGTCACCGTGTTCATGTTCCTCTTCGGCGTGAACTTCAGCCTTTATTACATGCTCTTGCTCCGCAAGTTCAAAGCGGTGTTCAAAAACGAGGAGCTTCGCCTGTATTTCGGCATCGCCGCAGGCTCCATCGTTCTCATCACCATCAATATCAGCCGCATGTACAATACGGTCTACGAGTCCGTGCACCACGCGGCGTTTCAGGTCGTCAGCATCATGACCACAACGGGCTACGGCACGGTCGATTTCGAGCAGTGGCCGGCGTTTTCCAAAGCAATCCTGCTTTCGCTCATGTTCATCGGCGCCAGCGCAGGCAGCACGGGCGGCGGTCTCAAGGTCTCCCGTGTTTTGCTCCTGATGAAGAGCATTCGCCGCACCATCCGCAAGGCGCTCCACCCGCGCCGCGTGCAGCCCGTTTATATGGACGGCCGCGCCGTCAGCGAAGAGGTCTGCGACAACGTCAACGCCTATCTTGCCATTTACTGCGTCATCCTCGTGCTCAGCTTCGCCATCATCTCGGTGGACGGCTTTTCCATCGGTACCAATTTCTCCGCCGTCGCGTCCTGCTTCAACAACATCGGCCCAGGCTTTGAGCTTGTCGGCGCCACACAAAATTTCAGCATTTACAGCGATCTCTCGAAGATTATCCTTTCGCTCGATATGCTCCTCGGCAGACTCGAGATTTTCCCTCTCCTGCTCCTCCTCAGCCCCGACACCTGGAGCCGCAGAAGATAACTTTTTGCAATAAATTTGCACGGATAAATTGCATCAAACGCTAAAATGCGTTATAATCAAATCAGCTTGTAAAGATCTGCATTTAAAACAGATCGAACTCAGGGTTTTTAAGGATAGGTGAAAACAAATGCAATACAGAAAACGTATGATCCGAAAGGGTACGGCGCTGTTGCTTTCCGCGTTGCTGCTCGCTTCGGCAATGCCGTTTGCGGTCTCTGCGGAGGAGGTTTCCGCCAAAACGACGGAATATGTCAATTTCCGCACCGGCCCCGGTACAAATTACAGCTCCAAGGGTGTCATTTCCCTCGGCACCACCGTCACCGTGACGGATACGAGCAATTCCCAGTGGTACGCCGTGCGCCTCTCTGATGGCTCCACCGGCTACATTTACGCCGAGTACATTTCCGTTTCCGGCAGCAATAACGCCGAAGACGGGGAGGTAAATGCTAAAACCACTGCGGATGTGAACTTCCGCTCCGGCCCCGGCACGAATTATAATTCCAAAGCCGTTATCGGCTCCGGCACCGGCATCATCGTCACGGATACCGGCAATTCCCAGTGGTATGCCGTGCGCCTTACAAACGGCTCCACCGGCTATATCTATGCGGAGTATATCCGCATCACGGGCGATGTCGGCACGCCGTCCGCACCGGCAGAACCAACACCTGCACCTTCTAACCCCGAAGCGGAGCAGACTGCGAAAACGACGGAGTACGTCAATTTCCGCACCGGCCCCGGTATAAATTACAGCTCCAAGGGTGTCATTTCCCTCGGCACCACCGTCACCGTAACGGATACGGGCAACTCCCAGTGGTATGCCGTCCGCCTTGCTAACGGTTCCACGGGCTACATTTTCGCGCAGTACATCAAAATCACGAGTACACCGTCCGCAACGGCAACGCCTGCGCCCACACCGACCCCCGCGCCGTCCGATCCGTCTAAAGAACAGACCGCAAAAACGACGGAATACGTCAACTTCCGCACGGGCCCGGGCACAAATTACAGCTCTAAGGGCGTCATTCCGTCCGGCACTGCGATTACCGTAACGGATACAAGCAACTCCCAGTGGTACGCCGTCCGCCTTGCTAACGGCTCCACCGGCTACATTTACGCACAGTACATCAAGATCACTTCCGCTACCGCAACGCCCGCGCCCACCGAGACCCCGGCAGACGGCACCGTCCGCGCCAAGACCACGGCAGACGTCAACCTGCGCAAGGGTGCAGGCACAAATTACGGCGTTATCCGCGTTGTCGGCAATAACACCGCCGTCACGGTCACGGAAGCCACCAACACCTGGTATAAAGTAAAACTTTCCGATGGCACAGAGGGTTACCTCTATGCCCAATATGTCACCGTCACCTCCGGCGACATCAACAGCGTCAAGAAAGAGGAGACCACCGATTCCTCCACGCTCACCGAAGCCGAACAGAAAGCAAAGTCCGTCCTCGATACGATCGGCTGGGATCTGCGCGCGGCCTACAACTGGTCCGCACACGCACTTCCGTATTACACGCTCGGCCCGGAGGTCACCGGCAACAGCGTTCATTCCGAGTGGTACGCAAACTTCGGCTTTGACAATCACAAGGGCAACTGCTACGTCATGGCAGCCACATTCCAGAAAATGGCAAAACTGCTCGGCTATGATGCACACCTTGTTGAGGGCTACATCCGCACGTATAACGGCCGCGGCCGCCACGGGTGGGTCGAGATTGACATGAACGGCACCACCTATGTGTTCGACCCGAACTTCGAGTACGGCGGTTACGGCAACGGCTACCAGATTAACTACGGTATGTCCGGTACGTTCAAGTATATCGACTATGCCCGTGTAGATTAACGGCAAACCCTAAATCGGAAAGGAAATTTACCCCATGTACAATAAAATGAAAACGGGCGCGTTGGCGTTCGTCTGCGCGGCGCTCGTGCTTTGCGCCGGCTGCTCCGCTGCGGAGAACTCTTCTTCCGCAGAAGCCACACCGTCTCCCACCGCAGCCCCCACGGCTACGGCAGAGCCCACCGCCACACCTGTCCCGGAGCTGAAAGTCGTCGGCGAAAAGTCCGACAGCAAAGATACCTTCTGCGTCACACTTGAAAACGGTACAAAGCAGGAGATCACCGCCGTGTCCGTTAAGACCGGCAGCGAGGAAAAGTTCCCGGAGAGCATGATGAAAAAGGGCGAGACTCTCGCAAAGGACGAAAAGTTCGAGCTTTACTACACGCCCAAAACGGAAGAGGAATCCTCCGGTTCCGGCGACGATTATTTTGTCTCCCCGCGCTACGACGTGCAGCTCACCCTGAAGGACGGCAAGACCTACGTTTTGCACGGCTTCCCGTTTGAAGACATCAAAGAAGGCACTGTTCTTTTAGAGGATGACATTGCCTACATCACATACATCTCTGTTTCCACGAAGGAAAAAATCGATACCAAAGAAGCGGAGCGCGCCACAAAGGAAGCGGAAAATGGCGAAGTTTCCGTACAGACCGAAGAAAAGCCCGCATCTGCGGCAGAGGTCGTTACGGAAGAGCCCACCTACGAAGAACCGTCGTATGAAGAGCCCTCTTATGAGGAGCCTTCCTACGAGGAACCGAGCTATGAAGAACCCGCTGCCCCGGAAAACCCGGATAACGGCGGGCAGGAAGGCTGCGTGAACGGCGCGCTGTTCAACTGATGAGCCGCCACATGAGAGCGGAAGCAGGGACTTCCGCAAACACCTTTCGCGTCCATTCGTTCTCTTATCTGCGCGCTGCGGCGTGCCTTGCCATCGTGCTTCTGCACACGGTGTTCTGTGCCGTGTCCCTTTTCCCGGAGGAAGCATCTGCCACGCAAGCCCTCCTCTCCAACATCGTCGTCAACAACATGATGTGGGCGGTGCCGTGCTTTTTAATGGTTTCGGGTGCGCTGCTTTTAAACCCGGAGCGCCCCGTCACGGTGAAAAAATGCCTTACAAAGTACATTCCGCGCATGCTCATCGCGCTCGTCGTGTTCTGTCTTCTGTTCCGCGCATTGGAGATCCTCGTCAATCACGAGCCCGTCAATGCCGAAACGCTGCTTTCGGGCTTTTATGAGATTTTCTCCGGCACCTCGTGGTCGCACGTCTGGTATCTTTACCTCATGATCGGCATCTATCTTCTTTTGCCGTTCTACCACAAAATCGCGTCGAACAGCACGGCAGGGGAGCTGCGCTACCTCATGATTGTCTACGTCATCTTCCTGTCGCTTGTGCCCGTTTTAAAAACGTTCGGCATCTCCGTCGGGTTTTATATCTGCGTTTCCGCCATTTACCCGTTCTACCTCTTCTGCGGCTACGCATTGCGGCAGGGCGTGTGGCGCGTGAATCGCGGGCTTGGCCTGCTGTTTCTCCTCATCGGCACAGCGGCGGTCGTCCTGTTCACCGTGCTGAAAGAAAACGGCACCATAAAGGCCGCAGGCGTGTTCTACGGCTATTCTTCCATTTTTGTCATTCTCCAGTCCATCGGCGTGTTCACGCTGTTTGGCTGCGCGGCAGGCAAAACCGGCGCACCGCGAAAAGAAAAATCTCCCGGCGTTTTCGGCAAGTTCGTTTTGGAGATTGATAAATGTTCGTTCGGCATTTATCTCATCCACATGATCTTTGTGCGCGGTATTTTAAAGCACACGAAGCTCCACCCCTACGGCGCAGGCAGTCCGTTTGTTTTGATCGGCCTGACCCTCGGCATCTTCCTTGTCTCGTTCATCCTAACGTGGATTCTGAAGAAGATCCCCGGGGTTAAGAAAATCCTGTAAACGAATTTGGAGGCACACTTTCTTGTGAAGTGTGCCTCCATTATCCTATCGGTTGAAGACGGCTATATTCATTTCCCCCAAAATAGAAATATCATGCCGCATACATACGCGGTATATCACAGTTTTACCCTAAAGAGAAAGAAACTGCAAAAGAATACGCGCTTTTTGCTTGACATTTTTGTGCTTTTTCCGCTACAATCAAAGAAAAAGGGGAGGCGCTGCCATGTTCATCAAGTCCCGTATTCTGACTGTCCTCGATTGCATACCCGTCGCCCTCGCCGATATCGAAACCGAGCGCGAGCTCATGGAGCTTGCTGCCGAAAAACACCGAAAGGAACCTTGATATGTCCGCACTCCACATGGAAAAGATCACGGAGCACTCTAAAGATTTTCACCGCACCGAAAGCCTCTACGTCCGCGCGTTTCCCGCAAACGAGCGTACGCCCATTTGCGGTCTCATGCGGCACGACGGCCACGATTTTGTCGGCTTCTACGACAAAGACGAAAACTTCTGCGGCTTTGCAAGCCTGCTCACCTACGGCGACATCACGCACATTCTGTATTTCGCCATTGATGAGCAGTATCGCGAGCACGGCTACGGCAGCGAAGCGCTAAAGCTCATGCATACGCTGTACCCGAAAAACCGCTTCATCGCCGACTTGGAGCTCGACATCCCTACCGCCGAAAACGAGCCCCAGCGCCACCTGCGCCGCGCATTCTACCTGCGCAACGGCTACACCCCGTCCGAGGTACGTTACATCTGGCAGGGCGAGCAGTACGAAATTTTAGTCAGCAGCGGCACCATCACAAACACAGAATTTGAAAACTTTTGGGATCACTTTCCCAATGATGAAGATCGGTGATCTTCATCATTTGTGATCACGGACAACTGATAAAAACATACAGACTTCAACAAAACGGTCCGGATCGTTTTTGATGCAGACCGATAAAAAGGAGCCAGACATGACCCAAAGAACCCCCGAAGAAATGATGAATCTCATCCTCTCCCGTGCCGAAAACGACGTGCATATCCGCGTCGTCGGCATGGAAGGCTCGCGCACAAATCAAAACATCCCGAAAGACCGTTTTCAGGATTTCGATGTCACCTATTTTGTCGATGACCCCGCGCTCTACACCAAAGACGACACATGGGTAAATGTCTTCGGCGAGCGCCTCATCATGCAAAAGCCCGAGGACATGGAACTTTTCCCCGCCGTCGAGGAGGGGTACAGCTTCTTGATGTTCTTCACGGATTACAACAAGATCGACCTCACGATTTTGCCCCTCACCGCGCTTGAAGACTATTTAAACGGCGACGGCCTGCGCGAGATTTTGCTCGATAAAGACGGTCGCGTCGAAGAAAAGCCCACCCCTACAGACAAAGAATATCACATTCAAAAGCCTAGCGCCCGCAGCTTTGACGACTGCTGCAACGAGTTCTGGAACATCACGCCCTATGTTGTCAAGGGCCTCTGTCGCCGCGAATTGTTATTCGCCATTGACTTGCTTGCGATGATGCGCAATGAACTTCTTCGCATGCTCTCGTGGCAGGTCGGCAGCGCATACGGCTTCACGTTCAGCGTCGGCAAAAACTATAAATTCATCGATCAATATCTCCCCGCAGAGCAGTGGCAAGCGCTTCTTTCCACGTATCGCACGGATTCTGTGGAAAACACATGGCGGTCGCTTTTCACCTGCCACGAACTCTTTCGAGATGCCGCTAAAAATTTCGCTGCAAAATACGGCTACACCTATCCCGATTACGACGAAAACGTCTCCCGCTACGTCCGCGATATGTACACGGAATACGAAGCAAAATAACGCCTCTCCCCAAAAGAGTCTGCAAAATTCCCCGAAAATCGCCCGCCGCAACTCAAAATTGCGGAAATTCCAAGTTGACATGGTGGCTTTTCCCACGGTTTTCGTATAAAATGAGCCCAGCAAAAGGAGGTCTTCCGTATGACCATAGGAACCAAAATCGCCGCTTGCCGCAAACGCGCCGGCATGTCGCAGGAAAAGCTCGCAAACGAACTCAACATCTCGCGCCAGGCGGTCTCCCGCTGGGAAACGGGTGAAGCCGTGCCGGATACCGAAAAGGTTATTCAGCTAAGCCGCATTTTCCATGTCACGACCGATTATTTATTGTTGGATATTGACGAAGCCCCGCAAAGTGCAGCCCCCGCCGAAAACAACAGAGAAACGGAACAGCGCGCCGCAGAAAAGCAAATGAAGCGCCAAAGCATGCGCATGCATTTCGGCTGGTTCCTGCTCATTTTCGGCATCATCTCGCTCAGTGCAACGCTCGTCGGCGCGGGTCTTTACGCGCAGACGCTCACGGGATGGAGGACAAACCTCGGCCGCTACGGCACCGCGCTGTTCGCTTCCTGGATCTTAGCACTGTTCATCGTCAGTGCCGCCCTTACCCTCTGCGGCATCCTTATTCTCATCCGCGAATACATCTTTATCGGCAAAGAGTAATAGTTAGGGCAAAATAAAAGCACGCAGGCTTAAATTCCTGCGTGCTTTTTCATTTTGTCACTACGGAGAAAGCCCGCTAAGCCGCAGCAAAGCCTGCCACGTCAGCGGTCCTACGATGCCATTCACGTCTAACCCTTCGTGCGCCTGCACGGCCTTCACGGCATTCTCCGTTGCCTCGCCGAAGATCCCGTCCTCCGCGACCTGCGGGATAAATGCGTTTTGTGCCGCTGCGCGGTTAATGAGCGATTGCAAATCTTCCACATCCGCGCCTGTGCGTCCCCTGAGGATTGCCCGCCCGGGGTAGATAAGACGGCTTACGGATTTCCCGTTTTCCGTCGCCATCGCCCGCGTGTCGCGGTAAACGGAAAGCAGCATATTCGCGCTTTGCCGGTTGAGTACGCCCGTCGGCTCCAGTCCGTACTGCGTTTGGAAGGCCGTGAGCGAATTTTTCGTCCGTGCGTCAAATACGCCGTTCATCGCGGGCAGGGGAATGGAATTGTCAAAATACGCAATGATCGTCAGTAAGTTCTGCATCTGTTCTACCGCCTTGCCGCTGTCTCCCTCTTTCAGCTCCGGCGGGTAGAATCGCTCGGCATCCTCGGGCGTGATGCCCTCGCTCATCAGCTCGTTTAATTGCTTGATGCCGCTGTATATGAGCTTGATTTTGTACCATGTCGCCTTACCAACCACGCCGTCGGGCGTTAAATTGAAAATTTTCTGGAACGCTCGCACCGCATTTTCGGTCGGCAGGTCGTAATACACGCTGATCTGCGGAATGCGCGGAATCGCCGGGTAATTGTCGCCGATGCGGTTTAGCTCCCTTTGCAGCACGCGCACACTTTCGACGATGCTCCCAAGTCTTAACGCCACACCGGGGTATGATTCCTCGTTGTCCCCAACAGGTGCGTTGAACACAATGTTGATGTCATCGCCGTAGAAATGCTGTAAAATCTCATACGGCACAAGCCCCTGCCGCGCTAATCCCACCGTGCCCCACTGCGAAAGCCCCGGGCATGTCGAGGTCGTGCCGTTGCAGTACTGCGTAAAATACGGCTGCACCGTGCCTTGCTTTACGACGTAATCGTTGAAAATATGATCGACGATCTGCGAGATGTTTTCAAAAATATCGCGGTTCAAAATAAACTTCTGATCGTACTGCGTTGTCGAGGTGATGTCAAAGTCATACCCGCGGCTGCGGTAATACTCCGTGTAAATGCGGTTCATTGCGTAAGAAATCTGCGCCAGAATATTCGCATGTATCGCGCTTTCCGGCCAGTTCGGGTAGATCTCGCTCGAAGCAACGTTTTTAATGTACGCCACAAACGGTACGCGCACATTCTCGGCCGGTTGGTCCGGCAGCCCAAGGTGCACCGTGATGTATTCCGGCACAACGGGCGTGTCTATATTGTTCGGCATAGCATCACCCCTCACCGACCGCCAAAAACTGCACCGGCTGTATCGACGTCACACCGGGGAAAACAGGCACCGCGCGGTAAATTTCCGTGCGGCATCCCGGGTGGCTCACGCGTATATCGTAAAGCGCATACGGCATCTCGCCCGTCGGCGACTGCGCCAACGCGTTATTCGGCGCGGGCAGCAAAATGTCGCCGAAAACACCGCTCTCGTCCGTCACCCCGGCAGAAAACCGCCGCGTGCCGTCCGCAAAGTCGTGCGTCACAAGTACCGAAGCGCCGGGGACGGGGAATGTCCGCTGTCCCGCATACGCCTGCACGCGCAGCGTGCCCGTTTTAGAATTTAGCTGTTGAAACACCTCAAACGTGCACGCCTCTGGTGAGAGATCCTGCAAAGGATCGCGCCCCGCGCCGCCCTCCGGCGGATTTTCAATCGGCGCGTTCTCCGCTATGTTCTGCTTGACGTCTCTGTCCATAAAGTCCCTCCTTTTACCTAACCCCAGTATAAGCGGCAGAGGGGAAAAGAGTGCCCACTTTCGTTCGAGTAAATCTGCCATTGCAGCGCATAACGTCACATTTGAAATGTATAATTTGTGCGCTGTAACTGTAATAAGTTTAAGCCTTCTTCACCCAGTCGAGTGCGACCCAGCCGCCGGCCTTTAGTCTGCCCCAGCCTTTATCGGAGCCGGGGCCGCTGCGCTCCTCAACAATCGTATAGCGCAGCGTGTTCCTGATCTGGCCCTGCACGCCGTAATTTGTGCCCGGACCCTTGCGGATATTCAGCGGGTCACGGCAGTTTTTGCGGATGAGGTACGGCTTGAGGGTGCCGGATGCAGGTGTGGATGCTGCCGGTGTGCTCGCCGTCATGTAGCTTTTCACCATGTTCAAAAAGCGCTGCCAGCCCTTGTCGAGCGTGCGGTGCGGGCAGTATTTGCCGTCGAAGGCCTGATGCTTCTTCACGTGCGAAATATCCCACTTGCGCTCGGTGAGCAGCTTTGCGATATACTCTGCGGCGTTCTTCTCGGCTTTATCGAAACGCGTGCCGCCCGAAAGCGAATAGCAAATCTCGATATGAATAC
>ERZ779896.2986-NODE-2986-length-10845-cov-3.218258_pt1 | contig 10845 bp, 6 predicted proteins | sample MGYA00511067_ERZ779896 | MGnify/ENA primary metagenome ERZ779896 (study PRJEB29588, sample SAMEA2161597) | human gut metagenome | biome: human gut; feature: human-associated habitat; material: faeces | place: Denmark | collected 2008/2010 ...
CGACACGGAGCCCAGCGAAGCGGGTCCGTGTCGGAGAGGAGGAGCAAGGGAGCGCAGTGAGGGATAGCCGGCAGGCTGTCCCGAACAAAGCGGACTTTGCTCCGACGAGGACGGCGGACTGATCGGCGGAGCCTCGCTCAAAGCGGAAGACTTCAAGACGATCATCGCAGCACGCGCTTGATTTAGATAACAATAAACGGGAATTCCCGAAGACCTCCTGCACAAGGGGGTCTTTTTTTGTGCGTATCCGCCAAAAAGCCGCATCCGGCAGGTTCATTTCCGCCGTTTCCAAGCACAGAACCGTCCGCCGGAAGGAATGAAAGTTTTGTCGTGCGGGATCTTTCCTATCTTTCAAAGATGCCTGCGTGGTGCAAATAATAAAATGTCGTATAGCGGCGGTGTTCATTCTATGGACGGCACGGGGGCAGTGCCGAAAAATTCTATTTTACATAATAGAAATTATATTCAAAAATTTATTTCTAAAACACATGAAATTTCTGTCAAATTGATATTGGAAGATTTAGTAAAAACTATCTATATTGTTCTCGCATTTTCGGAATATTTTTTCTTTGAATTAGTCGTTTAACTCCAAAATTTGCTCGAGATGGGTTTGCTTCTTTTACTCGTTTACTTTTTTCTCATCGTACTTTTGTTGGTGGGTTTTGTGATGCTTGGTATTCAGATTTTTTGGTTGACGAAATTTTTGAAAAGTACAGATTTCTCCCGGATCTCTGTTGTTGTGCTCCGTTGTCGCATTTGGTTTGTCGTTTGCGTCGTTTCAAGTGTCGTACTTATGATTATGAATCTATGGTTCATAGGTACTTTGATTCAAGGTTTGCATACTTATTTTCTCTCTTAAGCAAGAATTCTTTTTATAGTTGTCTGTATTTAATCAGAAATTGCCATGCGGAGTTTAATAGAGTTTTGGCGCAATCACATGGTTTTGATGATTGTTCTCCTTTTTCTGTGTCCGGCGGTTGTCTTGCTTCCTTTTGTGCTGATGTTTCTCGCATATATAATTGCCTCCCCGATTATGCTCCCATTTCTGTTTTTCCATCAAGTAATCGGTTTATCTCGCCCTTTAGCGTTTTTTATAAGTGTCTTGTTGGTCTGCCTATTTGTTTTGACCGTTTCTTAACCACCTTGTAGTGTTTTTTGACGGATGGCGGCGTGAATCTTAAAATTTTGGGCTGAAAACGAAATGTTCGTATGTTTGCCCGAAATGCTGAAAAGAAAATGAGCAATAAGTCCCAGAAGAAAAATGCCGCAAGCCGGTATGGTTTTTTACCGGACGTGGAATATCTCGAAAATTACTTTGCCTTGTTCGACTCTTTCGACGCAGATGCCCAGAAAAGTATGCCGTACAGACTGGAAGGATTGATGTTTGTGGCAACTGTCTGTGGGACGTGTCATTTTACCGTCGATCTGAAGGAACATATCCTTCATCCCAACGAACTGCTTTTGGTGCTTCCCGGGCAAATGGTTCAGCATGTGGACAAAAGTGCCGATTTCCAAGGGCGTTTCATGTTTATGCCCAGTGAGTTGTTGGCCAACATATCGACACGGAAAAAAAATTTTTCGGTGTTTTTCGCTCTTCGGGACAACCCGCAGATACGGCTCAAGCCCTCGGACATGGAGATGTTTCTCCAGTATCACGATTTTATCCGCAAAAGGATGCAGGATTCCTCTCCCATCATCCGTCTGGATGTGGTACAACATCTGCTTGGAGCCTTGTTTTTCGAATTTCTGGCCATGGAGGACTATTTCTCCCGCCAGCAGACCCGTTTGAGCCGCAAGGACGAAATCTGCCGCCAGTTTCTCGATCTGCTCATCCAGCATTACAAGGAAAGTCGATCCGTGTCCTTTTATGCCGACCGTCTGTTCATCACCCCAAAGTATCTTTCGGCCACTCTGCGCTCGGTTACCGGCAAACGTGCCGGGCAACTGATCGACGACTATGTCCTGCTCCAGGCCAAAGTTATGCTCAAAACGACCAACATGACCGTGCAGCAGATCAGCGAAGAGTTGAATTTTGCCAACCAATCCTTCTTTGCACGCTATTTCAAGCACCTCTCGGGGCTCTCTCCTACGCAGTATCGGGACAATTGAGGCTTTGGGCGCAAGCCGGAGCGGAAAAAATCACTGTTCTGTTCTGTGATTTTCCTTTTCCCGGAAATGTGGAACAGGATACAGGCCATTTCCCCCTTTTTCCCGGCCTTTGACCCCCTATTTTTGCGCGATAAAAACCGAAAAACACATGGCTTTTTCTCGCGTAAAAACCGTTGTTCATCCGGATTATGCTCGTTTCGAGGATTTCGTCCGTCGATTGCCTCAGGAGAATTTCCCAATCGATCGCGTATTTTGCGATCGACGCAATACGGTCGTGGCCACGCACGATCAGGGCATGGCAATGGTCGTCAAGAAGTATGCGCGTCCAACTCTGTTCAATTGCTTCGTTTATACGTTCTTTCGCCCGTCCAAAGCCGAAAGGGCTTACCGGTATGCGTTGCGTCTGGCTCGCTGCGGAGTTGAAACGGCTGCTCCCATCGGTTACGTGCATGTGTACCGGGGAGGAATCTTCCACACCGGATATTTCCTTTGTCGTTTTCTCCCCTATCCTACCCTTTCCAGCATAAAAAAACTCGATGAAACCGAAAAGCGCCAACTCGGCGAAGATTTCGTGGCCTTTACCGTCTTTTTGCATCGACATGGGTTGGTGCCTGGCGATTACAATCCGGGGAACATTCTGTATCACAAAGACTCCGAGGGAAAATACCGCTTTGCCCTGGTAGACATCAACCGGTTTTATTTCGGGCATCCTACTATGGCTCGTTGCATGCGGTCGTTTACGCAACTCTCCGGAGCCCGTCTTTCACAGTTGGTCGTTCTTATCCGACGGTATTGCGACGTTCGGCATTGGGATCCGAAGCGCGCTTGGAAATATTTCCAGCTTTATCGCCGTTCGCTCTGCCGGAAGGAACGTATAAAATCCAAGTTCAAATCGCTTCTGGGTTTACTGCCTTGAAAAGAGGGCGGGTGTTGATCTCCGAAAAGACAAGGTGATTAAATAGAAAGGGGGTCCTGCTCTCCGTTGAAATACGGATCGCCCCCCCTACTCTTTTATGGATATGAAAGATAGACTACGCATTTTGAAAAACAAGTGTATTAAAAAAAACGCTTCCCTTGTCTGGGAAGCGTTTTTCCAAATCTAAAGAAGAATCCTTCTGTGGTCAGTTTTCGAACGACTGCATGTGGATCAACTTGGCGTACATTCCCCCCAAGGCCAGCAGTTGTTCGTGGGTGCCTTGTTCGATGATCCTCCCCTGGCTCATTACTACGATCAAGTCGGCGTTCTGAATGGTAGAAAGGCGGTGTGCCACCACAAAACTCGTGTGTGCGCTCATGAGGTTTTCCAAGGCATTCTGCACCAGTTTTTCGCTTTCGGTGTCCAAGGCCGAGGTCGCCTCGTCCAAGAGCAGGATGGGCGCATTCTTGAGTACTGCCCGAGCTATGCACAGGCGTTGGCGCTGTCCGCCGGAGAGCCGCAGGCCGGCATCGCCGATGTTCGTGTCGAACCCCTCGGGAAGCCTTTCGATAAATTCCATGGCGTTGGCTACCTGCGCCGCCTGGAGGATCTCCTGGTCCGTCGCATCGGGTTTTCCCAGCAGCAGGTTGTTGCGGATCGTGTCGTTGAACAGGAGCGACTCCTGGGTTACCAGTCCGCAAAGCCCCCGAAGGTCGGACAGGCGGATGTCCCGGATGTCGTGGCCGTCGATGGCGATGCTTCCCCCGGTTACGTCGTAAAAACGGCAGATCAGGTTCGTAAGGGTCGATTTGCCGCTGCCCGACTGTCCGACGATGGCGATGGTCTTTCCCTTGGGTACCGACAGCGAAAATCCCTGAATAGCTTCCTTTTCCCCATCGGGATAGCGGAAATGCACGTCGCGGAATTCGATGCAACGATCGAACGTGGTCTTTTGCACCGCATGCGGGGCGTCGGTGATGGCTATCGGCGTATCGATGACTTCGTAGATGCGCTGGGCAGCCGCTTCACCGCGTTTGATGTCCGCAAAGGCCAGGGCGATGTTCTTGGTTGGCTGGAGGATCTGGTAAAAGAGTGCCAAGTAGGTGATGAATACCGAAGCCGTCAGGCTGGCGTCCTTCATGATGAGCACCCCGGCATACCCCATGATGGAGATGATGATGGCCGAACCGATCATCTCGGACAAGGGAGAGGCCAGTTCGCGCCGGCGCGAGATGCGGGCCAACTGGTCGGAATACTCGTCGTTCACCCCATCGAAACGCTTCTTGGAAAGCCGTGCGGCGTTGTACGACTTGATGACCTTCAGCCCGGTGAGGTCTTCCTCCACCAGGGAGAGCAGCACGCCGTATTTCTTGCGCGCCTTTTTCGAAGGTTCCTTGAGCGACTTGGAGATCCGCGTGATGGCATAGGCGGTAAACGGCAGCAGGATGACGATGAACACCGTCAGGTTGGGACTGAGGACGATCAGCGAGATCAGAATACCGATGGCCATCAGCGGGTCCTGTATCGTGCGCGAGAGCGAGGAAAAGATGGACCATTGTACTTCCGTTACGTCCGAGGTGATGCGCGAGAGCAGGTCGCCCTTGCGTTTTTCCGAAAAGAACGACAGGTTGAGCGCCAGGATCTTGTCGTGGATCTGTTTACGCAGCCGCTGTTCGATGCCGATGTTGATGTACGAGAGGAACAGCCCGGCGAAATACCGCGAGACGTTCTTGAGCACGAAGAGCATAAACCCGGTAAAGCATACCCAGAACAACACCGTGGCCAGCGTGTAATGGTCCATCCAGTAGGTTACCTGATAGTTGTACAACTGGGTAAGGTAATCCTTCACCCCTTCGGCACCCCGGCTGTCCAGTACGCTCACTCCGTCGATGATCCAAGCCGGTTTCTCGTAGACCTTTTCGGTCTCGCCGAAAATGAGGCTCAGCACCGGGATCAGGGCATAGGTGGACAGGAGCGTAAAAAGAACGGTCAGTATGTTGAATACGACCGTTCCGGCTATCAGTTTTTTGAAATGCCCCAGATTCTTGAAAAGGCGCAGGGTGTACTTCATGCTCTGCTACGCTACGTGAGCAGCGTGATTATTGTGTCTTAAGCGACAAAAATACTCAATTTTCCAGAGCCAGGGGTATTACTTCGTCCATTTTTTTGACGTAATGGAAGGTCATGCCCTTGCGGTAATCCTCGCGGATGTCCTCGATGTCCTTGCGGTTGTCCTCGCACAGGATGATGTCGGTGATGTTGGCCCGGCGGGCAGCCAGGATCTTTTCCTTGATGCCTCCTACCGGCAGCACCTTTCCGCGCAGGGTGATCTCGCCCGTCATGGCGATCGACGGTTTTACCTTCCGTCCGGTGAGCACCGACACCAGCGAGGTGAGCATCGTGATGCCCGCCGAAGGTCCGTCTTTCGGCGTAGCACCTTCCGGCACATGCACGTGCAGGTTGTATTTGGCGATCTCCTCCTCGTCCAGGCCGAACTGTGCGGCGTGCGACTTGATGTATTGCAGGGCGATGGTGGCCGATTCTTTCATCACGTTGCCCAGGTTTCCGGTCATGGTCAGTTCGCCTTTGCCCTTGAACTTGGTGGACTCAATGTAGAGAATATCGCCGCCTACCGACGTCCAGGCCAGTCCCGTGACCACTCCTGGCGTGTCGATCGTCTCGTATTTGTCCGACTCGCGGGGAATGCCCAGGATCTTCTGCGCCTGTTCGAACGAGATGTCCGGATCGTATTTCTGGTGGGTAACATACTGTTTGGCGCAGTGGCGGACGATCTGGGCGATCTTCTTGTCCAACTGGCGCACACCACTTTCACGGGTGTACCCGTCGATGATCCGCTGGAGCACCTGGTCCGACAGGGTGATCGGATGGCGCTTCATCCCGTGCTCCTGAAGCTGTTTGGGCAGCAGGTGGCGCTGGGCGATCTGAACCTTTTCCTCGAGCGTGTAACCGTTCATTTCGATGATCTCCATCCGGTCCAGCAGTGCCGGCTGGATGGTCGAAAGGTTGTTGGCCGTAGCGATGAACAGTACCCGGGAGAGGTCGTAACCTGTTTCGAGGAAGTTGTCGTAGAACGTATTGTTCTGCTCGGGGTCGAGCACTTCCAGCATGGCCGATGAAGGGTCGCCCTGTATGCCGACCGAGAGTTTGTCGATCTCGTCCAGAACGAATACCGGGTTGGACACGCCGGCTTTCTTGATCGACTGGATGATCCGCCCCGGCATAGCTCCGATGTAGGTCTTGCGGTGGCCGCGTATTTCGGCCTCGTCGCGCAGCCCGCCCAAGGAGATCCGCACGTACTTCCGTCCCAGCGCTTCGGCAATGGAACGCCCCAGAGAAGTCTTACCTACTCCCGGAGGGCCGTACAGACACAGGATCGGAGCCTTCATGTCGCCCTTGAGCTTGAGCACGGCCATGTATTCGAGGATACGTTTTTTGACGTCTTCCAGTCCGTAGTGGTCGCGGTCGAGGATGCGGGCGGCGCGGGCAAGGTCGAAACGGTCTTTGGAATACTCGTTCCACGGCAGGTCGAGCATCAGTTCCAGGTAGTTCCGCTGTACGGAGTAGTCCGGGGTCTGCGGGTTCATCCGCTGGAGTTTGCCCAGTTCCTTGTCAAAGATGCGGGCGACGTCCTCGCTCCATTTTTTGGTTTTGGCCTTCTCGCGCATGTCTTCGATCTCGCTCTCGGCGGATGTGCCGCCGAGTTCTTCGGCGATGGTCTTCATCTGCTGGTGCAGGAAGTACTCGCGCTGCTGTTGGTCGAGGTCCTCGCGCACCTTGGATTGAATGTCGTTGCGCAAGGCAGCGCGTTTGAGTTCGAAATTGAGAAAACGCAGCACGGTGAGCCCCCGTTGACGGATGTCGTCCAGGCTCAACAGTTCGTATTTCTGTTCGACCGGCAGGGACATGTTGGCCGAGATGAAATTGATCAGATAACGACGGTTGCGGATGTTTTCCATGGCAAAAAGCATCTCGGAAGACAGGTTGGCGTTTTCCGAAGAGAGTTTGCGCATGGCGTCTTTGATCTCGTCCAGCAATGCAACGAATTCCGAAGACTCGGTATCTACTTCCGCCTCGTCCTTCATCACGATCGAGGCGCGCAGGTACGGATCGTTTGCCACGACGGCTTCCACCTCCATCCGGCGGCGACCCTGCAGGATGACCGTATAGCTGCCGTCGGGCATCTTGAACATCTTGAGGATGCGCGCTACCACGCCCGTCTTGTAAATATCTTTCTGCTCGGGGTTTTCCACCCGGGCATCCATTTGGGTCGAGACGGCCAGCAGACCGCCCTGACGTTCGCAGTCCTCCACCAGTCGGATGCTCGAAGGACGTCCTACACTCACCGGCATGATAACTCCGGGAAAGAGCACCATGTTGCGCAGCGGGAGCAGCGGCAATACCGACGGATAAGTCTCCTCGGTAGCCGTGCCGTCGTCCTCCTCGCTGGAGGTCATGATGGGAATGATCTCCGAATCCCCCGAAAGGAATTGCTGCAATGACAATTTGTCCAGTTCTATCATCTGTTTTGTTTTTTTCTTTAGGGTTTGACAGTATTTTTACGCCAAAATGTCAGCCGAACCGCTCCGGGACCTTTCTGGGGTTTGGGCTTGCGCGTGTGTTCCCGCGAAAACGGGGCGACTTTTTCGTCCCGACCCGATCCGCTGACATTGCATGGGCAAGACAGGAAAAGGCAATAACCGTGCCAAAACGGTATCTCTGTGGCAAAGGAAAGAAAAAAACGCAGAAAAACAGGCTTGAATACCGATAAAGACGTACCTTTGCACCATTCGAAAGAATCGTTAACAAGTCGGTGCGGTTATGGATGTCAAGGAACTGTTTACTTTTGCCCTAACGGTGTTTGTCGGCTATTTTGCCGTGATGAACCCGCTGACCAAAGCGCCGGTGTTCATCAGCCTGACCCGAGGGGCGGGCATCGAAAAGGAGCATCGCGTGGCACGCAAGGCAGGTATCGCAGCCTTTCTGATCCTTTTGAGCTTTGTGCTGCTGGGAAAATACATCTTTTTCGTCTTCGGGCTCACCATTCCCGCGTTCAAGATCACGGGTGGCATCGTGGTGTTCTTTGTGGGCTTTGAAATGCTGCAGTCCAAGCGCTCGTCCATCAACAACCCCCGATCAGTCAATTTCGACGAAAGCATCTCCATCTCCCCCTTGGCCATTCCCATCATGGCCGGACCGGGTACCATCATCACCGGGATGAACTTCGTGACCAACGCCGACTGGATCCACATCATTATCGTGGTGCTGATGTCCGCCCTGATCTGCTACTTGAACTATCTGGCTTATTACTGGAGCGGATCGCTGATGAAGATCCTGGGGGAAAACATGATGGTCGCCATCCACAAGCTGATGGGATTGGTTCTGGCTATCCTCGGCACGAACATGGTGCTGGACGGCATCGATATCTTTATCAAGTCGGGCCTGATGTCCACTACCCTTTAACGGTGAATTAGTCGCCAAGAGGTGGCAAGACTCCCTCCGCCTTCTTCCCCAGCACTCTTTCTCTTTTTTCTTCCTCAAAAGCAAGAGCCCCAGCGGAAATCCTTCGCTGCAGTTTCAGTCGCCGCACCATGTGCGTACCGGGCAAAGCGGATCAGAAAAGACTGGTCTGCCCCTGCTGTGAACTATTGTTTTTTTCTTCGACGGGGTTTTCATCTTCTTCCTTCGGCTGCGGGGAGGCCGAACCTTCGGTGCCGATCAGGTCGTATAACTGGGCCTCCGAGATGACCTTCACGCCGAGTTTCTCCGCTTTCTGCGCCTTGGCCGGGCCCATCGCTTCACCGGCCACCAGGTAATCGGTCGAAGCCGAAACGGACGATACGTTGCGCCCGCCGTGGCGTTCGATGAGCTCTTTGAGTTCCTCGCGCGAAATGGAAAATTTGCCCGATACCACCAGCGACAGACCGCTCAAGGCGCCGCCTTGTCCGCCGCGATCCCCCCTCTTCTCTACTTCCATCCGCACCCCGCAGGCTTTCAAACGGGCAATGATCTCCCGGTGTTCCGGCCGGGAGAAAAAGTCGAGGATACTGTCCGCTATCTTGTCCCCCCCTTCGTCCACGCGGAGCCATTCTTCGCGTGAAGCCGCCATGAGCGCCTCCATCGAACCGAAATAGCGGGCTATCTTGCGGGCCGTGGTATCGCCCACGTAACGGATGCCGATGGCAAAGAGCACCTTTTCGAACGGGATGCGTTTCGAGGCTTCGATGGCTTGGAGCAGGCGTTCGGCCGAGCGTTTCTGGAAGGAGCGCGTGCCGGAAGCGTCTGTGAGCCCATGGATGTCCTCGTAGCGCAGGGTGTACAGGTCGGCGTAGTTCTTGACCAGTCCCTTGTCCACCAACAGGCTCACGTTTTGTTCCCCGAGCGATTCGATGTCCATCGCTTTGCGCGAGGCGAAATGCTCGATGCGTCCTTTTACCTGCGGGGGGCAATGGTCTTCGTTGGGGCAGTAATGGTTGGCTTCGCCCTCGGTGCGCACCAAAGGCGTCCCGCAAGCCGGGCAAAAGCGGATGTACTGCGTGGGGCGTGCATCGGCCGGACGGCGGGAGAGGTCCACTCCGACGATCTTGGGGATGATCTCCCCACCCTTTTCCACCAGCACCGTATCGCCGATGCGCAGGTCCAGTTTTTCGATCTGGTCGGCGTTGTGCAGCGTGGCCCGCTGGACGGTGGTGCCGGCCAATAGTACCGGACGGAGGTTGGCCACCGGGGTGATGTTGCCGGTGCGTCCTACCTGGTAGGAAATGCTTTCGAGAACGGTGGCCGCTTGCTCGGCTGAAAACTTGTACGCAACGGCCCAGCGGGGCGATTTGGCCGTGTAGCCCAGGCGTGCCTGCTGGCTTTTGTCGTTGACCTTGATCACGATGCCGTCAGTCTGGTACGGCAGGGTAAATCGTTGGGTGTTCCACTGGTCGATGTAGGCATAGATGTCGTCCATCGTATGAGCCAAACGACTGTATGTAGGCACCTTGAACCCCCATTGGCGCGCTTTTTCCAGCCCCTCCCATTGGGTGGGGATGTGGATATGGTCTTCCACCACGTAATACAGCAGGCACTCCAGATGCCGGGAAGCTACTTCGGCGCTGTCCTGGAGTTTGAGCGTGCCGGAAGCCAGGTTGCGGGGATTGGCGTAGAGCGGTTCGCCGTCGATGTCGCGCTGGCGGGTGAGTTTTTCAAATTCGGCGATCGGCAGGATGACCTCCCCCCGAATGTCGAACAGGTCGGGATAGTCCGTCCCCTTCAGGCGCAGGGGAATGCTGCGGATGGTGCGAGCGTTGGCCGTGATGTCATCGCCCTGCACGCCGTCCCCCCGGGTTTCGGCGCGGAACAAGCGGCCGTGGCGGTAGGTGAGGCTGATCGAAGCGCCGTCGTACTTGAGTTCTAGGACATATTCCACCGGTTGATCCGGGCCCAGTTCCTTGCGTACGCGCCGGTCGAAATCCTCCAATTCTTCCCGAGAATACGTATTGTCCAGGGAGTACATCCGCGAACGGTGGCGCACGGTGTCGAACACGCGGGTTACCTCCCCTCCTACCCGCCGGGTGGGCGAATCGGGGTCGTCGAACTCGGGGTATTGCTTTTCCAGATCAGCCAGGTGGCGGAGGAGCTCGTCGAATTCCCGGTCGGAGATGGTCGGCGAGTCCAGGACGTAATACCTGTAATTGTGTTCGTTGAGCTGTTCGCGCAGCGATTCGATTTCAACTTTGGCCTCTTGGGGTGTCATGGCGGATGGCGTTTTTTTTCAGCGGACGAAATTTACGAAATGATTTGCAATGCCCGGGAAA
>ERZ779896.2987-NODE-2987-length-10844-cov-4.767448_pt1 | contig 10844 bp, 8 predicted proteins | sample MGYA00511067_ERZ779896 | MGnify/ENA primary metagenome ERZ779896 (study PRJEB29588, sample SAMEA2161597) | human gut metagenome | biome: human gut; feature: human-associated habitat; material: faeces | place: Denmark | collected 2008/2010 ...
AATGATGGTTAAACAACTGATTTATGATAGTTGCATGATAGTTAAAAAGGAAACTGTCATGCCTATATGTTATGATGTTCAAGTTATATACAAGAAACATGATAGTATGATAGTTGTTTTTTTTAATTCATTATAGTATTGATAAGTTTGAACCGTAAATGCAGATTTACCGGTGAACTAACGGGTAAGGCTGAACCTCGTGCCGCAAGCTCTCTTTTGCCGTCTGCTTTAGCTGATGAATAGATGATTGTTCCCGGCTTTGCCGGTTCCTCTGTGGTTTTTTAACCCCTTTAAATACAATACAAGCTGTGAATGGGGTGTAAGAATGGTTAATGAATGTTAAATAATGAGCTTGTCGGGAACTTTTTGCAATGATTCGGCGTCTTATATTTACGAGTGATTATTATAAATGAAAAAGTAAAAAATGAAAAAAGCTATTTTGACACTTTTGATGATTCCTGCTTTTGTCGGGATGTTGTTTTCTTGCTCTGAAGTCAAAACAGATGCAAAGAAGTTGGAAGGTAAATGGAATATTGTGGAAGTAAAAGGAGAAAAAATACTGAAAGAAGGTTTGCCCAATATGGAGTTTGATATGAAAGATAATAAAGTTCACGGTAATGCCGGATGTAATATCTTTAATTCGACTGTCGTGCTGGACGACCAGGATATTTCTTCCATCACGATCAACCCCGCAGCCACTACCATGATGGCTTGTCCGGATATGGAGATCGAAGATGCGATCTTGAAAGCTATGGGAAACGTGAAAGGTGTGAAGGCCGGCCAGTCCGAAAATGAAATGTTGCTGGTCGATGCCGACGGTAACGTGTTGATGGTTTTGTCAAAAAACTAATTGGATAGAAATGAAGAAGTACATGTATCTTTGTCTTGCAGCGTTGAGTATCGGTATCTTTGCTTCTTGTAAGGCGAAAAAAGGTGTGGAAGCGACTTTCTCCGACCTGGATGGTAGTTGGAATATTGTCGAATTGAACGGCAAGGTGTTGAATCCTGCCGAGACGAATCAAGTCATCGAGTTCGACGTGGCTCGCCATTCCCTTTCCGGAAGAGCTGGATGCAATCGGATGATGGGGCAGATCGAATACAGCGATTCCCGCAAGAATATCATTAAATTCCCGCAGGTTGCGACAACGCGTATGGCTTGTCCGGATATGAGTGGTGAGCGTGAATTGTTGCAGGCTTTGGATAAAGTCGTTCGCTTTGATGCAGTAGGTGAGGTGAAACCGGTCAATAAAATCGCTTTATATGGCACGGACAATACCAAATTGATGGTAATTGAAAAGAAGTGACTTTCATTGTGAAATGTTTGGAAGGCGGTTCCGGTTGTGACGGGCCGCCTTTTTTATTTCGGCCTGCAAGGGATGATCAGGGTGAAGCGGCTGCCTTTTCCTTCCTGGGAAGAAAGGGTGATTCGCCCCTCCAGGCGCTCGGCGATGGTTTGACAGATCGATAGGCCCAGTCCGGTACCTTGTGCAAATTCGTCCACCTTGAAGAAACGTTCGAACACTTTCTTCTGGGCCTCTTCCGACATACCTTTTCCTGTATCTTCGACAAAGACATGAACTTCTTTCTCCTCCTTCTTATAGACAGCTCCTAACAGGATGTGCCCTTTAGTGGTGAACTTGACGGCATTGTTGATGAAATTCGTAATCACTTGCGTGAACCGGAAACGGTCTACATGAATGATAAGTTCCGTTTCTTGGAATTCTTTCAGGAAACGGATATTCGAAGGCATAAGCAGGTGATGTGTCTGGTAGATCTCTTCTAACAGCTCGTTTAGAGAGCAATCGTCGAAAGCGAAAGACATCCGTCCCGACTCGATGCGCGAGAGTTCCAGGATATCATTAATCAGTTTCAGCAGCAGATTACTGTTTTTGTTGATCGTATTGCGGAAAAGGTCTTTTTCTTCATCGGTCAATTCCTTTTCGTCTTGTAATAGGTTGGTGAAACCGACTATCGCATTTAACGGTGTGCGTATCTCATGGCTCATGTTGGCGAGGAATGCCGATTTCATCTTATTGGCTTCTTCGGCTCGCTCTTTCTCTTCGATCAACCGGAGTTGCACCTGCCTTTTCCGTTCGCTTTCGCGGTAGTACATGTAAATGAGGTGAAGGATGATATAGACGATTGCTATGACGAGCAGGATTCCGCCTGCAATAATATAGTTTAGGTAACGGACTTCCAGTGGCATGTTATAGATGATGCTTCCCTGTGGTAGATCGTTCAACCGTATGTTGAAACGTTGCATCTCTTTCCAGTCGAAAGCAAATGTTTTGGGGCTTTCTACGATAGGAATGTCATTTGGAGAAGTGCCTTTCAGGATGCGGGCAGCTGTTTGGGCAACACAATCAGCCTGGATTTGCAAGGTAGTGAAATAGCCACCGGTGATCCCTCTGTTGTCGTTGAACCCGTTGTTAATGACTGTGAAGTTCGGCACATTGGCCAGGCGTCCGACGGTCAGGACATTGAAGTCGAGAATGATTTGTATGCAGGCGGTGTAAGGCTTGTCTTCAAATACCCAAAGAAGCTGGCGGGCGGTCAGGTTGGCTGTCGAGGTCGTATATAAGGCAGAAGCGCCTTCTTTGCCGGGCTGGATTTCCGTGGAAGTCGTTTGGGGCCTTGTTTGATACAATCCTTCGTAAACAGCTATTCCATGTCCCTGGATATTGTCCATCAACGTTTCGAACGCTTTTCTGCCGATGAATTCTTTCGTTTTGAAGATCAGTATTTTTGATCTTCCGTATAGTTTTTCGATCAGTTGTATGTTTTTCAGATATTCAGGCTTGTCCCAATAACCCGTGAAGTTGGGATGCTGTTCCAATAGTTCCCAGTTGGGAAAGTTGACACCTGAAAAGACAACCGGAATCGTCTTGCCGAGCGGATGGTTGCAGGCCATTAAAGTATAGGTAGCCTGATCGTCATTGGAAATGATGATGTCCGGTTTGAAACTTAAAGTGTCGAGAAAGGAGTACATCCGGGCTTCTTCGTCTGTGGCATTATAGCGTTCGCAGTCCAGGTAGAATGTGTGGATGGAAGAGTATATTTGCTCTTTCTCCAGTTCCTCGTGCAGCAGCTTGTCGAACTTGGAGTAGGCACTCAGGCTTTGATTGTATGACTGTATGACAAGGACATTAAACAGTTCCTTCCCTTTTTTATCGGAGGAACCCTTTGCTTCACGCGGAAAACAAAGGGGCAATATCAACATCGCTATGTATATATGTATTTTCAAGGAAGAAGCACTTATCAATTGTACCCGTATGTTTTAAAAAACCGTTCAAAGTTAACGATAATCGGGATATAACAAGTACTTCTTTCTGATTTTCTTATATTTATTTAATGCCGGTTGCCAACTTGCGCGTATTTCGTCCTCCTTTAAGCCGCGGACAATCTGGAAACGTAATTCTTTTGTCCCGGCAAGCAGGTCGAACCATTGTGGGCGGGTGAAGAAAAAAGCTTGGTCGTTGCCTGCTTTATTATAGAAATCAAGGAGGAATTTCAGCGTCAATCCCCCGGTAAAGGGATATTCTCTCAAGTCCGTGCCGTAGCATTCCTTGTCCTTATGCAACGGTTTCGTGTCGAAACCTGGCAAGGAGGTGGGCGTAAAGGTGAAATCTCCGTATCTGGCATCGGGTGCTCCCAATATCTGGAATGGATAATAGGTCCCGCGACCGACACTGATATTGGTCCCTTCGAAGAAACAGAGTGAAGGGTAGAGACGGATCGACTGGTCGTTCGGCAGGTTGGGAGAGGGCTTTACCGGCAACCAGTACGGATCTCCGTGACGCCAGTTTTCCATCTTGACGATATGCAGTTTACAGGTGTCGGGTGTACTTTTCAGCCAACCTTCCTTGTTGATCATCCAAGCCAGTTCGCCAACCGTCAGACCGTGCAGTATGGGTAATGGGTCAACGCCGACAAAGGATTCGAATCCTTTCTGGCGGACAGGACCGTCGACGAAGTCGTTCGGGTTAGGGCGGTCCAGGACGATAAATTCGACATCGTTTTCGGCACAGGCTTCCATCACATAATGCATGGTGCTGATGTAAGTATAAAAGCGGACTCCGACATCCTGAATGTCGAACACGACCACGTCCAAGCCGGTCAACTGCTCGGCTGTCGGCTTCTTGTTCTTTCCGTATAGGGATATGATGGGGACTCCTGTTTTTACGTCACGGCTGTCTTTGATCTCGGCTCCCGCATCGGCCGTCCCGCGGAAACCGTGTTCAGGGGCGAACACTTTCTTTATGTTGATACCCTCTTCCAACAAGGCGTCCAGCAAATGCTTCTGCTGCTTTTCGAGGATGGAGGTTTGGTTCACTACTAATCCGACCTGTTTGTCTTTCAACAGACGGGTAACGACGTCCATACGTTCGGCTCCCAATTTTAGAGGGGCTTTCTGTGGAGTGACGGCCTGGATTTCAGACATTAAGAACAGGCTTAACAGCCAGAAGGCATACCTGATAACTGTTCTCATAGACTCATTCCTTACTATTTGTTTCTGCAAAAGTAACGATTCTTTTTGTTTATTGCGTATCTTTGTCTCTCAATAAAGCGATTGATTGTTATGAACCCTTTAGATATTATTGCCAAATATTATCCGGTAGGTTCGGAGGCGTACCGGATTTTGGTTATTCATAGTAGAAGTGTGGCAGATAAAGCTTTGGCTATAGCCCGGATGCATCCGGAGATGAATCTTGACCTTACCTTTGTAGAAGAGGCAGCTATGCTGCACGATATCGGTATTTTCCGTTGTAATGCTCCCGATATCGATTGTCATGGAGATGCGGAATATATTTGCCACGGTTATCTGGGGGCCGAATTGATGCGGGCGGAAGGTTATCCCCGCCATGCCCGCGTGTGCGAACGGCATACGGGAACAGGTATTACGCTGGCAATGATTGAAGAACGAGGTTTGCCTCTTCCGCATCGGGACTTTATGCCGGAAACCTTGGAAGAACAACTGATTTGCTACGCCGACAAGTTTTACAGCAAAACGAAACTGGACAAAGAAAAATCTGTCGAAAAGGTAAAACAGGGCCTTTCGAAGTATGGAAACGAAACTGTCGAACGGTTTGATAACTGGTGTAAACTCTTTTTAGGGGAATAAAAAGGGATTGGCTCGCTAAATTGTTATACATTTGCCCGCTGTAACACACTGCAAATAACGACGGAATGTTTTTGAAATACAAATGCCTGATTATTTTGTTGCTTTTCCTCACTGGAAACATGATGACTGAGGCGCAGGAACTTATAGTCCCGACCGATACCGTGATGGCCGTTGTGGGCGATACGGTCGTATCTGCCGGACAGGATAGTGTGCTTGCGTTAGACAGTGTACCGAAGAAGCAGACAGGGCTGGACGCTCCGGTTTCCTACCAGGCGAAAGACTCCATCATCATGACGGGAGCGAACTGGGCTTATCTGTTTGGGGAAAGCGATGTGAAATATCAACAAATCGAACTTCAGTCCGAGAAAATCGAGATGAATATGGACAGTAGCCTGGTGTATGCCACTTTCGGCCTCGACTCGATCGGGGAGGAATTCGGCTATCCTCTTTTCAAAGATGGCGACCAACAGTATGAATCCAAGACGATGCGCTATAATTTCGGTACGAAAAAAGGATATATCACAGATGTGATCACGCAACAAGGCGAAGGTTATGTGACGGCCGGACGTACCAAAAAGATGGACAACGATGTCCTGAATATGAAGGGTGGACGGTATACGACTTGCGACGAGCATGATCACCCCCATTTCTATATCCAGATGACGAAGGCGAAAGTCCGCCCGAAGAAAAATATCGTGACGGGTCCCGTCTATCTGGTGTTTGAGGACGTCCCGCTTTATCCGATCGGTCTGCCTTTCTGTTTCTTCCCGTTTTCGAGTTCTTATTCTTCGGGCATTATCATGCCCACTTTCGGGGATGAAAGTTCGCGTGGTTTCTATCTGCGCGACGGCGGGTATTATTTTGCGTTGAGCGATTATATGGACCTGGCCTTGACCGGTGAAATCTATACGAAAGGTTCCTGGGGACTGTCGGCTCGTTCTTCTTATCGGAAACGGTATAAGTTTTCGGGCAGTTTCAATGCCTCCTATCTGGTTACCCGTTTGGGCGACAAGGGGCTTCCCGATTATAGCTTGTCTAAGGACTTCAAGCTGAATTGGACACACTCGCAGGACCCGAAGGCAAATCCGTACCGGACTTTCTCGGCGAGTGTGAACTTTGCGACCAGCAGTTATGACCGTAATAACCTGAACAGCTTCTATCCTGGCTCGCAAGGGTTTGCGGATGCGAACCAGAATACCAAAGGGTCCAGTATCAGTATAACACAGCGTTTCCCGAATAATCCGTTCAGTATTTCGGCTACCATGAATGTGAACCAGCGTTCGAAAGACTCGACGATCTCGCTGACATTGCCTGATATTACAATTACGATGAGCCGTATCTTCCCGTTCAAACGGAAGAATGCGGTCGGCAAAGAACGTTGGTATGAGAAGATTTCCATGAGTTACAACGGTTACCTGCGTAATAGTATCGATACGAAAGAAGACAAATTGTTCAAGTCGAGCTTGGTGAAGGATTGGCGGAATGCCATGCAGCACCAGATTCCGGTGAGTGCTACTTTCTCTTTGTTCAAGTATTTGAATATCTCGCCGTCGTTCAATTATACCGAACGTTGGTACACCAATAAGGTGGAAAAAGCATACGACATGCAGAAGAAGCAGGTGGTTGCGCGTGATACGACTTATGGTTTCTACCGCGTATTCGATTACAGCACATCCGTTTCAGCTTCCACCACGCTATATGGTTTCTATAAACCGTTGCCGTTTTTGGGTGACAAGATCAAGATGATTCGTCATCGTTTCGAACCTTCGGTAACGTTGAGTTATACGCCTGATTTTGGAGCTTCCAAATATGGTTTCTGGAAAGATCTTATGTATGAAGATCAATATGGACAGACGCAGCAGATCTCTTATTCGCCGTTTGAAGGCGGTATGTTTGGGACGGCCCCTAACGGGAAGTCGGGGAGCGTGAGTTTTCAGTTAGATAACAATCTCGAAATGAAGATCAAGTCGGATCGCGATTCGACAGGTGAGCGTAAGATCAGTCTGATCGATAAGTTGTCGTTGGGGATGAGTTATAATATGGCGGCCGATTCGTTCAAGTGGAGTGACTTGAGTGTAGGCTTGCGTCTCAAGTTTTCGAAGAGCTATACATTGAACCTGAACGGTACGTTCGATACCTATACCTATGGCTACGATGAAGCGACGAAGACCGTTCGCCGGTTGGATATTCCGCGTTGGCAGGCCGGTAAAGGATTAGGCCGTTTGCGCCAGACCGGTACGAGTTTCTCTTATACCTTTAATAATGATACGTTCGGCAAATTGTTCGGCAAGAAAGATAATAACGACGATTCCAACAACCCTCCGACAGACCCCAATGCATCGAACGATCCGGAATTCGAACAAATCTCTTCGGGAGAGGAAGGGAACCAGCAGGGTAAAATGGAAGGAGGCCGATTGCGTGGTGCCAAGAAAGATACGGGTGAGTTCGATTCGTATGGCTATATGGTCAATAAAGTGCCCTGGAGCCTTTCGTTCAGCTATAGCATGCAATTGCGTTATGGAGACTTTGACCCGAGCAAGCTCGAATATAAGTACAAGCTTACACATGCATTGAGCTTTAACGGTAATATCCAGCCGACGAAGAACTGGCGTTTTAACTTTAATGCCACCTATGACTTCGATACGCATAAGATATCCTATATGACTTGCAATATCACTCGCGACCTGCATTGCTGGCAGATGACTGCCAGTTTTGTGCCGGTGGGACCTTATAAGTCCTATACCTTCAATATTGCAGTAAGTTCGTCTTTGCTGAAAGACCTGAAATGGCGCCAGAGCAGCAACTATCGTGACGGGCAGAAATGGGAGTAATTCCAATTGTCAATTGATAATTACCAATCTATTGGTGTCTGTCCGGTTGCGATCAGATAATCATTTGCTTTGCTGAAATGCTTGTTCCCGAAGAATCCGCGGTAAGCGGAGAGGGGAGACGGATGAGCCGATTTCAATATCAGGTTGCGGGAGGCGTCGATGAAAGCGCCTTTCCGTTGTGCATACGACCCCCACAGGATGTAAACGATATGGCTTCGCTCTTCTGTCAGGCGGTGGATTACGGCATCCGTGAATTCTTCCCAACCTTTATTCTGGTGTGAGCCGGCTTGGTGTGCACGAACCGTCAGGGTTGCATTGAGAAGCAGGACGCCCTGGTCCGCCCAACGGAGCAGATTGCCGGTTTGCGGTATGGGTTTGCCTAAATCGCTTTCGATTTCTTTGAAGATGTTGACGAGCGACGGGGGAAAGGGTGTCCCGTCTTGGACGGAGAAACAAAGTCCGTGTGCCTGTCCGGGTTCATGATAGGGGTCTTGTCCGAGAATGACTACTTTGACTTTGTCGAACGGACAGTGTTCGAACGCACTGAAGATACAGGGACCAGGAGGATAGATGGTTCTTTGGCGGTATTCTTCTTTAACAAAGGTGATCAACTGGCTGAAATAATCCTTTTCAAACTCAGAACTTAATCGTTCTTTCCAGCTCTGTTCTATCTTGACGTCCATAATGGTAATTGAAAATTGAAAATTAGAAATTGGAAATTCTCTTTATTACGCGAATATCAGAAATAATTATCAATAATCCATCCTTAATTTTCAATTTTCAATTTTTAATTATCAATTAGATCAAGTACATACCGGCAGCACGGGCTTCACGACGCATTTCTTCCGGCCATATACTTGCCTGAATTTCACCGATATGGGCTTTGCGGAGGTAAAACATACACAAGCGACTTTGTCCGATACCTCCCCCGATACTTAGAGGCAGTTCGTTGTTTAGCAAGCGTTTGTGGAAATATAGTTCTTTTTTTTCTTCCGCGTTGCAAATCTCCAACTGGCGGAGCAAGGCTTTCTTGTCCACACGAATACCCATGGAGGACAGTTCGAGCGAACGGTTCAGTACTTCGTCCCAGACGAGCAGGTCGCCGTTTAATCCGACTTGTCCGTTTTCTGCAATTGTCGACCAGTCGTCATAGTCCGGAGCGCGTCCGTCATGTTTCTCTCCGTTGCTTAACTTACAACCGATACCGATAATGAAAACGGCTCCGTATTCTTTCGTAATCGCATCTTCCCGTTCTTTCGGCGTGAAGGTCGGATATTTTTGCAATAAATCTTCGGAGTGTATGAAATGGATTTGCTGGGGCAATGTAGGACGGATTTCGGGAAACATCTCATAGACCAGATATTCGGTACGTACCATGGCTGCGTAGATGCGACGTACGATTTCTTTCAGAAAATCTACATTCCGTTCTTCGGCTCCCATGACGCGTTCCCAGTCCCATTGGTCGACATATAAAGAATGTAGGTTTCCCAACTCTTCGTCAGAGCGGATAGCGTTCATGTCGGTATAGATACCGTAGCCTTTTTCGATTTGATAATCAGCAAGAGTAAGTCGTTTCCATTTGGCAAGCGAATGGACGATTTCAGCTTTGGCATCGTCCAAATCCTTGATCGGAAACGTGACCGCACGTTCCGTTCCGTTCAGGTCGTCATTGATACCCATCCCTTTTAAAACGAACAACGGAGCGGTGACGCGCCGCAACCGTAATTCGGAAGACAGGTTTTGCTGGAAAAAGTCTTTGATCTTTTTGATACCCATCTCGGTCTGCGATAAGTTCAATAAAGCCTTATATCCTGCTGGTTTAATTAAGTAACTCATATACTTGTTGTGCTTTATGTTTGTGAATAATGCGTGACAAAGATACTAATTAATGGCAAAATAGCAATTATGTGCCTTTTTTTATTTGCAAAATGGAAGTGATTGTCGTTAGGATGCTTGCAAAATATCAAAAGTAATCTTTTTTTGCCCGTTCATTTGTTTTCCTGCAAGATTATATATACTTTTGCGCTGTCTTTGGCTGGGTAGCTTAGCTGAATAGAGCGTCAGATTCCGGTTCTGAAGGTCGTGGGTTTGAATCCCACCCTGGTCACAAAAGGATTTCCAAGTGTTGGAAGTCCTTTTTTTTATGGGGTTACGCGTAAACTTTTCTTTTTTATTTATGTTTTATAAATGAATAACTAATTTAAGAAAGAACAAAGATTATGTCAGTGGTTTATAAATTTCTTTTTCCTGCCAAGCCGGTAGGAAATGCTTTTTCTCTTTTTTTGTTGGCGTTGCGTATCCTTTTCGGAGTATTGCTGCTTTCGCATGGTATCCAGAAATGGACGAATTTTAGTGTCATGTCGGAATCTTTCCCGGACCCATTGGGTGTAGGAAGTACGTTGTCGTTGGGGCTGGCTGTTTTCGGTGAGGTATTTTGCTCCGTAGGCTTTATATTCGGTGCGTTTTATCGTCTGGCTATGATCCCGATGGTCTTTACAATGGGAATGGCTTTTTTTGTGATACACGGGAATGATCCGTTTGCCGTGAAGGAACTGGCCTTTATTTATCTGGTGGTATTTGTGCTGATGTACATAACGGGACCGGGTAAATTTTCTATCGATCATGTCATATCTTCTGCATTATATAAAAAGAAACGGTGAGGTTCTATAGGGGAAGCTGTTAGGTGTATACGAAAGGAAACAAAAAGGCGGGAATTATTATTCCTGCCTTTTTTGTTGTGTTAGCCTTCTTTTAAAGAATAGTGGGAGAATAAGGTGTTTCTTTGTGTTGGTTGGGAAATAAAAAAAGCAATCATGTAATCATGATTGCTCTTAAAAAAAAGTGGGCGTTGACGGATTCGAACCGCCGACCCTCTGCTTGTAAGGCAGATG
>ERZ779896.2988-NODE-2988-length-10842-cov-2.668675_pt1 | contig 10842 bp, 4 predicted proteins | sample MGYA00511067_ERZ779896 | MGnify/ENA primary metagenome ERZ779896 (study PRJEB29588, sample SAMEA2161597) | human gut metagenome | biome: human gut; feature: human-associated habitat; material: faeces | place: Denmark | collected 2008/2010 ...
CCGCCGCTTACGTCATGGCCAAGAGCGCCATCGGCGGGCTGGTCAAGAGCCTGGCCGTCGAGTATGCCCGCTTCGGCGTCACGGTCAACTGCGTCGCCCCCAGCATGATGGAGACGAACTTCCTGAAGGACACGCCCGATCTCATCGTGCAGGCTGCGGCGGAAATCCATGAGCGTCTTCATGAAACGCGCCTCGCTGACGGCCTGTTCCGACATCAGCGGGATGGGGTCGACCCACCCGATCTGCGAACCCCACAACAACGCCTTCGCCAGTTCGTAACGGAAATCGCCCAGCGACATCTTATCCGCCTCGCTCGGCGTATAGGTGAAGGCGCTGGTGACGGCACGGTCGGAATAGACCATCGGGAACACCGGCCGGATGATGCAGTTGTCCTCCTCATGGGGCGTATTGACGACCAGCAGCATGTCGAACAGGTCGATATAGCACTCGGCATTCTCCTCGCTGGTCAGGATCCTGTCCTCGAGCAGGTGGTGCGCACGGATCTCGCCGATAAGCCTGCGATAGCCGTCGTACCAGAAATCGCCGCCCCCGACCGGATGGCCGTGCGCCTCGTTCCAACAGGGTTCGGGCGCCGCCGCAGCGATCTGGTCGATATAGATTCCGTTCACCCCGATCGCGTGTTGCAGGCTGTCCACCAGTCCGATGATCTTCCGGTGCCAGATATCCGTCGAGGGGCAGGTCACCGTATTGAGGACTTTCGACGTGGGGTAAATCTCGGTATAGAGCGAACCGTCGGGTTTACGGCACGACGCGTCGTAACCGCGGTCGCGCTTATAGCTGTCGGCCGCCGGATCCCAGAGCCGGCCGTTGATATAAGGCGTCACACGCGCCCCCAGAAGCTGGGCGTCACGCACCATCCCTGCGAAACGCTCCTGTGCGGGCAGGTAATCGGGATAGTGGGTATCGTAGGGGTAATGATGCCAGAAATACCAGTGCACACCCAGCCCTTGCCCGAAATACCGGGCAGCACGCCGGACGGCATCGTACGTCTGGTCGGTCACATGCTTGGCACGCACCCACGCGTCGGCATCGTAACACCACTGCGGGATATTGCGCGAGGCGAGCGGCTTGCTGCCCCATTCGGTCGTGAAGGTAAACGGACGGTACCACCTGACAACGGCATCTTCCCAACCCTTCGGCGTGAAACCCGTGACCGAGACCCACGGCAGGCGGAACGTCCCGTCCGCGATCCATCCGGCCGAAGCGGGAATGGCATCGCTCAATGCAACCGTCGTCGGCGTACACTGCGCCGAATAGGTCTTTCCGCAGCCGCGGCGGTCTTCCGTCCCGTAATAGAAGGCACCCTCGGCATTGTGTACCACGAGGAACTGCATGGCGGAGGCATGCGACGGGTAACGGGCTTCGAACGTAGCGATGTCGAGCGGCTTCTCGACGCCCCAGCCTTCGGTGGTGATGATCCTGCCGTCTTCGGGGCGTTCGATCACGACATTGGGGAATTTCAGATCCGTGACCAGCCACCCGGCGGGCAGGTCGGCCTCTATGTTCCATTGCAGCAGCTCGCCGCCGTCGGGAAGCGTCACGTACATCCGCACGGGATATTTCACCGGCGAGTAGTCCAACGTCAGCTCCCACGTGAACACCAAAGTTTTGGCCTGGGCGTCATCGCGGACTTGCACCCCGCGGTAAACGGCATGTTCGGGTTTCAACTCCGGGTTTTCTCCCTGGGGACCTTTGTATATCAGGATCCACGGCGTTTCGTTCTTACCTGCCCCGACGACCTGTTTCCCGTTGAGCACCAGTTTCTCGATGTCGAAGCTTCCGCTCCCGCTGAAAACGGCCTCGACCGCACCGTTCGACAGGGTGTAGTCTTCGCCGGTACGGCTTGCGGCCGTTTTATCCTGTGCGAATATTTGCGTGTGTAGCAGGAGGCCCGCCACCAGCATACAACAATTTCTAATCATCATTTATTCCGGGTATTTTATTGAATTTTCAACTCAGCGCAGTTCCATGCGGTGCGGCCGGCGTAGCCGGATGCGGGCATAAACGGCAAATATAATATACATAGGTATACCCTGTTAGCCGGTAAGCCCGAAAGTTTACAGGGCAAAAATAAGCAAAAATATTTTACTTACAAACCCAAAAACAGTAAAAAACTTTTCGAATCATTGAAGCGGCAAAAATCAGGGGAGGCAACTATTTCCCGGCAGGAATGATTCGAGAAGAGATGAAGCATAAAAATATAAGATATTGTATTACACAATTTTAACGACCAAGACCGTCTTAATCCGTTAGCCCAAAGCCAAATAGCTGATAAAAAGGACATTACTTTTTCACAAATATTTCACAGCCCAAAAAACATCAACAATATATTGAAAATCAACATATTATACACATAAATCCAAGGACATACAAATCGTACCACACCCCTTTAAAGTAAAAAAACTTATCAAAAATAGTAATGATAATAATTTTATTGTTATATTTGTTACCGGATAATGAATACTTTTAACTGAATTTCACAGAAAAAAAAGTACCACACAGGCCGTATGTTGTCGTATATCAAGTTCTTTCGGCATTGACGGCCATATCGGCAGACGAATTATACAACCGACTAATTATTCACCATACCTAAAAACTAAAACGTGCCTATGGTAAAACAGACGAGACCCGAACTATTGACTTCCTGAAAAACACTAATCCAAAGTGCTTCTAGCCAAGCAAGGATCAATCCAACACGTACGGGCCCGCGGCGCCCGACCGACGCCCGAACCGTACAAATCTACATTAAGTAATTATAAATGAGGAAATATGACAATGACTATACAAAAGCTCTTTTGTAAAATAATGCTCCGGTCATTCGTGTTGATACTGGGGCTTATATCGGTTACGGAATTGAGCGCAAATCCCGAATTTGTGTATTCCGCAAGCAGCCTGGAATCGTCTGTTACCGCCCCGCAAGGGGGGGGGGAACGTCAAGATGACCGGACGCGTCCTGGACGAGACCAAGGCGGGTGTACCGGGAGCCACCGTGATCGTCAAGGGCAGTACCCGCGGTGTCATCACGGGTAATGACGGTACCTTCTCGATCGACGTAAAGCCGACCGATGTAATCGAGATTTCGTACCTGGGTTATGAAACCCAGAGCATTCCCGTCGGAACGAAGACCAACATCGTGACCGAGCTGGTGCGCAAGGTTTCCGAACTGGAGGCAGTAACCGTAGTCGCATACGGTAAACAGCGCAAGGAGAGTATCATCGGCGCCATCAACACCATCGACGCCGGCGAACTGGAAGTGGCAAGCGGCTCGCTCTCCTCGAACCTCGCCGGCAAACTGGCGGGTATCGTCGTGATGCAGCGTACGGGCGAACCCGGATCGAGCGCCGAGTTCTGGATCCGCGGACAGAGTACGTTCGGTGCCAAAACCACCCCGCTGGTGCTCGTCGACGGTATCGAGCGCGACATGGACTTTGTCGACGCGGACGACATCGCCACGTTCTCCATCCTGAAGGACGCAACGGCGACCGCCCTCTACGGTGTGCGCGGTGCGAACGGCATCATCCTGATCACCACCAAACGAGGCACCGAAATGACGGCGCCCCAGATCCGCGTCAAGGCCGAATTCGGCATTACGCAGCCTGTCCAGCTGCCCAAGCTGGCGAACGCTTCGCAGTGGATCGACTACTACAACGAACTCTACCGCGACAGCGGCTATGCACTGGTGCGCGGCCTGCGCGACAGCGGCAGCACCGAGATGCCGATTTCGGACTATGCCCGCCAGATGTCCCTGAGCGGCCGCGACCCCGACCTCTATCCGAACGTCGACTGGGTCAACACCATCTTCAAGGACTTGGCCATGACCGGCCGCGTACACGCGAGCGTCACGGGCGGCTCCCCGAAAATCCGTTACTACGTTTCGGCATCCTACTACACGGAAGGCGGTATGTTCAATGTCGCTGACAACGACCGTTACAATGCCCAGATGAACTTCAACAAGTACAGCTTCCGCTCAAACATCGACATCGACATTACCAAGTCGACGCAGCTGGGCCTTTCGCTCTCCACGCAGTATACGACCAAAAACGCTCCCTGCACGACCACGAACGACCTGTACGCCTACACGATGTACGTTACCCCCGTGGCTACGCCGACCGTATTTTCGAACGGCATGCTGGCAATCCCGCAGGAGTCGGGCTCGGTCAACCCCTACAACATGCTGAACAACACCGGCTACCGGCGTTACAACACCATGGTGGCGCAGTCCCTGCTGTCGCTGACGCAGGATTTCTCGGACATCATCACCCCCGGCCTGAAAGCCAATGTAAAATTCGCATGGGATGCACAGAACGCAACCCTCCTGGAGCGCGCAATGTCCCCCGTGACCTACTATGCCACCGGGCGCGACGAAAACGGCGAACTGATGCTGACCGCTGCCAACCCCAACGGCAGCAACTACATGCGCCTCGCGACATCGGACTCGTCGGGTACGACGGCCATCAATTTCGAGGGCTCGCTTATCTATGAGCGCCTCTTCGCGGAAGACCACCGCGTAAGCGGCATGTTCCTCTACTCGGTACGCAGCAAATCCAAGAACAGGCCCGTCAATTACATCGACGCCTACCCGACAAAGAACATGGGTATCGCCGGGCGTTTCACCTACGCCTTCCGCGACAAGTATTTCGCCGAGTTCAACTTCGGTTACAACGGTTCAGAGAACTTCGCCCCCGGCAAGCGCTACGGCTTCTGCCCCTCGTACGCCTTAGGATACATGATCAGCAACGAAAAATTCTGGGAGCCGCTGCGCGACAAGGTCAACATCCTGAAAATCCGCGCCTCGTACGGTAAGATCGGTAACGACGAGATCGGCAGCCGCCGTTTCGCCTACAATACGACCATGAACACCAATGCCGGCGGGTTCACTTTCGGCGACCTGGGACAGACCAACCTGCCCGGCTATTCGACCGGCGAGTACGGCAACCCGGACGTTGCCTGGGAAGAGGCGACGAAGGCCGACGTCGGTATCGAGCTGGGGCTGTTCAACAAGATCAAGATCCAGGCGGACTATTTCTATGAGAAACGCGAAGGCATCTTCATCCAGCGCGAATCCACCCCGTCGGTGGTCGGCACGAAAACGGCGCAGTGGGTCAACCTCGGCCGCATGAAGAACCAGGGTTTCGACATGTCGCTCGAATTCGACCACAGCTTCAACAAGGATTTCAGCATATCGGCACGCGGTAACTTCACCTACAACCGCAACAAGAAACTCTACGACGACAAACCCGACCAGATCTGGAAATACCAGAACCTCGCCGGCTTTGCCAACAACCAGCAGTTCGGCCTGATCGCCGAAGGCCTGTTCGAGTCGGAAGAGGACATCGCCAACTGGCCCAAGCAGGATTTCGGCACCGTGCGCCCGGGTGACATCAAGTACCGCGACGTCAACGGCGACGGCGTGGTCAACACCTTCGACAAGGTGGCCATCGGCTATACGCTCGTACCGGAGATCAACTACGGTTTCGGCGCCAGCCTCAAATGGAAAGGCATCGACGTATCGGTATTCTTCTCGGGCGTGGGCCACGTGACCCGCATCATCCAGGGCCAGAACCTCTTCGGCGCTTCGTCGACGATCCTCCGCATGGGACAGATTTTCGAGGATGTGGCCAAGAACCGCTGGACGCTCGACAACCAGAATCCCAACGCACCCTACCCCCGTCTGTCGCTCAACAAGGTGGACAACAACCAGCAACTTTCGACCTACTGGCAGCGCGACATGAGTTTCCTGCGTCTGAAAGACGCGGAGATCGGCTATACACTACCCGAAAGCATGACCAAGAAATGGGGCCTGTCCAAGATCAGGTTCTATATCCAGGGAAAGAACCTGATTACATTCAGCGATTTCAAGCTCTGGGATCCTGAGGTAAATGCGAATTACGGTAATGTATACCCCCTTATACGTACCTTTGCAATCGGTGCAAACGTCAACTTCTAAAAAAGGATAAGCTATGAAAAAAATACGAATATTCGCAACCGCCCTCTTACTGGCCTTTACGCTGTCCTCCTGCGAGTCGTTCTTCGACGTGGAACTGGACGACCAGGCCAAGATCGAGGATATTTTCCGGCAAAAAACCGAAGTCCAGAAATACCTGAGCCACCTTTACTCCTACATTCCCCAGGAAGAAGAGGTCGTAGGCATGCACGGCTGGACGGTAGGACGCTCCGACGAAGCGCTCTTCTCGTGGTACCAGTGGGTCTACTACACCCAGTTCAGAACCGGTAATTACAGTAGCGCCACGACCAACTTCAATTACTGGCCGGATTACTACATCGGCATCAACCAGTGCTCCATCTTCCTGAAATATATCGACCTCGACAAGGAAGACACCCCGACGACAGTTGCCTATATGAAGGCCGAGGCCCGCTTCCTGCGCGCCTACTACTACTTCCTGCTGTTCCGCCAATACGGCCCGGTATTCATCTGGGGCGACCAGATCGCCGACGAGACGATCGACGCCAAGAGCGTAGACCGCCACACCGTACAGGAGAACATCGACTTCATGGTCGGGGAGCTCGACGCGATCAAAAACGACCTGCCGGTACGTACCGACGACATCGGTATCGACGGCAAACAGTGGGCCGGCCGTGTTACGCGCGGTGCAGCCTTGGCGCTGAAATCGCGCATACTGCTTTACGCAGCATCGCCGTTATACAACGGGTGCGACCTTTACAAAGGCCAGATGCAGAACATTCGCGGGGAATTCCTCTTCCCGCAGAGCAAGGACGAGACCAAATGGGAGGCAGCCGCACAGGCAGCCTGGGATGTGATCGAGTTGGCAGAGACCGGTTTGTACGATCTCTACAAGGATACGGAACAGACCGATGAGTTCACGCGTTACATGTCCTCTTATCAGGGCGTAAGGCTGAAGCCCTGGAACAAGGAGACCATCTGGGGCTGGTGGAGCCGCTCGGGCGGTTATTCGTGGCTTGGCGGCACCGGAGGTCTGCTGGCAGGCGCCATGCCCGGCATGACAAGCGGCGGCGCATCGGGTGTCGTTTACCAGGGATACGGCGGTATCCAACCTTCGCTGAAATTGGTAGACAGCTATCCCATGTACACGACCGGACGCTATCCCGTGACAGGCTACCAGGGTGAGAACGACATGTCGAAACCCATCGTCGACCCGCAATCGGGTTATCAGGCCACCGGCTTCACCGAAGGGTACAAACAGCCCGGTATCGACTGGGGCGACGGCATCAAGGCCCACAACAGTTGTATCAACCGCGATCCCCGTTATTACGCCTGCCTCGTACCCAACGGTTTCTGGTGGCCCAACAAGACGGAGAATATCAAGTTCACCTGCTACAACAACGATGCTTGCACCAATAAGTGGAATGCTGGTGAAGGCGGCGGTATCACCCGCGTAGGCTATGTATGGCGCCGTTTGCTCGAAACCAACAAGTCGCTGCGCGAAGCCAAGGATTACACTTCGATGCAAACGGTTTATCCGGCCTTCCGCCTGGCGGAAATCTATCTCAACTACGCCGAGGCCTGCAACGAAAAGCCCCAGCGCGACGAGACCGCAGCGCTCGAATACCTGAACAGGGTACGCGCACGTGTCGGACTGAAAAAGATCGAGGTCGCTTACCCCGAAATCAAAGGGAACAAGGAGCTGCTCCGCTGGTGCATCCAGAAAGAACGCATGGTAGAGTTCGGACTGGAAGCGATGCGCCACTACGACGCCTGCCGCTGGATGATCGCCAAGGAAGAATACCCGAGCGAGAACTGGACGCTGCACGTAAGCGCCACCACGTACGAAGAGTCCTACGAACGCGTACACACCGACTACGTCGGCGCCCCGGCCGTATTCCGCGACAAGGACTATCTCCACCCGATCAATGCGGCACAGATGGCCGAAATGACCAATATGACCCAGAATTACGGACATTAATAAATGCTCGAACCTATGAAAATAAATATGTGGAAACTGTTGATTGCAGGACTGTTTGCTTCGGCCGCTCTGGCCGGCTGCGAGGACAATCGCAACAACTTCATGGTAGACGATACGCTCTCATTCGTCAATGAGGAACAATATGCAGGCGTATCGGTTTATAATGGGAAATACGAATTCGCCATACTGAAAAACGGCAAGGGGCAGCAAAGCGCCAAAGCGCTCCTCAGCGTCTCGGAAACTGCCCTGGCCGAGTACAACGCGGCCAACGGCACCAACTACGCGGTGCTGCCGGCGAATTGTTACAAACTCTCCTCTTCGACGATCGGGTTCTCGGATGGCGACACCCGTAAATTCGTCGAGGTTACGTGGGATGACGCAGCCATCTTCGCCCTCGGCGAGGGTACGGAGTATGCCATTCCGCTTGAGCTCACCACGGTCAACGACGCGCTGGCCGTCGACGCGAACCGCAATGTGAAGATCATCAACCCCAAGCGCGCTTCGATCGGCATGGAGAAGGAACTGGCAACACCGTTCCACCCCACCGCTACGCACGAGGAGATTACCTTCGACGGCAACATCGTGCTCGACAATGCCATCACGACAATGGATCTGACGGTGAACTACGCGATCGACAACAGCCTCGTGGAGGCCTACAACCAGGCCAACGGGACGAACTACCTGGCCGCGCCCGAAGGGTTCGCCAGGCTGGACGCCGCCAGCTCGCAGATCGCAGCAGGCGAGACGACGGCCAAGTTCTCGGGCAAGATCAACTCCGACAAGCTGTTCACGGGCAGCAACCTCGATATCGTGGGCGACCTGCTCGTGCCGGTGCGCATCACCTCCGCGTCGCTGGACGGTATCACCGTCACCACCGAGGTCATGTATGTCCCCTTCTCGATGGACAAGGAACTGAAGGGCCCGTGGAAATTGCTCGAAGGCGAGGATAACTGCTATGCAAAAGACCCGAACAACGGCGGGGCCGCATGGATCATGCAGTATACAGCCGACAAACTGTTCGATGGGGAAATTACCGCCGGCCACGAATGGATATCCTGGTTCGCCACTCAAATCGAATTCCCGATAACGTTCGTCGTGGATATGGGACAGCGGCAGGTGTTCACGAAATTCCGGATCAGCGATTACTCGACCCACCAGGGTAATTACCGGGATTATGAGATCTACACGGCCGAAGAGTATAGCGGTGCAAGCACCCAGTGGAATCTGGTAGCCAGCGGTAAGCGTGATTTCAACTGGACAGGTGTGCCGACGCCCTATGACTATGCAGTCCAGAAAACGATCGCAGGCCGTTACCTGAAATTCGTGATTGTCAAACCCGAATACGCCCAAACCGGAGACTATCTGTATGGCCGCGGTAAACTGGCTGACGTACAGGGTCTGGGATTCTAACGACAGATGTTGAATAATTAATCCCGTTGTGAGTTCATTCTCTTTCACAACGGGATTAATTTTAATTTTACGAATTACGACTTACCGACTACGATGCTCAAATTCCTGAAAAATATCGTTCCGTTCGCAGCGGCCGCAGGATGCCTGCTTCTCGCGGGCGGTTGTTCCCGGACTATGTACCCGCAGGGGCAGCACCGCAGAGACCTGCAACCCCCCACGGATGCCGTGTTATGTTACGGCGGCAGCCACCACCGCACCCCTTTCCTGTGGGATAAGGAGCGGCTGGCACCCTATGTCACCTATGTCGATAAAGAGGGCACAGAGCACTGGCTCTTCGACGGGTTCATCTTCCTGGAATTCCAGGACACGAACCGCCCCGACGCAGAACTCTACGCCTTCGAGACGGGGCATCTGCGTGACACGGGCGAATCGGCCGGCAAAGCGCAATGGCAGGAGCTGATCGACTATTATTTCACGGACGGCAACGGGGTCGAGGCCCTCGAAGAGGCCGTGAAGGAGGCCGCCGCGCGGTTGGGCAAAGCCCCGCAGAAGCACAAGGTCATCATGGTACTCCCTGACCCGGTGATTCACCGGCACTATATCGACACGACGTCGAGTACGACCTATTGGGGTGCGCTGGATGGCCAGCAGCTGGATTTCAGCAGGAACGAAGACCGCATAGCCGCCTGCAAATGGTATATCGACCGGGTACGGGAGCGGTTCGCCCGGGGCAACTACGAACACGTCGAGCTGGCGGGATTCTACTGGCTGCGCGAGATCGTCACCCGGCCGGTGGACACGCAGTACAGCTACCACCTGACCCGCTCGGACATCATGCTCCCGCATATCGCCGACTACCTCCACAAGCTGGATTATACGTTCAGCTGGATACCCTACTACGGCTCGCGCGGGTACGACGTATGGCAGCAGTTCGGGTTCGACCAGGTCTACCTGCAACCCAACTATTACTGGAAGCCGCAGAACGACATGGATGAGGTTTGCAGACAGATCGACAGCCTGGGCATCGGCATGGAAATAGAGTTCGAACCCACGCTGCTCGACGCACGCGAAGGCAGCGGAACATTCCGTGCGCGGCTGCGCGATTACATCGACTACGCCAAACGACGCAACATCTACGGCAAACGGCCGTTCGCATATTACCATGGCACCAACGGGTTCTACGACCTCCACGCTTCGGACGACGAGGCCGACCGGGAGTTGTTCGACGAGCTTTGCCGGTTCATCATAAACAATCCGTTACGGGCACAACGACCGACAACGGACAGGAAATAACCCATAAACGGATATATTGACCCCGGACGGAAGAGACTGCTCCGGGGTCGGATAAAAACGACAAGACATGACTCGCAGACTTTTTACAGTAGCAATTGCAGTGGTAACAGCCTTGGTTTTCACGCTCCCGACCGGCACCGCAGGCCCGAAGGACAAGCTGTACCCGTGGGAGAGGAAACACAAGAGTCCGGCGACCACGACCGATGCCGTATTA
>ERZ779896.2989-NODE-2989-length-10838-cov-6.514514_pt1 | contig 10838 bp, 9 predicted proteins | sample MGYA00511067_ERZ779896 | MGnify/ENA primary metagenome ERZ779896 (study PRJEB29588, sample SAMEA2161597) | human gut metagenome | biome: human gut; feature: human-associated habitat; material: faeces | place: Denmark | collected 2008/2010 ...
CGTCGGGCGCAAACGTCGTCTCGGTCATACCGTTCGTGATGCCGTTCTCAACGGCCCAGGCAAACAGCCTTAGCGTAGTAGGCGCTCGCGGGAACATCCGTGAAGCTGCTCATTGCCTTCGGCTCAGGGGAGCCGGCCGCGCGCCACAGGAACGTCACGATCTGCGCACGCGTGCAGGACTCGTAGGGGCCGAACGTCGTCGCGCTCAGGCCATCGGTGACGCCGTTTTCAACGGCCCACTTCACCGCGTCATAGTAGTAGGCAGAGGTCGAAACGTCGGCGAACTTGACGGTCTCCTCCGGCGTCGGCTCAGGCTCGGGGGTAACGGGCGTGGACGGGCTGCTGTAACGGCGGGTGACGGAAACCTCACACTTGGCAGAAGCCTCCTCATGGTTCGCATCGCCCTTATAGCTGACCGTAAATGTGTAGGTCGCCGTGCGGTTCTGCAGCACCGCGGAGAACGTGCCGTCGCTGTTCTTGGTGACGGTCACACCCTCGCAGGTCACCTCAATTTTGCCCTCTGCGGGAATGCCATCGGAGTTGACGGTGAGCTTGACCGCGCCGCCGCCGACAAGCGAAGCCGGTTCAGCGGTGATGCTGATGGTGGGCTTGGCCTTGACGATATTAAAGGTGGCTGTGCCGATGACCGTATCGCCAACCTTAACGGTAGCGGTAGCCGTACCGACGTTGGTGTTGGCACTGTATTCGACAGAATATCCAGTTTCAATTACTTCGCCGTTCTTGGTGACCTTAACAGCAGGCTTCAATTCAGTACCGGTATAGGTCTGGTCGGCAATGGTGGGATAGACAAAGTAGGGGAAAAGTAGAGTAAGGAAAGTCTTATTTTACTTTTGTGCCAAGAATGTGATCGATGATATCGGGAATGGTGTGTTCAAGGTCTGGCAGATAAACGCGCTCGCACCACTGATGGATTGCACGGCAGCGCGGGCCGAGATAGAATACCGACGCGTTGAGCTGGGCCGACGCCTCAAAGGGAATGTCATAAATGGAGGCAGGCAGCGTCATCAGGTCGGTCAGCAGTGCACGTTCCTGTGAGGGAGCGGTGCAGGTCATATAGCTTCCGTCGCCAATGCCGGTGAAATATGGGATCACGGAGAGCTGTGTGTGATAAGTCCCCTCGACAATATCGCGGACCTTTTCGATGATCTCGCTCCCATTCTTTTCAAGGTATGCGTTGCAGACAGCGGGATAGTAGGGCGGCGCGATACCGATGACGACCATCGGTTCTTCACAGCCGGAAAATTCGATGACCTGCTGGATATAGCGAACACTCGCGTTTTGCAGCGTCAGCTCGCCCTGCTCGATTGCGGTCTTCAAGTCTCGAGCGCGTTCCGCCTTCCAATCGCCAAAACCGGTATTTCTGGCAGCGGCCAAAGCCTCCAGCTCGGAGAGGGAAAGCACGCGCGGCGCGGCGTGCAGCTTTTCCGATTCTGGCAAAAGATCGCGCTGCATCGCAAAAGCGCAGGCAGCTTCGTATTTTGCCATGACGGCGGAAACCGCCTCTTCGCAGATCGTGCGAATTTTTTTCATCGCGTTTTCCGTTGTGCTCTCCCCGCCGAGGAAAAGCAGATTCACGCACACAGCAGCCAGCGCGGGAAGCGAGACGTCATAGGTCGTTTTCAGATCGCGCAGCTGCTGCACAGCGGGCGGCGGAGAAGACAGGCCAAAATCCTCCGTGACAAGGTCGGTGTTCATGTCGATTCGCGCGGTGATCTCCGCGGCCAGATGGGCAGCGTTGAGCCCCTTGAGCGGCTCACCGCAGTGGGCGAGCTTTCCCCTGGCGACAATGACGGGCATGATCTTGCCGATGCTGCCGTTATAGACCATGAATTCCTTGCCGGCCAGCGGAAGCTGCGGCTCCAAAACAAGTGTGGCAAGATAGTCGAGCGCAAAGCGTCGCTTGAGTTCCAATAGAACATTGACCGCGCCGCGCATACCGGCGGAGACATTTTCCTCATCGCAGACGGCGACGAAAAGAACGCCGATCTCAGCGTTTTCGGGCAGTGTCAAAAGCTCATAAAGTCCGATGGCAAGGCCGCCTTTCATGTCAGCCGCCGCGCGGCCGGGCAGCCAGTCGCCGCTGGCAAGCTCCTGCTGCATCAGCTCATCGCCGAGCTTTTGCCGCAGCATTTCCTCCCGCAGGGCCTCAGGCTTGAGAGCGAGCGGCTTGAGCTCGCCGTAGCAGTCGATCTCCACGGCATCATAGTGGCCGGTCAGAATCAGCGTTTTGCGGCTCGTCCCCTCTTTCAATGCCCAGACGACACGGCGGCCCAGAAAGTCGTTCGTATCGGCAAGGCCCCAGTGATCCGGATGAACGGAAAGATAGGAATCTTCCCTGAAATAAGCGGCGATCCGCTCAGCCATATTTTCTTCCATTTTCGTCCCCGTGTCACTCTGCACGGAGACAAGGTCCTTCATAATGTCCAGAATATTGAGTATTTGGGGCTGCATGGTCATGCTCCTTTTGTTTTGGATGCTGCGCCGGTATCGCGCATTATAGTTTTTGAATGACGTTCATCAGCAACTGGAGCCGCGGCTCCACCGTGTCGAGCAGGAAATACTCCCTGGCATCATGCATATAGAAGCACACGGGGCCGCAGGCATCGATCGCCGCAGCGCCGCCGCTGGAGACGCGGCTGGCGTCAGAGCCGCCGCCGGTCCCAACAAATTTCACGTCGACGTCAAGCAAGCTTCCCTCCTCTTCCAGAAGCCGCATCAGCCGTTTGCTGTTTTCCGTTGCAACCATCGGCGGGGTCTGCCCCGTAATGGCGATCTCAGCCGTAACGCTCTGATCAAACGGATGCTGCTGAAGTGCATCGAACTGCGCCATTGCCGTTTGCAGATCCTCCGGCGTGTCGAACCGGATATCCACGTCGCACTCTGCGCTGTCAGGGACGACATTGTAGGCCGTGCCACCCTTGATGACGCCAAAATTCACACGGTAGCCGTTATCCCTGCGCTCAGGGTCGGCAAAGCGGCAGATCCACTTTGCCAGCTCGACCACGGCGCTGGCGCCGTCATCCGGATTGACGCCCGCATGGGCAGATTTACCATGCAGCTTGATGCTGAGACGGCAGACACCCTTGCGCGTCTTGACGTAGCTGCCGTCGCTGCGTCCGGGTTCCAGATCAAAGCAGTAGGTGGCATGAGAGGCGAGCTCGCGGATCCAGGCGTCGGAACTTGGAGAGCCGATCTCCTCGTCGCAGTTGTGCGCAATGCAGAGCTTGAGTTCCGGCCGCTCCGCCTGAACAAAGGCTGCAAGACAGGTGCACAGCAGCGTGCCGGATTTCATATCCGCGGCGCCCGGGCCGAGCACGCGGTTGCCGTCCACGGTAAGCGGGCGTTCAGCCGCCGTCCCCACTGGAAACACCGTATCCATGTGGCCGATCAGAAGAAGATCGATTTCCTTGCTTTTGGGATGGTTGCGCGCTTCAACACACGGGCCGAGATCGGCGCGGAACGTTTTCTTTTCCGTCCACATACCGAGATCAGCGTACTTTTTCATCATGAAATTGGCGATCTTGTCGATGCCTTCGACAGTGCCGGTGCCGCTGTCAGTGTTGACAAGAATTGCCAGATCCTGCAAAAAGGCGCTTTCATTATAATATGGATTCATAGTTTACCTTTGCTTTCTTGTGCCGCTGTTCGGCAGCAGAAACGCCGCAGGGGAAATATCATTCCAACATTCCCCCTGCAGCAGAAGTTAAGAGACGTCGGACAACTTTTCGATCGGAAGCGCATTGCACACAGCCAGAAGTAATGCAAGCCGCGGGCGCACGCTGCTGAGCAGGATATGCTCGTCATCGTTGTGCAGATTAAAGCCGATGGGGCCGCAGGCGTCGATGGTGCCGACTCCCTCCTGCGAAGGGATGCTGGCATCGGATGCGCCGCCGCTTGCGGCAAAGTTCACCGGTATGCCGAGCTGTGCGGCCTCCTGTTCCATCAGCGCGATCAACGCCTGCCCCGATCGATTTTCAACCATGGGATAAGAGCGGGCAAGACATTCAGCTGTCACGCGGATCTCAGGATTATAAGGGCAATCACAGAGGCTGCGGATCTCCTCAGTGAGGATCTCGTACTGCTCCTCGGTCTCAAAACGGATGTCGACGCTGCTTTCAGCATAATCGGGAATAACATTGTACATGGTACCGCCGCGGGCAACGCCGAAATTCAGGCTGGTGCCGAGCGGCAGACGGTCAAAATCGGCGAAGCGGCAGATCCAGTTTGCCATTTCAAGCACGGCGCTCGCGCCGCCGCGGGGATCCACGCCGGAGTGGGCAGACTTGCCGTACATGCGGATGATATAATGCGCGGCGCCCTTGCGGCGTTTGACAAAGCTGCCATCGCTGCGCCCCGCCTCAAAGCCGAGACAGTAGGTGCTCTTACGGGCCAGCTCACGAAGCCAGCCGCGGGAACTGATAGAACCGACCTCGCTGTCGGAGTTCAACGCGACGCACAATCGCAGCTCAGGCCGCTCACGGAGCAAATTCTGCACCAGTGCAAAGGCCAGCAGTATGCTGGATTTCATATCGGCGCAGCCGGGACCGTACACCTGATCCCCTTTGATGCGGAACGGCCGCTTTTCACTGGTGCCGACAGGAAAAACCGTATCCATGTGGCAGAGGAGCAAAAGATCAATGTCTTCGCTCTCCGGATAATTCCGCACCTCAAGGCAGGGGCCGTAGGCGGGGTCAAACACGTGCTTTTTGACCGTCAGCCCGAGTTGGCTGCACTTGCCGATGAGGAACGATGCGATCTGTCCAATGCCATCGGCAGTTCCGCTACCGCTGTCGATATTCACCAGATACTCCAGTTCCTGCAAAAACTGCTTTTCTTCGAAAATAACCATGAGCTCTTTAACCTGTTTATTTGGATTTTCCAGTCACTGCAAATTAATCAAAACGCCTGTCGCCACGGCAAAGCAGCCGACCAACGTCCAGATGAGAAACAGCGGCATCATAAACTTGAGCCACTTCTCAAACGGCACGCGCGCAACACCCAACGCAGCCATCAGCACGCCGGAGGTGGGGATAATGCAGTTGGAGAAGCCGTCGCCATACTGATAGGCGAGAACTGCAACCTGTCTCGGAATTTCGAGGATGTCTGCCATCGGGACCATCAGTGGCATAACGATAGCGGCCTGACCGGAGGCGGAGGAGACAAAGAAGTTGAACACCAGGTTCACAAGGAACATGAACACGGCGGCCAGCGTCTTGGGCAGCAGCACCAGCGGCATGGAGATGTAATAAATAATGGTGTGGATGATCTGACCGTCAGTGATGATGACGGAGATCGCGCTGGCAAGGCCGATCAGGAATCCTGCGTAGACCATCTTCTTCACGCCGGAGATAAAGTTCTTGGCAATATCGTTGGCGTTCATCTTGCCGACAAAGCCGGCGGCGACGCAGGTAATGAGCATAATCGCAGCCATATAGTCATAGCCCCAGGCGAACTTGATGCAGCCATACACATACAGGGCAAGGCCGCCGAAGACGAGCAGAATGATGATGACGTCGCGAACGGTAAAGGTATCGTTCACTTCTGCGGAGAGGTTCTCGTCAAACGGATACTCGGAAACCGGCATGATGGAGCGGGAGGGATCTTTGCTGACGCGGACAGCGTAGCGCATAACATAGATGATCGTAATGAGAACGATAATCGCGGTGACAACGACACGGAAACCCATGCCGGATAGAAGCGGCAGCTCGGCCATCTGCTGCGCGATCTGCACAGAGCTGGCAGACATGAACGACGAGTTAAAGCCGGCATACGTGCCGAGATACAGGAACGCCATTGCCGAAACCCTGTCGAGCTTCATGATCTCTGCCACCGCAAGCCCCAGCGGAATAAACGCCACAACCGCGTTGATGAGAACGCCGGTCGCGCCCAGGATGGCAAAGAAGAGCATCACGAGCGGGATAAGAATCAGCGCTTTATTGGCCATCTTGGAAATTAGAATGCGAAGGCCCCGCTGAATGGCGGTCGTTTCCAGTGCGATCTCGATATAGCCGCCGACGAGCATGACGAAGAAGATCATCGTTGCATTATTCTTGAGGCCGGTATAGAACGAGAAGAGCAGATCCTTTAAGCTGGCAGAAGTCCGCTCAACAAAGTGGAAGGAGTTGGGGTCGACCATTGTCTGGCCACTTTCATTGGTGACCGTATCAAATACGCCGGCAGGGATAACATAGGTCATCAGTGCCATAAAGATAACAAGAATTGCTACGATGACATAGGTATCGGGGAGAGCGAAGCCTTTTTTCTTCTTTTCAAGTGAAGTTCCGTTCATAGCAGGATCCTCCTTAATCCTCTTGGGAGAGAGGCAGCATTCGGCGGATATCGTCTTCTCTTAGTTCCTCGAGCTTTTGTCTGCACGCGCGGATGCCGGAATAAAAAGGTTTGCGAAGAGAACTCTGATAATTGCGTGCAAGCAACTGTTCGATGCGAAACATACCGTCTTCGGTGCTGATCTCTTCTCCGCGTAGTAATTTGTTAAAATAATTGATCTGCAAAGGGGAAAAGTCCTCAGAGGCCACCTCCAGGATTTTTCCACTCGAGCGGTTTACCAATAAGGTAACGCTGATCGTGCCGTTATACTTGCTGAAGAGAACTGATTTTTCGGGAAGCCGGGCAAATCCGGTCAGCAGGATCTCTTCAAGATTCAATTCGGCCATTTTTTCCTGATCCATTGTATAAACCCCAAATCATTACTGCATTGCTTGCAAGCACCTATACCGCCCTCATATCGATCACCAGTCTTTCATAATTTCGGGATGGATCGGAAAGAGGGCGTTATTGATGAAAAAAACCCTTTTCCGCAGCACCATACACCGCAAAAATACATGACGGACTTACGCCGCCCAATTTCTACATCCGCGATGTATTTACGTTGCGATAAAAGAGTTTGTTTTATCTGGTAAATATCAAGATGTATTCGATTGTTGTTTTTATTATATCCCGTCGTTGTCAAAATGCAATATATTTTTTATAAAGTTGCGTATTTTTTGTCGATTATACCAATAATCCAGCAATAAGGCTATGCGTTGTGACAGAAAATTAAGGAGATTGGTCAAAAATGAGGCCGCAGAACAGTCGTCGCCAGGCTTTTACAAATCGTTTGAAACTGCGCAGCATTAACACGCCGGCAACAGAAAGGCCTGTCACACAATTTGCCTTTTCAAGTGAAAGTGCGCTTAAAAAGAGGACCCGCCTCAATCAAAGCAGTGTTTTGGGGCAGGTTCCGAATACTTTTGCGTTGATGATCTTTTCACGCACTGCAAAATCTTCCAGCGCGTGCTTTGGATAAATTGGCGGCTTTTCCAAAGACTAAGTGCAGTTTATCGAGTATAAAAGGAGTTTTGATAGATCGACAAGGGCGGCAATTTGGTTCCTAATTTTTTGGCAGAGAAAAAGCTGAAGCAACTGAGTGATTTTTACAGTACGCTCGCGGCGCATCTACAAAGGCTCCATGCCGCGCCTCTATGAAAACGAGCAGGTGGATCGGGAGCAATACTATGAATCCTATCTGGAGACATGCATCAGCAGAGACATCAAGGATATATCTCAGGTCGTTCACGAGACAGCATTTTTGAATTTCATGTCGGTCGTAGCGGCGCGGACAGCTACCAACGTAAACTACGAAGCCCCTGCGTCTGAGGTCGCTGTATCCGCACCAACCGCAAAGCAGTGGCTTTCGATTCTGGTGTCCTCGGGGATTGTGGCACTAATCCAGCCCTACTCCAACAACGCCTTGAAGCGAGTAATCAAGGCTCCGAGAATGTATTTTCTGGACACAGGGCTCTGCGCACATCTCACCAGATGGACCAGCGCAGAGACATTAGAGCGGGGAGCGATGGACGGCGCGTTCTTTGAAACGTGGGTGGTATCTGAGATCTACAAGAGCTACCTCAATCAAGGAAAATCTCAGCCGCCGCTGCATTTCTACCGTGACAGCAACAAGAAGGAGATCGACCTTATCATTTACCAGGATGGTGTCGCTTCGCCGATAGAGATCAAAAAAATTCTGCGCCAAAGGATGCCGCAAAGAATTTCAGCGTGCTGAATCCTATTGAGAAAGAACCAGATGCTGACAGCATTTCGGCTGGAGTAGCGCATCTGAAAACGAAGATTGGGATCGGTGCCGTGATCTGCATGCCGCCGGATATGATCCCGGTCGATTAAAAAAACTGGTATGTTCCTGCTTGGCTGATTTGAGCAAACGCAGATTGAATTTCACAAAACTGCTGCCGCAATTCTGCGGCAGCAGTTCTTATTATGCGTCTGATGAATCCCAACGGGCGTAGGTCGCATTTGATTAAATTATTGATGAAGTTGAAAATCATTTCCACAAAACACTGGTTGAGAAACGCTTAGCCTCTGCAAGGATAAGTCGGTAAATCGCCACAATGCTACGTTGATTTTTACGACACATTACTGTGAAGTTCTGGACCTGTTCGGTCGACAGGACAATATCGTGCCTATCAGGGCAAGTGAAAAAATGATCCGTTTTTCCGTGACCTGACGCGCAGACAGCAATAGACAAACAGCAGTCCGGATGTCGAGGACTTTCCTGATGTCCGGACTGCTTCCTTATGCGGTGATTAGTTTTGATGTGTTGTCAGAGCACCTTCAGCTGTGCGATCGTGTAAAGCCCACTGCCCTGCGCAATGTGCAGAGCAGCGGGCTTTTTAGGCAACAGTATGCTGAGTGATGCAATGTGTTATTGAATTTGTAATGCTCGCATTTTGCGCCAAAGGGTCGTTGTACTGATGCCGAGCATTGCTGCGGCCTTGGCGCGGTTTCCGCTGGCGGCGCTCAGTGCGGCGCGGATTTCATCGGCTTCTTGCTGAGAGCGAAGTGAGCGCAGCGGATGTTCCGGACTGGTGTTTGACGGCACGGACGGATCAGCAGCGTTATCGAACGCGAGGCGCACAGTGGCGAGATCGATCGTGTGTGTGGGCGAGAGTACCATTGCACGCTCAAGAATATTGTTCAGCTGCCGAACATTGCCGCTATAATGCTGATGACATAATAGATCCAAGGCATCGGGGGAAATGTCATAGGGGCTGCAATGGAGTTCCATACTGCGTGTTGTCAAAAAATATCTGGTGAGCGCGGGAATGTCATCCGGCCGCTGCGACAGCGGAGGAATTTTCAGCAGCAATACGCCGAGACGATAATAGAGGTCTTCACGAAACGCGCCGTCTTGTACCATTTTTAAAAGATTTCGGTTGGTAGCCGCGATTACTCGGATGTCGATAGGAACAGGGCGGTCACTGCCGATGCGCATGACTTCCCGCTCCTGTAAGACGCGAAGAAAACGCCCTTGCATGGCAAGCGGCATTTCACTTACTTCGTCAAGGAATACGGTGCCCTTGTGAGCCAATTCAAAAAGGCCGGCTTTTCCGCCGGAGCGCGCACCGGTGAAACTGCCGGGCTCATAGCCGAAAAGAATGCTTTCCAAAATGCTTTCCGGCATGGCAGCACAGTTGATGACGACGAACGGCATACCTTTCCGGCTGCTGGCATTGTGGATGCTTTGTGCAAAAACTTCTTTGCCGCAGCCGCTCGGCGCTGAAATTAAAACGGTGGAATCCACGGTTGCATACCGCTTGGCAATCTCTATTGATTGTGTGATCGCTGCGCTCTGCCCGACGATATTATGGAAAAACTTGGTTGGAGTGCTGCCGCGCGGCAGTAGCTTCATGCGAAGGTTATGCTCGGCCTCCTGCAGCTGTTTGATCGCAGTGCATTTGACGATCAGAGAGTGTCCGTCCTGACCGCCCGGTAGTGGGATCGTGCTGTAAATAAAACTTCGGCTGCGAAAGGTCGCCATAGAGCTGTTGATCGGTTGGCCAAGGGTTAGGCTGTTGTGCAGCTCAAGGCAGCTCAAAGGCGTTTTTTCATACAACTGCTGAATAACTTCATCGGTGGCAACGTCAAAGAGCTGGCGGGCCGTGCGATTGATATTGATAATCGTCCCGCGGCTGTCCAAAGCGATCATCGCCTCATTTGCCGAATCAAGAATCGCACTGATGAGCTGCTCTTTTTCCATTCGCTCCTGATAAATGCGAAGATTGTATCGCGCGAGCGAAATGGCATCCAGAAAGGGAGATTCAGGCAGGGGCACATTGAGAAATTCAAGCCCTGCCTGAATAGCGGCTTCATGGATCCAGGAAGGACCGATGATCGCTGTAAAGCCGTCTGCCTTGATGCGCTGTGTGGCGGCGAGTGTTTTATCGTTTTGCTTAAAATAATACAGAGCAACATCTTTATCAAAGAGACTTTGTGCTTCCTGTGCGGCCTGTGTAAAGGAGGATGAACCGACTCTTGCGAGAAGAGCAATGCGGTGTCCCTTTTCACGCGCTTCCATAATGCGCATGCAGAAAGAATGGCTGCTGCGTTTTACAGGGACGATTGGCACATCAAATTTTTCCATAAAAAGGGTGCACAAATAGTCGGTCGAAATCAAAACTTTGGCCCCATTTTCAATCTGTACCCCAGCAATTTTTACAGCGTCGATCACGTCGCTTGCAAAAAAGACAGGCAGTTCGATTCGATGACGCTGCAAAATCTCCTGTGCCGCAGTATAATGGTGCCAGGATTTGGTGATGAAAATGATCGAATTATCCAATTTGAGCGTCTCCTTTCATTTTGATTATCTGCCATGAGCAAAACGCAAGAAACGCAGTAATTGCAATGGTTCCCGGCCATGGCTGAAACCGAAAATCACTCAAATGATATAGAAAGCGGCGCCCCATTCTGGTAAAATTGACTTGAGAGAAAACCAACCAGAAAGGGGCTGGCCGCTATCTACC
>ERZ779896.3000-NODE-3000-length-10810-cov-46.258670_pt1 | contig 10810 bp, 6 predicted proteins | sample MGYA00511067_ERZ779896 | MGnify/ENA primary metagenome ERZ779896 (study PRJEB29588, sample SAMEA2161597) | human gut metagenome | biome: human gut; feature: human-associated habitat; material: faeces | place: Denmark | collected 2008/2010 ...
GACCAGGTCGACATACTCCGCCTGCCGTCCCGCATAGGCGCGGGCCACGGCATGCGCCCCGAGGAACGTCGCGCGCACCTCAAGCGGCACCGTCTCACGGATGCGGCGGATGACGCGCAGCATCTTCAGCTCGTCCTCCGTCGAGAGGCCGTAGCCGCTCTTGATCTCGACGCAGCCCGTACCCATCGCGGCGATCTCGCGCACGCGCCGCATCGCCGCGTCGTAGAGCTCCTCCTCGGAGGCGGCGTGCAGGCGGTCGGCCGAATTGAGGATGCCGCCGCCGCGCCGCGCGATCTCTTCGTAGCTCAAGCCGTGAATCTTGTCCAGAAACTCCTGCTCGCGGCTCCCGGCATAGACCAGGTGGGTATGCGAGTCGCAGAACGACGGGAAGAGCATCCCGCCCGCGGCATCCACCACACGGTCGGCCGCAGGCCGCTCCTCCGTCATGCGTCCGAAGGCGGCGATGCGACCGTCGACGGCCAGCAGCCAGGCGTCGTCGAGCGACTCCATGCGGTCCATCTCCTCACCGCAGAGCCGCAGCCGGCCCCGGCTCTCCATCCCGACGATGCGGGCGATGTTGTCAACGCGCAGTCTCATCTTGCAGGAAGCGGATCGAAGCGGCAATATACGGATACATCACCGTATCGTTGTCGATGAACGGAACGTGGCGGCGGTAGTCAGCAACCAGCCCCTCGAGCAGCGGCGAGGTGCGGGCCGGGCGGCGGAACTCGATCGCCTGCGCGGCGTTGAAGAGCTCGATGGCCAGCACGCGCTCTGTGTTGCAGACCACGCGGTAGAGTTTCATCGCGGCGTTCGAGCCCATGCTCACGTGGTCCTCCTGCCCCTGCGACGAGGGGATCGAGTCGACCGACGCGGGCATGCAGAGCCCCTTGGTCTGGCTGACGATCGACGCCGCGGTGTACTGCGGAATCATGAAACCGCTGTTCAGGCCCGGCTTCGCCACCAGGAACGACGGCAGGCCGCGCGTCCCGGAGATCAGTTTGTAGATGCGCCGCTCGGAGATGTTGCCCAGCTCGGCCAGCGCGATGGCCAGGAAGTCCATCGCCAGCGCAATGGGCTGCCCGTGGAAGTTGCCGGCCGAGACAACCATGTCCTCGTCGGGGAAGACCGTCGGGTTGTCCGTGGCGCTGTTGATCTCGGTCGTCAGCACGCTCTCGACGTAGTCGATCGTATCCTTCGAGGCGCCGTGCACCTGCGGAATGCAGCGGAACGAATAGGGATCCTGCACGTGGGTCTTCTCGCGCGTGATGAGCTCGCTGCCCTCGAGCAGGCGGCGGAAGTTGCGCGCCGTCGTGAGCTGGCCCTTGTGGGGACGGATCAGGTGCACCTCGTCGCAGAAGGGTTCGATGCGCCCGTCGAAGGCGTCGAGCGACAGTGCACCGATGCAGTCGGCCCACTCGCTCAACTGCCGCGCCCGGATCACGGACCACACGCCGAAGGCGCTCATCACCTGCGTGCCGTTGAGCAGTGCCAGGCCCTCCTTCGACTTGAGCTCGATGGGCTCCCAGCCCATCTCGCGCAGCACGTCGGCCGCCGGGCGCACCTCACCGCGGAACTCGACCTCGCCCAGCCCCAGCAGCGGCAGGCTCATGTGGGCCAGCGGCGCCAGGTCACCCGATGCGCCGAGCGATCCCTGCTGGTAGACGACGGGCAGGATGTCGTGGTTGTAGAACTCCACGAGCCGCTCGACGGTCGCCAGCTGCACGCCCGAATGGCCGTAGGCGAGCGACTGGATCTTCAGCAGCAGGATCAGCCGCACGACCTCCGAGGGGACGCGCTCGCCCGTGCCGCAGGCGTGCGACATGACCAGATTGCGCTGCAGCTGCGCCAGCGAGTCGTGGTCGATCGAGATGTTGCAGAGCGAGCCGAAGCCCGTGGTGATGCCGTAGATCGGCCGGTCGGAGTGCTCCATCTTGCGGTCAAGGTACTCGCGGCAGCGGACGATGCGCTGTCGGGCGTCGTCGCTCAACGCGAGCGGGAGGCGGCGTTCGATGATTTCGCGGACACGCTCCATGGAGAGGTGCTCCGAACTGATATGGTGGTATTCCATGGGAAACAGTTTGTTTTATAAGGTTATTCGTTGAGTGCCTTGCGGATCAGCTCCTCGTCGGCCAGGTTGGGCATCGTGACCTGCAGGCCGGGCGTGCGCTCCATCTCGCGGCGGATGGCCGACATGGCCCCTTCGTTGCGGGCCCAGCTGCGGCGTGCGATGCCGTTGTTCACGTCCCAGAAGAGCATCTCGCGGATGTGCCGCTCGGAGTCCTCCGAACCGTCGATCAGCATGCCGAAGCCGCCGTTGATGACTTCGCCCCAGCCCACGCCGCCGCCGTTGTGGATCGAGACCCACGTTGCGCCGCGGAACGAGTCGCCGATGACGTTCTGCACGGCCATGTCCGCCGTGCGGTTCGAGCCGTCGTAGATGTTCGACGTCTCGCGGTAGGGCGAGTCGGTGCCCGAGACGTCGTGGTGGTCGCGTCCCAGCACCACGGGGGCCGAGAGGCGCCCGTCGGCGATCGCCCGGTTGAAGGCCAGCGCAATCTTCGTGCGACCCTCGCAGTCGGCATAGAGGATGCGGGCCTGCGAACCCACGACCAGGTGGTTGCGCCCCGCCTCGCGGATCCAGTGGATGTTGTCGTCGAGCTGTCCGCAGATCTCCGCGGGTGCCGTGCTGCGGATCTCCTCCAGCACCTCTGCGGCCAGACGGTCGGTCATCTCGAGGTCCTCGGGCTTGCCCGACGTGCAGACCCAGCGGAAGGGACCGAAGCCGTAGTCGAAGAACATCGGGCCCATGATGTCCTGCACGTAGGAGGGATAGCGGAAACGTCCGCCCTCGCCCATCACCGCGGCCCCGGCACGCGAGGCCTCCAGGAGGAAGGCGTTGCCGTAGTCGAAGAAGTACATGCCGCGGGCCGTCAGCCTGTTGATGGCGTCGACCTGGCGGCGCAGCGACTCCTGCACGCACTCGCGGAAGCGGGCCGGCTCCTCGGCCATCATCTTGTTCGACGCCTCGTAGCTCAACCCCACGGGGTAGTAGCCGCCCGCCCACGGATTGTGCAGCGAGGTCTGGTCCGAGCCGAGGTCCACGGGAATCTGCTCGTCGGCAAGCCGCTCCCAAAGGTCGACAATGTTGCCCACGTAGGCCAGCGAGACGATCTCCCGGTCGGCCACCGCGCGGCGGATGCGCGGGATCAGCTCGTCGAGCGAGTCGTGCAGCTCGTCGACCCAGCCCTGGTCGTAGCGCTTCTGCGCCGCCTTGGGGTTGATCTCGGCGATGACGCTCACCACGCCCGAGATGTTGCCTGCCTTGGGCTGGGCACCCGACATGCCGCCCAGACCCGACGAGACGAAGAGCATGCCGCGCGTGTCGGTGCGCCCCGCGGTGAAGCGCTTGCGTGCGGCGTTGAGCACCGTGATGGTCGTGCCGTGGACGATGCCCTGCGGGCCGATGTACATGTACGACCCGGCGGTCATCTGTCCGTACTGCGAGACGCCGAGGGCGTTGAAGCGCTCCCAGTCGTCGGGCTTCGAGTAGTTGGGGATCACCATGCCGTTGGTCACCACGACGCGCGGCGCGTCGGGATGCGACGGGAAGAGCCCCAGCGGATGGCCCGAGTACATGACCAGCGTCTGGTGGTCGGTCATCTCCGAGAGGTACTTCATCGTCAGGCGGTACTGCGCCCAGTTCTGGAAGACGGCGCCGTTGCCGCCGTAGGTGATCAGCTCGTGCGGATGCTGCGCCACGGCCTTGTCCAGGTTGTTCTGGATCATCAACATGATGGCCGCGGCCTGCCGGCAACGGGCCGGATACTCGTCGATCGGACGCGCATACATCTCGTAGTCGGGACGCAGGCGGTACATGTAGATGCGGCCGTAGCGGTGCAGCTCCTCGGCAAACTCCTTCGCCAGCATGGCGTGGTGCTTGGCTGGGAAGTAGCGCAGGGCGTTCTTCAGCGCCAGCACCTGCTCCTCGGCCGAAAGGATCTCCTTGCGCTTGGGCGCATGGTTGATCTGTCTGTCATAGGGTTTCGCGGCGGGCAGCCGGTCGGGAATGCCCGCGCGGATATCGTTCTGGAATTCTTCGCGTGTCATGGTTTATCCGATTTTCTGTTCTACGATCGTGAGGACCTCCTTCTCGAGACGCTCGGCCTCGGCGGCCAGCTGCTCGGCCTCGGCAACGAGGGCATCGGCCGCGGCCCGGTCCTTGAGGCCCGCGGCGTTGATCTTCACATTGAGGCGTGCGCCGAGCACCGCACTGCGGGCCGCCAGGGCACCCACACCGGCATCCGAGACCGAATTGGGATTGCCCTCGGCCGCCATGGCGCGCACAACGTCGAAGATGCGCACGGCCGTGCGCATCGTCCGCAACGGCACCTGCGTGGCGTAGAGCGTCGCCTCCTGCAGGGCCGCGCTGCGCGCCGCCTTCTCCTCGTCGGTCGACTTGGGCATGGCAAAGACGTTCATGATGCGGTTGAAGGCGTCGGTATCCTCGTCGACCAGGTGCAGCAGTTCGGTCAGAAGCGCCTGTCCCCGCTCGGCCCAGTCGGAGAACTCCTCCCAGCGGTCGTCCCAGCCGGCCTTGTGCGACGAGAGGTTCGCCACCATCGTGCCGAGTGCCGCGCCCAGCGCACCCATGTAGGCCGAGATCGAACCGCCGCCCGGAGCCGGCGACTCGCTGGCCGTCTCCTCGGCAAAGCCAGTGCAGGTCATGTCGACGAGGCGCTTTCTGCGCTCGTCGGCCTCGAGCAGGTACTCGATCACCTTCTCCTCGGGATGGAACGGCTTCAGATCGTCCAGCCCCATCGACTTGATGGCGATGCGCACGATCTCCTGCTCCGAGATGCCCACCGAGCGGTGCTGCTTGCGCAGGAAATACTTGCCCGCCTCGACCAGCGCCCGCTTCGGCACGAGACCCACGATCTCGGTGCCCGTCACGCGCACGCCGCGTGCATCGGCCTTGCGGCACACCTCGTCGAAGGCGACGTGCAGGGGCGTCGTGGAGATATTCGTGATGTTCATCGAGACCTGCGCGATGCCGTACTCCTCGATGAACCACCCGATGGCCTTCGTGGCCTTGAGTGTACCGGGCTGCATGACGGGATTGCCCTCGGCATCCTTCACGATCTTGCCCGTGATGGGATTGCCCTCGCGCACGGGGCGTCCCTTCTCGCGCACGTCGAACGCGATGGCGTTGGCACGGCGCGTGGAGGTCGTATTGAGGTTGAAGTTCACGGCGATCAGGAAATCACGCGCACCGACGGTCGTGGCACCCGTGCGTGCGACACCCTCGTCGTAAGGACGCGCCCCGAAGTCGGGCGCCGACTCCTTGTGTGCAAGCTTCTCGGGCAGCGCCTCGTACTCGCCGGCACGGCAGACGGCCAGGTTGCGCCGCTCGGGCGTGAAGGCGGCCGCCTCGTAGCAATAGGTCGGGATGTGCAGTTCGTCGGCGATGCGCTCGGCCAGCTTGCGCGACAGCGCGGCGCACTCCTCGAGCGTGATACCCGCGATGGGGATCAACGGTAGCACGTCGGTGGCGCCCATACGGGGGTGCGCCCCCTTGTGCTTGCGCATGTCGATGAGCTCAGCGGCCCGCTTCACGCCCTGGAACGCCGCCTCGACGACCGCCTCGGGCGACCCGACGAAGGTCACGACCGTGCGGTTGGTCGCCTCGCCCGGATCGACGTCGAGCAGCTTGACCCCTCCGGCAGCCTCGATCGCCTCGGTAATCTGCGCAATGACATGCTTGTCGCGGCCCTCACTGAAGTTGGGGACACACTCTACGATTCGTTTTTCCATAGGATTGGTCGGTTATTGGATTTCACTGCTTCAAATATAGCGAAATTCCCCAACAAAACATAAAAAACAGTAACGAAAAAAGCGTCTGACGCACAAAACAGAAAGCCCGCCGCACGAAGCGGCGGGCCGGGATGCAGCCGGAGGCGGGACGGGTCACCTGCCGATGGTCAGAACCATGCCGCCCGTCACCCAGAGACCCGGCAGGCGGATGCCTCCCAGGTCGAAGTGGCGCGAGTCGGTGATGTTCGTGGCGTCGACATAGAGCCGGCAGATGCCCATCTCCCATTGCAGACGTCCGTCGAGCAGGAAGCAGGGCTCGAAGTCGCGTGTCTGCGTAACCGACGAGTCGTTCACGACGGGATAGTACGTGTAGCTGCCGTTGCGGTCGGCGAGCGTGCCCGTGAGCGAGAGCGTCACGCGCCGCAAGAAGCGCACCTCGACGAGTGCCGACGCCTTGTGGCGCAGGTAGTCCATGGCGCTCTTGGCGATGATGTCCGTGTTGCGGTCGGTCGTCACCCAGGCATACGAGAGCGTGACGCGGCGCAGGAAGCCCTCCGCGGCCGCATAGCCGCCCGTCACTTCGATGCCGTAGGTGTCGAGTTTGCTCGTCTGCTCCGAATGCCACTTGTTGCCCAACTCCTCGCGCCAGACCCAGTCGATGATGTCGCGCCCGGCACGGTAGTAGCCGTTGAGCGAGGCGCTCCAGCGGCCGCGGGCGTATTCGGCCCCGACGCGGCACGTGACGGCCCGCTCGGGCGTCAGGTCGAGGTTATTGATCTGTGCAGGCGACGAGTAGTAGAGGTCCGTGAAGGTCGGCAGGCGCATCGACTGCCACGCCCCGGCGCTTATGCGCCACGCGTCGCCGGGCCGGTAACCCGCCGAGAGGCTCCACAGCGCCGACCGCCCGTAGGGCGTCAGGCTCACGCCGCCCGAAAGCGCCGCATCGAAACACGCCCACTGCTTCGCGTGCCGCACGTAGAGGTTGCCCGTGTGGCGCGCCGTGGCGTGGGTGTACTCGCCGTGGGGATGCCGCAGCTCCTCACCGAGGTTCGTGCTGTAGATGTGGTTGTAGGCGTAGTCGCCGCCAAGTGTCGTCACGCCGCCCGCCCACGCGCAGTCGGCCGAGAACCGGGCGCCCGCGTTGTCCGTGTTGTGGCGGTTCAGCGCCGTACCCCGCGTCCAGTCGTAGCGGTCGAAATTCTTGCGGTAGCTCGCCGCGGCCGTGAGCGAGAAGCGCCCCAGACGCTTCAGCCAGCGCAGCGATGCCAGCGCCGTGGAGGTCGCCTCCCACTGGTCGGGGTTATAGGCGGCATAAAAGCCGTTCGACCCGAAGGCACGGTTCTGATAGCCGGCCTGAAAGTCGAAAAAGCCCGCATGCTCGGCCTCGCAGGTGGCCCGCACATAGGCGTTGTAGGTATCGAAATCGGTATTGTGGCGATAGCCGTCGCTGCGACGGTACGATGCCGCGCCGAGCACCGCAAGGCGGCCCGACGTCACGGCGCCCGAGAGGTTGGCATAGGCGTAGCCGTACTGTCCGCCCGCCCCCTCGAAACGCAGGTAGGTCGGGCGCAGCGGCGCCGTGCGGATGTTCACCGCACCGGCGTAGGCGCCGACACCCGGCACGCCGTCGAGCAACTCGATACCCGCCACGCAGTCGAGGTCGACGGGCAGCGAGTGGGACTGGTGGCCCGTGCGGGCGTCCGTAAAGTCAATACCGTTCAGGAGGACCATGGTCTGGTCGAAAGAGCCTCCCCGGATGGAGATGTCGGCCTGCATGCCCTTGCTTCCGCGCTCGCGCAGATCGACCGACGGCGCGAGGCGCAGGGCGGCCTCCAGTGTCTGGAGGGGCGCCGCGGCCTGGGTCTTCCGGTCGAAAAGCGGAGTTTGCATCTGCACGGTCCGCGTCGGGGCGGATTGTCGCCCCGAAATGCCGACCTCACGTATGCGCAGCGTCTTCATGACGGCGGACGTGTCGGCCGGTTGCGCGGATGCACCGCACGGTGCAAGCAGCAGGATCGACATCCCGACGCAGAGCACCCCGATGGTCACGCAGCGGTGCATGCTCGCAAAGGCCGACCAGCCCTTGCGGTCCCAGCGCCGCCAGCGCCCGCCTGTGGGGAGCCGTTTTGTCTGGATGTGTTCCATAGTGTTTGAAATTTGGGTTAGGTAAAAAATTCAGCGGTTCGGAACACGTCCGGCTGCACGCCGCGTTCCAAACCGCTGCAAAGATAGCACTTTCAACGAAGAGACCAAGCGTCTCCCCGGAAATCGGGCCCCCGCTATGCGAACAGGGCGCTCACGCGGGCCGCCACATCGTCCGGATCGGGCTCCAGCGGGAAGACATGGCTCGGCTGGAGGTACCACAGCTCCTTCTCGGCCTTGAAGTGCTCCTCGCCGCCGCCCGTGATGTTGAGCATCACCGTGGCATCCTTCTCGACCTTGCCGTCGGCCACGGCCTTGATGAGCGAAGCCAGCGCCACACCCGCCGCCGAGTAGATGTCGACCCCCTCCAGCTCCTTGAAGAGCTTGCGGGCCTTGCGGGCCTGGGCGTTCGTCGCCACGAACATCTCGCCGTTCGTGGCCTTCAGCGCGTCGTAGAGGCCCCCGGCCAGTCCGTAGGGAGGCCGGCGGTTCGAGAGCACCTTGGCGTCGATGATCTCCGCGTCGCGGCGCGCCTTGTCGTCGTCATAGGGCAGCATCTTGCGCGAATCGGCGCGCCAGGCGTCGTACATCGGCACGAACGGGGCATTCTGCGACACCATCAGCTTCATCGTGTTGCTGCCGAAACGGCCGTCCTCGATGAGGCGCATGTTGGCCTCCCAGGCGGCAATGGCGCCCGTGCCGCTGCCCACGGCCTGGAAATAGTAGTCCGGAATGCGGCCGATCGTCGTCACGGCCGAGAGCACCGTGCAGGCCATGCCGTCGCGGCGCGCGATGTTCTTCGCTCCGCCCTCGGCATAGAAGCCCGGCGTCTTGAGGGCGATGTCGCTCAGGTGGATGGCATCGAAGTAGTCGCCGCCCTTCTCGCACGAGATGAGCTTCACGCAGGGGTCCAGCGGCTGCTCGAACCACAGGGCGCCGATATTGTCATAGGGCACCGACAGCAGCAGCTTGATATGGTTGTCGGAGCAGACCTTGGCGAAGGCTCGTGCCGTATTGCCGGCCGACGCAACCACCAGCACGCGCTGCTCGTCCTCGGACGTGCGGCCGCAGACCGTGTAGGCCTCGGTCTCCTTGAACGAGCAGGTCGTCATCGTCGCCCCGATGGCCGGATAGTAGCCGTTGAAGGTGATCCACAGATTCTCCAGTCCGAGGTGTGCGGCCAGCCCCTTGCTGCGGTAGGTCACGGGGGCCGACGACCCCTTCAGGATGCGACGCACGGGCATCCAGTCGCAGAAGCGGTAGAGGCCCCACTCGGCGGGTTTCACTTCGAGCTGCCTGCGGGCATAGCGTGCGCGCACGAGCGACGGCGTCTTGCACTGCGGATCGGCGAGCGTCCAGCCCTCGTCGGGAAATTCACGTCCCGTGGCCACGCACTCGAGCGTATAGGAGGTAGGTTCAAATTTTTCCATCTATTCTGTTTGTGTTGCGATTTGTTTGCGGTTATGACATGCGGTTTTTGAAGTCTTCGTATCCGAATGCGCGGATGAGGTCGATGCGGCCGTCGCGGCGCGCAATGACGATCGAGGGGTGGGCCACACCGTTGAACATCGTCGTCTTGACCATCGTGTAGTGGATCATGTCCTCGAAGACGATGCGCTCGCCCACCTTCAGGTCGTGGTCGAAGGCCCAGTCGCCGCAGTAGTCGCCGGCCAGGCAGCTCGTGCCGCCCATGCGCCAGCGCTTCTCGCCCGCGGCGGGCTCGTGCGCCCCGACGATCGCGGGCTTGTAGGGCATTTCGAGGCAGTCGGGCATGTGGCAGGCAAACGAGACGTCGAGCATGGCCGTCGTCACGCCGCCGTTCTCGACGATGTCCTCGACGGTCGAGACGAGGTATCCCGTGCGCCAGGTGAAGGCGCTGCCCGGTTCGAGAATGAGCCGCAGGTGGGGATGGCGCGCCTTGAAGTCGCGCAGCAGGGCGATCAGCGCGTCGCAGTCGTACCACGAGGCGGTCATCAGGTGGCCGCCGCCCATGTTGAGCCACTGCACGTGGTCGAGGTACTCGCCGAAGTGGCGCTCGACGGCTTCGAGTGCCAGGCGCAGGTGCTCGGGACGCGACTCGCACAGCACGTGGAAGTGCAGTCCTTCGATGCCGCGGGGCAGACCGCCGTGCGCCGCCAGCTGCGCGGCCGTGACGCCGAGGCGCGAACCGGCCACACACGGGTTATAGAGGTCCGTCTCGACGGGCGAGTACCCGGGATTGATGCGCAGGCCGCACGAAATGCCGCGCAGAATGGCCATCGGCGCGAAACGCTCGTACTGCGCCAGGGAGTTGAAGGTGATATGGTTGCTGCAGCGCAGAATCTCCTCGATGTTGCGGTCCGTGTAGACGGGGGCGTAGGTGTGCGCCATGCATCCGAACTCCTCGAGCACGAGGCGTGCCTCGGCGGCCGAGGAGGCGGTGGCACCGTCGGAATGGCGGGCCAGTTCGGGGAAGATGCTCCACATGGCGCAGGCCTTCAGGGCGACGATGATCTCGGCACCCGACTCGCGGCGCACGCGGTCAATCAGGGCGAGATTCGCGTCGAGCAGCCTCTCGTCAAGCACGTAACTGGGCGAAGGCACGGTCTGGAAATCGATCATCGGGATGCTTTCATTCAAAACGGATACAAAATTAACAATTTCGTCGCGAATCCCGTTCCGCATGCGCCGGAAATTCGGATAAATACGCATTTATACTTACCCGGTCCGCCCTACCCTCCTCCGGCAGCCGCGGCAGAGGGCTCCCGGCCGCCTCAAGAGACGCCGCGGAAGGTTCCGGCCGCCGGACAAGGCGCCGTGCAGGGCTCCCGGCCGCCCAAAAAGCCGCGGCAGAGGGCTCCCGGCCGCCTCAAGA
>ERZ779896.3006-NODE-3006-length-10793-cov-2.343733_pt1 | contig 10793 bp, 8 predicted proteins | sample MGYA00511067_ERZ779896 | MGnify/ENA primary metagenome ERZ779896 (study PRJEB29588, sample SAMEA2161597) | human gut metagenome | biome: human gut; feature: human-associated habitat; material: faeces | place: Denmark | collected 2008/2010 ...
CGCTCTGGAAGATCACCATTCCGAACATGATGAGTTCCTTTACGATCTGCATCTTCCTCACGCTCACGAACGGCTTCAAGCTCTTCGACCAGAACCTCGCGCTGACGGCGGGGCGGCCGTTCCTGCAGCAGCCGGACGGCAGCGTTATAAAGACGACGGAAATGCTCGCTCTGAACATTTACAGCGCCTTCTACTCCGGCGGCGGCAACAACCGCGGCGTCGGCCAAGCAAAGGCCGTGGTGTTCTTCATCCTTGTGGCCGCGATCGGCCTTCTGCAGCTCCAGGCCACCCGTAAAAAGGAGGTACAGCAGTAATGGCAAAGAGAGAAGAACGCGGCAAAATGGTGCTGACGATCATCTTCACGGTGATCTGCATCGCTTACATTATGCCGATCCTCATCGTTTTGATGAACTCCTTCAAGAGCAACGCCGCCGTCAACACGCAGACGTTTGCCTTCCCGGACGCGAACAGCTTTGTCGGTTTCCAGAACTATATCAAGGGCATGACCTTCGGCAACTACCCGTTTCTGAAGGCCGTGGGCTACAGCCTTTTCATCACGCTCGCCTCCACGGCGCTCATTCTCGTGTGCACGTCCATGGCCGCGTGGTATGTCTCCCGCGTCGGGAGCTTCTTCAGCAAGATCGTATATTATCTCTGCGTGTTCTCCATGGTCGTCCCGTTCCAGATGGTCATGTTCACGCTCTCCCGCACGGCGAACCAGCTCAGTCTCGATACCCCGTGGACGATCCCGGTCATTTATCTCGGCTTCGGCGCGGGTCTCGCGGTGTTCATGTTCTGCGGCTTTGTAAAATCCATTCCTCTGGAAATTGAGGAAGCCGCTGCCATCGACGGCGCGACCGGCGCACTGACCATTCTGAAAGAGCTGAAAGGGACGCCGTGGGGCAAACCGCTTTCCAGAGAGACTGCGAAAAACTGCATGAACTTCATCCGCGGTTCGAACTGGTATTATTACAAAGGGTATCTTGCCCCGCTGGTCAGCCGCGACAATTTTCTGATGACTTATGGAAAGCCGGTCAGAATCCGCACTGCCTTTGTCGCGGATTTTCTGCTGAAGCATTTTGCGGACAGTTTCACGGATGCCGAGCGCAAGGAGCTCAGGGAGTTTCACCGCGAGGCGCTGAGCTTGCATATCAGTATGAAGCAATATGCGCCGGGGATCTATTCGGGAATCCGTTATTTCTACAATAATGACGACATGATCTGCAAAAATGATGATTATTACATGTACCTGAATATGGCATCCTACCGCTGCGACGGACTGGAGAGCGGTTCTTACGGGTTCAATATGTTTTCCAATGACGGCGCCACATTCTTTGCCCGCCGGGGAAATGAGTTCTATGAGCTTGCCGGAGTGATGGAGCCGAATTTCTTTCCCGGAGTTACCGCGCGGAAAGTCGAAAAGCTGGAGCCGGAGGCGAACTGGGGCGGATATTGCAGCAGGGCGGACTTTGCCGTCGGCGTGACTGACGACAAAAAGGATTTTGCCGCCGGATTCATCTTCGAGAAGTACAATGCGACGTGGAAGTATTCGGAATGGAAACGGAAACAGCGCTACGGCAGCAATCCGCTTCTGGGCGGCGTGTCGGCTCATAAGTCTTATTTCAAGTTCGGGCATCTTTTCATGATGCTCGGCTGTGGAATCACGGATACGGAACCCGCGAACGGAGGCAGTCTGATCACTACGATCGAACAGTGCGTGCGCAAATCCGATTTTGCGCAGCTGGACAGGGATGGGCGCTGGTTCCGCAACAATGGTTTTGCCTACGGTATCCTTTCCGGAAAGGGAATGAACCTGAATACAGTGCGTCCGGCGGCATGGGAGAAGATGCACAGGGGAAACAGGAAAGTGGAAGGTACTGTCCCGGTCTTTCAGTTCTGGATCGACCACGGAGCCAATGCGGAACATGCCTCCTATGTGTATCTGGTTTCAGCGGAAGGTGTGATTCCGGAGAAGTTTCCGGCGGTTCTGAGTAATACGCCCGCATTGCAGGCGGTCCGGTCTCCCGACGGTTTGAGTATCGGCGCGATTTTTTACAATGCCGGAACTGAACTCGAAACCCCGTGGGGAATGTTGTCTGTTTCGGCTCCGTGCGGACTTCTGATTCAGAAAGAAAAAGATTCTTTGAAGATTACAGCCGCCGATGCGCGGATGGACCGGAAGCTGAATGATTTGACGGTAACTCTCGCCGGAAAGAAATTCGTGATTCCGCTTCCCCGCGAACCATATCGTGGACAGTGGTCAGTGGTCAGTGATTAGTGGTCAGTGATTAGTGATTAGTGATTAGTGGTCAGTGATTAGTGGTCAGTGATTAGTGATTAGTGGTCAGTGATTAGTGGTCAGTGATTAGTGGTCAGTGGTCAGTGATTAGTGGTCAGTGGTCAGTGATTAGTGGTCAGTGATAAGTGGTCAGTGGTCAGTGATTCTTAACTCTTAACTCTTAACTCTTAACTCTTAACTCTTTTACCGTTGTGCATAGCCGCGGACCGTGTTCCTTGAGGAACTGGTCTGCGACTTCTGCAACTGCCTTCGGCGCGCACGTTCTGCGCGTTCTTTGGCTTCCTGTGCCCAGAGACGGCGTTTCTCCTCCATGACTTTCGCTTTTGCCGCTTTGAATTTGGCGTCATAGACCGCAAGATCCATATCCGGCGGGGTGTGCATGTACTTTAAAGTGCGTTCCGCGATGCTTTTGAAGTAGGGACCCGAAACTGCACCGCCGTAATAGGCTCCGTGAGGTTCGTCTGCTGTCACGAGCAGAACGAAGCGCGGCTTTTCTGCCGGAACGAATCCAACGAAAGACGCCGTATATTTTTTATGGGAATATTCGCCGTTGATGAATTTCTGCGCCGTTCCGGTTTTGCCCGCCACATGATAACCGCGGATCGCCGCAATGGTCGCTGTGCCTCCGGGTTCCGTGACACTTTTCATCATTTCGATGATGGCGCGGTGCGTATTTTTATTCCGGTAGATGGAAGGCTGACGCACCACGGGGATCTTCTCGACCTTGCCTGTTGCGGGGTTTTCGATCCGGTCCACAAGACGCAGGTTTACGGGATGCCCGCCGTTTGCCAGGATACAGTAACTGCGGACAATCTGGAGCGGTGACGCCGCAATACCCTGTCCGATGGGGAAACGGGTGATGGAGAGCTTGTCCCAACGGTGGAGCGGCCGGACAATTCCGGCGGTTTCCGGTTTCAGCGGCACACCTGTCTTTTTGCCGTATCCGAATGCGCGCAGAGTGCTGTCCAGTTGACGTTCCCCCATCATCAGTGCGATTTTGGCGGTTCCGATATTGCTGGAATGCTGAATGATTTCAGAGACCGTGAGGAGTCCCATCGGATGTGAGTCGCGGAGCAGTTTTCCCCCATAGAACCATCTGCCTCTCTCACAGTCGAAACGTGTTTCCGGCGTTACGACGCCAAGATCGATGGCTCCGGCGACGGCGATCGGCTTCATGATGGAACCGGGCTCGAAGATATCTTCCGCGATCCGGTTTCTCCATGCCTGCGGATTCATGTTTTCCCGGATATTCGGGTTGAACGTCGGACGCTGCGCCACGGCGAGAATATCGCCGGTATAGGGGTCCGCCATGATTGCATACGCGGCGGTCGGCTTGTTGACCTCCATCAGTTTGTCCAGTTCCTCCTCAAGAATCGCCTGAAGCGGCTCGCGGATTGTCAGGTAAAGATTCAGTCCGTCATGCGCCTCCTCTCTGGAGATATTGCCGAATGCGAGCGGCAGACCGTCACGGCTGCGCTCGAATCTGGTCTCTCCTTTGCCGGATGTCATATTGCGGTCATAGAACTTTTCAAGTCCGATCACGGCAACGACTCTGTCGCGGTCGAGATTCGTGAATCCGAGGATATTTGCAAGAAGCTCGTTTTTCGGATAGTTGCGCTTGAAGGAGTTGCGGAAATAGATCCCCTTGAAACCGGATTTGGAAATTTTCAGCTTGAGACGCTCGAACTCATCGAAGTCGATGACACTCTTGATGACCGCATAACGCTTCGGAATGGTCTTGAGATTGCCGTCCTTGCCGCGGATCGTAATAGTCCGTGTGGTCAGGTCCTTGTAAACTTCTTTCGCATCCAGGGACAGTTCTTTTGCGAGGAAATCCGCCATCATGCGACACTTTTCCTCTGATCCGGTTTCCGTCGGATCGACGAAAATATTGCCGCAGGGGATATTGCCGACAAGAAGGTTTCCCTTGTAGTCGTAGATTTCGCCGCGATGTCCCTGGCTGGTTTTGACCGCCGTATATTTGCTTTTCGCCTTGGCGTAGAGTTCGTCATGACGGAGAATCTGGACCGTGTACATATGATATGCCAGATATGCGAAAATGAGGACGAGGACGACCCACGCCGCCTTCATCCTGATTCCGATGTAACTGAGTTGTGTCATGACATCCCCCGTTTCCTTTTATTCCTTGTCAGCGGACCGAGGCGACCGCCGATGTGTTTTCCCTGTATTTCCTGTCCGATGAGACAAGGTGGCGTTTTGCCGCTCTCCTTTCGGGCAGGTCGATGATTCTCAGATAAGAGACCTGACGGTAATCCGCAGCGCGCAGTCCGAGATTGTACTGTTTGATCTTTGCGCTGATGTAAGGATATGCCGTAAGTTCCTCGCGTTTGTTGCGCAGGTTTGCTGAGATGAGATTGATCTTCCTGATACGCATCTGGATTTTCGTCGCCTCCTTGTTCAGCGCCTCAATCCTTGCATTGTACATGACACGGCAGGTCACGGCTGCGAAAATGAAGGAACACATCAATATGACTTTTACCGCAAAGGCAAAAAACCACGGTTTTCTGTCCGGCTGGCGCTGTCTTGATGTGACGATCGTTTCCGAACCGTCTTTCAGTGATCTTGTATAGGTGTTCATCATCCCTCTCCTTATATCTGTATATCGTTAAATCTTTTCCGCAACTCTCAGTTTCGCACATGCCGACCTCGGATTGGACCGGAGTTCGTCTTCTTCCGCCGTGACCGGCTTTCTTGTCAGGATTTCCAGTTTCCGCTTCCATCCGCAGATGCAGACCGGACACCCCGGCGGACATTTGCAGGTTTCCGCCATGCTTTGGAAGAAATGCTTCACGATCCTGTCTTCAAGCGAATGAAAACTGATGACCGCGATGCGCCCTTTGGGATTCAACAGCCCGACCGCATCCTCCAGCGCGCGTTCCAGCTGTCCCAGTTCGTCGTTTACTTCGATCCTGAGCGCCTGAAAACAGAGCGTCGGGGCAGGGGGCGCATTTTTCCGCAGATACCGCTTCAGGACACTGTCGCAGAGCCGTGCAAACTCGCTTGTCCTTTCAAACGGCGCTTTTGCCCGTTCCTCCACAATCGCCCTTGCGAGGCGCCTGGATTCGCGGAGTTCGCCGTATTCACGGAAGATCCGGTCGAGCTCCCGTTCGGAATAAGTATTCAGCACACGGCTTGCCGTGAGTTCCGAACGCTTGTCCATGCGCATATCCAGCGGACCCTCATAGCGGAATGAAAAGCCTCTCTGCGGATCGTCTATCTGCGGAGAAGACACTCCGAGGTCCAGCAGGATCATATCCACTCCGTCATCCCATCCCGCCGCCTGTGCAACCGTTTTGACCGAAGCGAAATCGGATTGCGCAAACCGCACTCTGCCGTCTGCAAACGCCAGAGCCTTTTCCGCTCTCGCAAGAGCATCGGCGTCACGGTCGATCCCGAGCAGCAGCGCCTCCGGAAGCTTCTTGAGAATCAGGGCGCTGTGACCGCCGCATCCGAGCGTACAGTCAATCACGCGGCATCTCCCCTGCCGTTCTCCCGTCAGCAGTCCGACGGTCTGCCGCGGCAGGACGGGGATGTGCCCGAAGTCCATGATGTTTTTCTGTCTGCTCATTGCTGTGCAAATCCTTTCAGAACCCCGGCGAGACCGTCCGGCGTGTCATTGATTCTCTGCATTACGTCAAAGAAACCGTCGTTTCCGCCGGCTTCGATGAGATCCCATGTTTCCGGCGAAACGATCTGGATGAGCCAGAGCGAACCTACCAGAACCGCTTTGTCGGTCAATCCCGCGTGTTCCATCAGCTTGGCGTTGATCTGGATTCTTCCCTGTTTGTCGCAGGTGCATTTCATCGCGCGCGAGGCGAGAATCATCAGGTCCCTCATCGCTTTTGAGTCTGCCAGCGACATTTTTCTTGCTTTTACAAGTATCTCATCCTGAAAGGTTTTCATGGGAATCGCCTGGATTACGCGATTTTTTGCCGGCAGGAGCACGAACTGCGTGTCTCCGTCCTTCTGCCTCCAGTCTGCGGGTATGGCGAATCTACGCTGCGAATCAATCGTATGCGTAAAATTTTCCAAAAAGCAGAAATCTTCTCCGGAAATCGCCATTTTTACCCCTTATGGATGCCTAATTACCCCTAATTACCCCTATCTACCCCTAAATTACCTCACAAACTCCTTTCTTCAAGTCTTTTTCTGAAAAAAAACGAAAAAAATCATGCGGAGATATTGCGTCTGCGGTGATGTGTGAAATGATGCCTGCTTCGTTGCTGGTGACTCTTGTCTGCCGCAGAGTGTGAAAGCACGCAGCCCTTTTTATCTTCGGAGTCCTGCATTCTTTTTTCCGTTCAGCCCTGTCCGGGGCTGAGAGGTTTGACATGTTGTCGGAAACTTAGGATTTTTCCGGATTTTTTTCAAGGCCATCTTGACAAAATGTCATTTATGATATATAATCAAGTATATGGAAGTAGAATCAAATTAAAACGAGATGGTATGTCCCATGGAATTCAATCCAGTTATTGATAAGAATAAACCGGAGCCGGTCTACCAGCAGATCAAAGAACAGTTGCTGAAGCTGATCCGGCAGGATAATCTTCCCCCCGGCACTTTGATGCCCAGCGTCAAACTGGTTGCCGCCGCTTCAGGAGTCAGTCTGCGTACCGCGGATCAGGCAATGCAGGCACTTGTGGACGAGGGGATTTGTTTCCGCAGGCCTAAAAAAGGCACTTTCGTCAGCGGGCACGGGCTGGCGGCGGTCAAACCGCTCTGCGGCATCTGGTGTACCCACAACCGGAACAGCATGCATCAGGATTTATTGATTTCCCAGCTTTATCAGGGAATTTCCGCCGCCGCTGTCGAAAGACAGTTTGAAGCGTCTCTGCTGTTCGATGACCCGGAACAGACCATTCGCCTTTATAAACGGATCGACTCTTTCGATTTCCGGGGAGTTCTGGTGCTGGAATCCGGTAAATTCCGGCGTATGCTGGAACTGGCGCGCCTGTTCCCGGACAAAAAATTCGTCTTTCTGAATTACCGGATGCGGGGATTTGAAACTTCTCCGGACAATGTCTATGCCGTTGTCAACAATGATTTTGCCGGCGCATACCGTCTGGCGGAACATTTCATTGCAAACGGCTGCCGGAGCATGGCGGTATTCTCCTGGAAACTGCCGGATCAGGACGACCTGACTTATCAGGAGCGTCTGCGCGGCTTCCGCCAGGCGGCTGCCGATTACGGACTCGGATTCGATCCGGAGACCGACATTGTGGAATGTTCCGATCTCAAGTCAAACCGGCAGAACATCATCAGTTATCTGGCAGCAAAGAAATATCTGCGTTCCAAACCCGTCCCCGACATGATTTTCTCCACCAATGACTTTATTGCCGACGGAGTCAAACGCTGTATTGAAGATGAAAAGCTGGCGGGGAAGGTCCAGGCTGCCGGTTATGACTGCCTGAACCCGGAACTCGCCATGCAGAACGGATTTTCCTCCATTCAGGTGGGATATGCCGCCATGGGGCGGACAGCGCTTGACATTCTCAGTTCTCCGCAGACGGATTTCCCGCGGTTGACCCAAATTGAACCGCAGCTCAATATTATCAATCAATAAGAAGGAGTTTTGTTCATGCTCGCAATCAAACGCTATCCCGGCAACCCGATTCTGGGTCCCAATCCGGATTTGCCGTGGGGACAGCACGAAGCCCGTAATCCGGGAGTGGTCTTCGACGGTAAGAAGTTCCATCTGCTCTTTACCGCCACTCCGGAGCCGCGCAACGGGGAAATCTATCTCGGCTATGCCTCCGGCAGTGACGGGATTCATTTCGAATGCGCTCCGGAACCGCTGCTGCGCCCATCCCCGGACCCGGATGATTTCGACCACGCCAGCGTGGAAGATGCGCGGATCACCGAACTGGACGGCAAGTTTTACATTGCTTATGCAGCCCGTTCTTTCAACATGCTGAAATTCGCAGCGGGCGAACGCAGAGTCGGACCGGACGGCAACCGGAATTCCACATGGACCGAAAATTTCCGGCGGGTCGGTTTTGCAGTCACGACCGACTGGCAGCATTGCCGGAAGCTCGGTCCGATTACAAGTGAACATATCTGTGATGCCAATGTTGCTCTTTTTCCGGAAAAGATCAACGGAAAATACCTGATTCTACATCGTCCCACCACAGCCGTGCCGTGGACACTGCCATGTTTTTACAGCCCCGCATCCATCTGGCTGGTTTTTTCCGATTCTCTGGAACGCTGGGGCAGCAACCGCAGGGAGATGCCGTGGAATATGATTGACGGGGAAGACATTCCCGATGAACATCTGCTCATCAAGCCGGAATATGAATGGGAAAGCATGAAGATCGGCGCCTCTGGAATTCCCATTCCGACGGATGACGGCTGGCTCATGTTCTACCATGCCGTTGACAGGAAAGGCGTTTACCGCGTCGGGCTGATGCTGCTGGACCGGCAGAATCCGCTGAAAGTGCTGGCTCGTTCTCCGCTGCCCGTCATGCAGCCGGAAGGCACGTTCGAACAGAGCGGGGCTTACCCGAACTGCGTGTTCCCCTGCGCCAATGTCGTTGTCGGCGATGAAATTTTCATTTATTACGGCGCCGCCGATCTCTACTGCTGTCTTGCCACAGTCAAACTGCAGGAGGCTCTCAATTACATTAATCAATACAGAACCAACGGAAAAAAATCATGAAGAAACATGCTTTCACCCTTATCGAGCTCCTGGTTGTAATTGCGATCATCGCCATTCTCGCCGGAATGCTGCTTCCGGCTCTGAACAGCGCACGTAAAAAGGCTATGGCTGTCAACTGCCTCAGCAATCTGAAATCCACGGGAGGCATACTTGCCTTGTATTCCAATGATTACAACAGCTATTTTCCGCCGGCAATGCAGGGAGACCCGGCTATCATTCCCTGGCCCACCACTTTGTCTTCTTCCGGAGCGCTGAAAATCACCGAGAAAAAGGGAAGCGGCAAGCCAATGAACATTCTGGTCTGCCCCACACAAAAGCCTTTTCATTATGACAAGCCATCCTTCACCTATGGCATTCGTGCCCAGCAAACGACAAAAGGAGGGGCTGCCGTTGGAAATCATGCCTTCCGCATCAGCGCCCTGTTTACCGATATCAATCCCAATGATAGTGAAAACTGCAAAATCTCCCCTTCGCGCTTCATCATGCTGATGGACAGTGTATTGGATAGACCGGGCACGACCAATGACGGTATCCAGGTCAGCTATGCCACACTGTTCTCGAACAATAGTGCAAACTATAAGCTCCATCTGCGCCACAGCAAACAAGCCAATGTCTGGTGTGCCGACGGAAGCGCCAGAGCAGTCAGCAACGGGGGGCTGACATCCGACTATGAAGTCGATGAAACAGCGGTCTGCAACCGTCAATTCTAGGAGCTGCCATGAAAACACTGTTCACTGTATTGCTGTTCACGCTATCGCTTTTAACGGTCTCCGCGGCACCGGTCACGGTATTCAACTGCGGAATCGGAGGGCATAACTCCAGACAGGGGAATCAGCGTCTGGTTCCCCTGCTTCAGCAGATCCGTCCGCAGGTGCTGGTGATCGGCTACGGCGGGAACGACGCATGGAACTCCAAAGCGCTGGTTTCCCCTGAAAATTTCCGGCGTAATTTTGAGAACATGATCGCCGTTGCCCGGCAGCATGGCGTCCGGGTCATCATGCTCAATACCGCAAGTCCCGCCATTGCTTCCTATGTGAGCCGTCGTCACCGTTATCCCGATGCCGCTCCGGTGGAGCAGAGAATCCTGCCTTACAATGACATTCTCCGCAAACTGGCGGCACAGCATCAGGTTCTTCTCAATGATTTTTATCAGGCTGTGGAACAGCGCGGCGGTGCAACCGAAGCCGCCGGCAGCCTGATACGCAATTCCGCCAACAGCCGCACTCTGGACGGTCTGCACCTGACTCCCGCCGGAGCACGGCTTCTGGGGGAACTGGCTGCCGACGGTCTGCGCGGTCATGTCAAAGCCGGCGACAAAGTGCTCTGCCTCGGCGACAGCAACACATGGGGCGCCGGGCTGCGGGGCGCGGGAACCGTTACCGGGGAAACCTACCCGGCATGGCTCCAGACGCGCTTGAACCATGATCTGGGACTGAGCACAAAAACCGTTCCCGATCCTTATCGCGCTCCTGTCTCCATGCAGATCCCCAATGCGGACTTTCAAAATGATTCTCTCCGGTCAGTACCGCAACGCTGGGTTCCGGCGCGGAACACCGGTTCCGTCGAAGTATGTGCGGATGATGCAGGAAAAAACCGTTACCTGCGTCTTACTCCCGCCGCGTCCAAGGTCCTCTTTCTCCGTACCGATCTTTTCCCCGGAAGTCCGGGAAAATGGATGCTGACATTGCAGACACGCGGCGCCGGGGAATTCCAGGTGGCTCTCACAGCCTATGTCACAGGAGAGAAAACTCCGGTTTATCACGTAATTACAGAAAACTGGAGCAAACAGAATTCCGACTGGCAGTCCTGCCGCCTGCC
>ERZ779896.3008-NODE-3008-length-10781-cov-2.648797_pt1 | contig 10781 bp, 8 predicted proteins | sample MGYA00511067_ERZ779896 | MGnify/ENA primary metagenome ERZ779896 (study PRJEB29588, sample SAMEA2161597) | human gut metagenome | biome: human gut; feature: human-associated habitat; material: faeces | place: Denmark | collected 2008/2010 ...
GGGCATTGTTACTATATGCGGAACCACTATGACTGGCTGCACATGGATATCTTATATGATGAATACCTGAAAATGCATGTTTAGTGGAACATATCCTATTTCTTTCAACAATTAGATGATGAAATATGTGAAAATGTGAGTATTTGTGTGGTGCCTTCCCATACCAAAGGAGAGACGAATGAGTCTGGAATTGCTGAATTAGCACGCAGATTGGCACAGAACAATCGTATAGATAAAGTTAATTATCTGATCAGAAACAAAACGATTGATAAACTGGCATATGACGGAAGTCGTGATATTAGAGTGCAAATCGGAAGCATAGGGGTTAATCCTCATATGACGGTAGAAGGAGATAGACAAGCATAAGGCAAGAGGAGTGAGAGAGACAAAAGAACTTATGGAATTTGTAGGACAACCGGAGTATGAATAAAGCAAAAAAAGTCCGTCGGAGCGTTAAAGCATCGATGGACTTTTGCTTTGCTATTTTACAAAAGTAAAAATCAAAAAATTACAGAGTCTGATGCACCTCGCGGATCACGGCTTCGCTAAGTTCCGGAGCTTTGTCGGGATCGATGTCATCGGGAAATTCCACATCAATGGTGGAAGCAACCGGCCGGTAGTTCAGACGCAGTGCGTTTTTCTGAATATAATCGGTAGCCTGATTGTAAGTTTCCTCTGTAACGCCATTTAAAGTGATCGTATATAATTTTGCCATAATCTATCATCCTTTCTGTTGGTTTATGAGTTTGTGGAAACATTTCCTTGTTTCTGTATATAGTATATCTCTTTTTATAAAAAAAAGAAATGCACGAAAAGCATAAATATAATAATAGGAATCATTACTATGTTTGTGAAATAGTCACATATTACCATAATGAGACATTTGTCAACTGTGTTTTGCTCCGCAAAAATGATAAAATGAACCATCAAAAAGCAGTTTGCAAAGGAGGAAAACAAAGGAAAAATGGAAGACAAAGATAAGAAGAAAAATGTGAAAAAAATAATCGTGTATGCAGTGCTTTTAGTACTTATTATGGGAATCGCGCTGGGAACCGGACAGATTCAGACAGAGGAATTGGGGAGGATATTTACGGTCAATGCAGTTGCAGTCTGTAAATTATTGCTTTTGATCTTCGGGGTATTGTTCTTAAAAAGTCTGATCGTATGGATCCTGGGGCTGATCAAACCGGCGAATCACAGAGCCAGGTCTGTGCTCTCTCTGTTATCCAGTCTGACAAAATATATTGCGTTTCTGGTGATCCTGTGCGCAGGACTGACGATCCTTGGAGTTAACATGACTACCATCATTGCCAGTGTCGGAGTATTGGCTCTGATCGTCGGCTTCAGCGCGGAGAGTCTGATCGCGGATGTGGTGACAGGAACTTTTATGCTGCTGGAGAATCAGTATAATGTGGGAGACATCGTGGAGGTGAACGGTTTCCGTGGAACTGTGACGAGCATCGGCATCCGCACCACCTGTATCACGGATACCGGTGACAATGTGAAGATCATCAATAATTCCGAAATGAAAAATATCCTGAACCGCTCCGACAATTATTCCAAGGCTGTCTGCGATATCAGCATCCCTTATGAAACGGATCTTGAAAAGCTGGAAAGTGAACTGCCGAAACTCCTTGAGTCAATCTACAAGGCACATGAAGATACTATGAAAAAAGTTCCTGTGTACGTGGGAGTGCAGGCATTGCAGGATTCCGGAATATTGCTCCGGTTCGTAGTGGAAGTCTCGGAGAAAAATATCTATTCCGGCATGCGTATTCTGAATCACGATCTGCTGCTGGGCTTCCGGAAACTGGGCGTGGAGTGCCCTTTCCCGCAGCTGGATGTACATAACAAATAATGGGTGGATCCGGTAATAAAAGAGAAAATGAAGATCAAAGAAGATCATAAAGATCATAGGAATAATAAAATGCAGAAACAGGAAAACAATATACTACCGGAATACCAGACACTCCCGACGGATTCCATAGCCCCGGAATATCCGCCGTTGCCGGACGAATATCTGCAGAGTAAACAACCTGTGGAAAAAGGGGTACCGGAACGCAGTGAAAGCCGGAAGCGAAAAGCAATGCGCATACTCTGTATGCTGACAGCTTGTGTACTGCTTGGCTGCAGCGTGTATGGAACTGAGGCAGATCAGACGAAAATACCGGCACAGACAACGGAGGAGGTGCAGGTACTTGATGAAAACGGAGAGAATCGGGATGGCAGGGAAAATGACCATGTACAGTCCGTGACAACAGAGACAGAAACAGACGTTGCAATAGCAGAAACGTCAGAACCTGTCGACGGACAATATCCTCTGGAAGGCGGCATCTTATATTACAAGATCTATAATGAGACGCACCTGGCCAATCCCACTGCTGATGCCTGGGAGAGAATCCTGGAAGAAGGAGAAATCTCCATAGAACAGCTTCTTGCCGGAGAAGTGATCACTCTGCCGCAGCCGGAGACACCGGAAGGCTTTGCATTCCTGGGATGGGCGGCACATTTTTCAGGCGATAAGGATACCTATCCGAAGTGGAGTCTGCTTACAGAAAGCTTTACCGCAGAGGATGCGCTTAGGATCCAACCGGATGAGGAAGGCAATCGCAGTGTGGATATTCACGCGGTTTGGAACTCGCAGGATCCTGCTGCATGGCAGATGATAATGGTATTGGATGCCAATGGAGGAACGATGGAAGGACAACCATCGCAGATGTATAATGCACTGACACCGAAATATTCCGGTGGAACAGTGTATCTGTGTGGATATCCGACTCCGGAACGGGAAGGGTATCATTTCGCAGGCTGGTATCTCACGACGGATGAGGGAGACATACGGGTGGAGACCCTGCCGGCATCCCGCTTTTTTGCTGAAAAAGGCGGTGAGCCGGATTATAGCCAGCCAATAGAACTAAATTTTGTGGCAGAATGGAAATAATTGGGAAAAATGGATTACAGTAATTGACAGTAAATGACAAATTCAATATAGTAAAGGAGATGAAAATAAAAGGGGAGGCACCTGACAATTGTTTATTGCAAAAGATAAAATGACGAAATATAAAGCTATTTTACGAAGGACACTCTTGACGATGTGTGGCGTTTATGGTGTAGCATATCTGTTCAGCTTACAACCGGCGAACCGAATTTATTATAGTGTTCTGAATGTGCTGTTGGCAGTGGGAATCTATTGCCTTTTGCAGCAGACGGAGAGGAAACTTAAAAATATAGAAATGAAAAGAGGCAGGAAGCGTAGAATCTACTATGTGGCAGTGATCAGCTTCCTGTTTTCACTTTCGATGGTTATGGGATACCAGCTGCAGAATTTGGGAATGACGGATTGTGGAGTTCATGGTAAGGTCATGATTCTAATCCGTTCGCTGTGCCTCAGCGTTGCGGCATTTCCATTTGTAAACCTGTTGTTTGAAGGAATAGAGATGTTCTCTTCAAAAGGTGAGGTACCGGCTTTGGGGAGACAATGGAAGACAGGCGTTGTATTCGCAGTAACGGCAATAGTTATTTTTTTATGCCTGATTCCGGTGTGGCTGGCCTATTATCCAATCATTATGTCTTATGATTTTCACAGACAGGTTAACGAAGCGTATAAGGGATTTGCGTGGTTCTATCCTTTGCAACCTATTGTACATACTTGGTTGATCTGGCTGTTTTTACAGGTCGGAATGGCACTTGGGTCTTATGAGGAAGGCATGGCTTGTATGGCGTTATTCCAGATGTTGTTATATTCGTTGGTCATGGGGTATGCGATAGCAATGATCTGGAGAATGACCACTAAAAAATGGGCGGTGGTGCTGACGACTCTCTTTTTGTCTGTTTTCCCATATAACACGGTTTTAGTGGTGTGTACCACAAAGGATACATTATTCACCATAATGTTTACTTTATTTTTTCTGTTATTTCTGGAGAAAAAATATTATAGTAGTGGGAAAAAAAGCATTATTATGAATGTTCTTCTGATGGTTGAGGGGTGCCTGATGATGCAGTTCCGGAATAATGCGGTATATGCGGTGGCAGTATTCATGCTGCTGTTACTTATTCTGCAGCCGAAAAAGGAAAAACTTGGTATATTGATTCTTGGAATTTGCCTGGTGCTTGGTGAGGTTGGAACACGAAATGTGATCCATACAGCCATTGGGACTCAATTGGGTGCACCTAAGATTGAGGCTTACAGCGTTCCCATTCAACAGTTTGCAAGAGTAGCCTATTACCATGGTGAGGAGCTGGAAACACAAAACCCGGAATTGGCGGAGGTGCTGGAAAAATATGTAGCCAGAGATCGTTGGGATGCGTATTATGCTCCTTTGGCGGATACAATTAAAAGTACGGTAAATGCCGGCTCATATACCGATGATCATGGACAATTCCTGCGGGATTGGATGCGAATGGGCAGACAATATCCGAATGAATTTCTGGATGCTTTTTTGGAACTGACGAGAGGATATTGGTTTTTGGATGATTTCTCTTGGGCGGAAAACCTTGGCTATGGTACGGAGAAAAGATACGGTGTACTCTTTACCTACAATTCTTCGGAAATTGAAGGCTACGGCAGCATTGAACATCAGTCAAAATTTCCGGTGCTTGAAAAAGTGTTGGAAAAGATCGTTAGCGGGAACTGTTTTAATGAATGGCCGGTACTTTCCATTTTTTTCCATGGTTCTTTATACAGCTGGAGTCTGTTCCTTTTGATGGCATTCTGCCTATACCTGAAGAAATATCAGTGCTTCCAGATGAGCTTATTACCATTTCTGTATTTTGGAACCATGTTACTGGGACCGGTAGTGCAAGTGCGTTATCTGTTTCCCATTATGGTAATACTTCCGGTAATTGCAGCAGTTTTTGCAAGTGACAAATCTGGGCTTCAAAGCAATGAAAAAGGCATTAAATAGTGAACTAAAGGTTGTTTTTCTGCGTGGGAAAAATTATAATAGGACTAACGGATCACACACAGAAAGAGGACCCCAAAATGGAAGAACAGGAAGAACAGGGAAAAAAAGAAAGCACAGTGCTCCCGGAGCCTACGGAGATCACGGTGAAAAATCCCAGGATCGGCAAAGTACGTAAGCTGGAAGAGGAAGTAAAACGTCAGAATGAGTTGGAGCAGCTTCGGACCAGGCGCATCCGTAAGGAGCAGGAATATATTGAACAGATGAGCAAGGCGGTGGAAGACCATCTGCGCAACACCAGAGAGGAACAGCGGTATAACGAAGAGTTTGAACGCCTGATCCGCAAGGATGTCTACCAGATGCACGGCATCAGTGAGGACAAGCTGCAGGGAATGACGGAATACCGCTATGCCCTGTATCGGGGAACAGCGTTCGGCATGTTTTTTCTGTCGCTGATCTTGACCGGAATCTGTGGATATCTCCATGGTTTCGGCTCGGAATTATGTATTTTCATGGCTTTTTATACAGCCATCGAGGGAACGCTGCTGAACAATGGGAAGAGACAGCATGCAATATTGGATGTCCTGACGAGGATTCTGTATCTGCTCTTGTTCCCGTCGATGCTGATCGTGTTTGTGTGCTATGAACTGGGATTTACAGAGTATGCTCTTATCGTACCGGCGCTTACGATAGCCGGAGTGGTGCTTCTGCTGCTGGGAGCGGTGTCCTATTTCCTGTATGACCCTTATCGACTGGATCGTAAGAATCATAAAAAGGCTAATCGCTACATCCGTGATATCGAAAAGGCTGCCATCAAGGAAGTGGAACTGGAAGAAAAAGCACTGGCGAAGCAGGCGAAAAAGCAGGAAAAGCTGGAATTAAAGGAAGAAGCCAGACAGAAGCGTGCGGCAAAGCGAAGAGAACGGAAAAAGCAGATAAAGGAGATCTTCTCCGGCTGGAAAGAGAGTATCCGCGAAAAGCTTCCGAAGAAAAAGCAGGAGCCGCCGGAAATTCTTGAGGATACTAAGACATCAACAGCGGCAGATCCCATGGGAGATACAGAGACTTCTGAACAGACAGAACAGACGGATGCTGTGGAGATGACGGTGACAGAAGGGGAACAGACAGAGAAGTCCGTGGATACAGAAGGCAGTGGGACAACGAGCATGGAGGAAGCGTAATGGCATATTATCTGATTGATTTCGAAAATGTAAAAAGCCGTGGCATGGAAGGCGTGGAGCTTTTGACGGAGGAAGATACTGTCTGTATTTTCTACAGCGATAATGCTGACAGCATGACCTTTGACCTGCATCGGAAATTAAATGAGACGAAGGCAAACATCATTTACCACAAGGTAGCGGTGGGGACCAAGAATGCACTGGATTTCCAGCTGGCAACCTATTTGGGATATCTGATCTGCGAACAGCAGAGGGAGGGGATACACCCGAATTATTTTATCGTGACCAAGGACAATGGCTTCACCAGCCTCATGGTGTACTGGAAGGCGCAGGGAGTTCCCGTGCGGATCATCCGTAACCTCTTATGGGGGAAGAATCCTGTGGCAGAGCAGAATCTTCTGACAGAAGAGGAAAATGAGGCAGAAACAGTCGTTACCACTGCAGAGGATGTGGCAGAGCAGCCGCAGCCCATACAGCCAGAGCCGGTGGAAGAGACCAAAGAGCCCGCACAGCCGGAGCCGGAGAAGGCAGATGCACCCGAAGAGCCCACACAGCCGGAGCCGGTGAAAGAGACCCAAGAACCCGTACAGCCGGAGCCTGAGAAGGCGGATGTACCCGAGGAGCCCGCACAGCCGGAGCCTGAGACGGTGGACGAGCCTGCACAACCCGTGAAGAAGCCTTCAAGGAAAAAGAGCAACACGAGAAAGAAGAGTGTTGCAAAGACAGATGATAAGACCGCGGAAAAGAAAGCTGCAGAGAAGAAGCCTACTGAGAAGAAACCCGCAGAGAAGAAACCTGCAGAAAAGAAGCCTGCGGAGGAACCGGATGAACTGACTTTAGCCGTAGAAAAAGTCCTTACAGATCAGACCATCGTCCCGCAGGTGGTAAAATTCATCCGCCAGTACAAGACCAAGCAGGGTATCAACAATGCCCTGAATAAGGAGTTCAAGGACAGCAAGCGCACCAGTGAGATTTATTCTGCCATCAAACCCCTGATTGCCGACAAAAAGGGAAAATGATAAAAAAGATCAAGAAAATGTGAAAAGAAAGTTATTGACAATATAAAAGCAGAGTGGTATTGTTGCTATCGAACAGAAAGTGAAATTCGATGAGCAGAACAAGATCTGCATACGGAAGCATTTCAGAGAGCCGCCGGTTGGTGTGAGACGGCATGTGAGTATGACAGACTATCCTCTGTGAGAAGTGCACTGAAGATTTTAAGTAGGTGTCACCGGTATTCTACCGTTATTTAGAAGCCTGTTGGAAATGAAATATTTGTATTTCATGGAGATGGGAACAAGAGGTCATGTGATAAAACATGGCAAGCAAAGTGGTAACGCGGAGAGCTTAGAGCTTTTCGTCTTTGGGTGCTTAAGGGCACCGGAGACGGAAAGCTTTTTTGTTTTACGGGCAATCAGAATTTTTCTTTCTGTCACGACAAAACAACAAGACATAAGAAAGAAGGAAACAAAAATGAACAGTTTGGTAATCATTCTGATCGCAATGGCAGTGCTGGTAGCAGGCTATGTCTTCTACGGAAGATGGCTTGCAAAAAAGTGGGGAATCGATGAGAAGGCGAAGACGCCTGCATTTACCCATGAAGATGGAGAGGACTTCGTGCCTTCCTCCAAATTCACCGTATTTTCTCATCAGTTTTCCTCTATCGCAGGGGCAGGCCCTGTGACGGGTCCCATCCTCGCATCGGTATTCGGATGGGTGCCTGTGCTTCTGTGGCTTCTGATCGGCGGCTTGTTCTTCGGTGCGGTGCAGGACTTCGGTGCCCTGTATGCTTCTGTGAAGAACGAAGGAAAATCTATGGGAATGATCATTGAAAAATACATCGGTAAGACCGGCAGAAAATTGTTCATGCTGTTCTGCTGGCTGTTCACTCTGTTAGTCATTGCAGCATTTACCGATATGGTGGCAGGTACCTTCGTAGGTACCGGACTGGAAGATGCCAGTGTGGCATATGCCAACGGCAGTGCGGCATCCATTTCCATGTTGTTCATCGTTGTAGCAGTGATCTTCGGTCTGATCCAGAAAAAGGTTGGAAAAATGAACGAGTGGGTCAAGGCAGTCGTAGCCATCGGTCTGTTGGTAGTAATGTTCGCTGTAGGTATGCATCTTCCCATCTATGCTTCCAAGACTGCATGGATCTACATCATCATGGCATACCTGTTCCTTGCATCCGTAATGCCCATGTGGCTTCTGATGCAGCCCAGAGATTACATGACCACCTTTATGCTGCTGGGTATGATCATCGGTGCCGTACTTGGTGTGGTTGTGGCTCATCCCGATATGGAGCTGAATGCATTTAACGGTTTTCAGGTAGGTAACAGCAGCCTGTTCCCGACTCTGTTCGTCACCATCGCCTGCGGTGCGGTATCCGGCTTCCACAGCCTGGTATCCTCCGGTACTTCATCCAAGACCATCAGTAATGAAAAAGATATGCCCATGGTAGGTTATGGTGCCATGATCGTAGAGAGCCTGCTGGGTGTGGTTGCACTGGTAGTTGTCGGTGCAGTTGCAGTCAATGGCACGAAGCCCGATGGTACACCGTTCTCCATTTTCTCCTCCGGTGTCGCAGGATTCCTGGAGAAGATGGGGGTTCCCGTAACCGTAGCAACTGTATTCATGACCATGTGTGTATCTGCATTGGCACTGACTTCTCTGGATTCCGTAGCAAGAATCGGGCGTATGTCCTTCCAGGAGCTGTTCTTAGGGGATACCACAGACACTGCAAAGATGACTCCCATGCAGAAGGTTCTGACCAATAAATATTTTGCAACCGTGATCACCCTGTTTTTCGGCTATCTGCTGACTCTGGGCGGATACAACAATGTATGGCCGCTGTTCGGTTCTGCGAACCAACTGCTGGCAGCACTGGTATTGATCGCCCTGTCAGTATTCTTAAAGACTACCGGTCGTACCGGCTGGACACTGTACTTCCCTATGGGAATGATGTTAGTCGTAACCTTCACTGCATTGATCCAGAAGACGATCGCGTTGGTGAAAAATGTGGCTTCCGGACAGGCAACCTTCCTGGTAGACGGTTTACAGCTGATCGTTGCCGTGCTGCTTATGGTACTTGGCGTTATGGTCGCTTACAGCTGCATCCGCAAGCTGTTCGGTGCCGGGAAAAATTCAGACAAAGAGGCAGCGTAATACAGCAGAAAAATAGCAGATAAATATAGCAGAAAAATATAGAAAAGAAATATGGCATACAAAGAAAAGATATGCTAGAATAGGGAACGGTCAGAGAGCAAAAAAGCTTTTTGGCCGTTCTTTTCGTCAGAGTGGAAGCTGGCGGGGAGGATTGTAATGGGAATCAAGTAAGTAACAGGGAAAAGGATAAAAGCAAGATGAAACAGAATATGCAGGATCTGACGGAAGGATCCTTAGGGAAGAAAATACTGATCTTCAGTGTGCCGCTGATGCTATCCAATCTGCTGCAGGTGCTTTTCAATATGGCGGATATTGCAGTGATCGGACAGTTCGCGGGATCTCTGTCTCTGGGCGCGGTTGGCTCCACGGCGACACTGGTCACCATGTTTACCGGGTTCCTCATTGGTCTGTCCGGTGGTATCAATGTATTAACGGCATTATATTACGGAGCAAAAGATAAGGACAGCCTGTCGAAGACCATCCATTCCGCAGCACTGGTCAGCCTGATCATGGGCGTATTGTTATTGGTACTGGGGGTAGGCTTGTCTGAGTGGATGCTGACGGCATTGAAGACGAAGAAAGAGCTGTTGGACAAAGCGGTATTGTACCTGCGGATCTATTACCTGGGAATGCCGGCACTGGCAATTTACAATTTCGGTAACGCGGTGTACAGTGCGGTGGGCAATACGAAAAAGCCGTTGTATTATCTGGGATTTTCCGGAGTGCTGAATATAATCTTAAATCTTTTCTTCGTCATTGTCTGTCGGATGGATGTAGCGGGAGTGGCATTAGCAAGTATCATTTCCCAATACGTGTCCGCTGTGCTGATCTTACAGGCACTGCTTCGAAGCAAAGACATCTATGCACTGCATCCCGGAAAACTACGGATGGATCGGGAACTTACGAGGGATATTCTGAAGCTGGGAATGCCCTCCGGATTACAGAACGTGATCTTCCAGTTCGCCAACAGCTTTGTCCAGATGGGCGTGAACTCCTTTGATGCCACGATGGTGGCGGGCAATTCCGCAGCTTCCAATGCGGATGCACTGGTGTATGATGTCATGGCAGCATTCTATACTGCCTGCGGCAGCTTTATGGGGCAGAATTACGGCGCCGGTAAAAAGAAAAGAGTGCGGAACAGTTACCTCATCAGCCTGGCATATTCCTTCGGCATCGGTCTGCTCCTGGGAGTGTCACTGGTGGTTTTCGGAAGACCGTTTTTGTCTCTGTTTACCAGAGATGCGGTAGTTATGGATGCCGGAATGTATCGTCTGACGATTATGGGCTTTTCCTATTGCATCTCGGCATTTATGGACTGTACCATTGCGGCAGCCAGAGCCCTGGGCAAAAGTATTGTACCGATGTTCATTGTCATCATGGGATCCTGCGTATTCCGTGTGATCTGGGTTTATACGGTATTTGCGTATTTTCATACGATTCCGTCCCTGTACCTGCTGTATATGTTTTCCTGGAGCATTACCGCAGTGGCGGAGATCTTGTATTTCATACGGATATACAGACAAAAAATGGCTCTCCT
>ERZ779896.3009-NODE-3009-length-10778-cov-28.446890_pt1 | contig 10778 bp, 10 predicted proteins | sample MGYA00511067_ERZ779896 | MGnify/ENA primary metagenome ERZ779896 (study PRJEB29588, sample SAMEA2161597) | human gut metagenome | biome: human gut; feature: human-associated habitat; material: faeces | place: Denmark | collected 2008/2010 ...
TCCGCGGTATCATCAGTGATCTTTCCCAGCAAAAGCTCGTTTTGCTGTCGACGCATATTGTATCGGATCTCGAAGCAGTCGCAAACGAAATCATTCTGCTCCGGAAAGGTGTTGTCCTCGAAATGCAAAAGCCTGCTTCGTTGCTGGAGCATCTGAACGGGCAAGTTTGGCTCGTTACAGTTCCAGCTGCGGACGAAACGGCACTCACAAAGCAATATACCTGCAGCAATGTCATGCACACAGACGGAAAAAGTGTGATCCGCCTGCTCAGCGAAAGCGCCCCTCGACCCGACGCAGTACCAACAGCACCCAATATGGAGGATCTGTATCTATATTATTTCGGCAGATGATCGTCCGACTGATTCTGGCTGAATCTCGGGTGCAGTAAAGTACAGACTTTTTAGAAGGCAGCTTGCAAGTTTTCGGACCTGCAAGCTGCTTTTCTCTGTAAACTCAGAGTTCTTCACCCACCTCTGCACCTGCTGTTTTTTCCGTTTTACGTGCACTTTTTTCGTGCAACCCCACTGTTTTCCTTGAAACGTCTGGCTTTTTTCAAATCACGACCCCAAGAGTGCTATTTTTGCCCTCTCAACAACCCCCTCGCAAATCTCCGAAACTGCCCGCACCGCGGGCAGATGTGACCGCCGCGGGGCGCGCACGACCCCGCGGCTTTGTCCTGCTTCGCCGCTTGCGGCTTCTCCATCTGCCGAAATTCGCTCGCAGACGTCCTTTTTCTGCTCTTGGCGTTCCTGCAACACTCCCGCACGTTGGCGCAACGTCCGGTCTTCGGGCTTCCGGCTGGTACACGCTCGGCTGCGCCGCGAAAGCCGCACAAACCGCCGCCACGGGCGTGACAGTGTGGAGGCGGCGTATTATCCGGTTTTGTTCTCCGAAGCAGAATCAGCTTGCACGGCGATTTCTAGCAGCTCCTGTGCGATTTGTTCGTCTGGGAGGCGGATCAGGTTGTCGTCGGGTTTTTCGTTTGACAGCAGGTTCATGCTGCCGTACCAGACGAGGCAGCGGTCGAGGATCGCGAAGTGCTCACGGCAGGTTTGGGATGGGAAGACTTCGATGCCAGACTGGCGCAAGAAGCCGATTTTCTCAGCGGCCTGATATGTATCCTGTGCGTCGGGTGCAAGCGTGAGAATTTTGATCTGGACGCCTGCTTCCTGACGTTCGCGCAGGAGTTCCAGAAAATATGTGACCTTTTTGCGGCTCAGTGCAGGACTGGAAATCAGAATTTCCCGCTGCGCGGCTTGCAGATCGCGTTCATAGACTGGTGTGTAGGTCTGCGCGTCGAAAATAGTGCCAGTCTTCTCCTCCTGCGCAGCTTGCAGGTTTGCGCAGATCTCGAAGCCGATCTGGCGATAAGCGCGCAGGCGCTTATGGTACATGCGTTCCAGCGTCGGCACGTGCGCGTCGATATAGTCAAAAATGATCACATCCTGTTTGCCGTCGTAGTCGCGGTTCAGACGGCCCGCGTACTGTTCGACATTCCCCTGCCATGAGATCGGCATGGCAAGCAGCAGCGTATCGAGGCGCGGCAGATTGAAGCCCTCGCCGATATATTTGCCGATGGCGACCACGATCAACGTGTCTGTTTCCGACACGGCCAGCAGCGCGTCCCGGACCTGCGCGCGTTCTTTGCTGCTCTTTCCGCCCTGCAGCAGGAAAACGTGGTCTGCACTCCCCTGCAAGCGCTGATACAGCAGCCTTGCATGCTCCTTGTACTTCGTCATAACCAGCGGCGTCCGCCCGTTTTGGACGCAGGTGATCGTATCCGAGAGAATCTGCGCGTTGCGGTCTTCGCTTTCGATCACCAGCTGATTTAATTCTGCCATCGCGGGCGGTTTCTCGGAAAGGTGAACAAACCTTGTAAAACGGGGATAGACATAATGGCCGATGCCCTGCTTCTTCGCACGATCCTTCGCCGTGTACCGGAAGCGGATCGGACCGAGCTGCAGGAAAATCTTTCGATCCTGCCCGTCGTCGCGCTTCGGTGTCGCGGTCAGGCCGTAAACATACTTCGCCGTAACGGAACGCAGCACGGCAGTATCCGTATCCGCGCCCGCATGGTGGCACTCGTCCATGAGCACCATGCCGTAGCCCTGCACGAGTTCTTCCAGTCGTTCGCTTTTTCCCAGCGACGGGATCATCGCAACGTCAAGAATTCCGGTCAGGGTGTTTTGAGCGCCCTGTAATTTGCCGATCACGCTTATCCGCCGCTTGACGCGGCCCGCCGGCGTTGTGTAGGTCGGTGGTTTTTCTTCAATCGTCAGGAATTTTTGCAGATCCTCCTGCCAGTTTTTCAATATCTCGGCATTATCGACCAGAACCAGCGTATTGACCCGCCGCGCCGCAATCAGGTAAGCGGCGACGGCAGTTTTGCCAAAGGCCGTCGCTGCGCTCAGAACGCCGATGTCATGCGCCAGTAGCGCGTCCGCTGCGCGCTGCTGCTCTGGGTATAGCTGCCCAGCGAAGGAAACCTTGATTTTGCGGTCCGACTGCCGTTCGTCTGTGATGTGATATGGAATTGCTGCTTCCTCCAACAACTCCTTCAGACTCTCCACACAGCCACGCGGGAGGCAGATAAAATCGCCGTCGTCATGGCCGCAATAGACAATGCGCGGTATTCCAAGCGTTGAAAAGCCCATGGCCAGCTTCTTATGGAATTCCGGGTTTTTATAGGCTGCAAGCCTGCGGAGCTGGTTTTGAAGCCGCGGCTTGAGATTCGTGCTTTTAATATAAACACCGTTGGCATATACAAGATCGACCGCGCCCTCCACATCCTCCGGGTGCAGTGTAAGCTCTGTTTTTCTCCACGGCTTCTCCGGCAGGAAGCTTTTCTGCGTGTTTTCCTCCGCCTCCTGCGGTTCCTCGGCCAGTTGTCCAAGAAGCCCTGTTTCCGGTGTCCATGCCGCGATTTTATCCTCGATTTCCTTTACGCTCAGCTTTCTTGCGCTTTTCAGTGCACCCCATTGATCCGGGTACGCATTCCAGTTTTCGTCGACAAACGCGCTGTTTCCATTCCGCAGCGCCCGACCCTGCAGCGGCAGCGCAATCAGATTGCCGAGCTTTCCCTCCGGCAGATGCTCCTGCAATGGCAGCATTCGGTCATACGCGCGGAAGTTTTTCAGGCTGACCGATTCCGCGCCCTTTGTTAGCAGAGCCGTACCGAACTGCCGTGCCTTCTGTGCGGAAACGGTCTCGGAAAAGAAGATCCAGACATGCGCGCCCTGCCCGGAACGGGAGCGCTCAACCAGTGCGTCGATCTGTTCCAGCTCGCATATTTTGCGGAGCGCGTCGACTTCGTCCCGCCATGAGGCCGTTTTTTCGCTGCCCTGAAACGTGCCCTCGTGGTCATCGAAATCGAACACAAGGAAATAGCAGGTATCGTCCGGGAGCAGCGGATAGATGCCGACGACATCGCTGCTGTCCTCCCGCTCGCCTTTCAGATGGGCGAGCAGAGCGCGGATATTCAGCGGCTTATAGGCCCGGTTCGGGCAGTCCCTGCAGGCAATTTTCTGCCCTGTCGTTTTCGGGCAGAGTTTGTGATCCCAAAAATGCGTACAGACCGGAAAATATCCCGCTTTGCCGTCCTTTGGGCGGCTGCGGACGCTGTATACATCTTTGCGGCCTCTGAAATAGGTATAGAAAAACGAGACCATCTGCGGTGTGACCTCGTGTTGGAATATACGGCTGCCCTGATCGGCAGCCGCGGATATTTGATTTTCAGCCGTCTCCGGATACGTGATCCCGTGCTTTTTGAGCAGCGCCCGCAGCGCCGCGTTTTCCTGTTCAAGCTGCTCGATCCGGGCTTGCATTGTATCCATGGCCCGCTCCTTCTCTGACAGTGTCAGGCGTTTGCTTTTTGCAGATAAAACTCGCTTTCCGCCACGCGGATAACGAAATCATATTCCAAGCGTGTTGCCTTGGACGGGGTGATATTGTAGCGCTTGAAGACCTTGCGCAGATAGGCGAAATACTCCCTGTCCTCCTGGCTCAGCGGCGAAACCCATCCGCTGGCAGCTCCGGATTCTTCCGCGTGGAGCAATTCAGATCGATTCATATTCATCCCTCCTATATTCAGAAATGAGCGCTTCTGCAGCGTCTTCCCAAAGAACAAGACGGAACGGATCATAGGCCCCGACCTGCCGCGCGCCAAATTCGCGCATATAGTATTCCAATAATTCGCTCGTTTTCGCCTTAAAAATGAGTACGCCGTCAAATCCAGCTTCCTTGGATATCCGGACGGCATATGCAAACATTGCCTTTGCAATGCCGATATATCGCTTGGCCTCGCCTGTCGCATGAAGAAGATTTGCGTTGCTGTGCCGTGCGCTCTCCATGTAGAGAACCTCAACTGCAAGCCCACGTTCATCCAGTTCATAGGACATCAGACCAAGCAGTTCATAATTGTCTTCTCGATGAAGCGCGACTTTATTGGGCAGTTGCCTCGCATATGTTGACTCCCAGTTTGTCTGCCAGTCATGTGTTGCAGCAAAATCCTCTTTTGACGCAGGATCTATTTCCGCAGGAACCTTTTTGCTGGACACAGCATCCAAAACATAGAGATTCAGCATCGTATCACCCATTTTCATCTACTTTCATTGCTAGTATACCACACTCTCTGCTCTTACGGAAGATATTTTTTCGATATCGCCTTATACTTCCAACTCAGAGGGTTTATGTTCATCCGACAAATGGATTTCATCTTTGATTACTGCGGCGCAGTTTTTGCGCTGGGTTTTCTGGTTTGACCCACACGCTGACCCACACGGCGAAAGGAGCGGACGGAAACAGTGGAAACAAGAAGAGCAAAGAGTATTGATTTCTGAACAGAAAGTGCTGAAAACATCTAAAAATCGTAATTTTTATATCTTTTCTGCTCTTCGTAATCAGCAGGTCGCCGGTTCAAGTCTGGCCACTAGCTCCAGAAACCAGCGAAAATCGTAAGATTTCCGCTGGTTTTCTCTTTTATTTGTTCGGATTTTCGGGCGGCGAATTTGCCTGACCCACACCGCGACCCACACGGCGAAATGTCCAAAGAGCGGCGGAGAGGATGATCGTGTCATTCTCTCCGCCGTTCTGTGTTTTTTCTTTGTTTTTTCACATGACCTGTGCCATGAAATTACCCATCTTTTCGGCTGCGCTTTCCTGCATCTGCCGCGTGACGTGGGTGTAGGTGCGGAGCGTGAAGCCTGCGTCGAAGTGGCCAAGCATACTGGATACCGTTTTCACGTCTATGCCATTCTGGAGCGCCAACGTTGCGAATGTGTGTCTCAAGTCGTGAAATCTCAGGTGTTCCAGCCCTGCGTCTTTCAGAATCTTTTTGTGGATGTTGACCACTGAATCCGGGTGGTACATTTCGCCTGTCTTGGGTGACGGGAACATCCATGGGCTGCCGGGATGCTTTTGGTGTTCTGCGACCAGCAGATCAACGGCATCCTGCGGGATGGAGATTTTTCTGATCGAATTTTCCGTTTTCGGGCGCGTGATGTCCGGCTCGCCTGCGTTGTTGCGTCCGGCCTGCTTGCTGACGGAAATCGTCTTGTTTTCGATATCCAGGTCCGACCATTGGAGCGCGACCAACTCGCCCTTGCGCAGGCCGCTGATGAGTTCCAGATAGAACATGGGCAGGACACCGCGCTGCTCGGCAGCCGTCAGGTAGGACTTGATCTGCTCCGGCGGCAGGATTTTCATTTCGTGCTTCGGAATTTTCGGCGGTACGCAGTCGTCCGCTGGATTTCTGACAATCAGGCGTTCTTTCACTGCCCGGTCGAGCGCATTGTGCAGCATTGTGTGGATGCCGCGGATCGTGGAATCACTCAGCCCCGGCTGCTTTCCTTTCTGTGCTTCTCTTAGCCGCCCGTGTTCCTGTAGGTCTTTGTAAAGCCATTGCAGGTCGCGTCCGGTCAGCTTTTTCAGCGGAATATCTCCGATGCGCGGTGTGATGTGCAGTTCGATGCCGCGCCGGTAATACTCGGCCGTTGAGAACCGCAGGTGTGGCTTTGCATATAGCTCATACCACGTTTGCAGCCATGTGCCGAGCGTGTACTCGTCTGCTCTCCGTACATCGACGCTTTCCGCTTCCGCGACCGCCTTTGCCAGCTTCTCTTTTACCTCTGCCTGTGTCTTGCCGAGGACGTTCTTGATCAGCCGTTTTCCAGTCTTTTCGTCGTACCCGGCGGTATATCGCCCTTCCCAGCGGCCGTCCTTCCGCTTTCGGATATTGCCTTCACCGTTTGCCCGTTTCTTCGCCATACTCTGTATCTCCTTCGTTTTGGTAGCACAAATAACTACCACAGAAGTAGCGCAAAGTCTACTGATTTTTTCAGAAGATCGGAATATTTTTTGCCGCTTTCGCGTGTGCTGGAAATTTCTATTCTTTGTTTACTGCGGCGCAGTTTTTACGCAGTCCAGCTTCCATCTTCATTCTTGACTTCTTTACAGTCTGTTTTATAATGGTATTATGTAAAATGGTTTTTGTTTAAATTTGCAAGAAACAGAAAAACAAGGCTTAATAGTGACAAGTAACTATTTTGACGCAGAGAACGGTGTGACCCGAGGGTCATGCCGTTTTTCTGGGTCCATAGGTTGTTTCTGTGGTGATAGGCTCGGAAATAATGGGAATATCCACATCGTCCACGAAGTTGAAGAAAATCTTCACTTTCTGCTTGCGCTTGCCGCTGGACTTGTCCGGGGCATAGACGATGATCTTCTTGATATACTCGTTCACGATGGTCTGCGTCAGTTCCTCAACATCCACATATTTCTGTGTCAGGACAATAAAGGCATCCAGACCGTCGTTCATTTCTTCCCGCTGTTCGACCCATTCCTTAATAACCTCAATTTCGAGCTTTAACCGCTCCTGTTCGGCTTCATAGTCCGCAGACATCTTTTTGTACCTGTCCTGACTGAGATTTCCAAGAACATAGTCCTCATACAGCCAGGAGATGATGACATCCAAATCGGAAAGGCGGTTCTTTGCCTGTTCTACTTTCTTTTTGTCATCCTGGATGCTGCGCTCCTGGTCAGTCCTGCGGCATTGCAGCCATTCCTCCTGAAAGGCATCTACATCATCGCAGATATACTCGTTGACCGCACAGATGCGTTCCAAAACGATTTCACGAAGCACATCCTCCCGGATATAATGCGCGGTGCAGGTGCCACGATTGCTTTTATAGTGACAGCAAACATAGTGATCCTGTTTGCCCTCAAAGCTCTTGCTTGTGGTAAAATGGAGCTTGCCGCCGCAATCGGCACAGAACAGAAGTCCGGAAAACAATCCCTGCCGTTCCGCTTTTACGGGGCGGCGTTTGTTTTTCCGCAGCTCCTGTACCCTGTCAAACTGTGCCTGAGATACAATTGCTTCCTGTGTATCCGGCAGATAGAACATATCCTCCGGCTCGTTGGGAATCCGCTTTTTCAGCTTGTAGGACTTGGAATAGGTTTTGAAGTTGCAGGTACAGCCCGTGTACTCCTGCCGCTCCAGAATTGCCACAATGGACTGGTTGCCCCAGTGGTACGGTCTTTCTGGCATTGGCTTTTTCTTACGCTTGGCATACAGCGCTCTTGTGGTCAGAATCTGCTTTTCTTCCAGAATCCTCGCAATCTGCTCCGGGCCTTTGCCGTCAATGCAAAGGTCGAAGATGAGCTTGACGACCTGGGCCGCTTCTTCATCCAGAATCCAGTGATTCTTGTCCTCCGGGTCGCAGCGGTATCCGTAGGGCGGTTTGCCCATGTGCTTGCCGCTGGTTCCTCTCTGCCGCAGACTGACACGAACCTTCTTGCTGGTATCACGGGGATACCACTCGTTGAACATACGTCGTTCGGGAAGGTGAAGCGCAAACAGCAAAAATCCAGTATTCATGCGGGTTTGCGGCGAGATGGCTCTCGATCAGATAGCTCTCTTTCAGACGGTCAAAGGGCTGAAATCACAATCGCATAGTTGTTTTCATGGAAGAATGGCGGTAGCTGCGGTCATTCTCCCTTTTTTCGTTCCTGCCGCTTTCAATGAGGAGGAACACGAACATGGAAGAACCGAAAAGCACAGCAAAGCGCAGAACAAAAACCTCTGTTCCCGTGCAGGAGGATAAAATCACGCTGCTCCCGCTGTCGGAGCTGCACGACTTCCCCGACCACCCCTTCAAGGTGCGGGACGACGAGGCCATGCAGGAAACGACGGAGAGCATCCGGCAGTACGGCGTTCTCGTCCCCGCCATCGTCCGTCCCCGAGAGGACGGCGGCTATGGACGCAGACTTTGCAAAAGAGCATCCGTATATCTATCTCTCTGTGGATGGCGAGAATATGATTTTCCAGATCACCGCGCTGTTCATCACGGATATTGGTTTTGACTATATTGCACCTGATCCCATGGGAGATGATCTGACCAGCTTCTTTAAGACGATTGCGCGGAAAAACTGGCTTGACTTTGATGGCGTGACCTTCTCCGAGGAAGATATGGCCCGCTGGAGGGCGCGGGTATCCAGTTCAATGGAACCATCGCAGTCACAGACACAGATCCGGATGGTATAGCCGTTTTTTCGTGCCCAGTCGGCATAGCTACCGTCAATTTCCCGATGCGAAAGCCTGTTTCTATTTTTGGAGGAATCAGTCTTCCTCCAGCTCAAAACGAATTGTCACACGGCTTTGACCTCCCACGGTACAGGTGAACAGAGTCAAATCCCAATTTCCACTTTCCATTCCCTCTATATCTGTGGGGTTCAGTGTCTCCCGCTCCACCATTTTGTAGATGAATACATTTCCGTCTATATCTGTAAAGGTGGCAATATCGCCCTCCGAGAGCGTTTTCAGGCTGCCGAAATGGGAGGCATAGTTATGACCACAGAGAATCAGATTGTTCAGATATGCCGACCCGCTGTACCGGCAGGGAGCAGATTTCAGATTGGGATAATTCCACTCACTGATAATCGGCAGCTCCAGCTCCAAGGCTGGGATTCTTAAAACACCGATAAAGTCTATTCCGTTGATGGTTTCCACTGGCATTTCCATATTAGGGGATAGAACATAGTCCGGAATAACAGTCCGCTCATCGCTCACCAACGGCTCCTGATCCCCGGCGGAGTCCGAGGGAGCCTCTGGAGCGGCCTCTGCGGGCAAATACGCATCCAGCTGGGTTACCGCTTGCCTGGCCGATTGCTCTGCCCGCAGCTCGTCGTATAGGTTGTAGGATGCGAGGAAAAGGGCCGCCGCGATTAGCAGCAGCCCAACCGTAATCGACAGCAAACCCCTTTGTTTCCTGCCACTCTGTTCTTCATTTCTCATCTGTTGTACCTCTGCGGCGCACCAGGCCGATCACGACAAAGAGCAGTCCGGCGGCAATCAACACTGGAACCGGCCACCAGAGCTGGCCAGTCTGAGGCAGCGTCGGCTTTGTAGGTGTAGTAGGTTTGTCCGGCGTGGTAGGTGTTGTGGGAGTAGGTTCGTCAGGAATTTCCTCATTGTAGCTATTTGTCACCACAAAAGTGATACCCTCCCGTGTGACCTCCACGGTATAGCCCTCCAACTCTTTCTCCACAATGGTCCACGTATAGCGATCATTCAATCCCGTCCAAGTGTACCGCCAGTTGTTTGCCGCGTTCAGGGTTACGGTATCATATACCTTGCCGTCACGAAGAAGCTGAACAATTACCTCTTTGGGACGATCTTTTTCATGTCCATCATCGGCCCAGACCTTCAGAACCTTTCGGTCGATGATATGGTCATCTGGGTTATCAGGGATTTGGGATGAATCGAACTTTGCATTGACGGCTACATCATAAACCCAAATGTTATTCTCTTTGTCCAATCCAGGCAGCATTACCATGAATGGCGTGGGATCATAGCGGAAGCCATTTTGCGTGTGTCGATACCCCAGTACAAAGTACAAACCCGCTTTCAGGCTCTTTCCGGCGGTGGGAAAGGAAACCAATCCCTTATCATTGGTCTTTCCACTGTCTGTGGGGGAAATATCATCCCGCAATACATAGCCCTCCAGGGTGGATGCCAGTGTCCGCCAGGCCTCGTCATCCTTGCCCCGGATATTGACATGGAACTGGGCGAAATCTTTTGTGGTGGTCAGCTCGCCGTATTCGTCTACTGTGGCAACCAGGAAAATGTCAAACTCTGCACCAACCAGGGGCGTGTTTCCATCTTGATAGGAAATGGTCAAACTTACATCCTGATTCAAGTCAATACTTCCCGCCGCCAGAGCCTGTAAGGGTAGGAGAAGGAATACTGCCAGCACACTGAGCAGCGCAGCAGTCATGCGTCTAATCCTCTTCATCGGCTTCACCTCCGTGTTTCGTCTTGGGCCGCTTTGGCAGCAGAAGCAGTATCAGCAGTAACAATAGAATCGGGATCGCCACAATGGGCGCCACAAGCAGCGGTTCAATCTGAATGGCGTCCGCCGTCACGCGGACGGTTTTGGCCTCCTCCACATTGTCGATGCGGTGTCCCCGGACCAAAAGCCGATGGGTATTGATACCGTAGGGGGTGCAGGTCACCAATGTGCAGTAATCCTGACCCTCCACGATTTGCAGCGCTCCGACTTCCTGAGGCTCCACGATGAGGATCTGATCCACTTCATAGGTCAGCACCTCGTCCAGAATGCGCAGCAGGAAGATATCCCCCTCTCGGAGTTTGTCCAGGTTGGTGAACAGCTTGGCACTGGGCAGTCCCCGGTGGCCGGAGAGAACGCAATGGGTGCTTTCGCCGCCCACGGGCAGGCTGGACCATTCCAGATGGCCCACGGCGATCTGCAGGACCGATTCCT
>ERZ779896.3010-NODE-3010-length-10778-cov-2.339830_pt1 | contig 10778 bp, 4 predicted proteins | sample MGYA00511067_ERZ779896 | MGnify/ENA primary metagenome ERZ779896 (study PRJEB29588, sample SAMEA2161597) | human gut metagenome | biome: human gut; feature: human-associated habitat; material: faeces | place: Denmark | collected 2008/2010 ...
ACTTCCAGGCGAGTCCTCTTGGGTTCCGCATCTGCATGTATGGCATCGAGGGCGAGTTCTTTGAGTGGGATCCGGAGACCAACACCACTACTTGGACGCCCGACCTGAACGATGGCTATTCGACCCAGATCGAGATGTACTCCCTCAAGCTGCGTTCGAACCTCGAGGCCGCGATCACGAAAACCACGACCGCACGGATGAACCTGATGGGGCGGCTGATGCAATACCAACTGCCCAATGCGGGCGTCGCGCTCGATGATATGTACGACACGCCGTCGGCGGCGTTCCCGATCCGGGTTCCCGGCGGGGGCTGGGCCCGCAGCAAGCTGTTCGCCAATCCCCTGGCCGACAAGGCCGCGGGCGGGTACAACACGCTGCTGCAACGTACGCTGTTCGCCGACCTGACGATCGATCAGGACTTGTCGGCACTTACCCCGGGACTTTCGGTACAGGTGCGTGTCGCCTATGACAATTCCGCGGAGATTACCGATGCGCACTCACGCAAATACGCCTATTCGAATACCTCGACGGTCTTCGATGCGGACGGCAATGCCGCTTCCCTGGCATTCGTTCCGCAGGGGAACGATACCGAACTGGCATTCGACAGCTTCCTTTCCTATTCGGTCATGCGGGCGTCGGTGTGGGCCAAGGTGCTCTACGACCGTTCTTTCGGAAAACATACGGTGACGGGGCGTCTGATTTTCAGCGAGAACAAATCCCGTTACCGCGGAGCCAACAATACGTACATGTACCGTGACTATATCGCCAGCGCCGGCTACAATTACGACGACCGCTACGTGGTCAATGCCGTCGCTACTTACGGCGGGAGCAGCCGTATGCCCTACGGGGACAAGTACCGCTTCTATCCTGCCGTGTCGGGCGCATGGATCATCTCGAACGAGGCGTTCCTGCGTGACAGCCGTGTCGTCGACCTGCTGAAACTGCGCGCGTCGTTCGGCATTGTGGGTATGGACGCGCGATTGTCGTATGACATGGACAAGCAGTTCAACGGCCCGGGCAACAGTTATATTTTTGCCGGGATCACTTCGTCGAACAGCCTCGCGCAAGGGGCGTTGCCGTCTGCGGGGATCGAACCCGAACGCGACTATAAAACCAATGTCGGGTTGGAACTCAGCCTGCTGGGAAGCTTGAGCGTTGAGGTGGATTTCTTCCGCAACATGCGTCATAACATCCGGACGTCGGCCGCGGGTACCGTTTCCAGCGTGCTGGGAGTCGGCGTGCCCGACGTCTTTACCGGTAAGGTGCGCAACTATGGCGGGGAATTGGCGGTGGGATGGCGCCGCCGCACAGGCGACTTCGGATATGCCGTGCGGGGGAATATCGCCTATGCCCGCAATAAGATACTCAACAAGGAAGAGGAATACAAACCTTTTGACTATATGCGTATTACAGGGCAGCCGGTAGGGACGTTCTACGGATTGGTGGCCGATGGGATGTACCAGGACGGCGATTTCAATGCCGACGGTTCGCTCCGGGAGGGGCTTCCGGTCTCCTCGTACCAGAATACGGTACGCCCGGGCGACGTGAAATACCGCGACCTGAACCGGGACGGCAGGATCGACGACTACGATCGCACCTACCAGCTCTATGCCGCGGTACCCGAGATTTATTACGGCTTCAGCGTCGAGCTGAAATACAGGGGCTTCGGTGTCAGCGCCTATTTCCAGGGTGTCGCCCATTCGACGCTGGAGACGACGCTGTCGAGCATCTACCAGCCGCTGTACGGCAACGACCGCAACGTTTCGGAGTACTATATGGAGCACCGCTGGTCACGCTTCAATACCGAAGGCCGCTATCCGCGCCTGACCACATTGGCAAACGGGAATAACTACACGCAAAGTTCACTATGGACGGAAAACGGCAATTTCCTGAAGTTGCGTACATTGCAGGCTTACTACAAATTGCCGTCGAAGATTGCCCGCAAGCTGCGTATGCGCGAATGCAGCTTCTATTTCCGCGGTCTGAACCTTTTCTCGGTCGACCATGTCGGTATTCTCGATCCGGAATACGTCAGCACGGGGTATCCCTCGTCACGCAGCTACCAGATCGGCCTGAACGTCATATTCTAAATACGCCACAACGATGAAAAAATACCTGATCTTATTCGCCGGATGCACGCTTCTGATGGCTGCGTGCAGCGATTTCCTGGAACTCGACGAGTCGGTGTACCAGACGACGAAATATCAATTCTCGACCTTCGACCGCGTGAAGCAGAGTGCGACGAACGTCTACTCGTATGTGCAGGAAGGGTTGCTGGATGTCGAAGGTACGATGATCGACGCTGCGACCGACGATGCGGTATACGCCTGGTCTACGGGCGGTATCAAACGTTTTTACGACGGGAGCTGGAACGGAACGAACCTGATCGACGACCGCTGGGCTTCGCTCTATTCGGCTATTGCCGCGGCCAACTATTTCCTCGACAACTGCCCGGATGATTTCCCCGAGGCACAGTATCAGGACAATTACAAGACGAATCTGGCGGAGCTCAAGAACTATCCGTTCGAAGTGAGGGCCCTGCGTGCCTATTTCCATTTCGAATTGCTCCGGCGCTATAACCGGATCGTGATCGGTGACCGTTCGTTCACGATGCAGGAGGTCAATACGCTCGTTCCGGTCTCATACGACGATGCCGCCGGATGGATCGTCTCGGAATGCGATGCCGTAATCCCGTCGTTGCCCAAGACCTATCTGGGGACGGAAAAGGGTGAAGTCGCCCGTGTGACAAAGGGCATGGCGATGGCGCTCAAGGCGCGTATGCTGCTATATGCCGCCAGTCCGCTCAACAACCCCGGCGGTGATGCAGGCCGTTACCTGGAAGCCGCGGCCGCGGCCAAGGAGCTCATAGATGCCGGTATTTACAAGCTTGTCAGCGAGGAAACCACGAACAATGCCGATGCGCAGGGGCTGATCTTCGGCAAGTGGTGCCCGGTGAGCAGCGATTTCGAGGCGGCCAATTTCCCGGTAGGCTTCGAAGGCGGGAATTCGGGCGTCTGCCCGTCGCAGAACCTCGCCGAGGCATTCGATATGGCGACGGGCGAACCGTTCGACTGGAACGACGAGTCGATGCGGTCGCGGATGTTCGTTGCGTCGGCACGCGATCCGCGCTTTGCCAGGACGCTGATATACAACGGGGCGACGTTCAAGGGACAGCCCGTCCAGTCGTATGTCGGCGGCCGTAATGGCCGGCCGCTCGACGGTGCTACACCGACTTCGTACTACCTGCGCAAACACATTGTCGAGGCGACGAGTTTCGTGACGGGCAGCGAGATGAGTTATCAGCACATCTTTCCCTTCTTCCGTTATGCCGAGGTGTTGCGGAACTAGGCCGAGGCATTGGCTGCCGCTACGCAGAACCCCGATTTTACGGGCATGAAGGGGGAGGTGGAGTATACGCTCTCACCACGCGAGGCGCTCAATGCAGTCCGTGCCCGGTACAATATGCCGGGGATTACGGAAACGGATTATGCGGCCTTCGTGAAGCGTCTGCGCAACGAGCGTCGTGTGGAACTGGCCTTCGAGGGGCATCGTTTCTGGGACATCCGCCGCTGGAAGATCGGTGCCGAAACGACGAAGGTTTATGGGCTTACGATTACTCCGCAGAACGATGGCTCGTTCAGCTATATGCGGTCGGTGATCCAGCAGCGCGGCTGGGAGGACAGGATGAATTTCTATCCGATTGCGGATGCCGAGCTTTTCAAAAATCACAACCTCGTCCAAAACGACGGTTGGAAATAGTCAAACCGATAAAAATACGATACGATGAAAAACAAGATTTGGGCGACATTCGCGTTTGCGGCGATCTTCTGTTCGGCATCCTGCGCCGAGGACGATACGTTTGCCTTCAATCCCGATTACAACACTCAGGACGGGTATACTCCTGACGGGATCGCCTCTTGGCCGCAGGCTATCTTCTGCTTCGACGACAACCGCTGTACGGAGGTGGAAATGGCTCCCAGCCAGGCTGCCCTGCGGGGGATCGAAACATCCGGCAACCGGGCGACGGCGCTCGCATTCGCCTCGCAGGACAACCTCTCGTTTACGAACACCTCCACCGGGGCGCACTCGACCGAGTATATCCTGCGTGTGGAGGATATCGACGCCGAAATCCCTGCGATCTGGATGCAATGCGCGACGCGGCAGCAGATAAGCAAGGGTTTTACGCTCAAACCGCTTACCTCGTCCGTGAAGGTGGTACTGGTAAATGCCCCCGATACGCTGCGATCCGTCGTACTCACCCTTCCGCGTATGACCGATGCGCTTTACATCGCTTCGGGAAAGACCGAACCTTTCGGTGAGGCGCTGGAAAAACAGGTCGAGGTAGGCCGCGCGGGGGCGGAGTTCAACATCTTCCCGATGGCCCGGCAGACAGCGGCCTGGAAATTGGGGTTCAAGGTCAGGTTCCCCAATTCGGAAGCAGATGGTTACATGATGCTGCGGGAGGGTGTCGCTGCAGGGCAGACGATCGACCTGGAGATAGACTTCTCGAAACTGGAAGAGGAGTTCACGTACGATGTGGCTTACCGCGTTGCGGCCTACGGTGAACAGGGCGGTGAATTGACGAAGGGCGAATTCTTCCCGGTGCTGCCGGGCGACGACAAGTTCAGGGACGCGAATCCCTATTACAACGTATACGTGCTCAAGGATCGCCGCTGGCAGACCGTCGAGGTGCGCAATGCCCTTTGTTCCGATTCCCCGAACCATCACGAGGAAATATGGAATGACTGGGACAACTCCAAGAAACTGCGCGATACGATGTGTTATGCGCTCTTTACCCACGATTTTGCGGATGCCGTGCGTGTGAAGGTCGAAAAACGCAGCGGATTTTCGCGTGTGGCCGTACGTCCGTCGGCGTACGGGATTACGACCAAGGAGAGCGCCAGCAGCAATACGGTCGAATTCACGCTTCCGGCGTATGAGAAACGCAAGGTGTCGGTCGAGTTCGACGGCGACCGCTACCACAACCTGTTCCTCATGCCGAGCCGTCCCGATACACGGAAGCCTGCGGTGTCGGGCGGCAATGTGAGCTACTATGGCCCCGGTGAGCATACGGAAGGCATTATCGTCCTGACCGAGGGGCAAACGCTCTATGTCGACGAAGGGGCGGTGCTCTATCCGCAGAACATACAGGTCAGGGGCAACGGCGTGACGATTGCAGGCCGGGGCGTCATCTCCGGCGAGAAGATGCGCCATTGGGGCGAGGAGTTTTCCAACGCCGATGTGATGATCGACGTGCAGGGGAACAAACACGAGGGCGGCTATACGGACTTCCGGATCGAAGGCGTTACGATGATCGATGCCCCGAGTTGGTGCCTGCGCGTCATGAATACCGATAACGTGGCCATTGAAAACATCAATATGATCCACTGGGATCTCAACGGCGACGGTATCGACCTGTGTACGGTCACCGGGGCCACGATCAACGATTGCATGTTGCGTGCTTACGACGATTGCATCACGCTCAAGGTGCGTTCCAATGCCGATCCCTATGGCAATGTCCACGACATCAGGATCACCAACTGTATCATCTGGGGCGACTATGCCCGCGGCATCGTCGTGGGCCCCGAGTGCGGCAACGTATGGTGGGCATCGGGCGATATCCGCAATATCGAGATCCGCAACTGTACCGTGCTGGAGGCTGCCCGCGGACAGGCGCTCGCCATTATGCAGGAACTGGGCGATTTTTCGGAGGCCGGAGGGCCGGCGCTGATCGACAACGTGCTCTTCGAAGACTGCGTGGTGGACAATATCCATTCTTCGGGCACCCCGATCTATACCAGCCAGGTCAACAAAGGCGAGTCCTGCGAGATGAAGAATGTGGTCTTCCGCAATGTGACGATCCTCGACGGGCTCGGGTGCCAGCCCTCGCAGGTAAATGTCAACAATACCTATACGAGTATAGATTTCGACAACCTGATCTATAATTCGCGCAAGATCACCTCCTTCGGCAAGGAGATCGTCCTGAAAGATGCTTCGAGCGAGCCTTGGGAACACACCTGGATATCGTTCAAATAGTACATTCAATCCATTTTATTCATTCCTGCCCTTTCCGGCGGAGCCCGGTTGTCCGGGCTCCCCGGCAAGGAGTATTAATTTCTATTCCGTATATGAGAATCATTTCAGAGATTTCCGTTCCCGCGAGCCTGCTTTTTGCGGTGGCATGCCACGATCCGCAGCCGGGTGCAGACCTTGTTCCCCTGCCCGCGGAGATGACCTTTACCGGCGGCTATTTCCAGACCGACAGCGTGTCTTTCGCCCGGGGTGTCGCCGACGGCAGGGTCGTCTGTGAACTCGATGCCTCTTCGCCGAACCTTTCACGCGAGGGGTATGGGCTCGAAGTCCGCAGCGACGGCATCCGGATCACCGCGGCCGACTCCGCCGGGCTGTTCTATGCCCGGCAGACGCTGCTGCAGCTGCTCACGGCAAAAGGTATCCCGTGTGTGAAGATTACCGATAATCCGCGTTTCGGCTACCGGGGTATCCATCTCGACGTTTCGCGCCATTTCTTTGCCAAAGAAGAGGTTTTCAAGATACTCGATGAAATGGCACGTTACAAGCTTAATGTCTTCCACCTGCACCTGACCGACAACGGTGGCTGGCGCATTCAGATCGACAGGTACCCTTTGCTGACCCGGCTCGGAGCTTTCCGGACGGAGGCCGACTGGCTCAAGTGGTGGGAATTCGGCGACAGACGCTACGTTCCGGAGGGGACGCCCGGGGCCTATGGCGGTTATTATACGAAGGATGACATCCGGCAGATCGTGGCTTATGCTGCGGCCCGTTATATCGAGGTGATTCCCGAGATTGAATTCCCGGCGCACTCCGACGAGGTTTTTATCGGCTATCCGGAATTGTGTTGCAGCGGAAAGCCCTATACGAGCGGCGAATTCTGCGTAGGCAATCCCGCAACTTTCGAATTCATGGACGGTGTGCTGACCGAGGTTATGGAGCTTTTTCCTTCCCGGCGGATACACATCGGCGGCGACGAAGCCCGCAAGGCCGCCTGGAAAACCTGCCCCAAATGCCAGTTGCTCGCCAAGGAGCTGGGTGGTCTGGACGAAGTGCAGTGTTACCTGATCGAACATGCCGAAAAATTCCTTGCCGAACACGGCCGGATGATGGTCGGGTGGGACGAGATACTGCGGAACAATCTGCGGCCTACGTCCGTTGCGATTTCGTACCGCGGACAGAGGGGGGCTATCGAAGCCGCCAACCGCGGGTACGACGCGGTCATGTCTCCGGGCGAAATCATCTATTTCGACTGGTACCAGGCTAATCCGCACACGCAGCCGCGGGCGATGAGCGGATTCTCACCCATCAAGAAAATGTACAGCTTCGAACCTGTCCCCGATACGCCCGAAAGGGCTGCGGCCAACGAGTCGCTTGTTAAAGGCGAATATGTGGCCCCGGATTCGGTCGAGCACATCCGCCCGAATGCTGCATCGCATATTATCGGGGTGCAGGGATGCACATGGGCCGAGTTCATAGGTACTCCCGAGCATTTGGAATACATGATTTTTCCGCGCCTGCTCGCCATTGCCGAATTGGGATGGACACCCCGGGAGCGCCGTCTGTGGGCGGACTTCCGCCGTCGTGTCAATAGCCAGATCCCCCGCTTGCTTGCCCGTGGGGTCAATGCCTTCACGCTTAGCAACGATGTCGAGATCACGGCACGCATCGTCAGGGAGGGCCGCAAGGCCCGGGTTACGCTGGATACGGAAAAATATCCGGCCGAAGTGCGTTATACGCTCGACGGCAGCGACCCGACGGTCGGGTCGGACATCTACTCCGGCCCGTTCGTCGTGGAGGCCGGGACGACCGTGAAGGCGGCCCTGTTTGCCGGAGGGAAACCTGCCGGCAGCATTGCCGAACTCTACGTCGACGCGTGTCATGATGTGGAGAATTATTATACCTATCTCGAAACTCCCGAGGTATATGCTTCGACGAACCGCTGATGCCCCCCCCCTGATTCTCTCGTGCCGGAACCCGGACAGCATGGCCTCCGGGGTTTGTACCTGTGGTATTTGCGTTGCCGGTACGGATTCGGGGCAGGTGCCGGTTCAGAAAAGACCTTGAGTGGATATACCAGAAAACCGAATATCAAAAATAGAAATGAAAAAAATTCCGATTTTGTTTCTGGGCTTGCTGGGCGGACTGGCCGCATGTACCCGGATACCCCCGGCCATAGCGCCCGATAAAAAGATAGAAACCCGCATCGGGGAGCTGCTCCAAAAGATGACCCTCGAAGAGAAGATCGGGCAGATGTGCCAGTTGACGGCCGGGGTGGTGATCGACCAGAGCGACCCGCAGCACCCGGTGTTGAGCGAGGCGCTGCTCGATACGGGGATCGGCCGCTATAAGGTTGGGTCGATCCTGAATATTCCCTTCGGCGTGGGGCAGCCCCGTGAGGTGTGGGCCAGGTTTATCAATTGCATCCAGCAACGTTCGCTCGACGAACTGGGGATTCCCTGTATCTATGGGGTAGACCAGATTCACGGCGCATCCTATACGCAGGGGGCGACCCTCTTTCCGCAGGGCATCAATATGGGGGCGTCGTTCAATCGCGGACTCATGCGCAGATGCTCCGAAATTTCGGCTTATGAGACCCGGGCATGTGCGATACCGTGGACCTTTGCCCCGGTCATGGATCTGGGGCGCGATCCGCGCTGGCCGCGCATGTGGGAGAGTTACGGCGAGGACACTTACGTCAATTCGCAGATGGCCGTGGCGTCGGTGCTCGGATTCCAGGGGGATGATCCCAACCGTGTCGACGACCGTCATGTCGCGGCCTGCATCAAGCATTTCATGGCCTATGGCGTACCCGTGTCGGGCAAGGATCGCACACCCTCTTCGGTGACTCGAAATGTGTTGAGGGAGAAGTATTTCGCTCCTTTTATGGAGTGCATTCGGGCCGGGGCGCTGTCGCTGATGGTCAACTCGGCCAGCAACGGCGGTATGCCGTTCCATGCAGACCGGGAGTTGCTCACGGGATGGGTCAAGGAGGAACTCAACTGGGACGGTCTGATCGTGACGGACTGGAATGACATCTACAACCTTTGCGAGCGCGACCATATTGCCGCGAGCCGTAAGGATGCCGTGCGCATTGCGGTCAATGCCGGTATCGACATGGCTATGGTACCGTCGAGTTGGGATTTCTGTATCTATCTCAGGGAACTTGTCGAGGAGGGGCAGGTCTCCATGGAGCGCATCGACGATGCGGTGAGCCGTGTGCTGCGCCTGAAATTCCGCCTCGGCCTTTTCGAAAAACCGTTTTGGAATACCGGCGATTTCCCGGAATTCGCCAGTGACGAATATGCTGCCGTGGCATTGCAGGCTGCCGTGGAGTCGGAGGTACTGCTCAAGAACGAAGGCGGCCTGTTGCCGCTGGAGCGGTCTGCACGGATACTGCTCGCGGGGCCGAATGCCAATTCGATGCGCTGCCTCAACGGAGGATGGTCGTATTCGTGGCAGGGCGACCGCTGTGACGAATTTGCCGGGGACTACAATACCATTTATGAGGCTTTACGCAATAAATTCGACCATGTGGACTATGTCCCCGGTGTGGAGTATGCGCCGCCCCGCTATGACAACTGGCAGGAAGAGTGCGTGACAGGGATCGACAAGGCCGTATCAGCGGCGGCCGGAGCCGATGTGATTATTGCCTGTATAGGCGAAAATTCCTACTGCGAAACGCCTGGTAACATGGATGACCTGAACCTTTCTCAGAACCAGAAGGAGCTGGTGCGGGCCCTTGCGGCGACCGGGAAGCCGCTTGTGCTGATCCTCAATGAAGGCCGCCCGCGCGTCATAGGCGATATCGAGCCGCTTGCGCAGGCCGTGGTCGACATCCTGCTGCCGGGCAATTACGGCGGCGATGCCCTGGCCGAGCGCTTGCAGCAGGCGATGACCGACTATGTGCAAAAGCAGCTGGCTCCGTATCTGCAGCAGGCTATGGATCAGGTGATGAAGTCGATTAGCGATCAGATTGCGGCGACGGTGTCAGCTCAGCTCAAAGCGGGCGCGGCAGGGCTCATGGACCAGATGGCGACGCAGATGTCTTCGAGTTTTGCCAACCTGGCGAGCGCTATGCGTGTGGATGCGAGTGCCTTTGCTCGTGCCATCCATTTCAACATGGACGCCGAGGACCTGAGTTCGCTCATGATGAGCTATGCCAAGGCTTCGAAGCTCACCTACGACAACAATCTGACCACGTTGGGCTATGCGGATGAGGCAGACCCCATCTCGGTTAAGATTTTCCCGCGCGACTTTGAGGCCAAGGAGCGCGTACTTGATCACATCGATGCGTACAACAAGCAGGTCAAAGCCGCCGGCCACGATGAACAGGCAATCTCGTACACCGACTACATGGGCATCATCATGGGTTCGGTGACCGACATCGTGAACACCATCAGCTTGGTGCTCATCGCATTCGTGAGCATCAGCCTGGTGGTGAGCTCCATCATGATCGGCATCATCACCTACATCAGCGTGCTGGAGCGCAAAAAGGAGATCGGTATCCTACGCGCAATCGGTGCGTCGAAGCGCAACGTGGCCAACGTATTCAATGCCGAGACCTTTATCGAGGGCCTCATCGCCGGTGTCTTTGCCATTGTCGTCGTGGTGGCCGTGAGTTTCCCGGTTAATGCCTGGGCGCTTGCTGCCAAACAGGTACCCAATCTGATGAGCCTGCCCGTGCAGGATGCGCTGGTGCTCATTGCAATTTCGGTGCTGCTGACGGTCGTCGCCGGCCTGCTGCC
>ERZ779896.3013-NODE-3013-length-10771-cov-2.129059_pt1 | contig 10771 bp, 10 predicted proteins | sample MGYA00511067_ERZ779896 | MGnify/ENA primary metagenome ERZ779896 (study PRJEB29588, sample SAMEA2161597) | human gut metagenome | biome: human gut; feature: human-associated habitat; material: faeces | place: Denmark | collected 2008/2010 ...
CGGTAGATGCTGCAGATGTAGTATTGATGAAAAGCCGGTTATCCGATGTCCCGGCAGCGATCCGTCTGAGCCGTGCAACGCTTCGAAATATCCATGAAAATCTGTTCTGGGCATTTATCTATAATATCATAGGAATACCGTTAGCAGCAGGATGCTATGTAAAATGGGGACTGACCTTAAATCCGATGTTTGGTGCAGCGGCAATGAGTTTGTCAAGTTTCTGTGTTGTAACAAATGCACTGCGATTGAATTTTTGTAAAATTCATCCAGCAGAAAAATAAATTTTATCAAAGGAAAAAGGAGAGAACGAACATGACAAAAACAACATTAAAAATCGATGGTATGATGTGTGGAATGTGTGAATCACATATGAATGATGCAATTCGGAACGCATTCAATGTAAAAAAGGTGACATCTTCCCATACAGCGGGAGAAAGTGTCATTATCAGTGAAGAACCGTTAGATGAGGCAAAATTGGCAGAAGTTGTCGGAGAGACCGGATACACATTAGAAGGGATCAGTAGTGAGCCATATACAAAAGGCGGACTGTTTTCTTTTTTAAAAAAATAATAGCGGCATAAAAACGCAAAAATAAAGCAGAACAGTGGGACATGACTTTTATAAAAAGGAGTGTTCCACTTATTTTTGTTCCAAAAGTTGAAGACAATTGCTGCGTAGTTTCGTTATAATAAATGAACAGGTAAAAAGAAGGCAAAAAATGAGAGGAGGCGGATAAAATCAGTACGGAAGAACAATTCGAGGCATTGCTTCGTACCTACGAAAAACTCGTATACTCTATCTGTTTGAAAATGGTAAAGAATCCATTTGATGCGCAGGATCTGACGCAGGAAACTTTTTTATCTGCCTACAAAAAACTGCCGGAGTTTGATGGAACTTACGAGAAAGCATGGATCAGCCGGATCGCGACCAATAAATGCCTCGATTATCTAAAAAATGCAGCAAGAAGGTCGGAGCCGAAAGAGGATATCTATTTTGAAGATATCAAAGACCAGAGAGCCGGTCCGGAAGAGATATACATCGATCAGGAGGCAAAGCAATTTGTGTTGAAGATCTGTGGGCAGATCAAACCGCCTTATGATAAAATTGCAAGAGAACATTTTTATGAAGAAAAATCAGCAAGGGAAATCGCAGAGGAGTCAGGAAAGAACTTAAAAACGGTTCAGACACAGATCTATCGGGCAAAGGCACTGATCAAAAAACAGATGGAAGGAGGAAGCAGCAAATGACAGAGGAACATACACACATCAGCGATGAAATGTGGAAAAAATATGCACAGGGAACCTTGAGTACCAAGGAAGAAGAAAAACTTTATACGCATGTAGGATGTTGTACTTATTGTGCAGAACGTTTTGCAAATATTGTGGAAACAGATTTTTTTGCAGAGCCGCCATCCTATCTCTACGACGAGATTGTCGAGCGGAGCCGGAAGGTGGATGTTCAGGCGGCAGCAACAGTGAGAAAGACATCTAAGAAAATGAAGTTGTTGTTCTATAGCCTGAAAGTGGGATTTGCGGTTGCAGCTTCCATCTTTTTACTGACGATGACAACGACGTTAGAACAGAATCCACTGGAATTTTCGGAGGTTCAGCAGCAGGAAAATAAGCCTTCGATCACAAAAAAAATAAATGATAACAGCTATAAGTTTACCGGTTATCTGCAGGATGCAACCAACCGATTATTAGAATTTAAAATTAAGGAGGACAAATAATGATCAGGAAAAAAAGTAAAGGATGGACATTTATCTGTTCGCTTCTGCCGGGAGCGGGAGAGATGTATATGGGATTTATGAAACAGGGAGTCAGTATCATGGGATTGTTTTTTGCAACCATAGCAGTTGCGGCAACTCTGAATATCGGACCGCTTACGATCGTACTTCCGATCATATGGTGCTACAGTTTTTTCAATGTCCACAACATGTACAGTCTGAGCGATGAGGAATTTTATGCATTAGAAGATGATTACATTTTTCATTTAGACCGTATTTTACCGATCAATCAGTGGAGCAAACAGCAAAATAAAATTGTCGCAGGTATTTTGATCATTGCCGGAATCTGCATTTTCTGGAATGAGTGTGTGGATTATCTTATCGGCTCCTGGATTTATGTATGGTTTTCAGAGAGTATTGCTAATTCCATTAGCCAGTTTCTGCATACCTTACCGCGACTTGTAATAGCGGTGATCCTGATCTGCGTGGGTATCCGCATGATCAAGGGAAAGAAAGTGCAGCTTGACTTAGAAGAGGAAAAAAAGGAGGAACTGTAAGATGAAAACCAGAAGAGTAGGAAGTCTTACCTGTGGAGCCTTGTTGATCATATTTGGAGTTTTGTTTATGGTGCATATGTTTGTTCCGGACCTCAAATATGAGTTCATTATTAAATTCTGGCCGGTCATTTTAATTGCACTGGGTGTAGAAATGCTGTTGTCCTGCCGCAATAAAGAGGAGGGCATAAAGCTTAAATATGACGGAGCGGCGATCTTTCTGACAATCCTGCTGGGATTCTTTGCGATGGGAATGGGAGTGCTGCAGTATTGTGTGGAGAATTTTCCGGTGTGCATTTAAAAAATATTCCTACAGGGAAGATGTATCAGACATGCAGGTATCTAAATATTTTGTGAGAGTTGTTGGCGACGTACGCAAGCGGTACTGATTCGCCATCCATGGCTCAGCAGTACCTTTCCCCGACATCGTGTCGGGGAATTGCTGTGTGTAGAACAAAATATCAAGATACCCGGATGCCTGAACATAAATCCCTGTAGGAATATTTTTTTACCGTGTTGTCGCAACTCAAGGTTTTTTTTATTTTGTTTTGCAACGTTGTCTCAGTTAAAGGGTTTTATTTTTTGTTTTACAGTATTGTCTAAGTTCAAAGAATTCTATTATATTATTGGACTATATTGTACTACTTTAAAAGTGTTCATTTCGCAACGATAAAAGCTTTTGTATTTTCATGACGGATTCAGAATAAGCCTTTTATAATTTATAATCCTTAGATATTTTTCAATGTTATTCCATCGCAAGCTCTATAATCGTTTTTTGCTACGTCGTGTTCCGTTCGGCTATGCACCGGGTACATGGTGTGGGATATTAGACATTCGAGACTTTCTCACACAACCAGCAATTCTGCGACAGGAAGTCGCAGAAAGACACCACCGCCATGGAGGGCGGATTGGTGTCGTTTGCGTCCGTCCCCAACCCCATTTCAGAGAAAGTCCGAAAGTCTTATATCCCAACACCCGAACCCGGTGCATTGCCGAACAGAACTCCGATCATTGCGGGAAGATTTAAGAACATTCTAAATACCTGCATCTATGCATAGCAAACTTGCGTTTCCAGATCTGAAAGAATTGAAAAAAAAGTCGAAAAAAATAAAGGAAATCCCACCCAAGCACAGAAATATTAAAATAGAGACTTTGCGCTGTGGAGGAATTTGCATGTCAATCAGGGAAAATTTAGAGCGGATGGAAGAGATTTCATTAAGTCCGTTTGCTACACTTAGTGTCAATTCAAGAGGGCGAGACCGCGAAGAACCGCAGTGTGATATCCGTCCTGTTTTTCAAAGGGACAGAGACCGGATTTTGCACTGTAAGTCTTTTCGACGCCTAAAACACAAGACACAGGTATTCTTAAGCCCGAAGGGAGACCATTACAGAACGCGTCTGACCCATACGTTAGAAGTGTCGCAGAATGCCCGCACCATAGCGAAAGCACTGCGTCTGAATGAGGATTTGGTCGAAGCCATTGCATTAGGACATGATTTAGGGCATACACCATTTGGCCATGCGGGCGAGCGGATCTTGAATGAGCTGTGTGATGAAGGATACCGCCATAATGAGCAGAGTGTGCGGATTGTGGAGAAACTTGAAAAAGACGGTAAGGGACTGAACCTGACATGGGAAGTGCGTGATGGGATATTAAACCACCAGACCAGTATGATGCCGCATACGCTAGAGGGAAAGATCGTCCGTTTGTCGGATAAGATCGCGTATATCAACCATGATATCGACGATGCCATCCGCGCAAAAGTCATGAGTGAGGAAGATATCCCGTTAGAGATCCGCAAAGTTCTTGGTATGACAACCAAGGAACGTTTAAATACCCTGATACATAATATCATTATGAACAGTATGGGAAAAAATGATATTGTGATGTCAGAAGAGATCGGCGGTGCGATGCAGGATTTGCGAAAATTCATGTTTCAGAAAGTTTATACAAATCCTGCAGCAAAAGGTGAAGAAGCAAAGGCAGAGCGATTATTGTGTGAACTTTATGCACATTATATGGGACATATAGAGATATTGCCGGAGCAGTATCAGAGGATGCACAGTGAAGGCGAGAAAAAAGAACGCGTGGTGTGTGACTACATTTCAGGCATGACAGACCAGTATGCGGTGGCAAAATACAGAGAATTCTTTTTGCCAAAAGCATGGGAGATCGGCTAGGAAAGGAGCAGGCAGAAGACATACATGGCATATTATTCAGATGAGCTGATAGAAGAGATCCGTTCAGGAAACGATATCGTAGATGTGATATCAGGCTATGTGCGGCTGACGAAAAAAGGAAGCACTTATTTTGGACTGTGTCCATTCCATAATGAAAAAACGCCATCTTTTTCGGTTTCACCCAATAAGCAGATGTACTATTGCTTCGGCTGCGGGGCGGGAGGCAATGTCATTACTTTTTTAATGGAATATGAAAACTATACCTTTCCCGAAGCATTAGAGGTATTGGCGAACCGCATCGGCGTAGAACTGCCAAAGCAGGAACTGAGTGCCGAGCAGAAGCGGGCTTCCGATAAAAAAGCAAGACTGTTAGAGGCAAATAAAGAAGCGGCAAAATACTTCTATACCCTGTTGCGGAGTGAGCGGGGAAGCAGGGCTCACGAATATTTTAAAAACAGGGGATTGAGCGAGAAAACGCTTCAAAAATTCGGACTCGGATATTCCGATAAATATTCCGATGACCTGTACCGCTATCTGCGAACAAAAGGCTATGAGGATGAGTTGTTAAAAGACAGCGGGTTAGTCAGCATAGATGAGCAGCGTGGCGGTTATGATAAGTTCTGGAACCGTGCCATGTTCCCGATCATGGATGTGCGTGGCAAGGTGATCGGTTTTGGCGGCCGTGTGATGGGAGATGGTGAGCCAAAATACCTGAACTCCCCGGAAACGATGATTTTTGATAAAAGCAGGAATCTGTATGGACTTAATTTTGCAAGAACGACAAAAAAGCATCAGATTCTTTTGTGTGAGGGATATATGGATGTCATTGCACTGCATCAGGCAGGGTTTGACAATGCGGTAGCAGCACTCGGAACGGCATTTACGCCGGGACACGCCAATCTGTTAAAACGATATACCAAAGAGGTCTATCTGACCTTTGACAGTGATGGCGCGGGAATCCGTGCGGCAAAACGGGCAATCCCGATCTTAAAAGAAGCAGGGATCACAGCAAAAGTCATCAATATGAAACCCTATAAAGACCCGGATGAATTTATCAAGGCACTTGGGGCAGAGGAATATGAGAAGCGGATCGAACAGGCAGAGAACAGCTTTTTATTTGAGATACGTCTGTTATCGGAAGAGTATGACTTAAAAGATCCGGCTGGAAAGACAGAATTTGCAAATGAGACCGCAAAAAAATTGTTACAGTTCTCAGAGGAATTAGAAAGAGATAATTATATAGAAGCAATTGCCGACAAATACGGCATGGGTTTTGAGAATTTAAGAAAATTAGTCTATCATTTTGGAACACAGGGATTAACAGGAAGTGAGCCAAGACAGAAAAAGAGCAGGGAAAAACCGCAAAAAGAAGATGGAATGAAGCAGTCCCAGAGACTTTTGCTGACCTGGCTGATAGAAGATACAAGGCTCTTTGAGCTGATAGAAGAATATCTTGGAGCAGAAGATTTTACGGAGGATATTTACCAAAAGACGGCACAGATATTATTTGAACAGTATCGCCGTGATGGCAAAGTGAATCCGGCACAGATCATCAATCTGTTTGGAGAAGAGGATCAAAGCGAGATCGCTTCGCTTTTTCATGCAAGGATTGCTAAGGTGGAGACAAAAGCCGACAGGGAAAAAGCCCTAAAAGAGACAATTCTCCGTGTAAAACAAAACAGCATCCGGGAGCATTCTAAGCACTTAGATCCAACGGATATGGCTGGACTGCAAAAAATCATTGCAGATAAGAAACAGCTTGAGAAACTGGAGAAAACGAATATTTCCATACCATAGGGAGCAGAATAAAGACGAGAGAGGATATTAAAATGGCAGAAAAAAACGAAAACACAGAAAGAAATGAAAAAGAAGAGAAGTTTCAGGCGAAACTGAAAGAACTTTTAGCATTAGCCAAAAAGAAAAAGAATGTTTTGGAATATCAGGAGATCAGTGATTTTTTTCAGGACATGGAGCTGAATGCAGAGCAGTTCGAGAAGATTTTAGACTTCTTAGAGACCAGCAATATCGATGTGCTGCGTATCACAGACAACGATGACGATACGGTTGACGATGAGATCCTGTTAGATGACGAAGAAGAAGTCGAGGTAGAAAAAATTGACTTATCCGTTCCGGACGGTGTATCAATCGAAGACCCGGTCCGTATGTATTTAAAAGAAATCGGAAAAGTGCCGCTCTTAAGTGCGGAAGAAGAAATTGAGTTAGCAAAGCGCATGGAGTTAGGCGATCAGGAGGCAAAAAAACGTCTTGCTGAGGCAAACTTGCGTCTGGTAGTATCCATTGCAAAACGCTATGTCGGAAGAGGAATGTTATTCTTAGATCTGATCCAGGAAGGAAATCTGGGTCTGATCAAGGCTGTTGAAAAATTTGATTACCGGAAGGGATATAAATTTTCCACTTATGCAACCTGGTGGATCCGTCAGGCAATCACAAGAGCAATCGCAGACCAGGCAAGAACCATCCGTATTCCGGTGCATATGGTAGAGACGATCAACAAACTGATCCGTGTATCCAGACAGTTACTGCAGGAGTTAGGACGTGAACCTACCCCGGAAGAAATTGCAAAAGAGATGGACATGCCGGTAGAACGTGTCCGCGAGATTTTAAAGATTTCACAGGAGCCGGTTTCTTTAGAGACCCCGATCGGAGAAGAAGAGGACAGCCATCTTGGAGACTTTATTCAGGATGATAATGTTCCGGTACCGGCAGATGCAGCCGCGTTTACTCTCTTAAAAGAACAGTTAGAAGAGGTTTTAGGCACCTTAACGGAAAGAGAGCAGAAGGTGTTAACCCTTCGTTTTGGATTAGAGGACGGAAGAGCAAGAACTTTAGAGGAAGTCGGAAAAGAGTTCAATGTTACCCGTGAGCGTATCCGTCAGATCGAGGCAAAGGCACTTAGAAAACTCCGTCACCCAAGCAGAAGCAGAAAATTAAAGGATTATCTTGAGTAATATGATACAGTTGTCAAAGCGTTTAAATGCCGTGGCAGAGCTGTTGGTGCATGGGATTGATCAATTAGAGCTAGAGCAGCCGGTATTAGCAGACATCGGAACAGACCACGCATATCTTCCGGTTTATTTAGTGCAAAAAAAAGTCGTAAAAAAAGCATATGCCGCAGATGTAAGAAAAGGTCCTTTGCTTCATGCAAAAGAACATATTGAGCAATATGGGCTGGGTGAATACATACAGACCAGACTTTCCGATGGGGGGGAAAGTTTTGTGCCCGGTGAGTCAGAAGTTGCAGTGATCGCAGGAATGGGCGGAGGACTGATGCAGAAGATCTTAAGCGGATCGCCGGAGTTTTTTGAGAAAAATTCCTGTGTGGTCTTGCAGCCGCAGTCTGAGATTGAGCAGTTTCGCCGTTTTTTAACAGAGGACGGTTGGTGTATCTTAGAAGAAGATATGGTCTTAGAAGACGGAAAATATTATCCGATGATGTCTGTGACAAAAAAAGAGACAGCGATGCCTTTAGACAATCCCTATCGGAATGCAAAGGACATAGATTTTTTATACGGTGCATATTTATTAAAAGAAGGACATCCGGTATTGCAGGACTATTTGAAAAGAGAGGCGCAGATCTACCGGGAATTATTAGAAAAGCTGTCTGCGATTTCTGACAGACCGGAGATTCAAAAGAGGATTCATGAGGTAGAAAAAAAGGCAGAGCAGACAGAGCGGGCAATACAGGAAATGAGCAAGTAAGCTGATCAATAAGCTAAAAGAGAAGGACAGTGTAAGGATCAATGGAATGTAAAAAAGTAATTGAAATATTAGAAAAACAGTCGCCGAAAAGTTATGCCTGTGACTGGGACAATGTAGGACTCTTAGTTGGCAGGGAAGATAAAGAGATCCAAAAGATTTATATTGCATTGGATGCTACGGATGAGGCGATCGAAGAAGCGATTGCCAATGGAGCGGATATGCTGTTGACCCATCATCCAATGATATTCAAAGAAGTGAAGCGTGTAACGCAGGAGGATTTTATCGGAAGAAGGATTATCCGTCTGATCCAAAATGACATGGTATATTATGCGATGCATACCAACTTTGATGTCATGGGCATGGCAGATTTAGCGGCAGATTATTTAGAACTTTCAGATACAGAGATATTGGAAGTAACAGGTGTTTCGGAAGCAAAAAAAGTGGGAATTGGCAGATACGGCAGCCTGAAAAAAGAGATGACGGTACGGGAGTGCTGTGAAGAGGTCAAGCAGGCATTTTCTTTAGAAAATGTAAAAGTATTTGGTGATTTAGAGCGAAAAGTAAAGACCGCAGCGATTTCACCGGGTTCGGGAAAAAGTGTGATTTCGAATGCATTGCAGGCAGGTGTGGATGTGCTGATTACCGGTGACATAGACCATCATGAGGGAATTGATGCGGTGGCGCAGAATATGACGGTGATTGATGCAGGCCATTACGGAGTGGAACATATTTTTATCCCATATATGGAACAGTATTTAAAAAGAGAAGCAAAAGAACTGGAGATTGCAGTACAGCCACTGACATTTCCATTTCAGATCATATAGTGTAGAGAAAAGATAAAAAGGCGGGTGTTTTTTATGGAGCAGATGATAAAAGTACAAATAGAAGGAAAAGAGTATGAATATCCGGCAGGAACTACATACCAGACGATCGCGGGGGATTTTCAAAAAGAGTACGAAGATGATATTTTACTGGTCCTCTTTGACCATAGACTGCGGGAACTTGGAAAGAGTTTAAAGAGCGAGGGGACGATCGAATTTATTACGGCAAAACAGGACCCGGGCAAAAAGGCATATCGGAGAAGTACGACGTTATTATTGCAAAAGGCGGTGGATAACCTCTATGGAAAAGACGGAGTCAGTATACAGATTCGTCATTCCTTAGGACAGGGATATTACTGCACCTTAAAAGGAGCAAAAGAGGACATCAGCGACTTGATCCTTTCAATCAAAATAGAAATGATGCGTTTAGTCGATGCTGATATCAGTATCGGGAAAAAGAGTTGTCGGACCGACGATGCGATCCGCCTGTTTGCAGAACGGGGTATGCATGATAAGGAGCGCCTGTTCCGTTATCGCAGAAGTTCGAGAGTCAATGTCTATGATTTAGATGGATATATCGACTATTTTTACGGCTATATGGTTCCGTCTACCGGATACTTGAAATGGTTTGACCTGATCCCATTTGAAGAGGGGATGATGTTATTATTCCCTGGAAAAAATACAAAGACGATTGATGAGTTTCACCCATCTAAAAAGTTATTCCACACCTTACAGGAATCCGAAGAATGGGGAAAAATGCTAAATATCGATACGGTAGGAGCGTTAGACGATGCGATCGCGGCAGGAAAAATGCGGCAGGTCATCATGGTGCAGGAAGCCCTGATGGAAAAAAAGATCGGTCAGCTTGCAGAGACCATTGCATCGGCAGGGGATAAAAAATTCGTAATGATCGCAGGACCATCCTCTTCCGGTAAGACGACCTTTTCCTATCGTCTGTCCACACAGTTGATGGCACAGGGGCTCAAACCTCATCCGATCGGACTGGATAATTACTATTTAGACCGTGAAAATACACCGCGTGATGAGAACGGCAACTATGATTTTGAGTGTTTAGAAGCATTGGATGTAGAGCAGTTCAATGAAGATATGACAAGACTGTTCAAAGGAGAGCAGGTAGAGATACCGACCTTTAACTTTAAGACCGGAAGACGGGAATACAAAGGCAACTTTTTACAGCTTGGCGATGACGATATCTTAGTAATAGAAGGAATCCACGGATTGAATGACAAATTATCCTATTCCTTAACAAAAGAGAGTAAGTTTAAAATCTATATCAGTGCATTAACCCAGTTGAACATAGATGAACACAATTATCTTCCGACTACAGATGCAAGACTGATCCGCAGGATCGTGCGTGATGCGAGAACACGCGGCACCAGTGCCAAAGAGACGATTGCCATGTGGCCATCGGTGCGAAGAGGCGAGGAACGTCATATCTTCCCATTTCAGGAGGAGGCAGATGCGATGTTCAATTCGGCACTCATCTATGAGCTTGCCGTGTTAAAGGCGTATGCAGAACCGCGTCTGTTTGCGATCGAAAAGGACTGTCCGGAGTATTTAGAGGCAAAGCGTCTGCTGAAATTCCTGGACTATTTCCTTCCAATGCCGAGCGATGGAATCAACCAGAATTCCATTCTGCGTGAATTTATCGGCGGAAGCTGTTTTAATGTATAAAAGCAGTGGAAATTTTGGCGAAAAAAATTTTCTTGCGAAAAAAATTTTCTTGCGAAAATTAAAGGAATAGTGTA
>ERZ779896.3017-NODE-3017-length-10755-cov-3.947477_pt1 | contig 10755 bp, 10 predicted proteins | sample MGYA00511067_ERZ779896 | MGnify/ENA primary metagenome ERZ779896 (study PRJEB29588, sample SAMEA2161597) | human gut metagenome | biome: human gut; feature: human-associated habitat; material: faeces | place: Denmark | collected 2008/2010 ...
ACGAATTGAGCCAGTGAGTGAAATTTAACGATTCTCTCACTGGTTCTTTTCATTTCATATAAAATTAAAATTTCAATCAAATAAAAAAGTCAACTTACACATATCAAATTTCTTTTCATAGGTTATAACTTATATTCTATTTTAATTTTCAAAGTATACCATATCCCATGATCGTTCCGTTATTGATATCGTAGCTTCTCTGGTTCACGGCATCACTGGAGTTTCCCTCTACGGTGTATACGGTACTGCCCTCGGTTTTCTCCACGATTCCTACATGGTCTGAGGTTCCATCTCCGTTCCAGTCAAAAAAGATTAGGGTTCCGGGCGCTGGCGAGTATCCTCGGCTCTTCCATTTTCCCTTGTTCTGAAACCATGCGATTCCGTCATCACACAGAGAGAACTTCGGCATCTTACCGTTTTCGATTAATCCTGCCTGATCTCCACACCAGCTGGCAAAGCAGGCACACCATGCTACATGGCTGTCAAATCCATACCACGACCAGAACTTCTGGCCACCTTCATTTCCAAGCTGGGTAAGTGCCACGGATACAATCTGGCCGTTGCCTCCAAACAGGCCGGCAAACAATCCGCCGCTAGAATAATACCGCAGGACGTGAGGGACATATTCTGGATCCCCATAGGCACTCCAGCCATGTGAAGCCGCCTGTTCATTGGAAAACTGCAAAGCGTTTTCTGCACTGTAGCCCCCATAGTTTCGGAGAGCCCACGTTATGTACCCGTTTCCGTAGTTATACCCTTGCAGGGACAGCTTCAGCTTGTCCATGTCCTGTGGGCTGGTGCATCCGGCTTCTCTTAGGCAGTCCGCATAATACTGGATTCCTACATGTATGGAATAGTCGGCATCCTGGATGGCATTCGGGCTGTTGGAATACCGGGTGTTGTATGGGCACTCACTGCTCTGCATGGGATCGGTCCCCCGGCCGCCAGATTCCTGCATCATGATTGCCTGTATCACGGAAACGTATTCGGGGATTCCATACTGGTTGGCGTATTTCTGGATGGTTGCCGTATAGGAAAGTACTTCCTGGCTGAGTGCTTCGTTGCTCTCTGAGCTTCCAGAGAATGCCGCACCGCCAATGATCCCGACCATGATAACCAGAAGCAGAACCATGACCGCTCCGGCGGCTCCCAGTGCAGCCATCATGGACTGCACCGTTTTCGCTGCCGCTTCTACAGCGGCCTTAGCTGCCTTGAAGGTATTCTCTCCTGCCCTTGCCGTTTTCTGTATCCGGCGGACTCCATCGGAAGTCTGCAAGGCGGCTTTCTTCGCCGCCTGCTTCGCTGCCCTTCGTTCCATCTGCTTCTGCATCCGGGCTGTCAAGGCGTTGGAACTGGCCACCCGGAGCTTCTGCTCTGGCTGGATGCTGATCTTCACAGATGGAGGGGCGGTCTTAATAGTACGCCGCTGTATGGTCTTCGGCTCCAACCGTTTCCGTGGCTTTTCCTTGATCCGGATGCTTTCCGGCTGTTTCTGGCGGATGGCATTCTGCCTTGCGGTATCTTCGGCCTTGCTTTTCTGGTTTTGTCTTTTGATGGAAAGCGATCCACCTTCCGACATTTCCTGTCCATTCTGGATTCTTGGTGTCTCCCTAGCTGCCCGGATCTTCTGTTCTTTCGTTTTGACGGCATCTGAAATCGCCTTTTGCCGCTTGGCTTTCTGAATCTGGACTTCCTGGTTTTCCCGTTCCTTGACCTTCACACGGGATGCCCCCTGTTCCCGTTTTTTTTGCTTCGGTGCTTCCCGACTGACCGGATCGGGAGCCTGTGTGTCCCCTGTTCCTCTGGCGGCTTCTTTCTGCGCTTCTTTTTTACCAGTAACTCTCAGTTTGATCTTCTCGTAGGAAGTCTGTGCAGCTGTCTTTCCGGCTCTGGTTACAGTTCTGCCTGTCTTTCTTGCAGCCCATTCCTCTGCGGATGTGACTTTCCCACTGGCATATTCGGATAGGGACTGTTCTCCCATGTCATTGTCCCTGGCATTTGCGATGGTCTGGGATTTTTCCTTGCTCTCCAGTATGGCCGTCCGCATCAGCTCCTTGGGGATTCTGGAGGCAGGATTTTTGGTCTTTGGTTTTGTTGTAACTTCTTTGGTTTTGATATCCTTCATCTCACACCTCCAGTCCCGGCTTGTCCCGCTCTTACGCTTCGCCCGGCTTGGTCGTCATCAGGCGATACAGTTTTGTATTTCTTGGAAACGAATTTTCAAACGGCACCAGATTTCCGGAACAGCGGATCAGACCATGGCCGGCACCCACATTGGTGATGTAGGATAACTGGTTGTCTGAAATATTCAGAAGTGCCGCCAGCTCATCCCGGTCGGTGGTAGCCTGATTCAAAAGGATCAGGAACTCACTGTTCGCCAGCATCAGGCGGGCGGTATCGGATTTCAGAAGTTCCTCAACGTTCTGGGTAAGTCCGGTTACAAATCCGGAATACTTACGGATACGCTTGTACAGGCGGTAGAAAAAGTCCGCACTGTATTCATAGCGGAACAGCAGATAAAACTCATCCGCAAAGATCCATGTCGTTTTTCCCTTCTTCCAGTTCTGGATCACACGGTTAAAAATCGAATCCAGTGTGACCAGCATGCCAAGGGGCATCAGCTGTTCGCCCAGCTCCCGGATGTCATAGTCGATGATACGGCTCTTCGTGTTGACATTGGTTTCCTGGGCAAAGGTGTTCAGACTGCCATTGATAAACAGTTCCGAAGACAGAGCCAGCCCTCTGGCTTCTTCCTCCGGCTGGAGCATGAGTTGTCGGTACAGGTCCTTTAAGGTCGGCACCTGCCCTTTGTAACCGCCCCTCATATAATCCCGGTACACATCTGCGGTGCAGCGGTCAAGGATGGATTTCTCCTTTGCCGAAAGGTTTCCGGCTCCTACGAGCTGCTCAAACAGGGAAAGGATAAATTCTGACTTCTCAATCAGAGGATTTCGGTCATTGCCATAGGCAGAATCCATATCCAGTGCATTCAGATGGGTATCCGAGGTTGCCGAGATCCGGATGACCTCTCCGTTTAAGGCTTCCACTAGAGAAGCAAACTCCGACTCCGGATCGAGGATGAGGATGTCATCTTCCGTGGAAAGGGCAAGGTCTACGATCTCTTCTTTTGCCGAGAAGCTCTTTCCGGAACCGCTGACTCCCAATCGGAACGAATTTCCATTTAACAGCTTCCGGCGGTCTGCCACCAGCATATTTTTGCTGACTGCATTCTGCCCATAGTAGATGCCGCCCGGCTGCATGATCTCCTGCGTATGAAATGGAATCAATACAGCGGTGGACTCTGTGGTAAGGGTACGCACCGCATCGATCTTCCGCAGGCCATACGGCAGGACGGTGTTCAGCCCATCGACTTGTTGCCATTTCAGGGTTGCCATCTGGCAGAGATGTTTTCTTGCAATGGAATACAGGGTTTCCGTATCGGAATCCAGCTGTTTCTTGCTGTCTGCCATATGTACCATTGTCAGGATACCGAACATCATTCTCTGATCCCTGGTGGTCAGATCGTCCAGCATCTCCTTGGTCTCTTTTCTCTGCAGCTCCATGTCATAGGGAACTACGGCAGAAAAGTTATTATTTGCATTCTGGCGTCTCTGCCAGTTCGTCACGTTTGTCTCCACACCCAGCAGTCGATTCTGGATCTCACGCACCGCTTCATCTGTCGGCACCGGGATGATGTCAATGGACAGCATCAGGTTCCTGCCAAGGCTGCACAGTTCGGAGATCATCTCATCTTTCACATAGCTGGCGTAATCTTCCATGAAAAGGACTCTTCCGTACTGCTCACCCAGTTTAAAATGATCGTTGTGGAATTCCATCGTGTCCGGGCAGATCCAGTCTTTGAAGCTGTGCCCTTTTTTCGCAAAGGCTTTCATGTCAAATGGAAAACTCTGCAGAACATCTGCCTTGAAAAAGTCCCGGAAGATCTGGAGCCTCTGCTCTGCATCCAGCTCTTCCCCGATGGAGGACAGCTTGGCCAGATGGGTGATGATATCCGTTCCCACACGGGCGAAATAGGTCCTGGCTTCATCGATGTTCTTCTTGTGGACACTGACGGTCAGGTAGCGTTCCTGGTAGATGCTGTTGTTAGTACCGGAGATCTTGGACAAGAGCATGTCGTTGTACTCCTTCCGGTATTCATCGAGCCCGTCCCCTTTCATTGGGATCAGCAGGGACTGTTCAAACTCTTCTTTGTTGATCTTACGGTTGTTCAGGGTAATCTTCGCAGTACAGCCGGAATCCAGTGCATTTAAAAGTTCGGAATAATCCAGGAACATTTCTGTCTTGTCCGCTTTACTGGCAATGGAATAATTGATATCCGTAAACCGGAATGTCCGGGAAAATTTACTCTCTACCTGAAAAATCCCATCCGGCCAGATCTTGCGGATGGGGATTGCCTGCTGGACAGACCTCGGTACTTTAAATTTTTCTTTGTCCTGTTTCAGTGTCTGACTCAGGGTTTTAATCAAAGGCATCACCCCTTCCTCTTGGCTTCTTTGGTTTCTTCTGTTTCGTCCGCTTCTTCTCCAGAAGCTCCGCTCCGTTTCCCATCATTTTTTCACCCAGCCGCAGGCTCTCTTCCATGCAGGAAAAGTACAGGTTCTCCGATTTGAATACCAGCCGTTTCGGGTACAGCAGTTCGGATTTGATGACTGTCCATGCGAACTGTTCTGCCGTCATGCCGTGGTAACGGAAAAAACCGCAGGCTGCAAAGGGAGCCGCCCCAAGCACACACAGCCATCCGGTTACCTGTTCCCCGGCATATTTCCGGGTGACAAAATAGATTCCAAGGGCTGCCAGGATCGCCAGTACCGAAAATAAGCACTGCCGGAAGCTTAAGCCCCAGAACATTGACTCCTGATAGTCTCGGATTTCTTTATTCATTTTCACTTCCATGTTGTTTTCTACCTTTCTCTCTGTGATTTGTTCTTTGGTTTCTGCTTTGGTGCATCCGCAATCTGGATGCCGTGGCTTTCCATAAATTCTCTGGTTCCCTGCGGATCATATTCTGCCAGTTTCTTCAGGTCAAAGGCGACCTTCTGAAAGGTGCAGTAACCGGAAACTGCGGTCTCCGGAAGTACCCTGCCCAGCTTGTATTTCCGAATAAAACGCAGATGCTCTTTGCTGAAATTGTGGTCGATATAGGCTTCGTTCACACCGTTCAGCGGAGCATGGTGCAGGTTCACCGTAAGGTCGGAAAAAAGTTCCGGGTAGCCATATTCTATCTGGTAAATCCCGACATACAGGCGGTCTCTGTCCAAGTAGCCGCTGACCCGTAAGAATACTTCCTCTGGTTGCTCTCCACTGTCATAAATTAATTTCTTTGGTTCTTCCATTCCTTTCTGCCTCCTATAATCCCATGATTTCTTTTACGATCCGGTCAGATGCCTTCACTGCCCCGACCAGTACCAGTAAGTTAAAGACCAGCTCCCCGATGTAGTTCCAGACAATCGTCACAGCAGACAGACTGGTATCCCCGACGGCCGGCGGACTCGCCGCAAACACCGAAAAGATGATGCAGGCCAGTGCGATGATGGCACCTTCCAGACATACCCCGGCGTAGGAACGGATAAAGTTCTTCCCTACAGACTGGGTTGGTTCCCCGGCAAAGGTTGCCAGCGGGATCGGTGCGATGGCTGTGTACATATACAGCTTGAACATTCTTCCATATACAGTCAGGATCATCACAAAGGAAAGCACGGTAATTAACAAGCTGCCTAACAGGGTTACGATCCACAAAGGGATGGATTCCAGCATCCCGACTGCTTCGATCTTGTCCACAATCTCTGAGGGCAGTTCCGCCACCGTTCCACCTGCCATCCCGGAATGGGACATAATATTTGCCACGATTCCCTGCACAATGGAAAAAATTGCCGTCAGAAGCTCCATGCCGGACATGACGGCTCCCTGTGCCAGTGCGAAACGGATAAAGGCTTTCACTACGTGTTCCGGCTTCTTCATATCCGTGAAGCTCCCACAGGTTTTCACCAGCCCTGCCGCAAAAAATAAGACCAGCAGGCCGTACCCGATGGCTCGGAGCCCTCCGTTGATGTTCGTCATCACGCTCCAGATCGCACCGCCCTTGAAATTCTCCGGGCTTTGCGTCAGCAGTGTCCAGATCTCGGCCAGCTTGTCACTCCAGGTCTGCAAGGCAGAATTCAGATTCTGTACGATCCAGTTATCACTCAAACAGTTTCACCTCCCATCCTGCAAAAGTGAGCGGGGAACCCGCATTTCGCATGGCTCCCCTTCTGGTCTCTGATCCTAACCCATGATCAGATCCAGGATCTCTTTTGCAAAGGTAATGATGATACCGCCTGCCAGTGTCAGGAATCCGTTTGCCCTCTGGCTCGGATCGTGGCTCTTTAGGGACAGGCCGACCTGCACGATACCAAATCCAAGCAGGATCAGGCCAATGGCACGGATCAGGGAAAAGATAAACGTGGACAGGTTATTGACGACTGCCAGCGGATCGCCTGCAGCGTAAACGCAAGTTGCCCCAATGCAGAAAGTCAGCACCATCACCGCATACAGGGCAAACAGTTTCTTCTGCCCTCTCTTCATCTTCAGCGGTGTGGTCTCTTTTTTTGTTTCTGTGTGTTTCTTATTTTTCAGTAAATTCATCGGCATTCCTCCAATCAAAAAAGCTCCCCGATGATGTCCTCATCCAGAAGCAGTTCGTAGTCGTTATATCTTGTTTCGTCAAAGGTAAAATCGTCATGTGCCAGCGGTGCTTTCGCATAGTTGAACGGGCCGGCACCGCCGTCTTCGGTATACCGGATGTTGGGATGCTTCATCAGGTCATACTTGGCATCCAGTATGGGCCGTTCCCCGCGGATAAACAGAAGTGCATTCTGGTTATCCAGCATACGGACTTCATCCGGCTGTAACAGCTCCCTTCCGCTCTGCTGGAAGTTGGTGGAGTAGCTGCCGGATTTTCCTTTGGTCTGCCCGTAGGTGTTGGTGTCTATGGTTTCTTTCCCCAGTAATTCTGATACATATTTGTGTGTCTCTTTTTCATTGCCGCCCAGGTACAAAAACTCATCGCAGTTGCCCACCAGACTTTCCCAGGAGTCCTTGAACAGAGCCTTTAGCTGGCTCATGTTCTGGATGATGATGCTGCAGTAAATGGAACGGGAACGGCAGGTTGCCAGGATCTTCTCAAACTCATTTGGCAGGGATACGTTTGGAAACTCATCCATGATACAGTTGACCGGAACCGGGAGGGCACCGCCATGCACACGGTCTGCCATATAATAAAGAGTCTGGAAAAGCTGGCTGTAGATCATACCTACCAGATAATTCAAAGAGGTGTCCGCATCCGGAATACAGCAGAAAAGGGCAACTTTTCTTTCGCCCATGCTGGAAAGATCCAGTTCATCGGTATTGGTCAGCTTGGCGATCTGCGGCAGGTTGAAGGCTGCCAGACGGACACCAACACTGATCAGGATGGACTTGGCGGTCTTTCCTGCCGCCTGCTTGTAAATGTGGTACTGCTTGACGGCAATGCTGTCCGGGTCCCGCATCTCCAGACGGTCAAACAAAATGTCCAGAGGGGACTCGTAGTCCTCGTCCTCTTCTTTTACCTGTGCCGAGCCTAACATCTCCATGATCATGGCGAAGTTCTGTTCTTCCGGCGGAGCTTCATGGAGCAGATACAGCATCAGTGCCTGAAGCAGTGCTGTCTCGCTCTTCTCCCAGAACGGATCGGAGGACTGGGAACCTTTGGGTGTGGTGTTTTGTATCAGATTGGAAATGAGACGGAGTACGTCTTTGTCATCGTGGACGTACTCGAATGGATTGTAGCAAAAAGATGTGTCGGGATTGATGAGGTCAAAGACACGCACCTCATATCCTTTCTTTTCCAGCAGACCGCCTGTCTTTCGGAGCAGCTCGGCTTTGGGGTCTGTAATGACCATCGAGCAGCAGCACTGCATGATGTTCGGCAGGGCAAAGCCTCTGGATTTTCCTGCACCGGAGCCTCCCACCACGAGGATGTTGAGACATCTGCGGTGCTCGTGGGTGTCCAGGCTGATGCGGAAGTTCTGCGTCAGCAGGATGTTCTGGGAGTACGGCTTCTGGCTGTATTTCTTACAGATCTGCCGGGCATCGCCCCATCTGGCAGAGCCATGTTCTTCCCCTCTGCGGTAGTTCTTCTGACTGGAATAAAAAATGCCGATCCCGGCTGCGTAAAGTAACGTGCAGACCAGCACCGACTTGATGGTATATTCCGTATAATGAAGCTGGAAGGGGTGGTTCAGTTTTTCCGTTAGAACCTCCATCAGCTCAAAAAGATTCCTGCCCGGCTGAATAGCATCCGCAATCAGGATCGCTGCCCACCAGATGACAGGCAGTCCGGCAAGCCAGATCACCCAGTCTGACTTCCGGCTGTTTGTTACCGGGATGGCTGCTGTTTGGGCCTCTCTGCTCTTGGCAGGTCCGTAATGTGGAAGCTGTCCACTCCCGGAACGAGGGCAAGGCTGCTTCCATTCTCCCAGTTTACGTGGATCTGCCCTGCATCGTCTACCATATCCACCTTACCTTTTAAGCCGGGTGGCATGTGGCTCTCCCCCTCCATGCTGTTAAGCGTGACCTCTGTTCCCGGCGGATATCTTCTCCTCATGGCTTCTATTCTTTCTTGTGTCATATTTCTGTATATTCGTACCACATCCTTTCTTTATCTTCCCCGTCCACGGTATGGGCGGCGGTATCTGGATTTCATGATCTTTAACAGGACACTGTCGATCCCATCGGAATAGCGTCCGTTTTTCAGGTATGTGTCCCGGAGCTTGTTTAAAGCTTCTACAGATTTGGTGTGTTCAGCTTCTGTCAGGTAGAGCTTTCCTTCTTCCTGCTCTGCCAGCTTCAGAACCAGATCCCGTGTGGTATCCACCGGAAGCCCCTGTTCTTTTTCCTGCCGGAACACTTCCCGGAGGGCATGGATCAGCATATGGTTCATGATCCGGTCCATCTTTACATATCGCATTCTTGTCATAGGCGAGCCTCCTTTTTTCCTCTTTTTTCTCAACCACAACATACCACACTTCCTCCCGGAAAGCTACTGCAAAAGAGCCGGAAAAACCCCTTTTATCAGCGTTCCGGGGACTTTTTGTTCTTGGCTGGTTTCTCTGATTTCTCCTCTGGGACGGCAAATTCATCGGGCATAAATTCCTGCTCACTTTTGCCGAGGTTGCGGTCTACCTGCTTGCCAATGGAATAGGCTGCGCTCTTTACATTCTGAATAAAGGAGCGGAGTTCTTTCGGATCTTTCTGTCCGAATGCCTGCATCTCGCATACCTTGTCAAAGGAAAAGCCGGAGACATCCACGCCATATTTCTGTGCTGTCACATACGCCGCACAATAAGCCTGTGCCGCTACCCCTGCCCGGCTGTAGCTTCCATCGTGATGGTCAAGAGATGCATACGCCAGTTCCCGGCTGATGGAATGGAATGTTGTATTTTCACTCATGCCGTTTCGGACATAGATCGTCCGCTTGTTCGGGATATACTGTGCCTGTACCTTATCCGGCAGGTTGTCTGCGATCTGAATCCGTACCTCGCTGTCGGTCAGCAGTGCTTCCATCAACTGGTCCATCGGTTTTGGCTCCGCCTCTTCCGGCTGTTTGGTGCGAATCTGGCTGATGTCATAGGCTTTCTGGATGGAGTATCCCTGCTGGATGACACCATCCTTTTCGTATTCCTGTCCGACAATGAAGTTGTATCCCTTGCTTCCGGTCTTGACTACTTTGCCTTCTTCTTTCCATTTTTCAAAGGTCTTAATCTGCCGGATCTCCGGGTTCTGTGCATAGAGCAGGAACAGGTTGTCTGTCCTCTGTGGCTTACACTGTCCCATAAAATCAAGGAATCCTTTTAAGGAGTCCCCATTCTGGAAGATCTCCTGTGCCTTTCCATCGATCATGCCCCAGATTTCTTCCCTCTCCTGCTTTTTCTGTGCGGCATATTCCTCTTTCGATAGCCGCTGGGCGGACGGTTCCTGCGTGTCCTGCCCTAAAAATTTTGTCAGGTCCATCTTCTACCTCGCTTTCACCTTTCGTTTATTTCTCGCTTTCTTCTGCGTTTTCTTTGGTCCACGGTTCTTTTCCCGGCTCCGCTTCTGGGATTCCTCTGCTTTCTCCCGTTTGATGTTCTCCAGCTCCCGGCGGACACTGGGACGCTCCTGTTCCCTTGGCTTTGCTCCATCAGTCCCGTTTTCCTGCCCGGTAGAAATATTTCTGCTGTGCAAGGAAGAGCCGGACAGATTCTCTTCCCCCTCTTCCTGCACCGGGATAAAATTTTCCGATTCGGAAGACTCCTTTTCAGGATGATTCTGATTCTTCTCTCCTTGAGAAAAATCCATGTCACCGACCTGGAATGCTTCGTCCAGATCGCTGATCTCAAACTGCACCTCGCCCTCTGGCATCTGTACGATTTTCTGTACTGTTTCGGTTTCCGGTGCTTCCATTCCAGCGGTTACCTCATGGACAGCTTCCCCGACTTCACTTCTTACAAAATCAAGATTCATCTTATCCATAACCCGGTTGACCTTGGCTGCGTCATCCGCAAAGACCATGACCTCGCTCATCTCCGGGTTCTTTTTATCCCGGATGATCACATAGAGCAGTCCTCGTTTCCTGCCCTCACTGCAGAATTCACGCAGGCGGTCAGATGGCACAGTGAAGAACTTCAATGGCTTGTTCTCCTTTAACATCCGCACCATTCTGGTCTTGCCCCTCGTTTT
>ERZ779896.3020-NODE-3020-length-10751-cov-2.041604_pt1 | contig 10751 bp, 8 predicted proteins | sample MGYA00511067_ERZ779896 | MGnify/ENA primary metagenome ERZ779896 (study PRJEB29588, sample SAMEA2161597) | human gut metagenome | biome: human gut; feature: human-associated habitat; material: faeces | place: Denmark | collected 2008/2010 ...
CACGACCAGCACGACCGGCTTGCCGGGTTTGCCGGCCACACCCTGCCCGATGGCGGCGGCCAAAGCCGGGCGCAAGCCTTCGGGGATGCCGGCCAGGACGGAGTTGTCGACGTCGTCCGAAGCCTCGATGTCGCCGGCGGCGAGCTTCAGGAAGGTCTTGTCCTGTTCCAGCTCAGACAGGATGCCTACCAGTGAGCCGTTGATCAGGTACGGGTGCGTCGCCTCACCGGCCATTGAACTTCTCCTGGGTCTCGGCAAGACCGTGGAAGATGATGTCCTCGGCGGCGTCGGCGCCGTCAGCCAGGAATTCGGGCAGCTGCTTGCGCTGGTCCGGACCGAATCCGCCCAGCACCCAGTTCACCGTGTTGTCATGCGCGTTCGCACCGCGCTTGGAGTGACCGACGCCCATGCGCACACGCGCGTATTTCGGCGTGCCGAGGGAACGGTCAATCGACTTGATGCCGTTGTGGCCGCCTGCGGAGCCGCCTGCCTTGACCTTGATACGGCCGAATTCCAAGTCCATGTCATCGTGAATCACCACAATATGGTCGGGCTCGATCTGGTAATAGGCGCTAATGGAAGCCACCGCATTGCCGGAATCATTCATATAAGTCAGCGGCTTGGCCAGAAAGAACTTGACGGTGCGGCCGTCCAGGTTCATCACGTTTTTACCGAGCATGGCCAAGCCCTTGTGATCGGCGAAGTTCACCGTCCAACGTTCGGCGAGCACGTCGGCGGTCATGAAGCCCATGTTGTGCCGCGTGTCCTCATATTTTTTGCCGGGGTTGCCCAGTCCCGCAATCAGCCAGAAATCCGATGCCATAATCCGCTCCTCGTCCGTCTTCCTTTATTCCCGTATGCACGTTCTGTACGTTCCGTACGTCATGCGCGCGTTCGCCTCGCGCACTGGCCCATGCCCGGCCGGATCCAACCGTCAAGATTGTACTCAACGCCGCCGTCAAGCTCGTTTGCTCCGGCATCCTCACACTTTTCTTGACTGAAATGACTTACTGCAAGGCTACAGGTCCAAATACCAGTAGGACATGTCCCGCATGGTGCCGGTGGAGTCGGTGGCAGCGGCGGGCATGAGTCCGAATTGGGTGAAGCCGAAGCGGTGCATGAGGGCAATGGAGCCGGCGTTATCGGCGAAAATGATGCCGCAGGCCTTGCGCATGTGGCGGGCCAGCGCCTCGGTGAGCAGCCTGTCAAGCATGAACGTGCCTACTCCCCTGCCTTGCCATGCCGGATCGATGTAATAGGCCAAATCGGTGACACCGTCATATCCTGCGCGGTCATAGAACACGGAGAGCGCACCGAAGCAAATGATTGAACCGTCTTCCGATTCCACAACAAAAACGCCGTAGGGCGGCGTATGGGATTCGACCCAGGCGCGGCGTTGGTCGAAGGTGCGCGGGGTGAGGTCGGCGGTCGCACCGCCGGCCATCACTGAGGCGTTGTAGATGTCGGCGATGGCTTGGACGTCGGATTCGACGGCCGGACGGAAGGTGTATGGCATGAGGTTCCTTTGAATACGCAAATAGCCCGTCCTTATGATAAGGACGGGCTATGTCAGTTGAGGTAACCGACTCCCTTCAGTCGCCTTCGGCGATGGCTCCCCTCACCCTGAGGGGAGCCAATTCCTGTCGGAACTACTTGTCGAGCTCGATGGCCTTGTTGAGGGCGTCTTCAAGCTCCTTCTGCGCCTTGCCGTAGGCGGTCCAGTCGCCGTTCTTCATGGCGGACTGGCTGTCCTTCATGGCTTGGGCGGCATCGTTCAGCGCCTGCTGGAGTTCGGGGCTACGGTCGGAAGACGAGCCGGAATCCGACTTGCCGTCCGTGGTGCCGGACTGGCCACCATTGGTATCGGAACCAGATTGGTCACCGGATATGCCGGACGACTGGTCACCAGACGATCCGTCACCGGACACGTTCTCGGCATCGCCTGCGGCCGCGCCGGAATCACCACCGAACACCTGATCCAAGGCCTCATCCAACGTATCCGCAAATCCTACCTGATCACCGAACGCGACCAGCGTCTTCTTGAGCAGCGGGAATGAAGTCGCACCCGAAGACTTGACGTACACGGGCTGCACGTACACCAGTCCGCCACCGAGCGGCAGGGTGAGCAGGTTGCCGCGCACCACTTGCGTGTCGCCGGATTGCAGCAGGTTCAGTTCCTTGGACACGTCGGCGTTGGCGTTGAAGTTGTTCTGCGCCTGGCCGGGGCCCGGTACGTTCGAGTCCTTGGGCAGCTCCTGCAATCGGATGGTGCCGTAGTTTGAGCCTATCTTGCCCTTCTCATTGCCGGCATCCGAGTCGACCGACAGGAAGCCGGTGAGGATCTCACGGGTGGACTGGCCAGCCGGAATGTAGGTGGAGGTCAGCGAGAACACCGGTTCCTTGGTGCCACCGGTCTGCAAGGTCAGGTAGTACGGCGGCTGCAGGATGTCCTGGTCCTGCTGGGACTGGGATTCGGTCGGGTCGACCGGCGTCTGCCAGAAGTCCTCGCCGGAGTAGTACTGGTTGGCGGAGGTCACGTGGTACTTGGAGAGCAGCTCGCGCTGTACCTTGAACAGGCTTTCCGGGTAGCGCATGTGGCTCATCAGGTCGCCGGAGATATCGGAGAGCTGGTGGTACTGGCCAGGGAAGATCTTCTCCCATGCCTTGATCACCGGATCGGATTGATCCCACACGTACAGGTCCACGGAACCGTCGTAGGCGTCCACGGTGGCCTTGACCGAGTTGCGGATGTAGTTGGCCTTCTGAGAGCCCAGGGACGAGACCGTTGCGGAAGAGACGGTGGTGGAATCCTTGGTGGCGGAGCCGAGGTCGGTTATTTGCGAGTACGGGTAGGCGTCGGAGGTGGTGTAGCCGTCGACGATCCACTTGACGCGGCCATCGACCACGGCCGGATACACGCGGCCGTCAAGCGTCAGGTACGGTGCCACCTTGGCCACGCGCTCCTTGGGGGAACGATCGTAGAGAATCTGCGATTCGCTGGTCACACGGTCGGAGAAGAGAATCTGATCGGAGCCGAAGCGGATCGCGTAGAGAATCCTGGAGAACAGGTTGCCGACCGAAGGGCCGCCGTCGCCCTTGAACGTGGTCAGAGCACCTTCCGAACCGGTCGGGTAGTCGAACTCCCAAGCCTGCGTGCCTTCAGGGGCACCGACAATCGAGTATTCGGTGGTGTTCGGCGAGAAGTAGATGCGAGGCTCGTACTTTTCGGATTCGGTGAGCTTGCCCTGGGTGGGGATGCCGGATTCGAAGAATTCGGGCTGGCCGTCGGAGGTCACCTTGTTGCCGTAGGCGGCCACCACGCCGTAACCGTGGGTGTACACGGTGTGGTCATTGACCCAGTTGCGGTTGTCATTGCCGGCCAGATCGAGCTCGCGGGCGGCAATCACGGTGTCCTGGGAGACGCCGTCAATCTCGTACTTGTCGACCGCCAGGGTGTCGGCGAAGGTGTAGTACTGCTTGGACTGCTGCAACTGTTTGAACGTGGGGCTGACGACCTGCGGGTCGAGCAGACGGATCTGCGCGGTGGTGTCGCCCTCCTTGGCCAGAGCGCCCTGCTCACCCTTGTCGGTCACCTTGTATTGCTCGGTCTTGAGCTTGTCAAGACCGTAGGCGGCGCGGGTGGCGTCGATGTTGCGCTGGATGTAGGTGGATTCCATCTCCTGTGCGTTCGGGTTGACGCGGAAGCGTTGCAACAGCACCGGCCATGCCACGGTGAGCACAAGACCCACCACGACCACGACGGCAATGGAGGCCACCGGCACACGCCAGGCCTTGAGCGCGACGGAAGCGCGCACGCCGATGGACGCCTGGCCTTCGAGCGTGTGGGAACGCATGAGCCAGATGCCCAGCACCACGCCGAGGATGGCGGTCAGCGCGGCCATGATGAAGGTGACGGGGATGTTGGCATGCACGGCGGTGTAGGAGGCACCGGTGATGCGTGAACCCTGCACGGTGAGCTGGTCGAAGACGCCGATCATCTGGCGCACTGCCCAAGCGAACATGTTGAGCATCAGCCAGATGCCAAGCTGGCGACGGCAACGCTTGGTGATGGAGAACAGGCCGCGTCCGTTAACCGGCATAGTAATGCGGATACCACCCATCAGCACATGAGTGACCACGGAAAACACAAGGCCCACGCCCAGCAGCATGGCCACGGCGGCGAGCACGAGCTTCAGGCCCGGCAGCACGAACCCGTAGAAGCCGTTGTCCAGACCGAACTGCGGATCGGTGGTGCCGAACGACTGCGCGTTGAACATGAGCAGAATCTCGCTCCAGTTCGCGTTGAACTGAGAGCCGAAGATGACGCCGACGATCAGCGAAATCACCACGGCCACGCGGCGAGCGGTTTTCGAGCTGACGGATTTGCCGACCTCGACCACATCGCCGTTAATGCGAATGGTGGAACCGTCGGCCGAATCAGGGCGTGCTCGAATGGCCAGCCAGGCGGAAACGAAGCCGGTCAAGGCCATGAGCAGCGCGTAGGCCACCCACAGACCGATTTTCACCCCGAGCTGGGTCCAGACCACGGACTGGAAGCCGAGCTGGCCGTACCACATCAGATCGGTGATGAATCGGGACAGGCCGAAGAACAGACCGACGATGATGGCCAAGGCCAGCACCACGCCGATCAGAATCTTGCTGCCACGGCTGCCTCCTGAGCCACCGGACGCTGGCTTACGGGTGATACGCGGATTGGCCGGGCCACGTGGAGGGCGGGATGACCCGGAGGGGCCGGCGTTGGTGTTGCGGGCCGGACCGTCCCCATCGGCCTCGACATCGAGGATGATCGGATCGTCATTGTTCGCATTGTTGCGTCGTGAATCGCCGCCATTGCCGAACAGTATTGAGAAAGGATCGTTAAAAGACATAACTCAAGCCTATCGAAAGGGCGGGAGGTAGGTTATGCCCTGAGCACAGAATGAGGCAGCGTTCTGTTCTACGCTCCGTTCTACGCTTGCCGGTATGAACAGCCAACGGCCACAACATATGCGTCCCTCAGCACACGCCACACGCCAACTTCGGCACAGGAGCACTCCAATCGTGGCGACAATATGTGCTTTGGCAGTGGTGTTGGCCGGCGTGGCAGCCTACGGATGGCATGTCGGATGGTTCGCCAAATCCACATCAAACGGCAACACCACCACTCCCCAGACCTCCCAGACAAGTGCGTTACCACGCGCCGACGTTCCTTCCCCGAAGAAGAACGAACCGGCCGCACAAGCCCAACGTGCGGTATCCGCCATGACACTTGAGGAACGTGTGGGACAGTTAGTGATGGTGCCGTTGCTTGCCGGTTCCGATCCCTCCTCGTTGGCTTCAACAATCACCGATGAGCACATTGGCTCGGCCATTCTCATTGGCAATTGGAATACCGGCGCCGATACGGTCAAGACCGCGACCGCGCAACTCCAAGGATATGCGCCGGCCGGCAATCGTCTCATCATCGCCACCGATCAGGAGGGTGGTCAGGTGCAGCATCTGACTGGTACCGGTTTCGACACAATGCCCAGTGCCGTTGAGCAGGGCACAATGTCCGCTGACGCATTGCGTCAATCGGCAGGCACGTGGGGTTCGCAATTAGCTGCTGCTGGCATAAATGTCGATTTGGCACCGGTGCTCGGCACGGTGGTGGGCGATCGTGCCTCAAATGCTCCGATTGGCGCGCTGGATCGTGATTTCGGATTGGATGCGGCCGGCAACGCCGAACATGGCATCGCCGTTATTGAAGGTTTGCGAGACGCTCAGGTCGGCGCGGCGGTCAAACATTATCCTGGGTTGGGCGCGGTAAGCGGCAATACCGACTTCACCACCGAAGGCATTCTGGATACGACCACCACGTTGGGCGGGGCCGAGGCAGGTGCCTTTGACCAGGCGATCACCAAGACCGATCCTGCGATGGTGATGATGTCGTTGGCCACGTATCAATCCATCGACCCGAATAATCCGGCGGTGTTTTCTTCTACGATTATCGACGGTCATATTCGCAACGCCCTGAAGTACACGGGCGTGGTGATTTCGGATTCGATGTCTGCCGAAGCGTTAAGCAGCTACGATGTAAGCCAATTGGGAGTAAAGCTTGTCGAGGCGGGCGGCGACATGTCCTGCATCGGTCAGACGGATTACGTAAAGCCAATTGTGGACGGCCTCAACGAACGGGCGAAGTCCGATCCGGCTTTCGCTTCGAAAGTGACGGCGGCGGCGACTCGCGTAATGGCATTGAAAATCAAGATGGGACTGGCCTGACTGCTTATCCTTTGCACTGGTGAGGATTGATGCGCACTGATTCGCGCTAATCCTCACCAGCCCTCGTACAAATGCACACTAGTCCTCGTACGAATCGTCAGTCCTCGTATGAATACAGACCATGCTTGCCGATGTATTGCACCACGCCGTCAGGCACCAGATACCAGACCGGCTCGTCGTGTTCGGCGCGGCGGCGTACATCGGTCGAAGAGATGGCCAAGGCCGGGATCTCAAGCGTATCGACCTTTCCTTCGGGCAAGGTCACGCCGTCCGGACTGGAGTAGCCGGGGCGCGTGACGGCCACGAAGTGGGCGAGGTCCCACATGAGGTCGGCGTCCTTCCACTGCATAATTTCGGCCACGGCGTCTGCGCCGGTGATGAAGAACAGCTCGGCGTCGGGATGTTGGGCGCGGATATCGCGCAGGGTGTCGATGGTGTAGGTGACGGCCGGACGGTCGATGTCGACACGCGAGACGGTGAATTTGGGGTTGGATGCGGTGGCGATCACAGTCATCAGATACCGATCTTCGGCGTTGGTGACGTGCTTGTCCAGCTTGAACACAGGTCGGCCGGTGGGTACGAAAATCACCTCATCGAGGTCGTATACCCAAGCTACTTCGGAGGCGGCGACCAAGTGGCCGTTGTGAATCGGGTCGAACGTGCCGCCCATGATGCCGACGCGCAGGCGCGTATGCCAGTTGCCGCGTGCGGAAAGCCTGCCTTTGCCATGGCTGCTGGCCCCGGCCGGCGCGGACAGGTCAGACATGCGCCGTTCGGTTTCGCCTTGGGTGACGGCAACGATTTCAGCGGGCTCGGCGGATTCCACTGATTTTTCGGACTGAACTGACGCAGCCGTTTTGTGGCTGTCGGTAACACCACTCATGCCTGGTCGCCCTCGCCGGCGGCGTCATCGGCTGATTCGGTTTCCTCTTCGATTTCGCCGGCGGTGGGATTGTCTTCCCTGGGATCGATCTTGCCCATGTCTTCATCCCATTCGTCCTGGACCACGCGACGAATTTCGGCGAAGGTGGGCAGCGGGAAGTCCGGCTGGTAGAGGCGGCGGACCTCGGCCACACGCTCGGTGATGCGGATGAGCGTGTCGGTCATGCCGTCAAGGTCACCGTCGTGCTCCATCTGGCTGTATTTGCCGATGTAGCCTTCCATGAGCTCCATGTGTTCGCGCACGATCTTGAGCTGGGCATCGTCGAGGTCCGCGACTTCGGGCGAATCGGTCTCGGGCCAACCGATGAGCACGGCGTCCGCGTATTCGAGCGACGCACGCTGGGCGGCGGAGGCGATGCCGTCCTCGATCTGCACAAGGAACACGTAGCGGACGATGCTGAGCCGTTCGGCCGCGATCTTCAGGCCGAGCTTGGGATCGTTGAGGTCGATGTCGGGCCGCAGTTCGCTTGCCTTGTTTGCCGTGTCAGCCGTAATGTTCATGTTGCCGTCCTCGTTCATGCGCGCACCTGTCCTGTTCCGTAACCGATCCACTTGGTGGTGGTCATCTCCCGCAATCCCATGGGACCGCGTGCGTGCATCTTCTGCGTGGAGATGCCAAGCTCGGCACCAAAGCCGAACACGCCGCCGTCGGTGAAGCGGGTGGAGGCGTTGACCATGACCACGGCCGAGTCGATGCGCTTGGTGAATTCCTCGATGGCCGCATAATCCTCGGCGATGATGGATTCGGTGTGGCCTGTGGAATGCGTGTTGATGTGGTCGATGGCCGCGTCCAGGTCCGACACCACCTTGATGCCCATTTTGAGGGCCAGGTATTCGGTGTCCCAATCCTCTTCGGCGGCGTGGTTGAGGTCAAGGCCCTCGATTGCCGCGCCGGAGATGATGCCGTACGACGTGGTGTCGGTCTGCAGCACGACGTTCGCCTCGGCCAGAGCGGCGGCGATCTGCGGCAGGAATTCGGCGGCGACATCCTTATGAACCAATAGCTTTTCGGCGGCGTTGCACACGCCCACGCGCTGGGTTTTGGCGTTGATGATGATCGGGATGGCCTTGGCGAGATCACCGGACTTGTCGATATAGATATGCACGTTGCCGGCACCGGTTTCGATGACCGGCACTTTGGAGTTGCGCACGACGGCTTGGATCAGACCCGCTCCTCCTCGCGGCACGAGCACGTCGATATGGCCTCGCGCCTCCATCATGGCGGTGGCGCCGGCGCGCCCGTACTGGTCGACGGATTGCACCAGTGCGGATTCGAAACCGTGGGCTTCAAGCACCGGGGCGATGACGCCCAACGTGGCGGCGTTAGTGCGTTCGGCGGCGTGGCCGCCTCGCAGCAACGCGGCATTGCCGGACTTGAGGCACAGGCTGGCCACGTCCACAGTGACGTTCGGCCGGGCCTCGTAGATCATGCCGATGACGCCCATCGGCACGCGCGTCTGGGTAAGGCGCAGACCGTTGGGCAGGTTGTATCCGCGCACGATCTCGCCGACCGGATCGGGCAGGGTGGCCACATGGCGCACGCCTTGGGCGGCGGCGGCCACGCGCGGCACGTCGAACAGCAGGCGGTCGAGCTTGCCCGCATCCATGCCGTTTTCCTTGGATTCGAGCATGTCCAGCGCGTTGGCGGCTTCGATGTCCGCAGCATGCTCGTCCAACGCGTCCCCAATGGCAAGCAACAGTTCGTTTTTGGCTTCGGTATTTGCCTGTGCAAGACGCTCCTGTGCGCGTGCGGCCTGATCGGCCTGGCGGCACACCGCGTCGAACACCTCAGGACTCAATTCATCGCTCATAAAAAACAAGAGTAACCCACAATGGGCCGCATTGCCCGTTTCGACCCATATTGCACCGAAGATAGCCGGGGATATAAGCGCGGCTCCCTCTGATGAGGGAGCTGCGTACATCCGCAAAAAATCAGTGAATCTGGTCCAGGTCGGGGTAGAGCGGGAAGTCTTCGGCGAGCTTGTCGACGCGGGCCTTCAGCGCGGTCACGTCGGCGGACGGGCCGGCGGCGAGCGCGGTGCCGATGATGTCGGCCACCTCCTCGTATTCCTTCGGTCCGAAGCCGCGGGTGGCCAGGGCGGACGTGCCGATTCTCAGGCCCGAGGCCACCGAGGCCGGGCGCGGGTCGAAGGGCACGGTGTTGCGGTTGATGGTGATGCCGCAGGCGGCGAGCAGATCCTCGCCCTGCTGGCCGTCCCTCTCGCTGTTGCGCGACCATCACCAGATGCACATCGGTGCCGCCGGTCAGCACGGAGATGCCGTTGGCCTTGACGTCGTCGGCCAGTAGTCGTTCGGCAAGGATCTTGGCACCGTCGAGCGTGCGCTGGCGGATGATCTCCGGGTCGGTGCGGAAGGTCTCGGGGTTCACGCCGTACGCCTCGGCGTGGTAGAAACGGCCGGGGTAGCCTTCGGCGTATTTGTTGGTCAGCACGGAGCCCTGGCATTGCAGTACCGCTCGCGGCACGAAGTTCTCAGAGGCGATCATCTCAAGGCCACTGCGCTGGCGGCCCAGTTCGGAGTCCAGCAGTTCGGCGATCTCAGGATCGGTTTCGCAGATCGGCGCGTTGAAAGCATCGGTTGCCTTCTGCGCAAGGGGTGAAGCGGTCATGGGTGCTCTTTGGTATAAGCGACAATTGATTCGCCGTTGTCGCCTTACCGTATGGCCCGTTTGCAGCCGGCCTGTTTCATGATATGGCCGGTCCCCGTTCGATGGCAATGGTGATTTTCGCCGGTGCGACCGGTCGGTTATGCGAGACGGACGGCCCTTCTGCCCACGGCCCACGCTAGACTGATGTGGATTCATCATCCCTTTCAGGCAGAAGGATTCATCGTGACAACCACCTTCCATTCCACCCGTAGCACCACCGATTCGCTGACCGCCAAGCAGGCGATTCGTAAGGGCATCGCCGATGACGGCGGCCTGTTCGTTTCGGACGCGTTGGGCAAGACCAAGGTGGACGTGGCCTCCCTGCCGGGCAAGTCGTACCAGCAAATCGCCGCCGAGGTGCTGGGCCGTCCGGCGCGGGCGATCGGCAGCCAGATCTACGACTCGAAAATCTACCTGGAAACGCCCGACCTGTTTGCCTGGACGCTGGTGGTCATCCTGCTGTCGGTGCTGCTGCCGAACCTGTGTGAGTTGCATATACCGTCTGGTAACGGTTCTTATCCTCCAGCTGGTGTGTGATATATGGAGGCAGCGGCATCTGGCCAAGCTGGTCTAAGATTTCTTCAAAAATTCCGTCGAAATCGAATTTGATCAGACGGTTTCCTTCTTCTACCACATCAATGACTTCTCCCATCAGAAGGCCATCACCGAAACTAATCTTTGCTCCGACTTTTGCTTTCTTACCTGGTTTTACCAGCGTCTCCCATACGTTGTTTTCTTTTCTCTTCAATAATAATACTTCGATTTTGGCATTGGTCTCTACTTTGGAACCAATCAGTCTTGCCGGAATAACCTTTGTATCATTGATTACCAGACAGTCTCCCTCATGCAGATACTCTGTGATTTCTTTAAATACATG
>ERZ779896.3027-NODE-3027-length-10721-cov-2.502719_pt1 | contig 10721 bp, 8 predicted proteins | sample MGYA00511067_ERZ779896 | MGnify/ENA primary metagenome ERZ779896 (study PRJEB29588, sample SAMEA2161597) | human gut metagenome | biome: human gut; feature: human-associated habitat; material: faeces | place: Denmark | collected 2008/2010 ...
CCTTCGTATACATAGCCGCAGATTTTGCAGACATAACCCTTTTGCACCGTTGAACAGACGGGTGCGGTTTTGGGCTTTATTTCGGAAAGATACCGTTCATATGTCACGGATTCCGCCGATTTGTCGAGCACGACCGCTTCGGTCACTTCCGCAACAAAGAGAGTGTGAGTGCCGTGATCCCGGGCTTCAAGCACCTTGCAGCTGATATAGGCATTTGTGTATTTCGGAATATAGCGGATGCCGTTCGCGGAACGCCTTACGCAGTCGCAGCCTTCGAATTTGCTGCAATCTCTGCCGCTTTGGAATCCGAACCTTGAAATCACGCTCATCGGGACCGCATCCGTAAGCACGGAAAGGTTGAACTCTCCGCTTTCGCGAATCATTTGCTCGGTGAAGTTTGCCTTGTTAACGGCAATGGTAAGCGTTTTTGGGGAGTCCGTGAGCTGGACAGCGGTGTTAATAATGCAGCCGTTATCCTTTTCGCCGCTGCGGGCGGTAAGGACATACAGCCCGTAAGAAAGTTTGAACATTGCATTGTTGTCGATTCCGCAGGGGAGCGCAGGTGCGTTATCAACTGCCTCGGCTTCTTCTTTCTGTTTGCGGAGTTCATCCTTTTCCGCAATATCCGCGGCGATTGTGTCGGCAAGTGCGGCCTGTTCGGGCTTGAGCGCGGATTTAACGGAAATCAGGCCGTTAAGCACCGTTGTGTTGCGAAGCGGTTCAATGATTGCACGCATTTGCTTGCCGCTTGTGGGAGCCCAGCTCCCGTTCTGAATAAAAGCACCGGTGCGGTTCTGCAAGCCGTGCGCAGCAAGGTCGTGCAGGAAGGCTTCCATCGTTACAAATATGCCGGAATTATAGGTCGGCGCAGCAAAAACAATGTGACTGAAGCGGAAACATGCGGCGATTATATCGGACGCAGGGGTGACGGAAACATCGTAAACGACCGTGCGGACGCCGCGGTCAAAAAGATACGCGGAAAGCACTTCAGCCGCATTTGCGGTGTTGCCGTATATGGAAGCGTAAGCAATAACAACGCCGCTTTCTTCGGGCGTGTAGCTGCTCCAAAGCAGGTATTTGTTAATAAAACTGTCGAGATTCCTGCGCCAGACAAAACCGTGCAGCGGGCAGATGAGAGAGATTTCGATTCCGGATGCTTTTTTGAGCAGAGACTGAACCTGTGCGCCGTATTTGCCGACGATGTGGGTATAGTAACGGCGGGCTTCATCCATATAGTCGCGGTCAAAATCCACTTCATCGGCAAAAATTGCGCCGTTCAATGCACCGAATGTGCCGAATGCATCCGCCGAAAACAGGATTTTATCAACGGTGTCGTATGTGACCATAACTTCCGGCCAATGTACCATGGGTGCGGCAATGAAGGTCAGGTTATGCCTGCCGGTTGAAAGTGTGTCGCCTTCTTTAACAATGAGTGCACGCGGCGTGATGTCAAGGTTGAAAAACTGCTTTATCATGTCTGCGATCATTTTGTTGCAGACAACAGTTGTTTCGGGATGGCGGCGCAAAAGCTCCGCAAGCGTTGCGGAATGGTCGGGTTCCATATGCTGAATAACAACATAGTCAAGGCGGCGGCCGCTCAAAACATGCTCAACATTTTCCATAAATTGTTCGCTGACGGATTTGTCCACCGTGTCGAACAGAACGGTCTTCTCGTCAAGCAAAAGATAGGAATTGTAACTCACACCGTTCGGAACGGAATAAACACCCTCAAACATTGAGAGCCGGCGATCGTTTGCACCGACCCAAGTCAGGTCTTCGGTAACTTTCTTAACGCAGTACATATCTTAAACCTCCAAAACAGAAATAAGAATCATTCTCGATACTCGTATTTTAGCATATCCGACGGTGTTTGTACAGAGGGAAAACAAATACAAACAAAATATATTTTGGATGCATCGGCCTTTGCAGCTTAACGCCCGAAAAAGGGCAGCTCCGACAAAAGCTTTTCCGTGACAAACGGGGAATTTTGCTGTATAATACAAACATGGACGGAAGCGCACGAAAGTTCATGCGGTTTCTTATGGTTCTTGCTGCGGTATTCCGTCGGCACACATTATCTTGACCGAAAGGACGCTCTTGCAGGGCAAGGGCGACAGTGATTAATATGACAGTACGCACACGTTTTGCGCCGAGTCCCACGGGGTACCTTCACATCGGCGGACTGCGCACCGCATTATACGCTTATCTGTTTGCAAAAAAGAACGATGGCGTGTTTATTCTCCGCATTGAGGATACCGATCAGGCGCGTTTTGTTGAAGGTGCGGTTGAAAAAATTTACAGCGGCCTGAGACTTGCGGGACTTGAATGGGACGAGGGCCCGGACAAGGGCGGAAACTACGGTCCGTACGTTCAGAGCGAGCGAAAAGATATGTATCTTCCCTACGCAAAGGAACTTGTTGAAAAGGGCAAGGCGTATTATTGCTTCTGCACTAAGGAGGATTTGGATGCGCGCAGGGCGGAGGCCGAAGCACGCGGCGAAACCTTCAAATACGATAAGCATTGTCTGCACCTTTCAAAGGAAGAGATTCAGCGCAGGCTTGATGCCGGTGAACCCTATGTAATTCGCCAGAACATCCCCGAAAGCGGTGAAGCAGGCTTTGACGACGTTATTTACGGACGGATCGATGTTGACTGTTCCGAGCTTGATGACGGCGTTCTTATAAAGGCGGACGGAATGCCGACTTATAACTTTGCAAACGTTATAGATGACCACACAATGGGCATCACGCACGTTATGCGCGGCAACGAATACTTAAGTTCCACACCGAAATATAACCTGTTATACGAAGCATTCGGCTGGGAAAAGCCCGTTTACATCCACCTTACCCCCGTTATGAAGGACGCGACGCGCAAGCTCAGCAAGCGGCACGGTGATCCCGGGTTTGAGGATTTGATTGCACAGGGTTACCTTGCGGAGGCGATTATAAACTATGTTGCGCTTGTCGGCTGGAGCCCCGGAAACGATCGCGAGTTTTTCACCATGGACGAGCTTAAGGAAGCATTCAGCATTGAGGGTCTCAGCAAGTCCCCCGCAATTTTCGATGAAACAAAGCTCAGATGGATGAATGCGGAATACATCCGCAAACTTTCGCCCGAGGAATACATCCGCCATGCCGAACCCTATCTCGAAGCGGCAGGCTGCGGGCATATGGATAAGTCGATTTTTGCGCGAATCCTTCAGCCGCGCACGGAGGTGTTCACGGATATTACCGAAACCGTTGCTTTCCTTGCAAAGATGGACGAGGATTATTCCGTTGACCTGTACACAAATAAAAAATCCAAAACGAACCCCGAACTTTGCCGCGATATTCTTGCAGCGGTGATTCCGGAGCTTGAGGCTTTGCCCGAATGGACGGAAACGGCACTGCATGATTTCCTTATGAATTATGCGGCGGAACACGGCATGAAGAACGGCACGCTGCTTTGGCCGGTTCGAATTGCAATGAGCGGAAAGACAGTTACCCCCGGCGGCGCGATCGAAATTGCTGCACTGCTCGGCAGGGAAGAAGCTCTGCGCAGGCTGCATCACGGCCTCGACAAATTAAACAATATGTAAGTTGAATTCGTTTGAATCGAAACATTGTCGGCGGCTCAGACATACATGTGTGAGCTGCCGACTTGCTGTTTATCGCAAGCGAAAAAGGGGAACATTGAATGAAAGTTTTGATCGGAACAACCAATCCTTCAAAAGCTGATTGGCTCGGCGGACTTATCGGCGCGGGCACGGAGCTTTTGACGCTTGGGGATGTCAATATCTCCGCCGAACCCTCCGAAACGGGGGCGACACCTGCCGAAAATGCCGCAATTAAGGCTGAATTTTACGGCAAAACATTTCAACCCGTTGTGTGCCACGATTCGGGGCTCTATTTTGCGGAGCTTGCACTCGATGACCCGCGTCAGCCCGGGCTGCATGTCCGTACTCCGAACGGAAGAGCAAGGTTTTGCAATGACGAGGAGATGCTTGCATACTATGCAGCGCTTGTACATTCCCTCGGCGGCGCGGCAACGGCGATGTATCTGAGCGGCTTTGCGGTTTTTGCGGACGGAAAACTCAGCACTTTCGCCTTCAGCAGAGAGGATGCCGCACATGCAGCGTTTATCATGACGGATAAACCTTCCGCTTCGCGCCATCCCGGTTGGCCGTTGGATTCAATATCGGTTAGACCCGATTCCGGACTGTATTTTACGGGCGAGCCGTATTGCGGCAAACAGCCCGTGAGCCTTTCGCAAACAAAAAAAGGAACAGGCGGATTGCAAAAATCGGCTGCCGATGCGGAGTTGCGCCGCTTTCTGAAAAAAGCACTCGGATTGTGATGAATTAAATAATTGCCTTGAAAACGAACAAAGCCGGCACTCAACAACGAGTGCCGACTTTGTTTATTTTGTTTCTTAATCACTCGGCGCATGAACCGTAGAAAAACATGCGCTGCCTGCCGTGCTTATAAAATCGCGGTGCGGAGAATTGCAAGCGCGTCCACCGTGGTACTGCTGCCGTCGCCGTCCATATCCGCAAGCTCGGGATGTTCAAGTTCGCCGACCTGCATAACATACCGCAGAACAAGCAGTGCATCTAAAGTGTCAACGGAACCGTCCATGTTCACGTCGCCGATGTCGGCAGGGGGAACTGCATGTTCATACAGTGCAGTCACGGTGATATCGGAGTTTATGGGGGTACCGTCATAATCCCAACCGATGAACGTGAAGCCTTCATGTTCGGGTGCGGCGGGGAAGAGTTCACTTCCGAGAATTTCGCCCGCAGGAACAGTTGCCGTGCCGAGAATTTCACCGGTCACGCCGTCTTCAAACGTCACGGTGTATTCCTCCGTTTCGCCGCCTTCGTCCATAAGCCATACCTGTGTGCCGTAGAAGGGGTTTGCGGTGCCGATGGTAAGTCCGCTTGACGTTTCAGCAAAAACTCGGAGACCGTGATTATAGGGATCGCCGAAACCGTTGGTTGTTACTGTTTCAAAGTTTACACCGTCGTCGGAAATATACATGTCAAAGCCGCGATCCGCATCAGTGAGATAGGAAGCGCAGGTCAAAAGGCTGCGAACGGCTGCCATAACGCCTTCAATGCCGCCAAGCTTTTCGATAAGGTCACGAATGCTGCCGAAATCGGGAAGTGCATCGGGGTTCTGTGCGGATATTTCTTCTCGCATCAAATACGCCTTCACGGTTTCCGGTGCGATGCCCTTTTTGTCGAGGTCTATACCGAGTTTCGAAACATCACCGGTTGCGAGCATATGCGCAATCTCTTCGTTACTGAATTCCGCAAGGAGCTTGTCCATGGCCTCCGTGCCGTCCTCATCGCCGCTGCCGCTGATTTCGATAAGGTCGCGAATGAATCCAATGAGCCTTGCCCATTCTTCGGGAGTCATGTTCAGAATATCACCGTTCGCAAACTGCCCGACAGGTTCAAGCAGGCTGCTTGTGTCGAATGTTCCGATGCAGAGTTTGCCGTTGTACTCGGTCATCCTCCATATATACTGGTTTTCATTCCTGCCGAAGCCGGAGCCGATGCCTGAAATGCCTCCGTTCGGGAACATTTCGGTTGCATCGCCGACAACAAGCTCAATGTTTTCGTCCGCATCCATACGGTAAAGATTTACCGACTGACGGAGATTTTCGTTCATGAAGTCGAAACTCGTGTGTTTAAGAACGTTGCCGAGAGCAATCTCTTCATCGTTATATTCACCGATGTAGAGATAACCGTTATAAACCTGCAAAACGCCTGCGCCGGAGCGGGTTCGTTCGGGATCTATGCCGAAAGTGTATCTTGCACCGTCGTTTTCGGTGTCCCCGATTACGGGAGTCCAACTCCAACTGCCATCCTCCGCTTTATCACCGCGAACAAGTGCGAAGGACTGCATTGTGTTTTCATCGGGCATGTTATCGGGAGTACCGGTGCAGATGGACACGTAAAGCTTGCCGTTGAATTCAACAATTTCCCAAATGGAACCGCCGTAAATGCTGTCCGTAAAATGATAGGCGGGATAATTAAACAGATCCTGCTGGTTTGCAATAACGGTGAAGCCTTCCCTCGGGTTGGAGGATGAAAGGATTACCGGACCGTCCTTTGTGACGCAGCTCAGAATCAGCTCGCCGTCATATTCGCAAAGTCCGCGTATACCGGTGCAGACTCCGTTCATATAACCTTGATAGTAGTCCTGAAGAGTCATGCCCTGATAGACCATTGTGATCTCATCGGTTTCGGGGTCAAGCTCATAGATGCAGGGAAGGTTGTTTACCGCACCGCAGAAATAGAACTTTCCGTTATAGGCCGTAACATTGCGGAACATTGCATTGTCGCCGGTTGTGCATTTGGACATGAGAACGGTAACTTCGCCCGTTACGGTATCGATTTTCGTTAAAATGCCGCCGGCATTACCGCCGTCCTCTTCACCCGTGAAAAACGTGCCGTTGTAAAGCACGTTCAGAAGAGCCGTAAGCTTTTCCTGATCAAAATTGCCGCCGAGAACGCTGCTCATAAGGGTCAGCGTGTTTGTCAATGCGCCGTAGCAGGTGCCGACGTAGACGTATCTGCCGTGCCCTGCCGCACACCATGAATAGCTTTGCCCGCGTGCGCCCTGGCGTCCGATGCGGAAATAACGCCGTTGCCGACATAGTCAACAATACCGTCGTTCTGCCCGGAACCGTTGGCGGGATGCGTGATTTTTTCAAAGCTCAGCGTGCCGTCCGGCTGAGCATAGCTCAGTGCGGAAACACCCGTGAAACAGTTTGCGCAAAGTGTCAGGCAAAGAATAAAGCTGACAATTGCATTAAAAAGCCTCTTTTTCAATTCTGTACCTCCCGCCCGCTTTTTTGCGGGCTTTTAGAAATTTGAAAACAGGTAAGTACTTTTCGCCCGTTTCATACTGATTATATCTAAAATATGCGCATGTAAATACAAAAAACGGAAAGCCCGAAGAAAAAAATGAAACCCGTTCATGCGTTCGGTGAGTGATACTCCGATTTTTGTGTTGACATTTAGCCCAAGACGCGGTATAATATGCCTGATAACAAACAAGGGTGGAATATCACCCTCAAATATTTAATGTTTCGCGCGGGTGTAGCTCAATGGCAGAGCGTCGGCTTCCCAAGCCGATCACGGGGGTTCGATTCCCATCACCCGCTCCATTTTTTTATACAGCAAGACTTTTAATAACTGTTGGGATTTATTTTGCCGTTAATAAAAAAAGAAACAGAATAAGCATCAATATCAATATCGCTGCAACGGTAAATACGGCTGCATGTTTTGCAGCTTTGTTGCCGTTGTTTTTATTTGCCGAAGATTTGTTGAAGTTTTCATTTGTGCGAACTGCATTTTCAAAATCTAAATCCTGCGGCTGCGGGAGGCTTTTCGCCTGAGCTTTGCGCTGCTCTGCCAATGCACGCCTGTAAAGAGACAGCGGATCGCTTGAGTTCAAAATGCGTGTGCAGAAGTTTTCAATCCATACAGCATCAGAAGGTACGCAAATGCTATCCGCTCTCAGATGCGTTTATGGTCCAAAACGAGTATCCTCAGAGCAGCAAAGAGCCCAAATGGCATATTCTTGTTCAAGTTTCAGAGAATAAATGCATACTCTGCTCCACTTTGGGAGGATATGTTAGGTATGCGCCCATGTATATCCATAGTTTTAGGCTGATAGCCCCTCGCAAACTTTTGGAAGCTCAGCTAATCAATCAGCGGTATCAGAATTATGAAGATATTCCTACTGTGCATGACAGGCTCCGCTGGTGCCGCCATCACAAGGGGCTGACGCAGAAAGAGGTTGCAGAATTGACAGGCATCAGTCATTCCAGATACTCTGATATGGAAAACGGGGCTGTTGACTACTATACAAAAGAAATCGCGGACAAGCTGGCTGCATTCTATGAAATACCGGTGTATGACCTTCTGGACGATTACAATCTCTTCCTATATACAGGACAAGGGAAACTGATAAGAGAATATCGCGAGAGCCTCGGTATGAAGATAAAGCCATTTGCACAGCTGATTGGAATAGACCGCAATCTGCTCCGTGCATGGGAGGCTGATCAGAAGCGAATGAGCCTCAATTCTTGGAACAAGTTTTTCAAAAACATCATCAAATTATAAAGGAAAGCAGGTGCTTAACCTTTTTGAGGGTTGATCACCTGCTTGCTTTTTACTGTTTCAATAATTGAATCCAGCAGCTGTACCTTCTGTTCGGAAGGACAATTCAATTTTTTGATGGTTTGATTCACTTTATCTGCGTGGACAACGGCAATACATCTCGCCAATTCACGCTTACCTTCTTCTGTTTTTGGGTAATGAATAATTACTTGGATTGGAGCACTTGTTCTTGCGATGCCACACACCTCCTTCAGTATTTCAATCTATGAGAGAGAATTTGTCCGTTATTACCACGCTACATCGTCTGTTTCCTTACTTGAAGTTGGAAATTCGTGCAATAATACTGTCAGGAAACTTCAGAACTTCTTTCGTGGTATCATTTTGTCAGAAGAATATCAAAGACATACTGAGTGCCTATTGAGCTCTGATTGACTGGTTCCACAGAGGAAGGCCTCTCATGGAATACCAGAATTTCAGTTGGATCATCACCATCATATAATGTATGGAAGCGCAATGACTGTACAGGGGACTTATTTGACAGTGAGTACGATGGTCTTGCGCGAGTCATCAATGCTATACACCTCAGACGGTATGGATTCGTGAGCTTTTCCCAATGTATTTTTGATACAAACCACTAGTACGGATACTTTTGTCATGTTCCTCATAAGAAGTATGAAAGATTTGAAGGAAAACAGGGTGAAGATAATAAGCATTCGATTAGTAAATTCCAGTCTTTTATAGAATATGAACCTTATGCTTATCAGACTATGATACGCTGGAGCATTTAAGATGATGCCGCAGAGATGGCGAATAAGAATAAGTAGGTGTGCGTCGCAGCCGTTCCGGATGACGAGTATGAGAGATTTGAAGGTTTTGCAAAACTAACGCGGTCTATTTCTGTTCAGTACAGAATATAAAGTACGCAATAGTGAGCATATTGCTATGATTGTTGAGGCAAAAGATATCGATACATTAGTTGTAATACTGTCAAGACTGAGTTATGAGACTGAGGAATTCCATCTTATGAGACTCTTCCCCATATTTTGTGTAAACGCTGTACGGCATGAATGTTAAAGTGCTTCGAGGTCGTGATGGACGCATCTGTCCATCGCGGCCTTGGCTGCATATTAGCGTAAAGCCGGCGGTTTGTCAAGGGCGTGAAGCGTTCATTTTACCCTTGACGAAGCGACGGCTTTTCGCTATCGTTTGGGTATCGTTATCAAGCCGGAGCGATGCGGTCGATCCGGTCTGCAGCGACCCTCCGCCGTAAACTCGGCGGTCGTAATCTGCCGTCAGAGCGGCATCCTGTCGCCGAAGAAGACCTCAAGCTGAGCGTGTATCTGCGCCCAGTCCTTACGCTTGCCCGTCCACTTCCGCGTGATGTCCATCGCGGCAAGGTAGAGCATCTTGAGGAGAGCCTCATCGTTTGGGAAAACCGCCTTGTTCTTCGTCACTTTCCTGAGCTGACGATTGAAGTTCTCAATGGCGTTGGTTGTGTAGATGATGGTCCTGATCTCCTGTGGGTACTTGAAGTATGCCGCAAGCTCAGGCCAGTTTTCGCGCCAGGACTTGGAGATCTTGGGATACTTGGAATCCCATTTGACGGCAAATTCGTCAAGAGCGAAGAGGGCTGCCTGCTCATCGACTGCTCCGTACACGGCCTTCAGATCCGCCATGAGCGCCTTTATATCCTTGTAGGATACGTACTTCGTACTGCTTCGTATCTGGTGTATGATGCAATGTTGGACTTCAGTTTTAGGGTAAACGGCCTGTATCGCCTCGGGAAATCCCGTAAGCCCGTCGATACATGCTATCAGGATATCCTCCAAGCCTCTGTTTTTCATGCCGTTGAGGATCGAAAGCCAGAACCTCGCGCTCTCGTTTTCCCCAACGTACATGCCCAAAACGTCCTTCCTGCCGTCAAGATCGATGCCGATGGCTATATAGACGGCCTTCTTGATGATACGTCCTTCACTTCTCACATTGTAGTGTATGGCGTCCATGAATACCACGGCATATACGCTCTCCAGCGGTCGCTGCTGCCATTCCTTTACCACAGGCAGTATCTTGTCCGTCACGCGGCTTATCGTGGAATCAGACACCTCAAGACCGTAAATGTCCATGATATGCGCTGAAATATCGTTCGTAGTCATACCCTTGGCGTACATCGAAAGTATCTTTTCCTCAATATCGCCGGTAAGAGTAGTCTGCTGCTTTTTACTAACTGAGGTTCGAATTCGCCCTCTCGATCCCTCGGGATCGCAAGCTCCATCTCGCCGAAGCTCGTCTTCATCGTCTTCTTGCTGTGACCGTTCCGGCTGTTCGTGCCGGTCTTGTTCTTGTAGTCGTACTTGCTGTAGCCGAGCTCCTCGTCAAGCTCCGCTTCGAGACCGTTTTCGAGTATCGTTCCAACCATCTTGCGCAAAAGCTTGTGCAGATCTGACAGGTCGTTCACATTGAAGTTCGTCAAAACCTCCTGAATCTGCTTCTTCATGAGTTCATTTGCCGCCCGCTCTTCCGGGCTGTCCTTGTACTTTGGCATTTTAATTCCTCCTGCTTGGCTTTTCTATTCTATACCATACAGGAGGTTTACACAAGATTTGAA
>ERZ779896.3030-NODE-3030-length-10715-cov-2.457505_pt1 | contig 10715 bp, 7 predicted proteins | sample MGYA00511067_ERZ779896 | MGnify/ENA primary metagenome ERZ779896 (study PRJEB29588, sample SAMEA2161597) | human gut metagenome | biome: human gut; feature: human-associated habitat; material: faeces | place: Denmark | collected 2008/2010 ...
GCCGACGAGGCTGCCGCCTTCGCCGTGGTCTTTCTCTTCCTTGCGGTTGAAGAAGTAGGGCTTCGAGATGCCATACTCGTTATAGAGGGACGCGGCGGCGGCTGTGGCAAGCGGAATACCCTTGTACGCCGGGCCGAACATGGCGGAGAAATCTTCGCCGACGGTCTCCTTAATGAGCGATGCGTAGAACTTGCCGAGCTTTGCGATCTGCTCGCCGGTTTTATAGTTGCCGGTATTGACGAAGTACGGCGTATTGCGGCCGCTCTTCGTGACGAAGGAGCCGAAACGCAGCACGTCTGCGGACATCATGAACTCGATAAACGCCTTTTTGCTTTCTGTCAGCATAAAAACCATCCTTTATTTCCGTCATGGGTCGGAATTTATTTTTATCAGTATAGCATAGATTTGTGTTTTCGTCAAAATTTTTTACGTGAACTTACGCCGCCGGAGAAAGGCCGTTTTCCGCCGACCACGTATAGACGGAATACGTATTGCCGTCCGTTGTAACGGCGACGGTGCCGTCTGTATCGGTGCGCAGGATCTTGCAGTTGCGTTCAGAAAGGCTTTCGAGCGTTTCGTGGTGCGGGTGACCGTATTTATTATCCTGCCCGCAGGAAATGACGGCGACGGCGGGGTTCACGGCGCGGAGAAAATCCATGGAGGACGATGTGGACGAGCCGTGGTGACCGCACTTTAAAACGTTTGAAGTGATGTCCGTTTCGCGTGCTAAGATATTCTCTTCAACCTCGGTTTCGGCGTCGCCGGTGAGCATAAAGGAGATATTGCCGTAGGTGAAGCGCAGAACAGCGGAATAGTTGTTGAGGTTATCGAATATCCCGTCCTTTTCCGGGGATAGGACGGCAAAATTGGCGTTTTCGGGCGCGGAGATTTTTGTATCGGTGGAGATCTGCTCGGTTTGGACGTTTTTGTCGAGCAGGGCATCAAGCATATTTTCGTATGTAGCGGTGGTGGGCGTTTGGTCGTCGGGCAAAAGGGGCATGTAGAACGTGCCGATGGTGTAATCCTCGATAATCTGCTTCATGGAGCCGATGTGGTCTGCGTGCGGGTGCGTGGCGACAACGGCATCGAGCGATGTGACGCCGAGCGCCTGAAGGTCGCTTTCGATGGTCCCCCCCGCTTCGCGGGTGCCGGCATCAATGAGCATGTTGTAATCGGTGCCGATTTGAATTAAAATGCTATCTCCCTGCCCGACATCTAAAAAGTAGACGGCGCAGTCGGCGGCGTCGGTGCTTTGAGTGGGCTGTGCGGGGGCGCTTGAGTCTGTGTTCGGTGCACCGGTGAGGTACGTTTCAAGCTCCGGGAAATAATAGACAAGCACCGCCGCGAGCACAAGGACGGCGCTGATGACGGCGGAAAGCGTTTTTTTGTTCCGGGGTTGGCGGCGACGGACTGCGCCGGTTCTTTTTTGTGGCATGAGTCTCTCCTTTTTGTTTACATAATTTGTTTTACGTGATACAAAAAAGCTGCCGCAGTTTTTACTTGCAGCAGCTTACTTTGCAAATCCTACTCTTTACTTACCTTGCGTTTCGTCCTTGTAAAGGTTAAAGCGGAACAGCTTGGATTCATCCGCTTCATTATCGCAGACCACAAAGGCTTCTGCGATCTTTCCGCCTTCGATCAGAGACGTAAGACCGATGAGCTGACACAGCTTGCTTTTCAGGTTCAGCTTATCACCGTCGCGCGTCATCAGATACACATTGCCCTCGCAGCTATCCAGTACAGACAGAAAGCCCGGAACATCGATGTCGTGAAGTTCGATCATCTTGGACATCAGTCATCTCTCCTTCGATATGAGATTTAGTCTCATTATGGTTTGCCGATAGGGTTCTATGTGGAAAACCATAATATCCTATGATGGCTTTATTCTATCACAACAGCAGAGAATACACAAGGGCTAAACGGAAAAAAGGTGTGTTGCATTCAGGTTAAATTTTCAGTGAATTTGTTAAACTTTGAGAAAGTTTATGAATCTTTTCAATCATTCGCCGGAGGCACCGTAGTTCGCGAGCACGCGGGCGCTGGGATCGTTGACGTCGCAGCCCTCCCACGCTTTGTTCGGCATCCAAAAGTCCTTGACCATTTCCGCCTGACCGGGATAGTATTTTTCAAAAATTTCACGGTAGAGAAGGGATTCTTTCGTAAACGGCGTTGCGAACGGATATTTTGCGGCGCGGAGCTTCATTTCGTCATCGGTATACTTTGTTTCGGCGTAGGCCTTGAGGTAATCGACCATAGAGTGACCGACGGCATCGGAGAACGCGGCTTTTTCGCGGTATAAAATCGGCAGCGGGAGGTAATCGCCCTCGAACGCGTGGCGCAGGAGGTATTTGCCTTTTTTGTACTTGTTGAGCTTCATCTCGGGATCGACGGACATGACGTATTTGACGAAATCGAGGTCACCGAACGGGACGCGGGCTTCGAGCGAGTTGGCGGAGATGCAGCGGTCGGCACGGAGCACGTCGTACATATGAAGCTCCCGCACGCGCTTTTGGGCTTCCGTTTGGAATGCAGCGGCGCTGGGGGCGAAATCTGTATATTTGTAGCCGAAGAGCTCATCGGAAATTTCACCGGTGAGCAGCACGCGGACATCGGTCTGCTCGTGAATGGCTTTGCAGACGAGGTACATGCCCATGCTGGCGCGGATGGTGGTGATGTCATACGTGCCAAGCAGCGCAATGACGGTTTCGAGATTTTCGATAACATCGTCCTTTGTGATGATGACCTCGGTGTGGTCGCTGTGAATGTAATCGGCAACTTCGCGGGCGTATTTTAAATCGATGGCGTCTTCACTCATGCCGATGGCGAACGTGCGAATGGGCTTCTTTAAAAGCTTTGCCGCGACGGAGCAGACGAGGGAGCTATCAAGCCCACCGCTAAGAAGAAAGCCGAGCGGGGCATCGGCATCGAGCCGCTTTTCGATGCCGGCAACGAGCTTATCATGGATGTTTTTACAGACGGTCTCGAGGTCATCGTGGCAAACTTCTTCGACTTCGGCGATGTCGCAGTAGCAGGTGAATTTGCCGTCCTTATAGTAGTGGCCCGGCGGGAACGGCATAACGCGATGGCACAGGCCGACGAGGTTTTTCGGCTCGCTGGCAAACACAATGTGGCCGCTTTCGCTATACCCGTAGTAGAGCGGGCGGATGCCGATGGGGTCGCGCGCAGCGATGAAGCGATCGGTCTCGGCATCGTAAATAATCAGGGCGAACTCGGCGTCGAGCTTTTTGAACATCTCGGTGCCCTCTTCTTTGTAGAGAGGGAGTAAAATTTCGCAGTCAGAATCACTTTTGAAGGTGTAGCCTTTTCTCCGGAGCTCCTCTTTAACGGAACGGAAGCCGTAGAGCTCGCCGTTGCAGACGACGGCGGAACCGTCCAGCTCAAACGGCTGCATGCCTTCTTCTGTGAGGCCCATGATGGCGAGGCGGTGGAAAAAGAGCCAGCCTGCAGGCGTTTCCAGTGTGCGGGACATATCCGGCCCGCGGGAAACGGTTTTATCAAAGCCCTTTCGTAAATCTTCCAAACGAATGTCTTTTGCTGTGTAACCCATAATCGAACACATATCGGTTCCCTCCAAATAAAATAATTTCAGTCCAAACGCAAATAAAAAAACAGCCGTTTGTCCCAATTTCTTAGGACGAATAGCTGTTGTATCCGCGGTGCCACCTAAATTATCTTATAAAGAAGATCACCTTTACTGTCTCTAACAAGACAGGCACGGCTTAACGCGCCGCCACACGTCGCACCTACTGAGATATACGCATCTTTTCGGCTTGAGGCTCCGAAGTGTTATTCGCCGGTGTGCTTACGCGGGGTTCACACTCTCCCCCGCTCACTGTGCAAAGCGGTCTGCCGGGTACTTCTCTTCATCTGTGCCCTTGAATTATTATGCTAAGTTTATACCACCAAAATTTCATTTTGTCAACACTTTTTTGAAAAAATTTTTGATTTTACATGAAATTTGCAATTTTTCAGTTTACAACTTGCAGTTTGTAAGCGGTTTTTAGCCAAACTAAAACGTATTTGTCAAAAATCAAAAAGCTCTTTTCATTTTACGGGAGTTGTATTATAATAAGCTTGGATAAAATGCAAAATGAAACAGGAGGTCTTTTCCATGTTTGCCTATAAAACTTTGAAAAGCGGCACTGACATTCGCGGTGTTGCAAGTGAAGGCGGCGGCGCGCCGATTAACCTGACCGATGAGGTCGTGGAGCGCATTGCGGCCGGTTTTCTCGTTTGGTGCGAAAAGCACCTGGACAAGTGCGCCGAGGGGCTGAAAATTGCCGTCGGCCATGACTCCCGCATTTCCGCAGACCGTATTGCGGCGGCGCTGTTCCGCGCGTTTACGACATACGGTGCTTCGGTTTACGACTGCGGCCTTGCCTCTACCCCGTCGATGTTCATGGCGGTTTTGGAGTTGCCGTGCGACTGCTCGGTGCAGATTACGGCGAGCCACCACCCGTTCTTCCGCAACGGACTGAAGTTCTTCACGCCTGCGGGCGGCCTTGACAGCCCGGATATTTCCGAGATTTTGGAATATGCACAGAACGGCGCTGCGCCGAAGGAGACCGACAACGGCACGCTGATGCCAGTGGACTATATGTCGAAATATGCAGATAATCTGCGCGAGATGATCCGCAAGGGCGTGAACGCGGAAGATTATGCGCACCCGCTTGCGGGCTTTAAAATCGTTGTGGACGCCGGCAACGGCGCGGGCGGTTTTTACGCAAACGACGTGCTGAAGCCGCTTGGTGCGGACATTACAGGCAGCCAGTTTTTGGAGCCGGACGGCCGCTTCCCGAACCACATTCCAAACCCGGAGAACGAGGAGGCCATGGCGAGCGTTTGCGCGGCGACCGTGAAGGCCGGTGCGGACCTTGGCGTAATTTTTGACACGGACGTAGACCGCGGCGGCGCTGTGGACAGCCGCGGCGAGGAGATCAACCGCAACCGTCTTGTGGCGATTGCTTCTGCCATTGCGCTGGAGGGCAACCCGGGCGGCACCATTGTGACGGACTCCATTACGTCCGACGGACTCAAGACCTACATTGAGCAGACGCTCGGCGGCAAGCATCACCGCTTTAAGCGCGGTTACAAGAATGTCATCAACGAAGCGGTACGCCTGAATAACGAGGGCGTGAACTGCCCGCTGGCGATTGAGACGAGCGGCCATGCGGCGCTGCGCGAGAACTACTTCCTTGACGACGGTGCCTATCTGGTGACGAAGATTATCATTAAGGCGGCACAGCTGCGCCGCGAGGGCAAATCGCTCGATAGTCTCATCGCCGATCTGAAGGAAGCCAAGGAAGAAAAAGAGTTGCGCTTCCCCATTACAGCGGAGGATTTCCGCCCCTATGGTGAGAGCACCATTGCGGCGCTTGAAAGCTACGCGAAAGCGCACAACTGGAACATTGCGCCGGACAACCGCGAAGGCATCCGCATTTCGTTCCCGGAAAACGACGGCGACGGCTGGTTCCTGCTGCGCATGAGCGTACACGACCCCATTCTACCGCTGAATATCGAAAGTAATTCCGTCGGCGGCGTACGCGTGCTGGCCGAAAAGCTGCTGAAGTTCTTTGACGAAGTGAAGCCGGAGAATGTGGACTATGCGGCGCTGAAGGAATTTTTGGAAAAGTAAGCTGAAATTAAATATTTGAATAAAAAGAACTCCCGACTGCTGCGGTCGGGAGTTTTTGTCAAAACTCGATGATATGAAGTTTTTGGGCGATTTCTTTGGCGTCGCCGCGGCGTTTGACGCCGAGCTTTTGGAGGATGTGGATGACATGCGTTTTGACGGTGGCGACCTTGACACCGAGGATGTCGGCGATCTCCTGGTTGCTGCGGTTGCCGCACAGGAGCCGGAGCACCTGCATTTCTGCGGGCGAAAGCGGTTCTGAGAGCCGCGGCATGGGACGCAAGAAATTCGGGTACAAAACAGCCTGACGGCGCGTTTCCTGTAAAAGGAGTGAAAAGAAGGACTCGTCCTTTTTGTAGCCGGTAAACGTCAGCATAGGCATTACGGCGGCGCCAAACTGCGCAATGGGCATAACGAAGCGGTACTCATGGACGGCATCAAGCGCCTGCATCCACTCCTCCTGCCACCGGGCTTTATTTGGCCGCTGATAGCAAACGGCCGTTAGGATGCGGATATATATGCGGTCCATCACGCGGCCGCAGCGCTCACAGAACGGGATGAGTGAGGCCAATGTGAGCAGCGCCGCATTTTCTTCTCCGAGCGCGATCTCAACCATGGCACGCGTTATATACTGGTAGCGCCACATGGTACGGATGCGCGGCGTGATCTGCGGAGCAGATGTACGGTACCACTGCTCTGCCTTTTCCATTTCACCGATGCGCAGCCATATACGGCAGCGCATGGCATCAATATTCGGCAGGAAACGCTTGTTGTCCTCCTCAAACTCTGTTCGCAGACTGTCTAAAGAAGAAAGCGCCATGATGGCGTTGCCCTGCTTCGTTTGGACGCGCGCCATGAGACCGATGATGGCGAACGTCATATCCGGCGTACCGTGACGCTCGATCTCGGGCAACTGGGCCACAAGCGTCATGAGCCACGGAAGGTTATCCTCCCCTTTTTCAAATTTGCTTTCACAAAGGGCGCAATCGGCAAAACCGATGCCGTCTTTGCCGAGAATGGCCTCCATCGGCTTGCGGATGGTTTTGTAGAGCAGTTCATCGTGCTTGGACCACGAACAGAAATCTTTGCCGCCGTTCATAAGACTTGGCAGCATGCTGGTGACAGAAAACGTGGGTGTTTGCAAGCTTTTATCCGTTAGAATTTTGAAATAGTTGCCGATATTCTCTGCGATGCCTTTGCTGCTGCGCTGCGGGAGGGAGATATCGAGATATGCAAGCTTGCCGCGCACCTCTTTGTAGGCGGTGTCGGTCTTTTTGAGCGGGGCGGCATACTCCTGCAGGGCGGAATACCACATTTCGGAGGCTTCGTAATCCATGCAGAGGGACGTGAGCATGCTCATACCGCACATGAGCGATGGCGAGCGGAGGATCTCCTCTTTCGGGATGGCATAGTAATACTTTTCCATCTCATAGTAATGTCCCACACCGGGGTGCTGCTCTGCGTTGCGGATGAGCATTTCCGAGACGCGGCGGTGGTCTTTGCAGCGCGAATAGCACTCGAGCGCATGCTCGTAATCTTCGTGCAGCTCATAGTAAAGCCCGGCGCGGCTGTACACTGCGGCCTGCTCCTGCGGCGTATAGACTTGGCGGAGTTCCCACATGAGAAACTGTTGGAAAAAGCTCCAGAAGCGGTATTTCTGTGCATCGGCATTTAAAAGCATGGTGGTATCGTGCCGAACGATGGAAATAAGCTCGTTGATGTGGCTGTCGCCGGAAATCATCTGGGCAAGCTCGGCGTCGAATGTATCGAACGGGGCGATGTCGAGCAGCATACGGCGCAGCGGCATTGAAAAGCGGTTGAAGATGTTATCCTCAAAATAGTGATAGATTTCCTGCTGCACAATGCCGACGATCTCCGGCGTATAGGGCTGACCGTTTTGCATCAGGCGCGAAAGCGCCGTTAGGGCCAGCGGGTAGCCGAGAGAATCGTGGATGATGACGTTGATCTCTGCTTCCGTTGGTGTGCAGCCATTCTTTTCCAGAAAAACACGCACGGTATCGCGGTCAAACAGCAGATCTCTGGCCTCGATGAGCTGCAAAAGCCCCGTAAAGCGGAATGGCATGAGCCAGCCGGGCAGCACGCCGCGGCTTAAAATGACGAAGTGCAGCTCCGGATTTTCGCGGATCCATGCGCAGAGCGTTTGCTGATCTTCCGGGTCTTTGAGCGCGGGCAGGGAATCGATCACAATCGCATCTACATTTTTCGGCACGGGCTCGTGCAGGAATTCCGGGTCTTCTGCCGAAAACACGCAGGTTTTGTGATTGCTGAGCAAGGCGGTGGCGGCTGTAGACTTGCCGAAGCCGCACGGCGCGCTGAAGAAAATGACGCGGCACTGAGCCCAACCCTGTAAGAATTGCTCGCGCAGCGATGGCTTGATGACGACTTCATTCATGTGCTCTACTCCCCTTTTATGGTTTATAACCACAATATATCATATTTTGCGCGAAATGTAATCCATCTAAAGATGGATTTTTGAAAAAATTTTGGTTTTGTCGAGGAGAAAAGGTGGAAAGGTAGTACGATTTTGCGAAAATGAAAAAAGCCTCTCGGACACCGGCACGTGCATGCGGTGTTCGAGGGGCCATTTTGTTGTATTTTGTACAACTGTATTTCATACAGCTTTTATGCGGCTTTTTCCTGAAGCTTCTGCTTTTTTCTCTGCGTCTTCGACGAGACGGCTCTTGGAGAGGTCGGCGTGGCGATAATAGAGCAGTGTGAGGGTGCTGCACACGAGCCAACCGGCAGGGTAGCCTAAGGCGATGGGAATGATGGTGTTGGAGATGAAGTTCGCCATGATAAAGAGGTAAATCTGGCGGAAGACGACGAACGAGCTCAGCATGATAATCATCGGTGCGCGGGAATTGCCTGCACCGCGCAGCACGCCGGAGTAAACCTGGTTGACGCAGCAGAACACGTAGAACGGCGAGCAATAACGCAGCAGCATGGAACCGTATGCGACGACCTCTGCTTTACCGTTGAAGAACGAGACGAGCTGCGGCGCGAAGATGAGCAACGGGATTGTCAGAATGACGGTTGCGACGACGGACATGATAAACGCTGTGCGTGCGCCCTTCTTGGCGCGGGCGACCTGATCGATGCCGAGGTTCTGTCCGACGAATGTGGTAGACGCGAGCGCGAGAGACTGCATCGGCAGGAAGAGAAGCTGGTCAATCTTACTGTATGCCGTCCAGCCGGACATGCAGTCTGCGCCGAAGTAGTTAACATAAGACTGTACAAATACGTTCGAGAACGCGGTGATCGCCATTTGGATGGCGGCCGGGATGCCGACGCGCACAATCTTCGCGAGCATTTCTTTATCGAGCTTCAAGTATTTGAGCTCGACCTTGATGCAGGAATCCGTGCGGAACAGCGTAATCATCGTAAGCATGGCGGAGACGCCCTGCGAGATAATGGTCGCATACGCAACGCCCTCAACACCCATGCCGAGCGACAGCACGAAGACGAGATCGAGAATGATGTTGAGCACGGCGGAGACGACGAGGAAATAGAACGGGCGCTTGGAATCACCCACGGCACGCAGAATGCCCGCGCCCATGTTGTAGAGCATAAGGCCGATGACGCCCGCGAAGTAGATGGTGAGGTACGCGGAGGACTCCGGCATGACCTCTGCCGGGGTCTTCATGAAATTGAGCACGAAGGGGATCATAGCGATGCCGATGACTGTAAAGAGCACAGCCAAAATGAGCGTCATGGCGATGGAGGTGTGGACGGTATCGCGCACCTTATCATACCGCTTTGCGCCATAATACTGCGAAATGACGACGCCGGCGCCGCTGGAAAGCCCTAAGAATATGCCGATGAGCATGTTGATAACAGGACCGACCGTGCCGACCGCCGAGAAAGCCTCGTTGCTGACATAGTTTCCGACAACCCACGTATCGACCGTGTTGTAGAGCTGCTGGAAAATGTTGCCGATGAGAAGCGGAAACGCGAATGTGATGAGGTGGCGGAAGATGCTGCCCTGCGTCATATCCACATCGCGCTTAGTTTTCTGCTTCAGGATGCTGAGTTTAGACATAATAATATCACCTGCAACTGATTATACACGCTCTGTTTGAGATAATCAACTAAAATCTTAAAAATGTGGAATATCTTTTACCTCGATACGCACAATAAACCCGGTTAAACAGAAAGGGTGGTCGTATGAAAAAGAAAACACCGCAGCAATATGACGCGATGGTGCAGAAGGCTTCGCCGCACTCCCCTGTACTGAAAAACTGCCTGTTTGCGTTTTTATCCGGCGGGGCCATCTGCACACTGGGGCAGGCACTTGCGAACACGTTCATGCTGCTGGGGCTCGATTTAAAAGACGCGCGGACGTGCGTTTCCATCTCGCTCATTTTCATTTCCGCCGCGCTGACAGCCTGCGGCGTATACGACAACATAGCGAAATACGCCGGGGCAGGCACGCTGGTTCCGATTACGGGGTTTGCGAACTCAATGGTCTCCCCTGCGCTGGAATTCAAAAGCGAGGGCTTTGTGACGGGCCTCGGCGCGAAGCTGTTCACGGTGGCGGGGCCGGTACTGGTGTTCGGCATTTCGGCTTCGGTTTTGTACGGGATCGTGCTGTATATCATCGGGCTGTTTTAAGGAGGGCTTATGAAAAGACTCGGACGTTACACGCTTCTATTTGAGCGCCGCCCGGCGATTTTGGGCCACGCGGCGATGTGCGGAAAAAAAGAAGCCGCGGGCCCGCTGGCGCGCGACTTTGACCAGACGTTTCTCGATTCTTATTTGAATCAGGAAAGCTGGGAAAAAGCGGAAAGCATGCTGCAAACGGAAGCCGCGAACCTTGCGATACGCAAGGCGGGGCTTCAAAAGCAGGACATTAACATGGTATTTGCGGGAGATCTGCTGAACCAGTGTATTTCGAGCACGTTTGGTCTGCGCGGAATGGACATTCCGTTCCTTGGGCAATACGGGGCGTGCTCCACGATGGCGCAAACGCTCATCATGGCCTCCATCATGGTGGAATGCGGCGCGGCGAACTACGCCTGCGCGGTGACCTCTTCCCACTTCT
>ERZ779896.3034-NODE-3034-length-10702-cov-2.340190_pt1 | contig 10702 bp, 9 predicted proteins | sample MGYA00511067_ERZ779896 | MGnify/ENA primary metagenome ERZ779896 (study PRJEB29588, sample SAMEA2161597) | human gut metagenome | biome: human gut; feature: human-associated habitat; material: faeces | place: Denmark | collected 2008/2010 ...
ATAGGTGATATTTTTAACCTTCACACCTACTTCTTCCATAACTTCTCTGCTTACAGTTTCCTCTGTTGTTTCACCAATCTCAGTGAATCCGGCAATAAGCGCATAATTCCTGTAAGTTCTTCCTGCATATTTAGTAAGAAGAATTCTGTCCTTATCTGTAACTGCAACAATAACAGCCGGACATATCTTAGGAAATACAATATTCTTACAGCAGTCACAGCGTAACATTCTCTGCTTGTCATCATGCTTGAGTGGTTTTCCGCATCTTCCGCAGAAATGATTATCCCTGTACCAGCCATACAGATGAAATGCAGTAATAGCCGCATAAGCATGCTCTCTTGGCTGTGCCTTACGGAAAGAATCGACTCCTATGAATTCATATCCTCTGACGAAAGAATACATATCCTTGTGTACAGCTGAATCAGCCATCTCTCCCAAGAATGTGCCTCTTTCGAGGCTTCCTGTCTTTCTTGCGAGGAAAAAATGTTCCTCATCAATTGACAACAGATATATGAATTCAAAGTTATCCACAGCTTTGTCTCCGTAAGAGGACTTTATCCCCTGAACGAACTCATCATACTGTGGATATATTAATACATTTTCTTCAGGATTCTGTGAGTTAAAATGTCCTGATGGTCTTGCAAGCAATGAGGAACCCTGAAAATAAAACACAGTATCCCCATTGCCTGGCTTAAGATTCTTATACTGGTTGTCCAGATGTTTTGGCCATATATCCTGTATCATATTAGAAGAACACCATCTCTTCCTTAGGTGCACCTGTCTTTTCTACGCTTTCAACGTAAAGAACAGGACCTTTCTTCTTATATGCCATCTGGAATTCATACTTAATAGTAGCTGTAACCCATATCCATTCTCTGTTCTCAAGAGAAGCTATGTTGTTGTAGAAGCTGATATAACCAATAAACTGTGTATCTTCTGCACAGCATGTCATAACCTTTCTTCCCGGAACGAAATTCTTATCCTTAAAGTACTTGTTCTTAAGAACCTGTCCCTTGAATCTTACCTTCTTACCTGCGTATACTTCCGGTCTTTCAGACACATCCATATACCAGATACCATAATCTTCGTCATCAACCTGAATAACATCAGCATTGATATCGTATGGAAGCTGTTCAGATATAGCAACCTGGTCACCCTTCTCGTCCTCGAAGATAATCTGAAGTGCAGGATTTAATGCTCTCATGCTTCTTCTGTAGCTGCCAAGATCCATACCTGACTTGCATCTGTTAAAGATAACCATATCAGCATATTTAACAGACTCTGCAATAATAGACTTCATGTTAGCCCACTGTAAGCCAAATGCATTGGCATCAACTAAAGTTATAGACTGGTATACCTGCCATCCTCTTGGCTTCTCACTTCCAAGAATAAGTGCTGGATCCCACATTCCGTTATATTCAACAATAACAATCCATGGATCATACTTCTTGTCCAGTTCATTAAGAGTCTTGATATTAAAATCTTCCTTCTCTACAACAACCATATCTACTCCGTTGTCCTTAAGAAGCTTCTCGCTATACTCCTCTTCACCTTCTTCACACACAATAAGAAGTTTATTCTTAGCGTCTGCAAACTGTCCCATTGCTATAGTATCGGAGATAAATCTTGTTTTACCACTGTCAAGCTGACCGTTAATCAAGAAAATCGGAATCTGATATTCCTCATTTGCCATATTTATCCTCATTTCCGCGCATTTGCGCTATCATTTCATTATAAATGCGTTGTAAAAATGTGTTCTTCTATTAAACACTGATTAAACTTCAAAAAGTTCCTTAAGTGCATCTTCCTTAAGTTCAGAACCGATTACACAGATTCTTCCTGTGAAATCAGCACTTCCCTCACGAATCTCATATTCTTCTGGTACAAGGTCGAAATACATCCATGTTCCATCTGTGCAAGGAAGCATACCCTTAGAACGGAGAACCTTACCATAATCTTCACTCTCAGAAAGCTTCTTTAATATGCTGTCAAGCTCTGCCCTCTCATACTTCTTAGGAGTCTCTGTTCCCCAGCTTGTAAATACTTCATCTGCATGATGATGGTGATGATCATGCTCATGGTCATGATGATGTTCGTGCTCATGGTCGTGGTCGTGATGATGCTCATGCTCGTCATCATCATCATGATGTCCGCCGCAACAGCAACACTCTCCATCTTCATGATGATGGTGGTGGTGGTGCTCCTTCTCATGCTCCTCATAAGCCTTCTGCGCTGCCTCTGCAAGCATGTCTAACTCAAGGTTAGTAACATTCTCCATTGCACCAAGAATCTTAGTTCCGTCAATATCATCCCAAGGAGTTGTGATAATATGTGCATTAGGATTAACACTCTTAATAAGCTCAATAGCTGTCTTTAACTTCTCTTCAGAAACATTCTGTGTTCTGCTTAAAATAACAGTTCCTGCATGCTCAATCTGGTTATTAAAGAATTCACCAAAATTCTTCATATATACCTTAACCTTAGATGCATCTGCAACTGTTGAAGCACTGTTAAGAACGATTTCATTCTCAATGTGAAGGTCTTTAACCGCTTTGATAACATCTGAAAGCTTGCCTACTCCTGAAGGCTCAATAATAATTCTGTCTGGATGATACTTATCAACAACCTCCTTAAGAGAAGTTCCGAAATCACCAACAAGTGAACAGCAGATGCATCCTGAATTCATCTCTCTTATCTCAACACCAGAATCTTTAAGGAATCCTCCATCAATACCGATTTCACCGAACTCATTCTCAATAAGAACTACCTGCTCTCCCTTTAAGGCTTCCTTTAAAAGCTTACTTATAAGAGTTGTTTTACCTGCTCCCAAAAAGCCTGAAATTATATCTACTTTAGTCATCTTAATCAACCTTTCTGCAGTATATGACTGCCCTTTTATCTCATATTTTCAATTATACACTTCTTGTCAATCCCTATTTGAAAAGAAAATGTAAAATTTTATTAAAAATATTTAATCAGACAGAGATTCCCATGCTCTGTCTTAATTCATCTGCCTTCTCGCCAATCTTTCTTAGCCTGTGGTTTACACCCGATTTACCAACCGGGGGGTCTAACAGCTCACCTAGTCCCTGAAGACTCATGTCAGGATTCTCGAGTCTTAAAAGAGCAACCTGCATCAGACTGTCACTTAAACTGTCAAGCCCGACAGTATCTCTTATAAGTTCAATATCCTTAATCTGCTTGACCGCCGCTTCAATTGTCTTGTTAAGATTAGCAGTCTCACAGTTTACCTTTCTGTTGACATCATTACTGATTCCCTTAAGAATCATGACATTGTACAGGTTCATCTGTGATACAACCGCTCCCATAAGATTAAGCGTATCAGTAATATTATTGCCTTCTTTCATATACACAACAAAACTGTTTTTTCTTACAATAACCTTGGCATCGAGTCCGAAAAAACGCAGCATATCCATAAGAATATCAGCGTCCTCCTCATATTTGCACACAATCTCATAGTGATAGAACTTGTTCGGGTCACTTATAGAACCTCGTTCCATAAAAGCTCCTCTTATAAATGCTTTCTTACAGCAGTCCATAGCTACAATTCTTGCGTCAACAAACACCGGTTCAATCTGTGTAAACCTGTCGTCGCACCATTTTAATGTCTGCAATATCTTAGCAACATCACTCTGTCTGGTTATCCTTATAATAGTTTCCTTGCCATTCTTAACCATTTCATTCGTATCAGCATCCATCTTAATGCTAAATATTCTCAATAACAGGTCACTGAATTTCTCAACTGACAATTCGTTCTCTGTAACGAATTCCAGACATAATTCTCCATTATCTGTCTCGCTTACATTGCCAGACATTCCCATAAACGCAGCAAATTCCGCAATCTGGCAATGCCTCGCGGAATCTGTTTTCTTAACTAACTCTTCTTTTACTTCTGATGAAAATGACATACTTAACCTTTTCTCTTAGAATCTTTCTCAATATCTCTATGCTCAACCTTGCATCCATACTCAGTCCTGCTTATAAGCTTATAGATTTCATTAGCAAGAGTAACTGAACGATGCTTTCCTCCTGTACAGCCAATTGCAATAACAAGGCTGTTCTTTCCTTCCTTAACATAATTAGGCAGAAGGAACTTCAATAAATCATCTATCTTTTCCAGAAATTCTGTTGTCTCCGGAGCTTTCTTCACATAATCCTGTACAGGCTTATCATTACCGGTAAGGTGTTTAAGTTCTTCAATATAATATGGATTAGGCAGAAATCTCACATCAAACACAAGATCTGCGTCTGCAGGTATTCCATATTTGAAACCAAAAGAAAGAACTGTAACAAACAGATTCTTGAAATTCTTATCATCAAAGAATATGCCCTCAAGCTCTGCCTTAAGTTCTCTTGTAAGCATCTGGCTTGTATCGATTATTACATCTGCTCTTTTCTTTAAGAACTTAAGCTCATCTCTTTCCAGCTTTATTACATTATCTATTCTGTCATGATCGTCCATTGCAAGCGGATGTGTTCTTCGCGTTTCCTTGTATCGTTTTACAAGTACCTCATCACTTGATTCAAGAAACAGAATTGTATAGTTAAAATGCTTATTAAGCATATCATCAAGCACTGAATCCAGCTCAGCAAGTGCGTGACCACTTCTTATATCTACACCAATTGCTATGTTGCTATATCCGTCTTCTCCCGCATTGGCAAGCTCTGCAAACTTAGGAATCAGAGAGATTGGCATATTATCGACACAATAATATCCCTCATCTTCTAATACATTAAGTGCTGTAGATTTACCTGCACCTGACATACCTGTAACAATAATCATCTTCATCTTATCATCTTCTCTTTCTTATCTGCCTTTAATTACTGGTCTTTTTAATTATAACAAGCCTTAGAATCCAACCTTTACAACTTCCAGTTCCAGCCCGACACCGAACTTTTCCATAACTTCACTCTTAATATAATCCGTAAGCTCGCATACATCCTTCGCAGTTGCATCGCCCTTATTGACAACGAATCCGGCATGCTTCTCCGATACCTGTGCGCCACCTCTTGCACACCCCTTAAGACCTGCATCCTCAATAAGCTTTGCTGCAAAATATCCTTCCGGTCTTTTAAATGTGCTTCCGGCACTAGGATACTCAAGTGGTTGCTTCTGCCTTCTCTTAGCTGCCAGCTCTGAGATATTATTTCTTATTATATCCGGTTCACCTTTTCTTAATTTCAAAGTTGCTTCAAGAACAATCATATTGCTTTTCGCTACAATACTTGTTCTGTATCCAAGCTCAAGTTCATCTGCTGGAAGCTCCCTGATAACACCTTCATCATCAATAACCTTTGCACTGACAAGAATATCCTTGAACTCCCCGCCATAAGCACCTGCATTCATTCTTACAGCACCACCTATGCAACCCGGAATACCTGTTGCAAATTCAAATCCGGCAATTCCATTAGCAGCAAGCTGGTTGCCAAGTCTTGTAAGCTTCATGCCTGCACTTGCTTTGACAAGCACTTCATCTGAATTATCCTGTGAATCCTGAAGAAACTCATAATCTGAAAAACCATCGCCAAGCTCAACTACAACTCCCCTGAAGCCTTCATCACTCACAAGAATATTACTGCCATTTCCAATAACAATATATTTAATGTCCGATTTTTTCAAAAATGCGATAACATCTGCTATCTGCTTTTCTGCCTGTGGTGTTACATAATAATCTGCAGCACCTCCGATTCTGAATGTAGTATGTGTCTTCATTAGTTCACCTGTTCTTACATTCCCGGCACCAAGCATTGATATTAATGCTTCTGATAACATTTTATTATCCATATAATCTCACTATCCTTAATACTAATTTCCAAGAATAAGCTTTGCTGCTCCATACATTCCTGCATCATTACCAAGAGCAGCCTTAACTATCTTAGTCTGTCTGCTCGCATGGAACACACATTCCTTATAATACTTATCAATAAGATTGATAAAATATTCCCCTGCGGCAGAAACTCCGCCACCAATTACAAATACCTCCGGGTCAACCATTCCCGCTGCACATGCAAGTCCTTTTCCAAGATATCTGCATACATACTCTGTTACCTGTATAGCAAGGGCATCTCCTCCCTTAGCCTCGTCAAATATAACCTTTGCCGATATGTATGGCACACTTCTTAAAGATGAAGGCATGTCACTTTCTGCAAGCATACGGTTAGCCGTTCTTACAATTCCAGTTGCAGAAGCAACCTGCTCAAGACATCCCTTCTTTCCACAGTTACAGCTCTCAGTCTCACCTTCAACAAGTGGAAGATGACCTATCTCACCTGCTGCACCGTTAAATCCATAAAGAGGCTTTCCATCAATAATAACTCCACCGCCTACACCGGTTCCAATCGTCACCATTACCATGCTGTTGTATTCGCTTCCACCGCCTACCCAGAATTCTCCGAGTGCTGCCATATTGGCATCATTACCAATCTTAACAGGAATACCTGTAAGCTCAGACAATACATTGGCTGCATTAAATACTCCCCAGCCCAAGTTGATACATTTGTTGACAGTTCCATCCTCAAGACATGCACCAGGAAGTCCCATTCCGATTCCTGCCACATCCTCTGTTGTCATATTCATATCTGCAAGAACGCCCTTGATATACTCACTTATATCAGGCAGAATCAGGCTTCCACCCTCATCCTTTCTTGTAGGAATCTCTTCTTTTCTTAACAGTTCACCTTCTTCAGAAAATGTACCACATTTGCAGGTTGTTCCTCCAACATCAATTCCAAATATAATCTTACTCATCGTCATCCTCCCCGCCTCTCATAAGATTTTCCTGTACTCTTCTGTATAATTCCTTCGCTGCATTATATCCCATCATCTTCTGTCTATGGTTGACCGCTGCTGACTCAACAATTACAGCAAGATTACGTCCTGGTCTTACCGGTAGCGTATGGCACACAACCTTATTGCCAAGATATTCTATGTATTCTTCCTCAAGTCCAAGTCGGTCATACTCTCTGTCCTTGTTCCAGTCCTCAAGCTTGATAACCATATCTATTTCCTGAGTTTCCTTAACACTTTCAACACCGAAAAGTGTCTTGACATCAATAATACCAATGCCTCTAAGCTCTATAAAATACTTGGTAACTCCCGGTGCGCTTCCAACCAGAGTCTCGTCACTGACCTTTCTGATTTCAACCGCATCGTCAGTTACAAGACGGTGTCCTCTTTTTATAAGTTCAAGTGCAGCTTCGCTCTTACCAATACCAGACTCACCTGTGATAAGTACACCTACACCATATACATCAACTAAAACACCATGGATTACGATACATGGTGCAAGCTGAACCTTCAGCCAGCGTATTACTTCTGCTGTAAATGAAGATGTTGCCTGGTCTGTCATAAGAAGAGGTATCTGATACTTAACCGCAAGTTCAATAATCTTAGGCTCTGGCTTTATACTCCTGCAGAATATAATACATGGAATATTACTTGACAAAAGCTGCATATATCTTTCATATCTCTCCTGCTCAGAAAGACTCGCAAGATAAGCATGCTCGACATTACCAATAATCTGTAATCTGTCATTATCAAACTGGTCATAAAAACCTGTAAGCTGCAAAGCCGGTCTGTTCACATCAGGCAGATTAAGCCAGATTCCTGACACATCTATCTGTGGTGTAAGATTAACAAGATTCATTTTTTGGATAACTTTAGATAACTTTACCCTCTCTTTACCATTATTCATATATTCTCTGCCTCCAAACTCATGTTTACGATTTCATATATCCTAAGTTTATCACAGACAAGCTCTAAATGCTATTATAAAAGTATTATCAATGAAAGAATTTGTATATATTCTCTGCCACATTTTCAGTAATACCATCAGCCTTCATAAGCTCATCCACTGATGCCTGCCGTATCTTTTCTATATCAAGAAAATGCTTCATAAGTGCCTTTCTTCTTACAGGTCCGATTCCTTCAATCGAATCAAGTACAGAAGATACCTGTGCCTTATCTCTTAAGCTTCTGTGATAAGTTATTGCAAATCTGTGTGCCTCATCCTGCACCCTTGTAATCAGCTTAAAGCCCTCGCTGTGCTTATCTATCGGTATCTCAATATTGTTATAATACAGACCTCTTGTGCTGTGGGTATCATCCTTTACCATACCGCACACAGGAATATTAAGCCCCAGTTCCTTAAGTACATCAAGTGCAATATTCACCTGGCCGCGTCCGCCATCCATCATAATAAGGTCTGGATATCTCGAAAATCCGTGACTATCCTCGAGTCCTTCCCGCTCACGCATCCCCCTTGTAAAACGTCTTGTCAAAACCTCACGCATGCTCTTATAATCATCCGGTCCCTTTACTGTTCTTATCCTGAACTTGCGATAATCGTTCTTCTTTGGTTTTCCATCCTCAAAAACGACCATTGAGCCAACACTTTCAACACCATTTGTATTAGATATATCGTAAGCCTCTGCTCTGTGAAGTGTCCCAAGTCCAAGCCAGCCGGCAATCTCTTTCATAGCTCCTGTTGTCCTGCTCTCCTCACGCTTAATCTTCTCCGCATCCTGTGTAAGAACAAGCTGGGCGTTCTTATATGCAAGCTCAACCATCTTTTCCTTGTCACCCTTCTTAGGTGTGACAATACTTACCTTGCGGCTCTTTCTTGCACTGAGCCACTGTGCTATTGTATCCGCATCCTCTATCTCATACTGCACCATAATAATATTAGGTATAAATGGAGTTCCGCCGTAATACTGTTTCATAAATTCCGAAATAATGTCGCTCTTAGAGTCGCCTTCAGCAACCTTCATATGAAAATGATCTCTTCCAAGAAGCTTGCCCTGTCTGATAAAGAACACCTGCACAACTGCGTCCTGACCGTCACTTGCACACGCAATAACATCTCTGTCATTAACATCATCTGCTGTAATCTTCTGCTTCTGTGCAACCTGCTTGACACTCATTAACAGGTCTCTGTATCTTGCAGCTTCCTCGTATTCCATCTTCTCAGACGCTTCCTGCATCTGCGTTGTAAGCCTGTCCATAATCTTCTTGTAATCACCATTTAAGAAAGCTACAACCTCATCAATTCTTCTTCTGTATTCCTCGCCGCTTACATATCCCTGACATGGTGCATCACACTGTCCGATATGATAATTAAGACACGGCCTGTCCTTGCCCTCATCTTTAGGCAGATTTCTGTTACAGGTTCTTACCTTATACAGTTTGCATAGAAGTTCAATAGTGTCCTTGACTGCTGCCGCAGAAGTGTAAGGACCGAAATACTTACCTGCTCCATGCTTCATCTTTCTTGCAAAAAGTACCCTTGGATACTCTTCACCAACGGTAATCTTAATAAAAGGATAACTCTTGTCATCCTTTAGCATGGTATTGTACTTAGGCCTGTGCTCCTTGATAAGATTGCACTCCAAAACAAGCGCCTCAAGTTCAGAATCTGTGATAATATACTCAAAGTACTGAATATGTGACACCATCTGCACAATCTTGGCAGACTTATTCCTGCTGCTCTGGAAATACTGCCTTACACGATTCTTTAAAATCTTCGCCTTACCTATATATATTATATTGTCCCACTTATCATGCATAATATAAACTCCCGGTTTTGCCGGGAGTTTCTTAAGCTCTTCTTCTAAATTAAACATACTACAAGCTTCTTCAATCCTCTGGCTTTCTTAAGTGCGTAACTTCGCACCTGTCTTATAGTATTTATTATCCCAGTTATGTCAGCTTTGTCAACACATTTTACATTACCAAATCTGACCGCAAGGATTGTCTGCACTGCTTTCTCAAGTCCCATATTCTTAAGATTCGCATCCTGTGCAGTTATTTCTAATATATATTCTTCATAATCAATTCCAGGTTCTCTCTTATATCCCAGACAAGCAAGAAGCTTTTCAAGATAAGAATACATTTTCATAAGCTTTACTTCATCTACTGAACTGCTTCTTAATAAATGTATTCTTGATACTATCCTGATTGCAGCCATTGCAATTAATATAAGAACTGCCAATATTGCTGTACATACCACAATCAGAACTGAATTAATATGTATCTCACCAGAGAAGCTGTCAGTGTCAGAGACAACTTCCTGTGTTGTGCTTTCAGTACCCGGCTCATCTGTATCATCAACTGTCATATTTTCATCAACTGCTGTTTCTCCATCTGATGACAACTTTGTAAGAACAAATGCGTTGAACTTATCATTCACCTTATCAAATGTATCCGGTAAATCCAAAGACATTGTTACCTTATTTGCACCGATTGTAAGTTGATCGCCGTATGCTTTCTTTAATGCGATTGATGTAAGTGCGCCGAGATTATTATATGTTGCCGCAACGAATGTAACTTCATCACTGTAGTTAAAGTTCTTTGTAACATCAATTCTCTTAAACTTAGTCATATCTTCATCTTCAAAACCAAACTTATTGATTTCAAATATATCCGAAGACTTAATTGTAAGTTTCTTGCTGTCATTCATACCGCCGCTTGTTGATGACACTCTTACATATACATCTTGAGCGTCTGCCATTGCGTCAATGCTAATCTTACCTGACGCGTCAATAGTAATCTTGTCACTGCCCAAAGGATACTTGTTCTCTGCGTCATAAATATCATACTTAATCAAGTTTGAATTTAGGTAAGGGAATTCAATACCCTTTCTTGACGCCTTTGTTGATGCCTGTGCGCTGCCGCCTGCAAGAA
>ERZ779896.3042-NODE-3042-length-10664-cov-2.779056_pt1 | contig 10664 bp, 9 predicted proteins | sample MGYA00511067_ERZ779896 | MGnify/ENA primary metagenome ERZ779896 (study PRJEB29588, sample SAMEA2161597) | human gut metagenome | biome: human gut; feature: human-associated habitat; material: faeces | place: Denmark | collected 2008/2010 ...
CGTTCGCTTTTCTCCGCCCGAACTCAACCGTTGCTGTTCCCGGACAGGGCGTCCTGGCGGGGAAAATTTTGCAAAATAATATCGGTCGTCCCTGAATGATTTAAGGGATGAATTTCGTAAATTTGACACCTTAATTACTGAAGAAACGAATACGAAGAAATACCTTATGAAAACCCTTGTCATCGTCGCACATCCCGACCTGGAAAAATCCGTCGTCAATCGCCGCTGGGTGGCCGAAGCGGAAAAGCACCCGGAACGTTTTACCGTACATCGCCTCTACCAGAGTTATCCCGACGAGCGGATCGACATCGCGCGCGAACAGGCTTTGGTCGAACAGCACGGAACGCTTGTGCTGCAGTTTCCGATCTACTGGTTCGGTTGTCCGTCGCTGCTCAAAAAATGGATGGATCAGGTTTTGGCTTTCGGATGGGCCTTCGGTCCGCAGCCGGAAGCGGACAAGATGCGGGGGCGGAAAGTAGCCTTGGCGGTGTCGGCCGGTATCCGGGAGGAGGATTTTTCCCCGGAAGGCATCTACGGCCATACGTTGGGCGAACTGCTTTTGCCGTTTGAAGCCATGTGCCGCTATGTCGATGCGGTATTCGGTGGATTCCACGCACTCTACGGGGCCGAGGCAGGGCTTCCGGCTTCGGTCTTGGAGGAAAATACCCGCCGGTACATGCATTTCCTGGAGAATCTCTGAACAAAAACAAAAAAAAGAATAAAAACGACAAACCAAACAAAACGCCATGAAGAGAGACAAACTGATCTTTGACCTGATAGAGGACGAACGCGAACGCCAGACAAACGGCATCGAGTTGATCGCTTCCGAGAACTACGTGAGCGACCAGGTACTCGAAGCGATGGGCTCCATCCTGACCAACAAATATGCCGAGGGGTATCCCGGTGCCCGCTACTACGGAGGATGCGAAGTGGTGGACCAGGTGGAACAGGTCGCTATCGACCGGGCGAAGGCTCTCTTCGGGGCGGAGTATGCCAATGTGCAGCCGCACTCCGGCAGCCAGGCCAATGCAGCGGTGTATGCTGCTTTCCTTCAGCCGGGGGACAAGATCCTCGGGTTCGACCTTTCGCACGGAGGTCACCTCACGCACGGTTCGCCGGTGAACTTCTCCGGAAAACTGTACAAGACATGTTTCTATGGGGTGGAAAAGGAGACCGGGCGCATCGATTACGACAAGGTGGCCGAGATCGCCCAGCGCGAACGTCCGAAGATGATCGTGGCTGGAGCTTCGGCCTATTCCCGCGATATGGACTTCAAGCGTTTCCGCGAGATCGCCGACAGCGTGGGCGCATTCCTGTTTGCCGATATTTCGCATCCGGCCGGTCTGATCGCCAAGGGGCTGCTCTCCGACCCGATCCCGTACTGCCACGTGGTGTCCACCACCACGCACAAGACGCTTCGCGGACCGCGCGGAGGAATGATCCTGCTGGGCAAGGATTTTGAAAATCCGTTCGGTTTGAAGACTCCCAAGGGGCAGGTGCGGATGATGTCTTCGCTGATCAATTCGGCGGTCTTCCCCGGCAACCAGGGCGGCCCGCTCGAGCACGTGATCGCAGCCAAGGCTGTGGCTTTCGGCGAGGCGCTTTCCGACGAATTCTTCCGCTCGCCGTTCAGCGCAATGCTGCCGCAATGGCCAAGGCGTTCGTGGAACGCGGATACGACCTGGTATCCGGCGGTACGGACAACCACATGATGCTCATCGACCTGCGCAACAAGGGCATTACGGGGCGTGAGGCGGAGAATGCCCTGATCAAGGCCGACATTACGGTCAACAAGAACATGGTTCCCTTCGACGACAAGTCGCCCTACGTTACTTCGGGTATCCGGGTGGGGGCAGCGGCCATTACTACGCGCGGATTGAAGGAGAAAGACATGGAGACTGTGGTGGACCTGATCGACCAGGTGCTGACCAACATTTCTTCCGATCGGAAGATCAAGAAGATCGGCGAAAAGGTAGTCGACTTTATGTGCGACCGTCCTTTGTTCAAACAGCGCCGCCGTCTGGCCAAATAAAATCGAATGTGAATCCTCTAACCGAATAAACGACCATGATGATTTCAGCATTTTTGTTCAATGCCATTTCGACGGTAGCCGATACTCTGTCTTCGGGTGCGGGTGCCGATCTGTTGGCTTCGGATATTCCCGTAGTCAAGACTCAGACGATCTGGGATATGATCGTCAGCGGCGGATGGAGCGGTGTAGCCATCATCGCGATGGAGTTTGTCATGTCCATTCTGGCCGTGTACATTTTCGTGGAGCGCTCTTCCCTGATCAAGACGGCCGCCAAGGCCGATCCGCGTTTCATGGATACGATCAAGTCGCTGGTATCGGCCGGGAAACTCAACGAAGCCAAGGCTATGTGCGACCGGGAAAACACCGTAGAGTCCCGCATCATGAAGAAAGGCATCAGCAAGATCGGAAAACCGCTGGAAGACATTTCGACCGCTATCGAAAATACGGGAAAACTCGAGATCTACACCCTGGAGGGCAACATCAGCCGTCTGGCCATGATTGCCGGTGCCGCGCCGATGCTCGGATTCCTCGGTACGGTGGTCGGGATGGTCATCGCTTTCCAGTCGATGGCCAATGCCGGCGGACAGGTCGAGATACAGGACCTCTCCGGGGGTATCTCTACGGCCATGACCACCACCGTAGCCGGTCTTATCGTGGGGATCATGGCCTACATCTTCTACAACCTGCTGGTAGGACGCATCCAGAAGGTGATCAACCGCATCGAGGTTTCGGCCGCCGATTTTCTGGACCTGCTCAGCGAACCGGCCGAGTGAGGGCGCTGTCGGGTGTCCCTCTTCTAACCGTTTAATCCTCTGTCAATCCTGGAATACGAACCATGAACCTACAAGGAAGAAACAAGGTATCCGCCGATTTTTCGATGGCCTCGATGACGGACATCATTTTCCTGCTGTTGCTCTTTTTCCTGCTTTCGGCTACCGTGATCACCTCCAATGCCATCGAGATCGTGTTGCCCAAGGCCGGAAGCCAGACCACCAAAAAGCAGGTCGTATCCGTTACCGCCACCACCGACGGCCGGTACTACATCGACAAGGAGCAGGTAAACTACTCCGACATCGAACCCCGCCTGCAGGAGATCGCTGCCCAGAGCGACAACACCACCGTGCTCATCCGCGGGGAAAATACCATCGAACTCCAGAAAGTAACCGACCTGTTCGAGATCGCCCGTCGCAACGGACTGACCCCCATTCTGGGCGTACAACCCCCCAAGAAGTAAAACCTGTCGTCTCTCTGCCGTGCCGATGTCCGCCTCTGCCTCGTCCCGTTGGGAACCCAATCAGCGAAAGGGTCTTATCGTCACCGTCCTGGTGCACGTGGCGATGCTTGTGGCCATCTTCATCTTCGGGATCCGTTACCTCGACCCTCCGCCGCTGGGCGGAATGATCGTCGCTTTCGGCATGACGGAGGATGGAGCCGGCTCCCCTGCGTATGAAGATCGGGCGGTGCTTCCCCAGCCTACGGCAGCTGCATCGAGCGTTCCCGAGGTCGAAGTTCCCGAAGAGGCCCTGATGACCCAGGTGGAGGAAAGCCCGGTGGAGGTCGAGGAAAAGAAACCCGAGAAGGAGCAGAAACCCAAAACCGAGCAGCGTCCCCGTGAGGTGGAACGCCCCCGTGAAACCCCGCAAAAGGAAGAAACGCCCCAGCCTCCGCAACCCTCCCGGACGACTACCCAGGCGCTGGCCAACATTCTCAATCCCGGCCATGATGCCTCCAAAGGCGACGGGCAGGGGCAGGGTTACAAGGGTTCTCCCCAGGGCAGCCTCTCTTCGGACAATTACGGCGTATCCGGGGTAGGCGGCGACGGCAATTACCGTTTGGCCGGACGCGCAGCCACCTGGAAACCCAAACCGGATTATACCGGTACCGACCAGGGGCGCGTCGTGGTCGTGGTGCAGGTCGATCGTCAGGGGAATGTCGTTTCGGCCAAATGTTCCCTGCAAGGCACCGAGGTAACCGATCCGCAGTTGATCCGCAATGCCGAAAAAGCAGCATTGGAAACCAAATGGAAGCCCGATCCTTCTGCCGAGCCGTTGCAACAGGGGACGATCATCTACGAGTTTTCCGTCAGGGGGTGAGAAAAGAAACGGCGGAGCGTAACCGCAAGCCCTTGTCGAGGCAGGGCTGTTGAAGAAAGGATGAAGGTAGAGATGCAGAAGATGGATTACCGTCGGGCCGTGGACTGGATGTGTTCCGCCCTGCCGATGTTCCAAAAAATAGGCTCGGCTGCGTACCGGCCGGGACTGGAAAATACCGAATATTTGATGGATTACCTGGGCCATCCCGAGCGGGGGCTGCGCTGCATCCATGTGGCAGGCACCAACGGGAAGGGCTCTACCTCGAGCATGCTGGCTTCGGTGCTGATGGAGGCCGGGTATCGTACGGGGTTATACACCTCGCCGCACCTGATCGATTTCCGGGAGCGGATGCGGGTGGACGGGGAGATGATCCCCAAGGAATTCGTGGCCGATTTTGTCGAACGCCACCTGGACTTCTTTACCGCGCACAGTTTTTCCTTTTTCGAGATGACCACCGCGATGGCCTTTTGCTGGTTTCGCGCCTGTGGGGTGGATGTGGCGGTCGTCGAGACAGGGCTGGCCGGCTGGATTCGACCAATGTCGTCAGGCCGGACTTGAGCGTGATCACCAACATTGCACTCGACCACACGGCCATCCTGGGCGATACCTGCGTGCAGATCGCAGGGGAAAAGGCCGGGATCATCAAACCGGGGGTGCCGGTCCTGATCGGGGAGAACGACCCGGAGATCGAACCGGTGTTTCGCGCGAAGGCAGCCCGGGAGGGTGCTCCGCTGTACTTTACGGACCACGGGATCCGGCTCGAGGACTATCCTTGCCCGCTGGAGGGGGACTACCAACGCTTCAACATCGCTACGGTGGTGGCTGCCTGTGGGATCTTGCGCGAGAGTTGGAAGCTCGATCCGCAGACGGTGCGCCGGGGGCTTGCCCGCGTGGTGGACAATACCCACTTGCAAGGCCGCTGGCAGGTGCTTGCCCGTCGGCCGCTGGTGGTGTGCGATACAGGCCACAATGTCAATGGCATCGGCGAGATCGTCCGTCAGCTCTCCCATACGCCCAAAGGCCGGCTCTTTATGGTCTTCGGTATGGTCAACGACAAGGACGTGGACGGTGTGCTGGCACTCTTGCCCAAGGAGGCGCAGTATTGTTTTGTGCAGGCTTCCGTCCAGCGGGCGTTGGACAGCCGGGAGTTGGTACGGCGTGCGGCACGTTTTTCGTTGCGTGGAGAGGCCTATCCCGATTGCGAAAGTGCTTTTCGTGCTGCGCGGCAGCAGGCCGGTCCCCAGGACATGATCTTTGTCGGCGGTAGCACCTTCGTGGTGGCCGATGTTTTGGAGGCTCTTTCAAAGCAGGAGTGAGCGGTTTTTCCTTCCTTTGAAAAGATTTTGAATGTCTTTCCGTTCCCGGGCACGGCATCCGGGGATTTGTTGATAACTTTTGCCGGACGCGTTTTCCCTTCGTGGGGGAAAGCCGTATTTTTGTCTGAAAGGGGCGGAAGACCCCGATGTACCTGCGAAGATTATGTACCTGATATTCGATACCGAAACCACGGGACTTCCCCGAAATTACAACGCTCCGGTAAGCGATACCGACAACTGGCCCCGGATGGTCCAGCTCGCCTGGCAGCTGCACGGTCCGATGGGCGAGTTGATCGAAGCCAAGAACTTTATCGTCCGTCCCGAGGGGTATGACATTCCGTTCAACTCGGAGAAGATTCACGGTATCTCCACCGAGCGTGCCTTGCGCGAGGGAGCCGACCTGGCTTTTGTGCTGGGCGAGTTTGCCAAGGCTGTGGCTCGGGCGCGGTTTGCCGTGGGACAGAACATCTCGTTCGACATCCCGGTAGTGGGGTGCGAGTATTTCCGCAAAGGACTGGAAAACCCGCTCCCGCGTCTGGGCGTGCTCGACACGATGAGCGAGGTTACGGCCAACTTGTGCAAGATCCCCGGCGGACGCGGCTACAAGTTCCCCAAACTCATCGAGCTGCATACACACCTGTTCGGCGAGGGTTTTTCCTCGGCGCACAATGCATCGGCCGACGTGGAGGCTACCGCGCGGTGTTTCCTGGAGTTGGTGCGCAGGGGGCTCTACACCCGGGAGCAGTTGCAGTGCGAGGAAGGCTATCTCGACGATTTCCGACGGGCCCATCCCGACCCGATCCGCCCCATCGGTCTGAACGTCCAGCCGTACAAACCGCTGGAGGAGGAGACTGCGGGCGAAAAACCGTCCGGGGAGGCTGGCAAGCAGGCGCAGGTTCAGGCGGCAGTCCAGGCGCTGGAAGGGGTGCCGTATTGCCACTTGCACAACCATACCCAGTTTTCCATCCTTCAGGCTACCACCGATGTCGATACACTGGTGGAGATGGCCTGGCGCGAGGGAATGCCGGCCGTGGGGATCACTGACCTGGGAAACATGTACGGGGCGTTCAACATGACCCTGGCCATCGGCAAACTGAACGAAAAGATCGAGAAACACAACAAGAAGATAGAGGCCGGCGAGGAAAAGGGCGAGCTTTGGACGCCGTACCAGGGCAAGGTGATCATCGGTTGCGAACTGTACGTGGCCGAGGATTACAAGCGTACCCGTTTTACCAAGGAACAGCCCGACCGGCGTTTTCAGCAGGTGCTGCTGGCCAAGAACAAGGCCGGCTACCACAACCTGGCAATGCTCTCTACCGAAGCCAATACGACAGGGCTTTACGGCACCTACGCCCGGGTGGGCAAGGAACTGATCGTGCAGTACAAGGACAACCTGATCGCTCTCTCGGGCGGGTTGCAGGGCGAGATCCCGCAACTGATCCTCGAAGCGGGCGAGCACCGCGCCGAGCAGGCTTTCCTGTGGTGGAAGGAGCAGTTCGGCGACGATTTCTACGTCGAGCTCGTGCGGCACGAGGAGGACCACGTCAACAAAGTGCTGTTGGGTTTTGCCCGCAAGTACGGCGTACGGGTGATCGCCCAGAACAATACGTTTTATGCCCGTCAGGAGGATTCCAACGCCCACGACATCCTCCTGTGCATCCGCGATGGCGAGGTGCAGAGCCGTCCCATCGGCCGGGGGCGCGACTGCCGTTTCGGTTTCCCCAACAACGAGTTCTATTTCAAGAGCCAGCAGCAGATGAAGGAGCTCTTTGCCGACCTTCCCGAGGCGATCGAAAACATCTCCCACCTGGTGGACAAGGTGGAGAACTACAAGCTGGCCAAGCCGGTGCTGTTGCCCAAATTTGACATTCCGGCCGAGTTTCGCGATCCGGAAGACGAGAAGGACGGCGGGAAGCGCGGGGAAAATGCATACTTGCGCTACCTGACCTATCAGGGGGCCAAGAAGGTGTACCCCGATATGGACGAAAGCATCCGCTCGCGCATCGAGTTCGAGTTGGAGACCATCGCCAAGACGGGTTATCCGGGGTATTTCCTCATTGTGCAGGACTTTATCCGTGCTGCCCGGGAAATGGGCGTGCTCGTGGGGCCGGGGCGTGGTTCGGCGGCCGGGAGTGCGGTAGCCTATTGCATCGGCATTACTTCGATCGACCCGATCAAGTACGACCTGCTGTTCGAGCGTTTCCTCAACCCCGACCGCGTGTCGCTGCCCGATATCGATACCGACTTCGATGACGAAGGACGGGGAAAGATCATCGATTGGGTGGTGGAGAAATACGGCAAGAACCAGGTAGCCCAGATCATTACCTACGGCACGATGGCGGCCAAAAACTCGATCCGGGATACGGCCCGGGTGATGGAATACACCCCGGCGCAGGTGAACGAACTGGGCAAGATGGTGCCGGATGTGAGTCTGTCCAAGTTGTTCAAGCTCTCGGAGGCCGACTTGCGCGACAAGTTGAAGAACCGTCAGGAGGAGATCGAAAAGGCGCACCATATCAAGGAACTGGCCTCCGGAAACGACATGAACGCCAAGATCATCAACCAGGCGCGGGTCATCGAAGGGTCGATCCGCAGTCTGGGGGTGCATGCCTGCGGGGTGATCATCACTCCGTCCGACATCCGGGAGCACGTCCCGATGGCTACGGCCAAGGATTCCGAAATGCTGGTTACCCAGTTCGACAACAAGGTGGTGGAGTCGGCCGGGCTGCTCAAGATGGACTTCCTGGGCTTGAAGACCCTCACGCTGATCAACGATACGATCAATCTGATCGAAGACCGTTTCGGTATCCGCATCGACCCGGACCAGATCCCTATCGACGATCCCAAGACTTACGAGTTGTTCCAGCGGGGAGATACCGTCGGGGTCTTCCAGTACGAATCGCCCGGGATGCAGAAAAACCTGCGGGAACTCTGTCCCACGGCATTTTCCGACCTGATCGCCATGAATGCCCTGTATCGCCCGGGGCCGATGGAGTACATCCCGTCGTTTATCCGCCGAAAACACGGCTTGGAGCCCATTACGTACGATTTGCCCGAGATGGAGGAGTACCTGGCCGAGACCTATGGCATTACGGTGTACCAGGAGCAGGTAATGCTGCTCTCGCAGAAATTGGCCGGCTTTACCAAAGGCGAGGCCGATGTGCTGCGCAAGGCGATGGGGAAAAAGCAGAAAGCGGTCCTGGCCAAGATGAAGCCCAAGTTTATCGACCAGGCAGCTGAAAAAGGCCACGACAAGGCGATCCTCGAAAAGATCTGGCACGACTGGGAGGCCTTTGCCGCCTATGCCTTCAACAAATCGCACTCCACGTGCTACGCCTGGGTCGCTTACCAGACGGCCTACCTGAAAGCCAATTACCCTTCGGAATACATGGCTGCGGTCTTGTCCAACAACATGAACGACATCAAGGACATAACCTTTTACATGGAGGAAGCGCGCCGGCTGGGGATCCGCATTCTGTGTCCCGATATTAACGAGTCGAAGCGCAAGTTCTCGGTCACCAAGGAAGGGGACATTCGCTTCGGGTTGGGGGCGGTGAAGAATGTGGGGGAAAACGCCATATCCTTTATTCTGAAAGACCGAGCGGAAAACGGACCTTATACCTCGCTGTTCGATTTTACCACCCGGGTGGACAAGTCGGCCTGTTCGCGCCGCTCGATCGAGCATTTCGTCCTTTCCGGAGCCTTCGATTGCTTTGGGTTGAACCGTTCCCAGTATTTCGCTCTGGAGGGCAAGAGCGACACGATCGACAAAGCGGTCCGCTACGGAGAGGCGGTGCGGGCCCAGCGCGAGAGTGCGCAGTCCTCGCTTTTTGGGGACGAGGGCGACGAAACGTTCCGCATGGAGCCGCCCCATATCCCTGCGTGCGAGGAGTGGCCCGATCTGGACAAACTCAAACGAGAACGCGATGTGGTGGGGCTGTTCATCTCGTCCCATCCGCTGGACCGCTACCGCTGCGTGCTGGACAATTACTGTACCGTGAGTCTGGAACAATTGGCCGACATCGACCGTTTTGTCGGTCAGGAAGTGGCTTTCGGCGGCATGATCACCCGCAGCGAAAACTTTACGGCCCGCAACGGAAACCCTTGCGGCAGTTATACCCTCGAAGATGTCAATGCCTCGTTCGAACTTCGCCTTTACGATGAAAAATACGCTTCCTTCTCGCCTTTCCTCTTCGAGAATGCGATGGTCTTCATCCGGGCATCCGTGCTCAAGGGCTGGGAAAACAAGACCACGGGGCAGGTGGGCCGTCCGCGTCTGGTGATAAACAGCGTGCAGCTGCTTTCCGAAGTGGCGCGCAATATGCCGAAAAAAGTGGTTGTTACGGTCGATGTGGCCGACATCGATGCAGATTTTATCACTTCGCTGCGGCAAGTGTTGCAGGGATCGGACGGATACTGTCCGGTGGAAGTGCGGGTAGAAGACCGGGCGACGGGACTGGCGCTTTCCATGCCGGTACGTACGATGAAGGTGGAACTGACCCGGGAGGTGCTCGCTCGTTTGGAAACGCTCTCGGGACGGCAGGTGCGCTTGGAGTCGGCTTGAAAACGGGTCGAAAAAGAGAGAAAGGTGTAAAAAATCAAAACATTGCCTACGATATGAGCCACGATCTGAAAGAAGAGAACGACATGAAGGCCAAGGTACTCCGCAGCGAGTATCTTTCCCGCCGGGCTTGGATGACGGCCCGTTGCGATACACTGGAACTCCCCGATGGGCGGATTGTTCCGGAGTACTACGTGTTGGAATACCCCGATTGGGTCGCTACGATTGCCTTGACCGAGCAGGGCGATTTCGTTTTCGTGCGGCAGTATCGCCATGGATTGGGCGTTACCGAGTACGAATTGTGTTCCGGAGTGTGCGATCCTTCGGATGCTTCGCCTCTGGAGGCGGCGCAGCGGGAACTGCTCGAGGAAACGGGTTTTGGAGGGGGGCAGTGGGAGCCGATCATGACCATCAGCGCCAATCCAGGTACGCAGAACAACTTGACGCATTGTTTCGTGGCCCGGGGCGTCCGTCCGGTGGGTGAGCGGCATTTGGACGATACGGAAGACTTGACGGTGCATGTCCTGTCCCTCGATCAGGTGCGGGAGCTGCTCTTGGACGACCGGATCAAACAGGCTACGCACGTGGCGCCCTTGTGGAAGTTTTTTGCGCAGCAGAAGTGGGTGTGAACGTATTGCAACCGGTGCGGGCAAGCGGGGGCG
>ERZ779896.3058-NODE-3058-length-10616-cov-2.900009_pt1 | contig 10616 bp, 8 predicted proteins | sample MGYA00511067_ERZ779896 | MGnify/ENA primary metagenome ERZ779896 (study PRJEB29588, sample SAMEA2161597) | human gut metagenome | biome: human gut; feature: human-associated habitat; material: faeces | place: Denmark | collected 2008/2010 ...
AAGCCTCTGTAGTATCTGTTGTGTCTGTGGCAGTAGCACTGTTTGTGTTTTTACTTCCACATCCTGCGAGCATTGATGCTGTAACAATTGTAACTAATCCTAATGTGAATAATCTCTTTCTCATATTTTTTATCCTTTCAAATTAAAACTTCACGGAAAACCACCGTTTTCCTTTACACCACTGTTGAACGATGCACCATTTTTGGCGGGTCATTCAAGTGTTACATCTTGTATTCTCCATAGCTAATCATGCTATATATAGATTTCAATAATACAATTTTGGGGTTACAAATCTATTGTATCATTATATGGCAGTTTACACTAACTGTTTTTTCTTGATAATCAGGTTCTCCAGTGACCATATAAATATTATTATATTGCTTCTCGGTAAGCCTTAATAATCTTACAACACCTGTTTTAGGTTTGACTTCATCAATTCTTCGGTAATGCTTCTCTGAAGCCTTTCTATTCTGTACTACACGCATAAATACCTCTGGACCAATTCTTATATAACCATCTTTTAAAAGGAATTTTCTAAGCCTCGAATATTCAGTTTTTGTCCCCCACTTATCTGTAGGACTTAGTATTGCTATTAACCTCATTCTGTAATACCCTCCATGCCGCTCAGCACCCCGAGCGCATCGTAAGTATACCGCAAGATCACGCCGTTCGAGCGTTTTTCGCCCAACAGCTGCCCGTTCACATACTGATACTGCGTTGTCACGCCGCCCGCCGTTTTTTCAAGGCGAAGGCCGTCAACGTCGTATTTATATGTGTTCTGCTTGCCGTTTTGCGTCAGCGTTGTCAGCTGCCGTCCCGTCCACGTCATCGTCATGCCGTCGCGGTAGGTCAGCGGATTGCCGATCTCATCATACGTGATGCTCTGCCCATTGTAGGACGTCATCAGGTCTTTCCAACCCGTCTGCGCATACCCGTACTGAATCGTTCTCGCCGCCGGTACCGGCGTGGGCTTTGGCGTAGGCGTGGAAGTCGGTTTCGGCGTTGGGGTCGGCGTTGGCTTCGGAGTCGGCGTAGGTGTAGGCTTTGGCGTGGGCGTCGGGGTCGGCTTCGGTGTTGGGGTGGGGTTCAGCGTGACCTGTATGTACTGCGAAGATACATAACCCGTCTTGCCGCTGTACGTCACCTTGTACCAACTGGAGTTCGATATATCCAGTACCGATACCGTCGCGCCGAACGGAATAGAGATTAGAATGCCGTAGCTTGTTCCCGGCCCCGAACGCATATTCAATCCGGCAGACGCCGTGATTTTGCCCGTGCCGATGACCGTCGGCGCCGCCGTGGGTTTCGGTGTAGGCGTTGTCGATGTGATCTGCACATACTGCCCGAGAACATACCCGGTTTTACCGCTGTATGTTACTTTGTACCAGCTGGAAGAAGAATCCAACACCGTTACAGAAGCGCCAAACGGAATAGAAACCAGTATGCCATAGCTTGTGCCGGGGCCGGAACGCATGTTTAAGCCATCCGGTGCAATAATTTTGCCCGTAACCGTTGCCGCGCGGGCAGCAAGCGTTTCCGCTTCCGACTCGGCAAAAGTGCTTTCTTCCACTTCTTCGGCAGGTGCTTCGTTCACAGCTTCTGCCGGCTGCTCATCGGCAATGACTTCCGTATCCGTAACTTCGTAACCGGATTTTTCATCGCAGGGGAGCATTTCCTTGTTTTCCGGTTCTTCTGAACCGAGAGCAAAGGTCTGCACCGTTGCGCTGCTCGGCGGCATGAAGCTGTCCCACTCTTTAACCTGAACAAGGTTTCCGCCGGAGTACGTATACTCGCGTGTTTTGTTAGAGTAAGCGCTTGTCTCCCAAATCAGCTGATTGTTGTCATCATACCGATAATATGCTTTGGCAGCATAGTTCTTTCCGTTTGATGTCTGCCCGTCTCGCACGCCTTCTTCGATCTTCGTGATATTGCCGTTATTATCGCGCGTGTAGCGAATCGCAGTGTTGCCGATATACTGCCAGCCGACAAGATAGCTTCTGTACCGGCTTGAACCTCTGTCTGTCGCAGAATATCTTGCATACGACGAATAGATCTTCGACTCGGTGTTTACCACCTGCTCATACATTCGATTCAAAGAATCTCTGTGATAATCCACACGGATTCCCGTCGATGTCGTATAGCTTGTCGGCAGATTATCTTTTCCGTAGGTATAATTCTGTGTAATAACGGAACCATACGCATCATTGGAAATTTTGGTTACGTTATTCAGCAGATCGTATCCGTATTCCGTAGTATACAGACGCGTACCGTTTTCAAACGCAGCCTCACGGATAAATCTTCCCGTGCTGTCATAATCGTAATTATAGAGCAAAGAATTTGCGATGTCAACGTGTTCCTGCGCTTCTCCGGCCGTTCCGTATTTCCAAGTATATACGGTCTCGCCGTTATAGCTCTCGGATACAAGTTGTCCCGCTGTATTGTAATTATAACCCGCAGTAAACCCGTTGCCGTAAGTTACACTTTGCAGCGCACCGTTATTTTCGCCGTACGTATAAGTGCTCAGCAAATTTTCACCGGCACGAACCTGCGTGCGGTTTCCGAAAGCATCATAGCCAAATGTATACTGGAATCCGTTATGATCGATTGCGGAAAGAAGATTGGTATTGTTATCATACGTATAACCGATCGTTGTGCCGCCGCGCGTTACGCTGGTCAACCGATCATTACTGTCGTACTTATAACCGGTTAAAACACCGTTGCCGTCTGTAACGGATTTCAATAGCCCGGAAGTCTGATCATAATCGTACACAGCACTTGCCACACCGAGTGCATCGACCTGTTTTTGCACGTAGGCTCCGTTTGCCGTATATTCCACTTCCGTTTTGATTTCCATGGAATCCGCTTTATTCGTAACACTTAAATCCGTCGCATTACCCTTAGAATCATACGTATAGGTATACTTTACATTATTCTGCGACGTAGCACTTGTCATATTGTGGTGCGCATCATAGGTATATGTAAACGAATAACCTTTGGCATCCGTTTCTTTGATCAGATTGTTGTTGGAATACTCCATTGTGCCTTTCTGATCCGCATTTTTGACCACCGAAATCAAGTTACCGTCGCTGTCATACGTATATGCCTGCGATTCGTCTTTAATCAGCTGAATGTCATCAAAATAAACTGCATTTGCCTGATTTTCATAGCAAATATCCGCACGAACACTTTTCGGCGTTTTTCCGCTGTTGCCTGTTCCGTTCAAATCAAACGCAAAAACAAGCTGTTGCCAGCCGGAAACCGTCGCATTAAAGCTCGCTTTTTTCCAAAGTGTTGTGCCGTCTGTATATGCGATTTTAACATCCACTTTGAATTCACGTTCTGTATCTCGGTCTGCCACAGCATCTGCTTTTGCCCAAGCACTGACAATATAGCTGTCATATACAGAACCGGTCACAGGCACTTCCTGAACAAAATATTTATTCGTCTTACCGTTGCCGGAAACTTTATAAGAATAGCTGCCGCTATGTGCCGCATCCGAACTGACACCGTCTCCGGACGCCATGCTGACCGGGAACCAGTTTGTTCCGTCTCCGTATTCAAAGCCTGAATTCTGGAACATATTGTACGGACTCGCCGTTTCACCGCGTTCAACCTGCACGGCATCAAAATACGCTGTACCAACACCATTGGAAAGCAACATTGAAATCTGCGTATTCGTCGCATCCTGCGGCACAGTAAATGTTACGGAAACGCGGCGCCAACCATTGTTGATAGCTGTATCGGTTTGCGTATGAATATACTCTGAATACGCATTTTGTGCGCTACTGCCGGAACGGTTCATCGTAACACCGATACCAGCGCCATAATCTCCGCTTTGCGACGCAGTAATATTCTTTGGGACTTTTACATAGGCTGAGGCCGTATATGTCTGTCCCGGTTTCAGAACAGATGTGGTAAAGGTTTGCCCAACGCGCCCGGCTCCATTAGCTGGACAGCTTGTTGTAACAATCGACAAAGCACTTGTTCCGATATAATGCTCTGAGGTACTTACAGAAACTGTCTGTGCCGCACTTCCGATTGCTGCGCTGTTCCAATCTGTAAGTGAATCGAAATTGCTGTTCTTAACCAGATTATCCGTATACTGTCCAATAGAAGCCGCACGGGAAAGGCGGTTAAGTGTTTTAATATCACTGCCTGTGCTGTTTGGGTTTGCAGCGGTAAGAACACTTGAAGAAGCCCCAAGATCAATTCCGCCAACGGTAGAAACGCTCGTCCCGGTTGTGCGGCCAGCATTATCAAACCGTATAGTTGTGATAATATCGTCATCATTTCCGAATGCGCCGTCTGTTCCGCTGCTGCGTATTTTTGTTGTGTTATACTCAGCACGATCAAATGTTAGTTTTTGACCTGACGCTCCACCTACACCATATTCTTCCAAAGAAGAAACGCGTTTGCCGGAAGTCTTATCGGTATATGCCAACGTAATTTTCGCACCGCTTTTAGACTGTGCCGTAATAAGCGCATTGTCTCCATCATACGCGTAGTCGCTGTGTGTACCATCCGGATATGTAATGCGCGTGAGCAGACCGCCGGAATAGGTATAGGTCGTTGCCTTTCCGGAAGGGTCTGTAACCTTGGTCAGGTTTGTTCCGTTATTCTCCAATTTAATAACATGCCCTGCTCCATCTGTGATTTGAGTAATAAAGCCATTTGAATAGGTCAGTGATGCCGTATTGCCGTTTGCATCCTGAATTCTGGTCAGATTGCCTTTGCTGTCAAAGGTCATCAACCCGCCTTTATCATCGCCGATCGTATACCCACCGCTGATCGTTTTCAGTTCCAAACCGAGACCATCTTCATCTTTATATTTGCCATCGCTGGTCTTCATGAAATAGTGTTCGGTTCCGTCGCCATCAGTATAAACATACGGCCATTTTGTTTGATAATCTCCGCTTAATCCGTACACAGATGAAGATCGCACTATCTGATATAGATTGAGCTTCCATCCGTATCCGGCAAAAGGTTTGATTTTATCCGTAAACTTCGTAGGTGCGGTAAAATCCTGCCCTGCCATATAACCGTTGTACACATGCGTTACCGATATCGGCATTAAAAGACCGCTCGTTGCCGCATCGGTATGGGATAAAACGGCGTTTCCGGTAAAATCATTAACCGAAAGTGTTCCAGCTGTACCGGCACTTGCCGTAGTATAGTCCCAATACGGCTCTATGCCTTTATTGTTTCTGTATGTAATGGAAACATACGGATAATAACCGGCAGGATAATTATTATTCCTCTCCGGAATAAACTTACCGGTATTTTCCACAGATTCATCTTCTGCTTTTAAAAGAATACCGTTATTTGCTGTCCCGGCATACCAGCCGCGCACAGCCTTTGTAATATTGAAACGTTTTTGCGTATAACCTTCTTCAGGATCGGTAGTCTTTACAAGATCATAATCGTATACAAGCGGATTATAAGACGGTTTTGTGTTCCATGTTACAGTATTGCGTGTCCAACTGCTCGTAACCTCATGAGCGTTAACTTGAATATCTCTTGCGGTATTACTGAAACTCTTACTGCGCAATACCAACAGCATCTGTGCATCGATTACAACATCACCGGGATTTAAGGCAGGAATATCAAAATTCAAAAGATCCCAGCATCTTCCATAATAATAAGAATCTGTTCCGACAAACCACTCATATCGGTCGCTGCAATTCTCATTCGGCACCGCAGAAGCCACCATGGTCGTTCTTACCGATGCTTTTGTTTCCGTCGCAACTACCGGATCAATAGATACAGGGAACTGACGATCATTACTGTTGATCCATTCGCTGTCCGCAATAATCGTAAACAAATAGCTGCCGTTTTCTGCCTCTTTTAGTTCATAGGAAACATTCGCACTGCTTACTCCGCTTGCATCATACATAATCGGAGCCGGAATGGTGAAGACATTTTCCTCCGTGTTTGAGTCAATCGCATAAATCGTCCGTTCTTCTTCGTTTAAGTATAAAGTGACGCCTTGTGCCGTCAGCTCAAATGTATAAGCATAGCTGTCTTTGCGTTCATGCACAACAATATTTTCTTTTAGTGTTTTGCCTACCAGCTGATATTTGAAATCTGTATCTTCCAATGCTTCTTTGTAAACCACATCAGATTCAACGTCCTGCATTGTGCTTGCAACAGCTTCATCAACTGTTTTCCCCGATTCATCTTCACGTGCTGCCATCATTAACGCAGGCTCATCCAATATTGTAATACGGCTTAAAAGCAGCGGAGGTCCACTTGGTTTCGGCGAGCTTTCCGGGCGTAGTGTCTCCATCGGCTCCGGAGAGGCCACCGGATTTGGAGTTTCCGTTGGCTCCGGTGTAAAACTCGGTTCTGCCGTCGGCATTTCTGATGACGCAGACTCGTCTGTGAATTCCGTCTCGGATGATTCAATTTTGTCGGTGTCTGTTTCTGTTACAGCAGTTGCTTCATCATCCGCAGCATTTATCGTCTGTTGATCCTCAAGTAAAGGATCCGCAGTAGTTTCTTCGTCTGTATCAGCCGGTTCCTCCTCGTCGGACGGCTGATCCGATGCACTATTCTCCGCATCATTTTCCGTCGGCATCTCGGATTCAGGTTCTTCCGTAGGCTCAGGAGTAGGAACAGAAGTAGGAGTTGGCGTAACTTCATCAGTTGCCCCTACATATTTCCAATCCAATTTATATTCGCCTTGCCGAACCGAAATAAATTCATTCTGAAGCGTTTGTTCCGCAAAACGAACCTGAAAATCATTTGCCGCATTTGTATATCCCGCCGCATCTTCAAAGGCTTTACCTTCATATTGCAGCGAATTGTCGATATCTTTCCATTCTCCGTTTTCCAAATAATGAACAGGCTGGGCATATATGACTGCCTGAACGCTATGATCACTTAAGAGGAATTGTTTGGTGTTTTCATCTCTCTTATCTTCCAGCTCCATCACGATACAGGCAGAATTTGAGCTTAATTCCTCATCATAAATTTTATCCTCATCCGCAATATAATAGGGATTGTTACTTTCGTCCATCACCTTTTGTACGGTTTCCGCAAATACGCCTAAGTCCATCATATTCAAAAAACATGACGACACTAAGGAATATTGCGCATGGGCGCATGAATTTTTTCACTTTGGTTTCCTCCCTCAAAATAACTAAAATCATACTTGTTCCTTTATTCACCTATTTTCATTGAATTCCCCAAATATCTTGAACAAGCATTAATTCATCGTTTATTTCTTTCAAAAACACATTTTCTTCATAAAAAATAAGCACTCTTAATTTGTTTTCATAAAAATCTGTAACTACATAAAACAATCGATTGGTTAACATTTGCTCATTCTCGAAAATATTTACATTTGTAATAGGAGTATTCAAGATTTCATTCATTGTCCAAGTTTTTTCACCTCTTTTCCATTGCAAATAATATTGATACACTTCTTCTTTTGTCAAATAAATTCACCTGCTACCCTCTCACGTTATAATTCTATCTTCACTATTTCTTCCATATCAAAGATAATTTATGTAGCCTTTACGGTTTTGATCGTGTTTCTATTTTTCCAAACTTCCTTTCACTTTTTGCATTCTTAGTCAAATTATCGCTTTCTCTTAATACTCTTTGATAAAATCTGAGCCCATCAATATTATTCAGAATATAGTAAACTTGGCTATTCTGAATCACAATGGCTAATAGATCGTCACACTCATCCTGTGTCCACGATGTTATGTTCAAACATCAGCATATATCCTCCACAAAAGTTAGCCACATAGTCGTTATAATCTGTGATTTAACTATATAGTGAATTCATATTAAGTCAATATCTAATACACAAAATGACAAAAGCAAAACATGAAATTACATATTGATGAATATTTGCACCCAAACTCACAGCTTCAATTTTTGCTTATATATCTAATAGTGACTTAAAACAGAAAAACAGCTCAAGAACCCGACATTCCAATCGGATTCTTGAGCTGTTCATTAAATACTATGAGTTTTATTGGGTCAAATGAATCACACTGTGAAATCTATTTTCCTCATTGCTATAATACATTCTCGATACTCCGTGATAACGCTGTACCGCTTGTTTGACACTTTTTAGACCTACACCGTGGTGTTCTTTATCTTTTTTCTTCGTTTTTATATTTCCATCTTCATCCATATCCGGAGCAGAATTACAAGAATTAATAACCGTAATCAACACTCCGGTCTCTCCTTGCTGCGTAGCAGAAAGTTTAATGTATTTTTCACTGGTATTTTTTGCTGCTTCCTCGGCATTAGTAAGTAGGTTATCAAAAATTGCTGTAATATCATGAGCTGATATAAAATCTACCGAATGCTGACGAATATCAAAATCGACATCAATGCCTAACGATTTGCAGATAGATGCGTGATGAATCAAAATTACATTCAGAACCGTATTATCACACAATCGTGCTATCTTTTGCAAAGCCGGATCCCGTTCCATATCCAAAAGGTAATTTTCAAGTTCATCATAATTTTTCGATTCAAGCAGTCCCCTCATCACTTGCATATGACCACGTATATCATGTATCAGAACACGTTGATGATCATAATGGTCTTTTAGTATTTTATAATTCTCCGTATTTATTTCAGCTTTCTGAGCAATTAACTCCAATTCTAAACGATCATTATACATGTTCTGTATATGATTATAAACAACTGTTACTAAAATATTAACCATCAGTAATGCAATAACACTAATTGCCATCAATATGCCAACAATCGGTTTAATTCGTGTAGTTATACCAATATAGGTAATCGTCATCGTAATAAGTACTGATACTAATGGTAGTACAGATAGTAAAAGAACTGTACTTGTATCTATACCGTCTTTTGTTGGTTTAAAAAGCCTAGCACTGATTTGCATAATGGAAAAATATAGAAGACGTCCCAACACAGCAAAAGAGATCATGACAGATAAATCATACTTATATGCTCCAAAATCATGAGATATAGGTGAAAGTAATACAGAAGCTAAAATCTCCGTTCCTCCCATAACCACTGTTAAAAAAGCCACTTGTATGATTCCTATTAACTTTTTACATGCAAAATTCGAAAACAGTAAGATCAAATTTACAAATAAGAAAGCAACTGTATTTATTAATACATTTTTGAATTGTGACAAAGCAAATAACAGCGAGTACCCTAAAATAAACATCCATATTTCTACTTTGCGGCTGCCTTTTCGTTCAAATACTTGTTCAAAGTAGCTCCAAGCCGTAATACCTTCTGAAGTTAAAACAAACGCATAACAAATTAATGCCCACATCATTGCATTCCTTCCATATATAAAAGATATTTATTTTTAAACTCAGAATACCGACGATTTGCCAGATACGCGCTAATTTCTCTATTCGCGTATTTTAACTTGATCAAGTCCTTACTAAAGGATACAACATACTTCATATTGACAATATAATTTCGATACGAAGCATAAAAACTCGGAATTTTGAGTTCTTCTTGCCAGTATTGGATTCCTTTCACTGAAATCAAATCACCGTCTACCGTACAAATTTTCGTTACCCTTTTTTGTCCTTCCAAACAAATAATATCCTCTGACGAAAGTGTTACCACTCCATCCTTTGTTTCAACCGGGATACGAATACTTTCGATATTATATTGATATATAGCATCCTTTAAATTCTCAAAAAGTCGATTTTTATTAATTGGTTTAGAAAGATAACGAAAAACACGGAAGCGCATAGCTTCGTCTAAATAATCCGGATAGGACGTCACAATAACGATTTTTGTTCTAGGGTTTCTTTTCATTAATTCTGCCCCAACATAAATTCCGCTTTGTCCCGGCATCTCAACATCCAAAAACGCAATATCTGCCTTTTGTTCTGCTTTGAGTAGTTCTTCGCCGCTTACATACACTTTCATCTCCGGACGTTTCAGCTTTCCCTTTTCAAAATATTCGCAAACGTATTTCTGAAGTTGAGCTAAAATTTTCGAATCATCATCACAAAAAAGAATTCGCAAAGCTACATACCTTCCTCCTACATGATATTTGATTATATCATGACTTGGAGATTTTGTCACTTTCTACTTTCTGTTCTCTCAACTCTACAAAATGTTGCACAAGTTGCATAATCATCTCTATTTCTTGATCTGAGCACTTTTGCAACAAGTCAGAAGCATCCTTTGAAACTCGATTTGAATGCATACTCCCCAGCAGCAAAAAATCAGGTGTCACATTAAGTTCATCACAAATTTTCACAAATAGCGCGACACTGGGAGTTGCCTTTCCGTTTTCAATTCCAGACATATGATTGTTTGAAATATCCAGTTTTTCTGCCAAAATATTTTGCTTTATTCCTAACTTCTTTCGTCTGTCAGATATTCTTTTCCCAATTTCCTTCATATTTAAATTCATAATCTATCACCGAACTTATGGTATCAAATAACGGCCTTGTATTTAACAAACTAATTTAGAACAAATAATCTAATAGATTATGTTTTTGAAAAAATTCTTTATAAAATTATTTCTTCTATGTAACTTGTATAATATGTATTCAATTCTTCAATATTCGACAATTTCTTCACATTTATTGTCATTGGTGCATTTATGTGGATTTTTCCTCTGAAAATTTGATATAATCACT
>ERZ779896.3059-NODE-3059-length-10615-cov-3.223106_pt1 | contig 10615 bp, 7 predicted proteins | sample MGYA00511067_ERZ779896 | MGnify/ENA primary metagenome ERZ779896 (study PRJEB29588, sample SAMEA2161597) | human gut metagenome | biome: human gut; feature: human-associated habitat; material: faeces | place: Denmark | collected 2008/2010 ...
CAACCAGCCAATAGGATAATCCCTAACATACAAACAAATAGTTTTCTCATAAATTCAATATTAGTCTATATTTTATACCAGATATTCTTCAATATCAAAAACATTATTTAATTTTAAACGTATTCCAAAGTATAATAGTTTTAGATGTTGGGATAGAATTATCTCCTATATATACATACAAAAAAAAATAACAAAAATTATGCCGAAGTCTGATCAAAGTTTAAAATATACAAAAAAAATCGCATTATTATATAAATAAAAAAACAGTCTGAAAGATTTTCAGACTGTAAAGTTTTCAGATATCCGGATCAATAATGGGCCAAACAATACCAATAAAGTCCGGCAACCGCATCTTCCAATAAATCGAGCACCAGCTCGAATCCTTGGGGACCTTCATAATAAGGGTCGGGAATTTCGGAATATGAAGTGGATTTCCGGCAAAAATCAGTCATTTTAAAGATTTTCGCTCTTTCTTCCTCATTTATTGCTGCACGTTTTAAAGCCTCGATATTCTGGTCATCCATACCGATGATCATATCGAACTCTGCAAAATCGGCAGTCGGATAAAAAGTACGGGCACGACTATCCAGGACATATCCCCGGCGGCTTGCGTGCCGGCGCATCCGCTCATCAGGAAGAGCTCCGGCATGTCCGCTATAAAGTCCGGCCGAATCGATCAAGAACTCTTTTTCTTTGCCCTCTTTCTTTATCCATGCCTTCATGATTGCTTCCGCACCCGGAGAACGGCAAATATTCCCCAGACATACAAACAATATCTTCTTCATTTAACTAAACAACGAATCGACAAATTCCTCCCGGTTGAATACCTGCAAATCTTCGATTTTCTCACCGATACCGATATATTTCACAGGGATCTTGAACTGGTCGGATATACCGATAACCACACCTCCTTTGGCGGTTCCATCGAGTTTTGTAATAGCCAAAGCGTTCACTTCCGTCGCCAGTGTAAACTGCTTGGCCTGTTCGTAAGCATTTTGTCCGGTGGAGCCATCCAATACCAACAACACTTCATTCGGAGCCTCCGGCAAGACCTTTTTCATTACGTTTTTGATCTTTGTCAGCTCATTCATCAAGTTTATTTTATTATGCAACCGTCCGGCGGTGTCGATAATCACGACATCAGCTCCGTCGGCCTTGGCTTTACTTAACGTATCGTAAGCAACAGAAGCGGGATCGGCACCCATTGCCTGTTTTACAATCGGCACTCCGACCCGGTCTGCCCAGATCACCAATTGATCGACAGCAGCAGCACGAAAAGTATCGGCAGCTCCCAATACCACTTTTTTACCGGCTTCTTTAAATTTATAGGCCAACTTTCCGATCGTAGTCGTTTTCCCCACTCCATTCACTCCCACCACCATGATCACATAGGGCACACCGTTTTCAGGTAATTCGAACGAAGCGGCATCGTTAACAGTATTCTCTTTCAACAAAGCGACGATCTCCTCTTTCAACACCCGGTTCAATTCATCGACACCCATATATTTGTCGCGCTGTACACGCTCTTCGATACGTTCGATAATCCTGACCGTAGTCTCGACACCTACATCCGAGGTGATCAAAACCTCTTCCAGATTATCCAACACCTCGTCATCTACTTTAGATTTGCCGACCACCACTCTGGCCAGCTTTTTAAAAACACTTTCTTTGGTCTTTTCTAACCCCTTATTCAGGTTCTCTTTTTTAGTCTTTCCGAATAATCCGAATAATGCCATTTCAATAAAATATGATAAAAATTTCAAAGCCCTAAAGTACAAATAATTTTAATATCAATATGATAACGTTTCATTAATTATTAAAACAAGCGTATAAATTAGTCCAAAAGCATACTGGCGATGAATCAGATCCAAGCTCCCTACAACCGAATAAACCAACACGATATATTCAACGAGAAAATGTCATCCCAACCCAAACAAGAAGAAAGAAAAAAACGAGATCCATTTTATTGAATCCCGTTTCCTATTTTTCCATCCGGTCGGATAAATTCAGACATTTTCCCTATCGGGCATTTTTATCTTGCTTTGTAAGCGATATCTTTGACGATACCGAATCCGGTATACGTCTCGCCGAACTGCGTTAAATCTCCGGCAAATTCAGGGACATCATAGAAGCGTAAAATTCCTTCGCTACCGGCTTCCGCATCGGAATTAACGGAGCCTACCGCCAAACGATACTGACAATCAATGGCAACATCGGGATAATGAATACTATGTCCTAAGCCTAATCGCGGCAGCTTATTGAATTTAAGCATAGATACGCTGTTTTCGCCAGGCAGAATAAGAACCCGCCGGGCCGAACGAGTGGACATATCGTATAAATACACTTCATTGCCGCTATTATATATCAGGAACGGCAGAGTGGGGTGGAATGCGAAACAGGTTGCGTTCGCCAATCCCGGCGCTTTGGCAGCATCTATATCCATGTAGGTGCTCTGCACAGGCGAATCCTGATATTGTCCTGCTGTGATGCCATATATACTATATTGTCCCGCAGCATCTTTCAGCAAAGCGAACACCAGATTGCCGCCTCCCTGTCTCGTACCTGCCATGTAAACCATGTCCTTTCCCGTGTTCCAGTCGAAAAGTTTGGAACCGGTCTCGGGCTCTTTGGGATCGAATAAATACTTTGTTCCGTTAGGAATCGCAGCATATTGCAAAAAGTATTTAAACCTCCGGTTCGTCTTATCGTACAGGATTCCGTTGTAACCGTTTGACCATCCGACACCGATAAAGGGAGCCATTTTGTAGTTAGGTTCCCCGAACGGCTCGTCTACGTTAATTTTCACATCATATAAAGCCGAACTACTGCTCATTTTTTGATAAACATCTCCATCTGCGGTAATGACTATATAGCTGTAATTATTTTCCTCTCTCACAATAAAGTCATCTATGGAGCGTGCAAATACCGTACTTCTCGGGTCATTAAAATTACGGTTGAAATTGCCGTTATAAGACCATATACAAAAACTATTATCTTCCGTATATAAATTTAAATAAGGAGAATTAGCTGTGTACAGCATATTACTCTCCAAAAGGATCTGACAAGCGCCATGTGATTCCGGTAAAAAGTCCAGCAGATTTCTCGAAACAGCAATCCGGTCACCAACCTCACCGATCATATCTATTCTGACTTTACGTTCGCTGCCTTCCTCACATAATACGACCCACCCTTTGGTCGTGGAGGTCACCACGCTCAGTTTGAATTCAGCAGAAGTGACAATATTGGTCCGCAAATCCTTCACCTTGAACCAGACAGTATAATTACCGGGATCTATTTCTGCCAGAATATTCAGATCTTTCACCCTACTGGAATCCAACAGCCTTGGTTCCAGGAAATCACCTCCTACCGGTCTATCGTAATAATAAGAAAATTCATAATTGGGATCATCGGCGTTAATCACCCCATCAAATTTCGAGGTCACGGCCGGTGACAATACCAGATTTTCCGATTTATACAATGCAGACATCAGCTCTTCCGGAATGCCGGTAATGGTCAGTTCGTCAATCTCCCTGTAATCGTAATTTCCCTTATCATCGTAACAAGAGAACAGACCGAGGACGAGACATAACAGTAATATAACATTGTGTTTCATTATTCTTTCTTTTTTTATTCGTATGCACTATAATCAACTAAATAATCTGAGCCCAATTGCATCAATGAACCGTCGAGTTCCCGTACCGGATTACCTTCATCAGCCCTTTTTTGCAATTCCATACGTGTGAGCACACATACCGACGGAGACACGTAATAGAAATTTTTCTGTGAGAACTGGGAATACGTCCATCCCATAACGGATAGTATAAAATTTAATTTAGTATGGGAATACTCACCCCAATTTGTTTTATAAAAATCCCAACTAAACGGTTTTGCAAATACCAAAGAATAGCGAATGGTAATCCGTTGCACGTCGATGGTGTCATTACCTACTATGCGTTTCTTGATGTATGCCTTAAAGTACTGGTTTTCTTCCAGTCCTAAGGTGATGTAACGCACAATTCCGTCTTGCAGTTCTTCTGTTTTTTTGACGTTAACCGTTACATAAGCCAATGCTTCGCCTTTAGGCATAATAAATTCTTCGGGTAGGGTGAAATCTTTCCCTTCTTCAACGGTTCCCCCTATCGTTTTAACGACAAAAGGACGATCCTCTTCCGAAACGTTCCCGAACAATCGAACAGGAATTCTCACCTGTGCATATTCTCCCACCACGGAGGCCAAGGAGTTATCGCGAGTGGTATCGCTATAATTGTAAATAACCGAAGCCCCCTCACGGGTAGTACTTGTATAATAAGCAAAATAAATTCCCGAAGTGCTATCCGACTCTCCTTCATAGTAGATCGCTTCGTTTTCCCCACAGCCAGCGAGCAGCAAGGAATAACCAATGATAATAAATAATAGTTTTTTCATGATACTCTAATTTCTATATTTGATTTCACTATCCGGCAAATTCGGAACATACTTAGCATTACTCATTGTGATGTTGGTATTGGAGGAACCCGATTGAATTTTTGCAGTGTTTGTACGCTTATAGTAGAACCATAACTGTCCTTCACACAGAAACTCTTTGGAGTATTCTTTGGCCAATTCGCCCTCTAATCCTGTCGTCACCTGCACCTGATTACCCCTTCTCAGACGGTGTGCGTTCAGGTAATCGTATTGTGTCTGCTCTTCCGTGGCACATTCAGCAGCAATCAGATACATCTCGCTCACGCGAATCAACGGCATCAGCTTACCGTATACCAGGTCGGTGTCTGCAATTTTACGCAACCGCACATTCATCAGCAGATTCGTTTCTCCTATGCCATTGGAAGCTTCCCACCAATTATACCGATAGTCACTCAACGCATCATCGCCGAACAGGTTCTGTACTCGCTGAGCCGCCGGTATCAGTTTATTGGAAGAACTCGCATTAGAGGAGTTGAAATAGGTGTTGTACAAATCTTCCTTGTTTTCATTCAACAGAGAGAACAACACTTCCGATGAAAACGAACGGTCCGGATTGGAGTAGTCGGTAGCTGCAGCCCGTGTTACCGCCGGATATAAAGTTTCCGCTTCCGGATTTTCTATAATCATTTTAGCATATTTCAATGCCTCTGTCTTGTTGCCGGCCCAAAGATAAACCCTGGCTTTCAAAGCCACCACTGCATAATAATTGAGCCTTAATCCGCGAAAACGGTAAGTGTTCCCATCATTATCATGGTCATCATCATTGACAGCCATCAGCATCCCTTCACTCACTGCCGGATCCCAATTTTTCAAGATACTTTCCGCTTCTGCCAAATCCGTCAGTACTTTTTCGATCACCTCGTTGCCTGTCAGCATACCGGGAGCGGACACGGAAATCGTTTCTTTGTAAGGGATAGCTTTTGAATCAAGCTGGGTGGGTAGCGGCCCGAACATCCTCAACAAATCGAAATGCAGAAATCCTCTCAATGCCAAAGCTTCCGCTCTGATTAAATTATATTGTTTGTCATTCAATACTTCACCATGACGCACTTCGGCATTTTCCAAAATATTATTACATTCAAGGATCTGCTTATATGCTTCGTTCCAATAGCTCTCCAACCGGAGTTTTACCTGCTCTTGTGTAAAGGCGTACTGCGACAGATTGTAAAACGTTTCCTGATTTTGCGATACATTATAACGTTGTGCCATGACCTCCACGCCTTGTACAGTCAGGAAACCACCATAAAGATTGGAACTGAGCAATTCGGTATATACCCCGTTCAATGCCCCCCAGAATCCACTGACCTGAGAAAATACCCGGTCTTCTGCAATACGGTCCGACGGTTGGATGTCTAACCAGTTGTTGCAGGCCGTACACATCAGCAGTCCGACGACAATACTACTTGTTTGTTTGAATATATGTTTCATGATAATTCGATTAATGGTTAAAATGATGCGGAAACGGATAATGAGAAAGACCTCGCGAACGGATATTCCGTACCCCGTTCCGTCTTAATGGAGGAGATTTTGAATACATCGTTCATGTAAGCATTCACTCGCAAAGCCTTTAATCCGAACTTTGCTATCGCAGCCGAATCGAACTCATAGCCCACCCGGAAAGATTCCAGGGTCAAGGTATTGTCGTCCTCCACAAAACGAGACGACATCTGTGTCGAACCGGTCAGGTTGATGGCTTTGTATTTAGCACGGTCTCCCGGATTCTTCCAACGGTCATAAAAAGCCCGTTTATCCTGATTGTTGTTCAATCCGGCAGAAGTGATATTTTCCACTTTGTTGAACAACGAACTGTTAAACATCTGTCCGCCGCACCGGTATCTGAAATCGAAATTTACGCTGAATCCCTTATAAGTAAACGAACTACCGAAAACGCCCTCTATTTTCGGACGATCTGTTCCCACTTTCACCTCATCCGAAAAACTGAAATCGTATGTATACGAACCGTCTTTCTTGATGAAAATCTCCTGTCCCGTAGCGGGATCGATACCGGCAGAACGTACGGCCCACAAATCATCGGGACTGGCTCCATCATAATAACGCTTCAGATTAGTGTTTTGCCCCTCCTCGTTGAATTTGTCCAAAGAATTGCCGATGTTGTCATATTTAGACTTCTGTGTACGGAAGTTATACCGCAACGACCAAATGATTCTTTCGCTCGGACGATAGATGGGAGACACCGTCACCGAACCGTTAAAGCCATTCGAACGCTGTTCGCCGATATTGGTCAATACAGTAGTTACACCGACAGAAGCAGGCACGCTGATGGATGCCAGTACCGGATCGGTATTTTTGTCGTAATAATCCAATGTGAAGGACACCCTATTCTGAAGTAGCGTCACATCCACTCCGATATTCCTGTCCAGAGTCACCTGCCATTTCAGATCAGGGTTACCCAAAGCGTACAGGTTGATGGCCTGCTCGAAATAGTTCCGCTGGCGGTTGTTGAAATTGTACGTCGTGATGCTTTGATAGGATGCAAAACTTTGGTTTCCCGGATTACCGATAGAGGCCCGGATTTTGAGCATCTGAAACAGATCGGTATGATCGGCAATGAAAGATTCGTTGTGCAGGTTCCACGCCAAACCGAATGACCAGGTGTTCATATAACGATGGTTGCTCCCGAACACGGAAGAACCGTTCATACGCCAGGTCACATCCATCAAGTATTTGCTATTGTAGGCATAACCTCCGTTGAAATACACGCTCATCGACCGCGACTGGGAGTCGCCGTAAGAGGCCTTGCCGTTCTCCGGATAACTGTTGGCGAATGCAGGCGTATCGTACGCACCTTTGGGAAAACCAATAACCGAATATCCGTTTCTTTCTGACTGTGAATTAGAGAAACTGGCACCACCCACCACATTCAACCGGTGTCTTTCGGCGAATATCGTTCCGTAAATAGCGGAAAATTCTCCATCATAGTTAAAACTTTTGGTATTGGAATAGGTCAAAGATCCTTTCTTCAGTTCCTCGGTATCTTCAAACCGCGTATCCTCCGGCGAAATGAAGTCATCCGTCTCCGAGGTGGTTCTGGTTATCCCTATCCGCCCCCTCAATTTCAAAGATTGAAACGGATTATATTCAACCGCAAAATTATCCGTAATACCTAACGACCGCTTAAGCGAACGGCTGTTCAGGCTGGCATTCCACAGGGGATTAGGAGCTTCTATGTAATCTTCCACATACTCCAGCCATTTTTCCACCTGGCCATCCACCCGTTTTTCATAATAGGGATTGGCGGCAGCATAAGTAGAGAAATTTACCACGGGATCTCCTGAATTGGAAAGATTCACCGTCAGTTTATTGCTGAATTGCAGTTTTCCTTTACGATACAACAAGTCCAGATTACCACTGAACAGATTTTTCTTCGAATCCTTCATCACACCGGTCACGCCATTATAACTTAAACCAAAACCGTAACGCATGTGTTCATCCCCACCCTCTGCATATAGGTTGTGACGGTGGTTGAAACCCATCTGCAACGGTTCCGATAACCAGTAAGTATCCACCCCACGCGCAACTGAACGCAGGTGGTCGTTATGCAGTTGCTGGAGTTGCTCTCCTCCTGCGAAAGTCCCTCCCCAGGCACTGACTTTGTAACGGCCAGCGTATTCCTCAAACGCCACTTTTTCTTGGGCATTCATCAGGTTATAACTGGAAAGATCCGGCAATTGAAAATTGAAATTACCCGAATAGGTTACCCGCAATTTTCCCTGAGCCGGCGTTTTCGTTTCAACCACAACTACGCCGTTCGCAGCTTTGGAACCGTAAATCGCCGTTGAAGCGGCATCTTTCAGAATGGTAATAGAAGCTACCCGGTCCATGTCTAAATCTATAATCGTCTGAAGGGTAGTTTCGAAACCATCTAAAATGAACAGCGGTTGGTTGGGATCGGCTTCCAATTCCTCTTTCATCCCGATGATGCTTGTTTTGCCCCGGATTTCGATGTCAGGCAACCGGTTGGGGTCTGAGCCCCATTCATTACTCTCGACAATCGCAAATGCAGGATCAAGACTTTTCAAACTTTGCAGAATGTTTTGGTTTCCCACTTCTTTCAATTTTTCAGCCGTAAACGTAGAAGCAGATCCAGTGAAATCGCTCCTTTTTCTTTCATAAATACCTGTCACAACCACTTCATCCATGGCTGCCACTTCCTCCTCCATGACCACGTTTATCGTATCTTTGCCCGTATACACCACTTCGCGGGTTTTCATCCCGATGAAAGAAAAAGACAGATTTTTAATCTCCGGTATATTTAACCGGTATCGTCCCTCCTGGTCCGTTGCCGTACCTAAGTTCGATCCCTTTACAATTACCGTTACCCCCGGAAGAGGCACTTTATTCTTATCAGTCACCTGACCGACAATATTCAAGACATTCTTTTTTTCTTCCGGAACTACTTTCAACACAATGAATTCATCCATAATCTCGTAAGTCAATCGAGTCCCTGTTAAAATTTTATCCAATACGGTTCTCAAATCCGACTCTATAAATCCAGCCTCGACAGTCCTGTGCTTATCCAGTTCATTATTACTATATACCACCGTTAAACCGGTCTGTTTCTTGATCTGATTAAACAATTCCCAATAAGTTACAGTTCCTGCCCCGATAGTAATTTTAGCCTGAGCCCCTACATCCGCGACTGCCAGATGCATACTAACCAATAATAAAAACACGCTTAACTTGATAAGCTTTAAAAATCTTCGTAGCCCAAAATTACGTACAAAGAGCCACCTCATTCGCTTTTTTTTCATACCTTTGTAAATAAGTTAATATTAGTTAACGAACTCCTATCTCGGATCGTGCGTCACCACTATCCGGGATTTTTTATTTGTTGTCACATGAGTCTATTTCTTCGAAGAAACTGTCACTCTGTTTTCTTTCAAACTAAATGTCACATCGGTTGTTTTAGAAATCATATCCAGCACATAATCCAATGTCCTATACTTCGTCATAGCACCAGAGAAACGCAATTTTTTGACTGCTTCATCACTAAAAACAAACGTCACTCCATACCAACGGGACAACTTCACAGTCAACTCCTCCAAAGACATGTCTTCAAAGTTAAATCGTCCCGCCTTCCAATCCACTATCGCCGCCACATCGCCTTTCCGGACAATCGTTTCTCCACTTTCCCGATTTAAAGTCGCAATCTCCCCGGGAACAAGTACATAAACTTTATCCTTTACATCAAAACTCACCTTTCCCCGTAATAAAGCGACCTCTGTTTGTCGGTCTTCCCGATAAGCCGACACGTTGAATGCCGTTCCCAATACGTGTACTTTTGTTTCTCCCGCCAACACGTAAAACGGTTTCCGCGAATCAGAAGTCACCTCGAAATAGGCTTCTCCCTTTAATTTTACTTCACGGATATCCTCGCCGAACCGATTCGGGAATTCCAATTCCGAATCCGAATTTATCCAGACTTTCGTACCGTCGCTCAATATGACGAAATACTCTCCTTTTTCAGGTACGATAACCGAACTTTTCCCTATTTCTTCTTCTGCTCCTTCTCTATCTTCAAACCGCAAGCCACCCGTTGAATCCTGAATTACCTTAACTCCAAAGACATCCGCTACCTGGCGACTTTCTCCCTCCTTCAATTCAATCGGTTCCCCCGCATTCATCACCAGAATGGCCTTCGGCGAACCGGACTCTATCTTTACTACTTCCGCAACCGGAATAAACTTTTCTGTCGGCGCCTGTCGGATTTGCCATGCAAAAAATACTCCTATCAAAACGATAATTATAGCCACTATACGCATCCCCCACAAATACAACCGTTCCTTACGATTCACAAGGGCCGGAGTAATACGTTCCCACACCCGTTCCTGTGTCCGGTCTAACCGCCGCCATTTTCCCGCAGCCGATACCCGCATTTCCGTTTGAAGTATCTTTCGGAACTGCCTGAGGTGTTCCGGCGAAGCCTCTAACCACTTTATCAGTGCAACCCGATCTTCTCCGGAAAGATCTCCCCGCACATATCGGTCAGCCCACTCATCTGTTTCATTCCATGTTTCCATAATTCACTATCTTTTATATATAGAAAACAAAAAAGAAAATCGGGTGAATCAAAAAAAATTTTTTTTCACAGAAAATAACTGAAACCCGGTTTACATGGTATTCGACTCAC